>ENA-UERG01001116-UERG01001116.1-human-gut-metagenome-genome-assembly--contig:-NODE-1116-length-23860-cov-5.086238_pt1 | contig 23860 bp, 19 predicted proteins | sample MGYA00242954_ERZ507954 | MGnify/ENA primary metagenome ERZ507954 (study PRJEB26167, sample SAMN06115478) | human gut metagenome | host: Homo sapiens | place: China:Sichuan | collected 2015-01-21... | reverse complement strand
ACTCTGATTGATGAAGGTAATACCATTTCCGCAAACACGGCTGCTCTCTACACCGCATCTCTTACCGGCGGCTCGAACTGGTACAAAGAAATGCCCGGCATGAAGGTGTTGGATGGAGACGGTAAAGAAAAGGTTATCACCGCATTGGTTTGGAAAACTACAACGGGTGAGACTTTTGAACTGAAATCAGTCAATTAACAGCACTGTTTTTACCGCCCCGCTCGTGCGAGCGGGGCGGTTTTTTGTCTGTTTGCCGATTCCCAAAAACAAAAATTCGAGAAAATCCGCAAAAGCTATTGTAAAATGTTCCACGATTTGGTATAATATAAGGTGGTTTTACGGAGGGAGGGGAGTGCATGAAGCAAAAAACGCTGTCAACGGAGGCTTGGCGCGAATTATGGCGGGACTCAACGGTGATTCTGTCGCGCAACGGCAACCGGTTACGGCTCATTTTGGCAACGCTGATTGTTGCAACCGCCGCCCTGCCGTATCTGCTCCTGCTTCAGCTTGCGGGGCTTCTGCTCTCGCTTGAGGGGCTGCCCGCAGCGGGCGCGGCTCTGATTTCCAGTTTCTTCTCGGCGCTCCTGTTCCTGCTGACCCTGCTCCTCACGCTCCCGCTCGCGTCGGGGCTGTTCTATCTCGCCGGGCGAATGGAGGCGGACGAGGAGACCGTGCTTGCGGACGTGTTCCATGCCTTTACAAACGGCGCGGTTTACCGTTCCGTTCTGCGCATGGGGGCGTGTATGGCACTTCCGTTTGCCGCGCTGTATGTCGTTCCGCGTGGAATCGTTGCGGCGCTTGCGGGCTTTGCGGGGAAACAGATTTTGCGTTGGATTCCGGTCGCGCTTGCGGCAGTGGGGGCGAACTGTCTGCTGATTTTCCTGCTTCTCGGCGGATTCCGTTGGATCTTTACAATCTTTCGCCATGAAAACAGGCAAACCCGCACAGAAAGCGCGCGACGTGTGGGGGCTTGGTATTGGGGGCATTTTCTGCCGTACCTGATCCTGTCTGTGCTCTCGGTTCTGATTTATCTGCTTGCGGACATTCTGCCGCGCATGCTGATTTCCTATTTCCGCCTGTGGCGAATGCTGACGGGCGGCGCTACTATTGACGATGCTTCGATCGGAGGATGAAAACATGAAAGAAAGCTATTATCTGACAACCGCGATTGCGTATGCTTCGCGCAAGCCGCACTTCGGCAACACCTACGAGGTGATTATGGCGGACGCCGTTGCGCGCTATCAACGTGCGCTCGGCAAGGACGTCTTTTTCTGCACGGGAACGGACGAGCACGGGCAGAAGATTGAAAATTACGCCAAAGAGAAGGGGATCACCCCGCAGGCGTATGTGGACGGCGTTTCGGGCGAAATCCGCGGGGTCTGGGATCTGATGAACACAAGCTATGACTACTTCATCCGCACAACCGACGAATCCCATGTCAAAACCGTTCAGAAAATCTTCCGCCGTTTCTATGAGCAGGGGGACATTTACAAGAGCGAATACGAGGGGTGGTATTGCACGCCCTGCGAATCCTTCTTTACCGCAACGCAGGCGGAGGGCGGCAAGTGCCCCGACTGCGGCGCGCCGCTCACGCAGGCAAAGGAGGAGGCGTACTTTTTCAAAATGAGCAAGTATGCCGACCGTCTGATGACCTACATTGACGAGCACCCCGACTTCATTCAGCCCGAGCTGCGGAAAAAGGAAATGGTCAACAACTTCCTCAAGGCCGGCTTGCAGGATCTCTGCGTATCCCGGACTTCGTTCAAGTGGGGCATTCCCGTCGACTTTGACGACCGCCATGTTGTGTATGTCTGGTTGGACGCGCTGACGAACTATATCACGGCGCTGGGTTACGACCCCGATAAGACCTATGCCGGGCAGTCGGAGCACTTCCGACGCTACTGGCCTGCCGACGTGCACGTCATCGGCAAGGATATCCTGCGTTTCCACACCATCTATTGGCCGATCTTCTTAATGGCGCTTGATCTGCCCCTGCCCAAGCAGGTGTTCGGTCACCCGTGGTTCAACTTCGGAACAGACAAGATGTCGAAATCCAAGGGCAACGTCATCTATGCAGATCAGTTGGCGGAGCATTTCACGGTGGACGGCGTGCGCTACTATGCGCTTTCCGAAATGCCGTTTACAAGCGACGGCTCGATTACCTATGAAGCGGTGATCAAGCGCTATAACACCGATCTGGTCAACAACCTCGGCAATCTGGTCAAGCGCACACTGGATATGGAGAAGAAGTATTTCGGCAAGGTCATTCCCGTGCCGCAGGGCGAGGAGGGGAGCGACCGCGAGCTGAAGGAGACTTGTCTCTCCGCATTTGCCGACATGAAGGCGGAAATGGACGCGTTCCATATCGCCGACGCACTGGAGCATATCTTCGCAATGCTCAGCCGTGCGAACAAGTATATCGACGAAACCACGCCGTGGAGTCTTGCAAAAGACGAGGCAAACCGCGGGCGTTTGGGCACGGTACTCTATAACCTGATGGAGACCATCCGCTTCGGCGCGGTGATGCTCCTGCCGTTCATTCCCGCAACCGCAGAGGAAATTCTGAATGAGCTGAACACGGACCGCCGCGACTTTGCATCCCTTGAGACTTTCGGCGCGCTCCGTGCGGGCGATACCGTGGGCGATTCCCGCGTGCTGTTTGCGAGAGCCGACGAGGAAAAGGAGCTTGCCGCATTTGAAGCCGAGCGGCAGGCACAGCTTGCGGCGCTGAAAAAGGAAGAGTCCGAAAAGCCCGAAAAGCCGGAGGGATGCGCCATGATCGGCATCGAGGACTTCATGAACGTGGAGCTTCGCACTGCAAAAGTGCTGGCTTGCGAGCCGGTCCCGCGTGCAAAGAAACTGTTGAAACTGCAACTGGATCTCGGCTATGAGCAGAGACAGGTCGTGTCGGGCATCGCAAAGTGGTATAAGCCCGAGGATCTGATCGGACGGAAGCTGATTGTGGTTGCAAACCTCAAGCCCGCAACCCTGTGCGGCGTGGAGTCCAACGGCATGGTGCTTGCCGCAGGAGAAGAAACCGTCCGCGTGGTGTTCCTCTCCGACGATACCCCGCTCGGCGAACGGGTCAGATAAGGGACAATATGCTGATTTGAGAAGGAGCAAATACCATTCACGCCTTTTCTTTGCAGGAAGAAGGCGCAAAGAGAAAGGCACACTTTGCTGCGCAAAGCTACGAAAAGAAACGCCGATAGGGAGATTTCGCCGCCTGCGGGCGACGATCAGCGCTACACGGCGCTGAACCCGTGCCGCCTTTTAGAAAAGGCGGGCGAAAACTTTCCCTGCAATGTTTTCCTTCGAAAATCTAAAATTTTTCAGAAAACGGGACTCACAGTCCCGTTTTCCAATGAAAGGAGTCACGCATTGAATATTACGGTTATCGGTTGCGGCAGATGGGGGTCGCTGATCACTTGGTATCTTGACCGCAGGGGACACAACGTCACGCTTTACGGTCGCGCCGGGTCGCGGCATATGCAGGCGTTCCTCGAAACGCGCGCAAACGATCTGCTCACACTCCCCGAAAGCGTCAACCTCTCCACCGATCTTTCCGCCGCTACGCAGAACGCGGAGGTTCTGATTCTTGCCGTTGCGTCCCAGGGACTACGTGCCCTCATGGATGAACTGCGCCCGCTGAACCTGCGTAATCGCGCCTTTGTTCTCTGCATGAAGGGAATCGAGATCGGAACGGGCAAGCGCCTTTCCGAAATCGTGCGCGAGAATACCGACCCCTCAAACGGCGTTGCGGTCTGGCTCGGTCCGGGGCACGTTCAGGAATTCTATGCAGGTATCCCGAACTGCATGGTCATCGACAGCGACGACGAAGCGCTCAAAGCCCGTCTGGTTGACGCCTTCTCGGGGGACCTGATCCGCTTCTATTACGGGCAGGATCTGCTTGGAAACGAGATCGGCGCGGCTTCCAAAAATGTCATCGGCATTGCCGCAGGGTTTCTCGACGGCATGGGGCTTTCCACCCTCAAAGGCGCTTTGATGAGCCGCGGAACGCGCGAGATTGCCCGCCTGATCGAGGCGATGGGCGGCAATCCATTGTCCGCTTATGGGCTGTGCCACCTCGGCGACTATGAAGCAACGGTCTTTTCGCCGTATTCCCACAACCGCAGCTTCGGGGAAGCTTTTGTGAAGGGCGAGCCGTACACCGCGCTTGCCGAGGGCTACTACACCGCCGCCGCCATGCAAGCGCTGAAGGCGCGCTACGGGGTCGACCTGCCCATCTGCGACGCGGTTTACCGTGTGCTCTATGAGGGGGCGGACGCCAAAGGGGAGATCGACGGGCTGTTCCGTCGTTCCCTGAAGCGGGAGATTGACGGCAAGTGCTGTCGGGAGGTCTGACGTGGCAACTCAGATTCGCGGAATTTTTGACAGTCACGCGCACTATTTCGACCGCCGCTTTGAAGCGGAGACGGGCGGAGCGGATGCGATTCTCTCACAGATTATGCCCGACCCCGTTGCGCATATCGTCAATGTCGGCACAAACCCCGAAAACTCCGCCGAAGCGGTGAAGCAGGCGGCGCGCTATGCGGGAATGTTTGCGGCAGTCGGCATTCACCCCGAGGATTGCCACTACCTGCCCGACGAGCAGCTTGCCATGGATCGCCTGCAGGCACTTCTCGGAACTCCGGAGAGTCGGCGGCGGGATAAAATCGTTGCGCTCGGGGAGATCGGGCTGGACTACCACTATGAAAATTACGGGGAGATCCCGTTGGATCGGGCGAAGGAGCTGCGCTTTTTCGAAGCGCAACTGGATCTGGCGGAGGCGTTGAATCTCCCCGTTATCATCCATGACCGCGAAGCGCACGGCGACTGTTTTGAAACCGTTCTGCGGCATCCGAATGTGCGCGGCGTGTTTCACAGCTACAGCGGGAGCGCGGAAATGGCGCATGAACTGGTGCGGCGCGGGTGGTATCTCTCTTTTTCGGGAACGCTGACCTTCAAAAACGCCGCGCGCGTGCGGGCTGTTGCGGAAGCGGTTCCGTTTGAGAGAATTCTGGTGGAAACCGACGCGCCATACCTCGCGCCGCACCCTATGCGCGGGAGTCTGAACCATTCGGGGCTGTTGATCTATACGTTGGGGGCGCTTGCGGAAGTCAAGGGCTGCTCCGCCGAAATTGCCGCGCAAAAGACCGCGAAAAACGCAGAAGAGCTGTTCCGAATCGCTGATTTTGTATAAAACTGCCAAAAATAGACGACGGAATTCTACATCCCGTCGGTAATAGAGTTCAATTTCGCTCTTGCAAAAACCTTTTTTGTGTGATATAATAAAAGAAAGCAGGAAAATCCGCATAATTTTGTGCGTTGCGATCCATAACGGTTTGATTTTCGGCTAAACTGAAGAAAGGTTCACAGAAAAAGGGTATCACAATGGCTAAGATTGAAACAAAGAACATCAGAAACATTGCCTTGCTCGGGCATGGCGGAAGCGGAAAGACTTCCCTCGCGGAGGCAATGCTCTATCTGACGGGAGAAACGGACAGACTCGGAACCGTAACCGCGGGAAATACGGTCTGTGATTATGATCCGGAAGAGGTTTCCAGAAAGATCTCGATTTCGGCCTCCGTTGCGCCGATGATGTGGAAGGATATCAAGATCAATGTCATTGACACGCCCGGATATCTGGATTTTGCGGGTGAGGTTGTGCAGGCGCTGCGCGTTGCCGACAGCGCGATCATTGTAGTGGACGGAAAGGCGGGCATCGAGGTCGGAACCGAGTTGGCATGGGATTCCGTTACGGCGGCACGTCTGCCCCATGCGTTCTTCATCAATAAATTTGACGACAATGAAGCAAGATTCGGACGGGTACTGGATTCGCTTCACGAGACTTTCGGTAAAAATGTCTGCCCGCTGACCATTCCGATGGTGCGCGGCGGCGAAGTGGTGGGTGCAATCGACCTGATCGATCAGACCGCGCACGTTTTTGACGCAAACGGTCGCCACAGCGTGGAAATGATCCCGGACGAATCCAAGGAAGCCGCCGCGAAGTACCGCGATATGCTGATGGAAGCGGTTGCAAGCACCAACGAGGATCTGATGATGAAGTACTTCGAGGGTGAAGAGATTTCGCACATGGAGGCGGTCAACGCCGTCCACGAGGGCATCATTCACGGCGAGATCGTGCCCGTATTCTGCGGCGCGGCAACCAAGCTTTGGGGCGTTTGGTCGATGCTCGATAAAATTACCGAATCTTTCCCGCGTCACACCGCCAAGAAGCAGGAAACGTTGGTAGACGGCGGGAACATCGACATCGTTCCCGAGGGCGAACCCGCAATTTTCGTGTTCAAAACGGTTGCAGACCCGTTTGTGGGAAAAATGTCCTTCTTCAAAGTGATGAACGGCAGTATCCGCCGCGACATGACCTTGCGCAACAATACCACGGGCGATAACGAGAAGCTGGCGCACATCTATACCGTGCGCGGCAAGAAACAGACCGAGGTCGAGGAACTTGCCTGCGGAGACATCGGTATGGTGGCAAAGCTGAACAATACGAATACGAACGATACGCTGACATGGAACAAAGCGTTTGAATACCGCAGAATCGTGTTCCCGAAACCGTATTACGTCAAGGGCATGACCCCCGCCTCCAAAGGCGACGAGGGAAAGATTTCCCAGAGCATCGCGAAGATGGTCGAGGAGGATTACACCCTGCGGTTTGAGAACAACCCCGAAACCAAGCAGCTTCTGATCTACGGCTTGGGCGAGGTTCATCTGGCGGTTCTTGCCGCACGGCTGAAGAGCCGCTTCGGGCTGAATATCAAATACGATACGCCGAAGATCGCTTATCGCGAAAAGATCACCAAGTCGGTTGACGTGGAAGGCAAGCACAAGAAGCAGAACGGCGGTTCGGGACAGTACGGGCACGTCAAAATGCGCTTTGCGCCGGGAGAGGATGAGGGACTGACCTTCACCGTTTCGGTTGTGGGCGGAACTGTGCCGAAGAACTTCTATCCCGCAGTGGAAAAGGGCATTCAGGAGGCAATGCAGAAGGGCGTTGCGGGCTTCCCGATGACGCATCTCGCGGCGGATCTCTACGACGGCTCTTACCATGCGGTCGACTCGGACGAAATTTCCTTCAAAACGGCGGCTTCTCTGGCATATAAGAAGATGCTGGAGCAGGCAGGTCCCGTGATTCTGGAGCCTGTGGGAGATCTGCAGGTGACAGTTCCCGACGGACTGGTGGGCGATGTGATGGGCGACCTGAACAAGCGCCGCAGCAGTGTGATGGGCATGGAGCCTGCGGCGCATAAGGGCTACACCACCATTCAGGCGATTGCGCCGAAGGTGGAGCTGTTGGATTACCCGATCACGCTGCGCGCCATGACGCAGGGAAGAGGCTCGTTTGACTTTGCGGTAACAGGCTACGACACCGTTCCCGCCAACCTCGCGGCAAAGATCATCGAGGAGAACAAACAGCAGGGCTGATTCCAAACGAAAAAGTGCACGGGCTTTGCCCGTGCGCTTTTTTAGCTTTCGCAAAAGGTATCGGTCAGAAAATCCAACACACGATCCCTGTCGCTCCATTCGATTGCGACCTCAACGGGAACACCCGCGTCGGAGACCCTTGTCAGACCCTTTTCGGCGATCTCCAGACGGTAGGTTCGGTTGATAAGCCCCTCATTGGTGATTGCAAGATAGACGGGGAGCGCGTCACAAAGCTCGGAGGTGCGGTCGCGGGGCTTGTCCCGCCAAAGCGGGTAGCTGTCAGCCCAGATGTCAAAGTTCTCGAGGACTGCGCGAACCGGGGCGCTCCGGTCGCGCATGCGCCTGATCCGTTCCAACCGCTCCCCGTCCAGTACCACGTCAAAGAAGGTGTCGATGGGGGAGATGAGCAGATGCGGATAGCCGGCAAGCACGGCTTTTGCCGCTTCAATGTCCTGATGCACGTTGTATTCGGGACAGGGGGCAGAGCCGAAGTAGCCCCGGAACAGTCCGCCGAAAATCGAAATCACGCGCACTTTTTCCGCAATGTGCGGGTCGCGGCGGAGCGTTTCGGCAAGGTTGGTGCAGGGACCCATGCCGAGAATCGTGACCGTTTCGCCGCAGTCGCGTATGACCTCCAGCATTCTTGCCACGCCGTCCTCATAAATCCTGCCACGATAGGAGGCAAGGTCGTAATCCGCCACCCATGCGCCCTGGTATCGCGCAGGCTCGGGACCGCTTTTTCCAAGCCCGATGTCAATCGGAGCCTTTCCGCAGACCTGCACCAGCTTGGCAATCAGCTTGGCGGAATAAATCGGGTCGCCGAGCACGGTTGTCACCAATCGGATGTCCAACTCGTCACGCAGAAGGGCAAAGACCAACGCCCATGTGTCGTCAATATCGTTTCCGATGTCCGTATCGAGAATGACGGGAATTCTTTTTTTAACAGGCTGTCCGCGTTCCATACCATACCTCGTTTTCTGAAGTGGAATCAGTATAGCATATTTTCAGACTTTTTTCAAGCGGTTTTGCGGCTTTGCTGAAAAGTGTCCGGTAATTGTAAAGAAAAAGAACAGAACCGTAAATGGGGGGTAATGGTTTTGGATACGTGACGATGATTTCGACCGATCAGAACTGCGCCCCGAGAGATTTCTCGGGGCGCAGTTCTTCTTTTTGTGGATAAGTTTCGGATTGTCAGAACAGCCCGCTGATTTTTCCGTTTTCGTCTACGTCGATCCGTTCTGCCGCAGGTGATTTCGGAAGCCCGGGCATGGTCATGATATCGCCCGTGAGCACCACGACAAATCCTGCGCCTGCAGAAATGCGCACATTCCGAACGGTTACCGTAAAGCCTTCGGGCGCGCCGACCTTTGTCGGGTCGTCCGAAAAGCTGTATTGCGTTTTGGCAATGCAGACGGGGCAGTTGCCGAAACCGAGCGCTTCCAATGTATCCAGTTGCTTTTTAGCGGCGGGAAGCAGGGCAACTCCCGCTCCGCCGTAAACGCGGCGGACAACGGTTTCCACCTTTTCCGTCAGGGACATTTCATCGGGGTAAGCAAAGCGAAAATCCGCCATTTCCTCTTCGCAGAGGCGGACGACCTCCCGCGCGAGCGCTTCCGCACCCTTTCCGCCCTCCGCATGAACGGTGGAAAGAACGGCGTTGACACCCATTTCCCGACATTTTTCCATCAGGAACGCGATTTCCCGATCCGTGTCGGTCGGGAAGCGGTTGACGGCAACCACAACGGGAAGTCCGAAAACGGTTTTCATATTGGAGACATGGCGCGCAAGGTTGGGGAGTCCCGCCTCGAGCGCAGACAGGTTTTCCGTGCCCAGTTCCGCTTTGGGAACGCCGCCGTGCATCTTCAATGCCCGAATGGTTGCCACCACAACGGCGGCGTTCGGCGAGAGTCCCGCCATGCGGCATTTGATGTCCAGAAACTTTTCCGCGCCGAGGTCTGCGCCGAATCCCGCTTCGGTTACGGCATAATCGGCGGATTGCAGTGCCATCCGCGTGGCAAGTACCGAGTTGCAGCCGTGCGCAATGTTTGCAAACGGACCGCCGTGTACGAACGCGGGAGTTCCCTCGAGCGTTTGTACCAGATTCGGCTTGAGCGCGTTGCAGAGGAGCGCGGTCATAGCGCCGGCCGCCTTCAGATCTCCGGCGGTGACGGGGCGTTCGTCATAGGTATAGCCGATGACGATGCTGGAAAGGCGGGCTTTCAGATCCGAAATAGAGGATGACAGGCAAAGGATTGCCATGATTTCCGAGGCGACCGTGATGTCAAACCCGTCCTCCCGGGGCGTGCCGTTGACCCGTCCGCCGAGTCCGTCCACGATAAAGCGGAGTTGGCGGTCGTTCATGTCCACGCAACGCTTCCATGTGATTCTGCGCGGGTCGATTCCGAGCACGTTGCCCTGTTGGATATGATTGTCGATCATGGCGGCAAGCAGGTTGTTCGCGGCGCCGATGGCGTGGAAATCCCCCGTAAAGTGCAGGTTGATATCTTCCATCGGAATGACCTGCGCATATCCGCCGCCCGCAGCGCCTCCCTTGATGCCGAATACAGGTCCGAGGGACGGCTCGCGCAGGGCAACCGCTACTTTTTTGCCGATTCGGGCAAGCCCGTCGGCAAGACCGATGGTCGTGGTGGTCTTGCCTTCTCCTGCGGGGGTTGGCGTAATGGCGGTTACGAGGATCAGTTTTCCGTTTTTCTTTTCGGCGGAATTCAGATAGGACAGGTCAATCTTCGCTTTGTAGTTTCCGTATTGCTCCACAAATTCCGGCGCAATACCCGCGCGCTCCGCAATTTCGGAAATGTGCTTCGGGCGGCAGGCTTGGGCAATCTCGATATCCGATAAAACTGCCATGGCGGTTCTCCTTACGATTTGAAATATCTGACTGCGGATTCAAACATCCGGATGTCGTAGTTCCCGGGGACGTTCCGATACAGTCCGTTCCCGATCCGTTCGCTGTGTCCCATTTTTCCGAACACTCTGCCGTCGGGGGAGGTGATGCCTTCCACCGCTCCTGCGGAGTCGTTCGGATTGAAGCGGATGTCGTTGGTGGCGTTACCTTCAAAATCCGCATACTGCGTTGCAATCTGTCCGTTTGCGGCAAGGCGGGCAAGCCATGCGTCGTCGGCATAGAATCTGCCTTCGCCGTGCGAGATGGGGACGTTCACGATTTCTCCGACCTGCATCAGCGACAGCCACGGAGATTTGTTGGAGACGATGCGGGTGCGCACGATGCGGGACTGATGCCGCGCAATGGTATTGTAGGTGAGGGTGGGGTTGGACGCGTCCGGTTCGACGATCTTTCCGAAGGGAACAAGACCGAGCTTAATCAGTGCCTGAAATCCGTTGCAGATTCCGCACATCAACCCGTCCCGCCGCTCGAGCAGGTTCGTAACCTCTTCCCGGATTTCGGGGTTGCGGAAGAACGCGGTGATGAATTTGCCGCTTCCGTCCGGTTCGTCACCGCCGGAAAAGCCGCCGGGAAGAAAGACGATCTGCGCTTGCTTCAGCTTTGCCGCAAACTCCGAAACGCTTGCCGCGATATCGTCGGCACTGAGATTCCGGATCACTGCGATCTCGGGAATCGCGCCCGCGTCGGCAACGGCTTTGGCGGAATCGTATTCGCAGTTTGTACCCGGAAAGACCGGAATCAGCACGCGCGGCTTCGCCGCTCTGATTGCGGGCGCGCAACGCCCGGTTGCATGGTAGGAGAGGGTTTCCGGCTTCGGTGCGCGATTCCGGATGTTGCAGGGGAATACGCTTTCCAGTTTGTCCTCATAAACGGTAAGCAATGCCGCGAGCGGGACGGTTTCAGCGCCATGCGCAATCTCAGGAGCTTCCGTTGTCGTTCCGAGCAAGGGGTAGTCCTCTGTTCCGTCCACCATTTCCAAGAGGAAGGAAGCGTAGCTGTTGCCGAATATTTCGTCTGTTCCGATCCCGTCCGCATATCGGAATCCGATGCCGTTGCCGAAGCACATTTTCATAACCGCCGCGGCAATGCCGCCCATTCCGGGCGTATAGCAGGCAACGGCTTTTCCGCTGTGCAACAGATCGCTGACCGTCCGGAACACCGCAAGGAGCGATTCCGTCACAGGCAAGCCGTTTTTGTCATATGCGGCACGGAGCAGAATCACGTTGTGTCCCGCCGCCTTGAATTCGGGGGAGACGATGTTGCCGACTTTGGAGGTCGTAACGGCGAAGGAAACGAGCGTTGGCGGAACGTCCAGCTTCTCAAAGCTTCCGCTCATCGAATCCTTTCCGCCGATCGCGCCGATGCCGAGTTCCATCTGCGCCTTGAATGCGCCGAGGAGCGCGGCGGCAGGCTCGCCCCAACGCGCGCCGTCCTTCCCGGGATGCTTGAAATATTCCTGGAAGGTCAGGTACACCTTTTTGAAATCAGCGCCCGACGCAATGAGTTTGCTGACCGATTCCACCACGGCAAGATAAGCGCCCTGATAGGGGTTCTTTTCGGAGAGGAACGGATTGTAACCGAACGCCATGAGCGAGCAGTCGTCGGTGTGCTTTTTCTCCATTGAGATCTTCTGCACCATTGCCTGCGCAGGGGTGAGCTGATTCCGCCCGCCGAACGGCATGAGAACCGTTCCTGCGCCGATGGTGGAGTCAAACCGCTCTGCCAGTCCGCGCTTGGAGCAGATGTTGAGGTCTCCCGCAAGCGCCGTATACCGCTCCGAAAAGGTCTTGTCGGACGCGGGCTGATCCGGGGGCAGGGGGGCTTGCGTTTTGATCCGGATATGCTTTTCCGCACCGTTGGAATTGAGGAATTCCCGGCTGACATTGACGATTTCCGCGCCGTTCCATGTCATCCGAAGCCGATTGTCGTCTGTCACACGGGCAACGGGTGTTGCCGAAAGATTTTCCCTGTGCGCAAGTTGCAGGAAGGAGTCCACATCCTCGGGTGCTACCACAACCGCCATGCGCTCCTGACTTTCGCTGATTGCCAGTTCGGTACCGTCCAGACCCTCGTATTTTTTCGGGACTGCGTCAAGGTTGATCGACAGCCCGTCCGCAAGTTCTCCGATGGCAACCGAGACGCCGCCCGCGCCGAAATCGTTGCACTTCTTGATTTTGCGGCAGGCATCCGGATTGCGGAACAGCCGCTGCAGTTTGCGCTCCTCGGGAGCGTTTCCTTTTTGCACTTCCGCGCCGCAGGTCTCGAGGGACTGTTCGGTGTGGGATTTGGAAGAGCCGGTTGCGCCGCCGCATCCGTCGCGCCCGGTCGCACCACCCAGAAGGATGACCACATCTCCGGGGGCGGGAACTTCGCGCCGCACGTTGCATTCGGGCGTTGCGGCAATCACCGCGCCGATTTCCATCCGCTTGGCGGCATAACCGGGATGATAAATTTCATCCACGATTCCCGTGGCAAGCCCGATCTGGTTGCCGTAGGAGGAATAGCCTGCTGCGGCGGAGGTTACGATCTTCCGTTGCGGCAGTTTTCCTTTGATGGTCTTTTCCATCGGCGTCAGGGGGTCTGCCGCGCCGCTGACCCGCATTGCGCCGTAGACATAGGAACGTCCCGAAAGCGGGTCGCGGATTGCGCCGCCGATGCAGGTGGCAGCGCCGCCGAACGGTTCGATCTCCGTCGGGTGGTTGTGGGTTTCGTTCTTGAACAGGAGCAACCAAGGCTCGCGCACGCCGTCCGCTTCCACCTCGATTTTGACTGTGCAGGCGTTGATTTCATCGCTTTCGTCCAGATCGGGCAGTTTTCCTTCCCGTTTCAGTGCCCGGACGGCGATGGTGGCAATGTCCATCAGACAGATCGGAGCGGTTCTGCCGAGCTTTTGCCGCAGTTCCTTGTATTCTTCATAGGTTTTCTGCAGGAGCGCATCCTCAAACGAGATGTCGTCGATAACCGTCAGAAACGTTGTGTGGCGGCAGTGATCGGACCAGTAAGTATCCGTCATGCGGAGTTCCGTAACGGTAGGATCGCGGTTCTCGGAGCGGAAATAGTTCTGAAAGAACGCAAGGTCGTCCGTGTCCATGGCAAGTCCGTACTTTTGGCGGAACGCGTCCAGTTCCGTGCGGTCAAGGCGGGTAAAGCCGTCCAGCGTTGCCACTCGCTTCGGAATCTCGTAGGGAATCCGGAGCGTTTCGGGCAGTTCCAAAGACGCCTCCCGCGCTTCCACAGGGTTGATAACATATTTTTTGATCGCGCGGATATCCGCATCCGTCAGATCCCCGGAGAGAATGTAAATCTTTGCCGTTCGGATCAGCGGGCGCTCGGATTTGGAAAGAATCTGAATGCACTGCGCCGCAGAATCCGCCCGTTGATCGAACTGTCCCGGCAGATATTCCACGGCAAACACCGCGCCGCCCCTCGCGTCAAAACTGTCGCTCACCGTGTCCAATTGCGGTTCGGAAAAGACGGTCTTTTCGGCGGCGGAAAACAGCTCGGGGGAAATGTTTTCCGCGTCATAGCGGTTGATGATGCGCACGCCGCGCAGTGCGGTGATGCCGAGCAGGGAAACGGCTTCCCGAAAGAGTGCTGCCGCTTCCTCGGCAAGTTCCGGCTTTTTTTCGACATAAACCCGGTAAACCATCTTAGTTCTCCGTTCCCATCAGCGCCTTTTTGCCGATGTCTTTTCTGTAATAAGCGTTTTCAAACGAAATTTTTTCCACCATCCTATACGCGTCTGTGATCGCTTCGCGGAGCGTGTCCGCCACAGCCGTGACCCCGAGCACTCTGCCGCCGTTTGTCAGCAGTTTGTCTCCTTCCAGAGCGGCGCCCGCAACCGAGACCGCAGGGCGGAGGTTTTCCGGAATCCGAATCTCAAATCCTTTTTGATAGGATGCGGGATACCCGTTGGATGCTATGATGACGCAGCAGGCGGCGCCGTCACGGATTCGGACGTCGGATTCGGAGAGCGTTCCGTTCTCGGTCTTTTGCATGACCGTGAGCAGGTCGCAGTCCAGAAGGGGAAGTACCACCTGTGTTTCGGGGTCACCGAAGCGGCAGTTATATTCGATCACCTTCGGTCCGTCCTGCGTCAGCATCAGCCCGAAATAGAGACAGCCGCGGAAGGTTCGCCCCTCCCGGTTCATGGCTTCCACGGTTGGGAGGAAGATTTCTTTTTTGCACCGTTCGGCGATTTCCTTCGTGTAGTAAGGATTGGGCGCGATTGTTCCCATGCCGCCCGTATTCTGTCCGCGGTCGTTGTCCAGCGCGCGCTTGTGATCCATGGACGAGACCATCGGAACTACGGTTTTTCCGTCGGTAAAAGTCAGAACCGAAACCTCAGGACCGGAAAGGAATTCCTCAATGACGATCCGGTTTCCGCTTTTTCCGAATTTTTTGTCCCGCATGGCTTCGGTTACGGCACGGACTGCTTCCTCGCGGGTTGCGGCAACGGTCACGCCCTTTCCGAGCGCAAGACCGTCCGCTTTGATCACCACGGGAAGCGGGGAAGTTTCCAGATATGCCAAAGCCCGATCCATATCGTCAAAGGTTTCGTATGCCGCAGTCGGAATTCCGTATTTCTTCATCAGATCCTTTGCAAAGACCTTGCTGCCCTCGATGATGGCGGCATTTGCTCCCGGACCGAAGCAGGGGATTCCGACCTCTCTGAGCCGATCGGCACAGCCGAGCACCAACGGGTCGTCCGGCGTGACGACCGCAAAATCAATGTGTTTTTCAACGGCGAACGCAACAATGCGCTCGATTTCGCACGCGCCGATCGGAACGCAGACTGCGTCTGCGGCGATTCCGCCGTTTCCGGGCAGCGCGTAAATCACTTCCACCGTCGGATTTTCCTTCAGCTTTTTGATGATGGCGTGTTCACGCCCTCCGCTTCCTACAACAAGAAGTTTCATTAAAGGAAGTACCTGCCTTTCGTGAATATACAGTGCGTTTCCGATCAGTGATGGAACAACCGAACCCCTGTGAACGCCATGACCATATTGTAGCGGTTACAGCATTCGATGACCGCGTCGTCTCGGATCGATCCGCCGGGTTCTGCAACATAGCGCACGCCGCTTTTTCTCGCGCGCTCAATGTTGTCGCTGAACGGGAAGAACGCGTCCGAGCCGAGCGAAACGCCGTCGATTCCCGCAAGATAAGCGCGGATCTCTTCCTCCGTGAGCGGGTCAGGGCGTTGCGTGAAGTATTTCTGCCAGTTGCCGTCGGCGCAGACATCCTCTTCGTTTTTGTTGATATATCCGTCGATGACGTTGTCCCGATCGGGTCTGCCGAGCGTGGGAAGGAAGGGGAGTGCAAGCACCTTTTCGTGCTGACGAAGAAACCACGTATCCGCTTTGCTGCCTGCTAGACGGGTGCAGTGGATTCTGGATTGCTGTCCTGCGCCAACGCCGATTGCCTGCCCGTTGAATGCGTAGCAAACCGAGTTCGACTGCGTGTATTTGAGCGTAATCAGGGAGATCAGCAGGTCGCGGACGGCGGATTCGGGAAGTTCCTTGTTTTCGGTCACGATGTTCTTCAGAAGAGCCGGCGTAATTTCAAGGTTGTTTCTGCCCTGTTCAAAGGTGATTCCAAAGACCTGCTTGCGCTCGGTCTCCGCCGGTACGTACAGCGGGTCGATCTGCACGATGTTGTAGTTGCCCTTCCGCTTGGTTTTCAGGATTTCCAGAGCCTCGGGGTCGTATCCGGGTGCAATGATTCCGTCCGAAACCTCCCGACGGATCAGCTGAGCCGTGGGAACATCGCACGGATCTGACAGGGCAACCCAGTCACCGAAGGAGCACATCCGATCCGTTCCGCGTGCCCGTGCATAAGCGCAGGCGAGCGGGGACGCGTCAAGTTCGGGAATATCCTCCACGAAGCAGGCTTTTTTCAGCTTCTCCGACAACGGAAGACCGATTGCGGCGGAGGTAGGGCTGACGTGCTTGAAGGACGCGACTGCGGGAAGTCCCAACGCCGTCTTCAGTTCTTTTACCAACTGATAGGAATTGAAGGCGTCCAGAAAATTGATATACCCGGGTTTTCCGTTCAGAATTTCGATCGGAAGATCCGCGCCGCTTTCCATAAAGATTCTTGCGGGCGACTGGTTCGGGTTGCAACCGTATTTTAACGCAAACGATTTCATGGCGACTCCTTATCGGTTTTGATTGATCAGGCGGTTTTCTTCCGCGCCCGTTTCCAAATTGGTGTAACGGACGTAAAGAGAAATGCGATTTTCCGCGTCGAGCGCGTCCCAGAGGGAAGCGGTAAACGCGTCGATGTCATCCGGAACGGATACCCGCTCCGGCTCTCCCTGAAATGTGGGGAGCGGATTGCCGTCGCAGACATAGGTATGAAGAAAGTGTCCGAGCCCCGGGAGTGCGGCAAAGGAGAAAGTATAGCGGTTGCAGGCGCTTCCTGCGGCGTCCGCACTTTTGAGAATGCTCATTTCATAGCGGAAATCCTGCTCCGAAAAGGACAGCATTCCGCTGATGCGCGGAGTCAGATTCGGAAAATCCGGCTCGAAGGCGCGGGATTCCAAGGCTTCCGAAAAGGTCTTTCCCGCGCGGAGTCCTTCATAAATCGTGTCGGTCTGGTCTCCGTTGGTTACGATGAGCCGATTCCCGTAACGGCGTTGCGCCGCGTAAATAATCAGGCTCGGATCTTCCACGCGGGAGACGTCGTAGGGCTCTGTATAAAGCACGCCGTCCCGCTCGACAAAAATGCGGTTGCGGCTGTTTGCGCTCCTGCCCATAATGAAATATGCCGAGCAGGCATATTTTCCGTTTGCGGATTTTCCGATGACGATTCCGCGGCCGACATAGCGGTTGCCGCGGATGCGGTCGGCGATCGGGAGAACTTCGTAAATGTCAGTCATGATTTTCTTTCTCCTTCAGAATTTTTTCGGAAACCAGTTCTGCCGCGGCGGGGAGAATCTTCCACTCCGCAAGCCGCATCACGCGTTTCTGCAACATCTCGGGGGTGTCGCCGTCGCAGACCCGGACGGCTTTTTGCAGAATGATTTCCCCACCGTCGGGAATCTCGTTGACATAATGCACCGTAGCGCCCGTGACCTTGACCCCTTTTTCCAGTGCCGCCCGATGAACCCGCAGACCGTAAAATCCTTCGCCGCAGAATGCGGGGATCAGAGAGGGGTGCACGTTGAGAATCCGATGGTCGAAGCGGGATGTGAAATCGCCGCTGAGAATGCTCATGAACCCCGCGAGAATGATCAGGTCGACGGAATAGTCCGAAAGCAGAGCGCAGATCCGCGCCTCCATGCCTGCCTGTCCGCCGCACTCGCTTTTCACGGCAAGGGCGGTCGGGATTCCCGCTTTTTCGGCTCGTTTCAGTGCATAAGCGTCCGCGCGACTGGAGATGACAAGCGCGATTTTGCCGCTGTGCAGAAGTCCTTTCCGCTCGGCGTTGATGAGCGCCTGAAGGTTTGTTCCACCGCCGGAGACCAGTACGGCAATGTTGATTTGATTCTGTTCCGTTTTCATTTTTTCTGCGCGAGCGTCCTCAGATTATCCGGATTCTTTCGTTTCCGTTTTCTTCAATTTTGCCGATGATATATGCGTCCTCTCCGGCTGCGTGCAGCAGGGAAAGCGCGGTATCGGCTTCGTTCCCCGGCACGACGATGCTCATGCCGACCCCCATGTTGAAGGTGTTGAACATATCACGCTCGCTGATGTTGCCTTCCTTGGCGATCAGATCAAAAACGGGAAGAACCCGAACGGCGCGTCTGTCGATCACCGCGCAAAGCCCTTTGGGAATGCTGCGGGGAATATTTTCGTAAAAACCGCCGCCCGTGATGTGGGAAATGCCGCGCACCGAAACCGTTTCAAGAAGCTTCAGCACAGGCTTTACGTAGATCTTGGTCGGCGCGAGAAGCGCATCTCCGAGCGTTTTTCCGTCGAGTTCGGGCAAACGAACCGTCAGGTCTCGGTTTTCCACGTCAAACACCTTGCGGATCAGCGAATAGCCGTTGGAATGAGGACCGGAGGAGGGAAGCGCGATCACAACGTCTCCCGCCTGCATATTCCGATTGTCAATGATTTTGCTTTTGTCCACGATACCGACGCTGAACCCGGCGAGATCGTATTCATCCTCCGGATAGAACCCCGGCATCTCGGCGGTTTCTCCGCCGATGAGCGCAGCTTCCGACTGTACGCACCCGTCGCAGACTCCCTTTACGATGTCTGCAATCCGCTCGGGAATGTTCTTCCCGCAGGCAATGTAGTCCAGAAAGAACAGGGGGCGCGCGCCGCAACAGATGATATCGTTGACGCACATGGCGACGCAGTCGATTCCGACCGTGTCGTGACGGTTCAGCAGAAAGGCGAGCTTCAGCTTGGTGCCGACGCCGTCTGTTCCGCTGACAAATACCGGTTGGGTCATGCCGCCGAGGTTCGGCTGAAACAATCCGCCGAATCCGCCGATTCCGGACAGAACGCCGTCGGTTTCGGTGCGGGCAATGTGCTGTTTCATCAGTTCAACGGCACGGTATCCTGCGGTGATATCCACACCGGCTTTTGCGTATGCTTCCGATTTTGAATTTTCCATTCGTTTACTCCTTGTTTTCCGGTTGGGACTCGAAACGGTCTTTCCGGGACGCGGCGGGAATTTCCGTCGGATACTTTCCGTCAAAGCAGGCGGTGCAGTATCCCGTGCCCTTCACACCCTTTGCAATCTGTTTTACACTTTCCACGCTGAGAAAACCGAGGGAGTCCACGCCGATCCGATCCGCAATTTCGTCGGGCGAATATTTGCAGGCGATCAGATTTTCGCGGGAGTCAATGTCTGTGCCGTAGTAGCACGGATTGAGAAACGGGGGAGCGGAAACGCGCATATGAATCTCCTTCGCGCCCGCGTCCCGCAAAAGGCGCACAATGCGCGCGCTGGTCGTGCCGCGCACGATGGAGTCGTCGATCATCACAACCCGCTTTCCGCGTACAACCTCCGAAATCGGGTTCAGCTTGATGCGCACCCGATCCTCGCGGCTTTCCTGCCCGGGGGAGATGAATGTCCGCCCGATATATTTGTTTTTGATGAATCCGAGCTCATACGGGATTCCCGATTGCTTGGAATATCCGATTGCCGCGTCGATTCCGCTGTCCGGAACTCCGATCACCACATCCGCCTGCACGGGGTACTCCAGTGCGAGGAACGTTCCCGCGCGCATCCGCGCCGCGTGAACGCTGCAACCGTCGATCACCGAATCGGGACGGGCAAAGTAAATGTATTCGAATACGCACATGGAGCAGGGGACGCGGTTGCAATGGGTCTTGATACTGCGGACTCCGCCGTCCTCGAAAACCACAATCTCGCCCGGCAGGACGTCGCGCACGAATTCCGCACCGACGGAATCCAGCGCGCAGCTTTCGGAGGCGACGATGTATCTGCCGTCCGATGTTTTTCCGTAACACAGCGGGCGGAAGCCGTTTTCGTCCCGCACGGCGATCAGCTTGCTGTCGGACATGATGACAAGCGAATAGGCACCCCGCAACCGGCACATGGCGCGTTCCACTGCTTCCTCCGGCGTATCGGTGCTCAGCCATTCCTTGGTGATGATATAGGATATGACTTCCGTATCGCTTGTGGTGTGGAAGATGGAACCGTTCAGCTCCAACTCATGCCGCAATTCTCCGGAATTGACCAGATTGCCGTTGTGTGCAAGTGCGATCCGTCCTTTGATGTGATTGACCACGATCGGTTGCGCGTTGTTGCGGTCATTTGAGCCTGTTGTGCCGTACCGGACGTGTCCGACGGCGATTCTGCCTTTCCCGAGACGGCTCATGATGGCAGGGGTAAAAACGTCGTTGACAAGCCCCGTGTCTTTGTAGCCGTTGAAAACGCCGTCACGGTTCACCACGATTCCGCAGGATTCCTGCCCACGGTGTTGGAGTGCAAAAAGACCGTAGTAAGCGGTGTGTGCAACTTCGGTCGTTTCGGGCGAAAAGACGCCGAAAACGCCGCACTCTTCTCTCAGATTACTCATACTTCCTCCGCAGTGAGAAAACAGGATCGATCAGCCGAACACACGCTTCATCATTTCCCGATAAGCGTCCTCCACGCCGCCCATGTCGCGGCGGAAACGGTCTTTGTCAAGCTTTTCTCCCGTGGTCGCGTCCCAGAAACGGCAGGTGTCGGGGGAGATTTCATCCGCCAGAACGATCTTTCCGTCGGGAAGTCTGCCGAACTCCAACTTGAAGTCCACCAGACGGACATTCAGCTTCAGGAAATATGCTTTCAGAATTTCGTTGACCCGGAACGCCATGGTTTTGATGGTTTCAATCTCTTCCTTGGTTGCAAGTCCCAGAGCCAGAGCGTGGTAGGAGTTGAGAAGCGGATCGTGCAGCGCGTCGTTTTTGTAGGAGAATTCGATTGTCGGCTCGGAGAAAACGATTCCTTCCTCCACGCCGTAGCGCTTTGCAAACGAACCGGCGGAAATGTTGCGGATGATGACCTCCAGCGGAACGATGGACACCTTTCTGACCAGTGCTTCCCGATCGTTCAGCTCTTTTACAAAGTGCGTCGGAATCCCTTCCTTTTCCAGAAGCGAGAAGAGGAAGTCGGACATACGGTTGTTGACCGCGCCTTTGCCGAGAATCGTTCCTTTCTTCAGTCCGTCCAGCGCAGTGGCGTCATCCTTGTAGGAGACAATGACCAGCGCGGGATCATCCGTTGCAAAAACCTTTTTTGCCTTTCCTTCGTAGAGCTGTTCCTTCTTTTCCATTGTTGGATCCTCCGATTTATTTTTTGAATTCCGCCGAAATGGCGATGTCTTTGCCAAGCACTTTCTCCGCGTCCGCGCGGCGTTTTTCCGCAAGCGCGGCAGCGAGTTCGTCGTCGCCGACGGCGAGAATCTCCGCGCACAGCAAAGCGGCGTTGACACCACCGTCTATCGCAACCGTGGCAACAGGGATGCCGGAAGGCATCTGCACGGTGGACAGCAGGGCGTCAATGCCGCCGAGCGAACCCGATTTTACGGGAATCCCGATAACCGGGAGCGTGGTGGAAGCCGCGATGGCGCCGGCAAGATGCGCCGCCATTCCGGCAATTGCGATGATTGCGCCGAATCCGTTTTGCGCGGCACTCGCGGCAAAGGCTTTCGCCTCATCGGGCGTGCGGTGCGCGGAGTACACGTGTACCTCAAACGGAATACCGAGAGACGCAAGCGTATCGGCTGCTTTTTTTGCAATGGACAGATCGCTGTCGCTTCCCATGATTACGGCAACTTTTTTCATATCGGTAAACCTCCTGTCGGAAAATGAAAAACAAAAAGAGCACAGTTAAGGCTTGAGGTAACTTAACTGTGCCCAGACGGTCGGCGAAGAGACCTAAGCCCCCTCCTATTATTCTTTGCTCCCGCGCAGTATTCTCTGCAGATCCGTCAGTTACAAAGAACCTCTTATATAATAAGGATAACACATTCGGCGAAAAAAGTCAAGAGGGCAACACCGAGAAATCGCCCGACTTTTTCGTTTCGATTTTGTCAGCTTTGCATAGAATCTCCTTTTCAAGGGAGATTTCTGCGTTTGATTCCCGGAAAAGAAAGAATCCATGGCGGAGTGCTGGCATTTTTGTACACAGCCGATTTGTTTTAGAAGCAGACGTTTCAGCCTGCTTTGCTGTCCTTTCTACTTCTTCAATACTGTCTGGCAATCGCTTTTTAGTTATATACTTGTCTGTAAAGGTACATATAAACTTGACAAAATACAAGTATCATAAGCAATTTGCGCTCAACCAATCTCGGTTGGGCGCTTTTCTTTTTGCCCTCTGCAATCTGAGAGATGCCCAATTGTAACGAATTTGAAAACAATGCGTTTGGATACCGTCCGTGCGGTGGTGAAGTGCGGTTTGTTGTAGCATGGAAAGGCGAAAGTGACAAAGAAGAAACGGCAGTTTTACTCCCCAACCTGCACTTTCAGAAAGATTGATGCGTAGCCGATGGTCTTGTGAAAAAACGGTCTGTGCGAGGCACGGTTCACGTGTTTGCCGAAAGCGATCTGCCGCTGTTTCTTTGGCGCAATAACGGTGTGGATTATCACATCATCCCCGGCATCGGAAAGCTCCCGCTTGCCGCGCTCAAAAAGAGTGATCTTGAAAAATTTTGTGCCGAACAGATGAAAAGCGGCAATCTTGACCGCAATGGTGTCGGCGATAAAAAGCTGTCGGGCGCGGTGATCCGTTCGATGCACACCCGCATCAAATGTGCTCTCGATCAGGCGCTGAAAGAGGAACTGGTCAACCGCAATAAGGCGGTCGGTTGCAAACTTCCACCCAAGAAAAAAGGAATCGAGGTGCTGTCACACGAAGAAATCGCGCGGCTGCTTATACAGGTGAAGGAAGAAGGTTTTTATGAGCTTATCCTCCTCGGACTTGCCACAGGTATGCGGCACGGCGAACTGCTCGGACTGAAATGGGATGACGTCACCCCATGTCAGAACCGCGGTACAAAAACGCACACCTATCTCATCCGGATGGAGGATGTGCGCATTTACCTCGCCCGTCCCGACGAGGAGCGGCAACGCGAACTTCCGAACGGACAGTTCAACGCACACTCGGTCAAGAACCATAGAAAATGTGAAAACCTCCCGCAGAGAGAACTGCGGGAGGGAGAAACAGATGATTATATGCTGTGTTTGGAAGAAGAATGGGCAGTCCTGCCGGATGATCTCAGCGTCGCACAGGTGGTCAGCCTGACGGGAATCTGCGAGAAAAGGATTCTGCGTTGGCTGCAAACAGGAGAACTCTTTGCCGTCAGATTCGGTGGGAGGTATCATATCCCGAAAGAGGTCGTGGTCGAATGGTGTGTGAAGACAAGGTATACTTTGTGAAGCGACCGACCTGTTCGAATCCTTATGATGAAGAAGCCGAGCCATACACGAGGTATGACTCGGCTTCCATGGCGGAGGGAAAGGGATTCGAACCCTTGTGAGATTGCTCTCAAACGGTTTTCAAGACCGCCTCGTTATGACCGCTTCGATATCCCTCCGTATCTGACCTTAATATTGTATGCGTTCTTGATGAGAATAATGACATGAAAACTGTATATGAAGAAGCTGTTAAGAAAGCTATCGCCAGTACGGCGGTCCAGGTGCCGGAACCAGCTTTACAGCCGGTAAGCCAGACAGTGTCAGATCAAAGAACATCATGTATGTTCTACAAAGGGACACTTCGTTCAGGTCAGGTATTTGAAGCTGACGGAAGTGTTGTTGTATTAGGCGATGTTAATCCGGGGGGAAAAGTTGTTGCCAAGGGAAGTGTTATAGTACTTGGAAGTCTTAAAGGTAATATATTTGCAGGTGTCGATGGCAACGAGAATGCATTTGTTGTTGCACTTGAAATGAGTCCTATGCAGATTAAAATTGGAGATATTATTGCAAGAAGCTCAGATTCAGGAACTAAAGCTACAAAGGGCAGAGGTAAAGTTAAGGTTGTAGAACCTAAGATTGCTTATGTCTATGACCAGAATAT
>ENA-UERG01001112-UERG01001112.1-human-gut-metagenome-genome-assembly--contig:-NODE-1112-length-23892-cov-17.549906_pt1 | contig 23892 bp, 17 predicted proteins | sample MGYA00242954_ERZ507954 | MGnify/ENA primary metagenome ERZ507954 (study PRJEB26167, sample SAMN06115478) | human gut metagenome | host: Homo sapiens | place: China:Sichuan | collected 2015-01-21... | reverse complement strand
AACTTCTCGCTCCACAGCTGATGACGCTGCCAGTTCATGAACTTGTCGTAATTTACTCCATAATCAGCACAGAACTCCCGAAGATCCCTGGTCTCGCTGCATAACTGGTAGAGGTCATATACCTCCTGGTAGTTTACTTTCTCTTTTGCCATAATCATTTTTGTTAAAGGTTACGGCGCAAAGATATGTCGGCTAACAACTTATGTCAAGGCGGAAAATAGAATGGTTACACGCATTTACTACAAACTGAAGATTCTTAATAATGCGACAAATACTCTTTCCAACTATTTGGATATTCTTTTTTAGCCCAATTAATTACCCAATTAGGTATGGAAGTTTTTGAATAATCCAGACCGACCTTTGATAGAAATCTAATAACTTCTTTCTTTTGCCTGTGTTTTTCGGAATCTAAAGGATAATGTAATAGTCTAAGCATATCAAGAATATCACATTCCTTATAAATTGTCTTCTCGGTTGTGTAATCTCCCTGTTTAAATTTTACAGTATAATCAGCTCCATTTTGAAGTAAATATAGTAAGACATCCATTTGGTTATGAATAATTGCTGAAAAAACTGCCGAATTATTTGGATTATTATCCATTTTGTTAATATCAGCTTTTGCTTGAACTAAAATTTTTACTTTTTCAATAGAATATGCAGCAGCAACTTGAAGAGCAAAATCTCGCATTGGAACAATTTCTCGTGCATTATTATATTTCACTCCTTTTGCCTGAGAGTTAGGATCGCCCCCATAGGAAAGGAGCATTTTCAGCATCTCTGGAGAAGGAGTCATTCTACGAGATGCAATTAGAATTGAGTTTTCCCCCCAACTCTTAGTAGTATCATTATACAGATTAGGATTTGCACCTAATTCTAAAAGACATTTTGCAGATCTAATGTTATTATAATATGTAGCAATCATAAGAAGTGATGTGCCATATTCTGCACTTCTCATATCAACAGGGACATGATTTACCAAAATCTCTTTCTTTATAGAAATAGTATCACCATCTTTTACTGCTTCAGCTAAAGTTTCAGCGGCAGTTCCTTTAAATAATTCATAATCCATGCTACTAAGTTCTGATTTATCCACAGAGTTTACACATGAACAAAATGACATAAATAAACCAATCATTATCTTGAAATAGTTCATACTATAATAATTATTTGGTGGTAAAATTGGTATGTGGTACAGCATACCACATACCAAATATACATTAGAATGGCCATAAATTTTTAGGAGAAAAAGCATTCTCAATGATTCTAACTCCTTTTATCACCTTATCTTTTATGACTTCATAAGTTCTTTTATAAATAGATGGTTCATAAAAATTCTCTATACTGTGCCCCATCCATTTTGCATCACCTAAACGGATATGAACTTTCCCATCTGCGTTTGGTAAAAGTCTGAAACTACTTTGAAGCATATTTAATTCATCACGGTAAGTGATATATGTATCAATATTAGCCTTTCCATTGGGTTGTATAGTAAAAGGAGAGACACCAGCAGGGTTAAACGTTAACGCTCTGCCTCCTTCTGAATAAGCACAAGCAGCAGCCATACCACCACCAAGAGAATGTCCTGTAAAGGTTAATTCAGCACCATTAAGGCCTAAAACAAGAGCTTGAGCATTTTCTAATGCCATTTTATACTGTTCGGATCGACCTACAACTTGTTGAATATTGTTTTTCCAATCTGCCTTACTGAATTTATCTGTACCAGCTAAAGCATAGGTGTATTCAGTTTTTCCGTTGACAGTCCTTTCAAATAGCATCGATTTAAAGCCACTGTTGCCATTTTCTCGTTCGTCAATAGGAGTAAAGCCGCTAATATCTCTTTTAGATACTGCCCAACCGCCTGTTAATTTAACTTTTATATCACCATATACATAAGCGGACATTCGAGCGGCTTCTTCTTCGGAAGGCTCTTCTCCTGTCGGATCTATCAAATTTATCGGATTATTAAATGTATAACAATACGTTGTAAAAGAAGAATATTTTTCTCCCATTGGATCCGTTGACATCCACAAACTCAACCTCGGTTCATAGTATCTCGCCCCATAGTAGTACATACCCGTCTCCTCATCAAATTCCTTTGCATTGAAGAGATAAGGCGTGTTCCATACGCTGTTGCGCTCCTCTATGAACACCTCTCCGAACGGCACATACTCGATGTGCTGCACTACCTCGCCTTCAAGGTTGGTGATGAAGCTGGAGCTTCCGAGATGGTCGGGATGGTAGAAGAACTGCAGGTTCTCGTAGTTGTCCGGGTCTTTGAACGACCGAGCAACTGCGCGAGACTGCGCCTTCCGAGCCTGAGCCATTGCCGCCTCCATAGAGCCGTCGTTGCAGCAGAAGCCTTCGCCGTCGGCATAGTTGTCGTTGTCAGTGCCGTTGTATGGAACATCGAAGGTCTTGTAGTTGTCCTTGATGACCTGCTGCTGTGCCGCATACTTCGCCTTATAGTCAACTGACAAACCATCGGTGTTTGCACCGGCATACTCTATGCGGCGTGGGTCAGAGCCGTAGGAGGCGAAATCGCCTATCTTCGACACGATTCTCTGTGAGCCTGCGTAGATATGCTTGGTGTAGCGGCCGCCCTGGTTAGCCACGAGGTACGGGCTGACATAGAGCGAGAACTTCGCTGTGTTGGTGGAGCCGCCGGAGAACACTCCGTTGACATACACCTGGTCGCTTTCGCCGGAAGTCTTGACCGTGCGCTCGCCGTCAGCATCATACCAATAGTTGGACACGAAACCGTTGTCGTCCACTGCCAGCAGACGGTTCTCCTCGTCCCAGATGAGCTTGCGCTCGCCCGTGCCGGTCTCGTTATGTCCATCGTTCATCAAGCGTCCGGTATTCACATATATAAGATTTCCGTTTTTATCATACAAATATACGTGATTGTTCTCGATTTTATTGTCTCCCGGAGTCTCTTCGGTACGATAATTTACATCTTTAACACTTGAGAGCTGGAACTTCTTTCCGTCTTCCGTGCCGTAGGTATAGGTAAGGTCATAGCCGACATTGAGCGTACCGTTGAACTGCACGTTGTCCTGAGTCAGATGCTGGCTCTTGGAAGTGATGCGGTGCATGTTGTCGTAGCCCATGGCGAGCGTGTAGGACGCGGACTTGCTGTCTGCTCCGGTGTATGTACCTGTTGCAGAAACAAGGCGGTACAGCCCGTCGTAGGTATAGGCGTGCGACATCTTGCCGCCGGCATTTCCGCTGGCAGGAAGCGAGGCATTGTTAGCCACCGAGAGGACATTGCTTACAGCGTCGAAGGTGTAGTCATTGTCCATGATGGTCGTGTTGCCGCTGTTCACCGCAAGGTTGCTCAGGCGACGGCGGTTGTCGTAGGTGTAGAACGTCTCCGCGCCGTTGCAATACTTCAGATAGCTGCGCTGCTCGAACTTGTCGTAGCCTAATTTGGTGATGTAGTCATAGCCGTATGACTTCTCGCCGCGGACCTTCTCAAGTAGGCCGCCAAGGTTGTAGGAGTAAGTCACCTTTTCCTCGTCGGGATAGATCATCTCAAGGAGGCGGTTGTGGCTGTCGTAAGTCCACTGGGTGACGTAGGTGGCAATCGCCTGGTTGGGCACGATAAGCGTGCGGCGGGTCTTCGTCACCTCACCCATCTTGCCGTAGAAGTATTCGATGGCACCCGTTCCGTCCTCGCGCATCATCAGTCGTCCGATGCGGTTGTGCGAGGCGTTGCGTCCGCCGTAGTAATACTTCAACCCGCCCCCGAGAACACTATTCATGCTCGTAAGCATAAAATGTATCAAAGATACAGCATTCGCTCATTTTTGCAGAATTATATAAGTCCAGATAGTGCTTTGTTTCATTTGTATTGCGCCATCTTATACTTTTATCGTATTGAGTTAAAAATTCGATAGCAGATATTGACAACGTCAAATTCTGAAATTCTTTGGTAATTCTCCCATATGCATCTGTTTCAGAATTAGCCTTAACAAACACATATACAAATCCGCCTTTTTTTATGGGATCCTCCTTATACTTATATTCTATACTGGCCCAAAATACCTTCATGTTCTTTTCTAATTTTGGTTGACTTTGGTGTGCATATTTTTACGGTTATAAGTTTTCTCTTCTTTTTCCAATTTGATAAAACTTATAAGTTTTATCCCTGTCAAGGGATTGACCAAAGGCCGTAAAAAGCCCCTGACAGGGATACAAAGATAAATAATCTTCAGCGATATTCAAAACGCTTCTGAATTGTATTGCTTGAACCTACAACTATTTCTTTTTCCCAACTCGATAATGGATATTGGTTTTTCCTTTTTTCCCATGATTCCTATCATGAACATGTGGTGTTTGTTTGCCACCATCTGTTTTGAACTTGTTTCCCTCACCAGATTTATTTCGAGTTTGTCGAGTAACCTTTTTTTGTCCCTGTTTAGCCGGCAATGGTTTGGGGCGAGCATCTAATGCTTTCTTTCTTGTTGGGAATACTTTCGTTACATTTCTTGTAGTTTTTTTAGCATCATTCGCTTTATCTATTGTTTTGACTGTTTTAGCCCCTGTCTTTACAACCTTAGATGCACCAGCCGGAACAAATGGCACGACAGCAGCAAGGGCATCAAATCCTGCATCTGTCCAATTCTCTTTTGCAGTATTATGGTCTCCTGTCACATGATGATATATGGCTGCACCAACATCATAAACAAGATTTCCAACATCCCAAACGGTGTCCCAAATTTTACCGTCAGAATCAATTCGGACTATTGGGTTATTACCACAAAAAACATATGGAAAAGAAGATAAATCCACTTCATAAAGAGGATCAACGGAAATCCAAACACTTAATTGTGGATTATAATAACGAGCCCCATAGTAGTACATACCCGTCTCCTCGTCAAATTCCTTTGCGTTGAAGAGATAAGGCGTGTTCCATACGCTGTTGCGCTCCTCTATGAACACCTCTCCGAACGGCACATACTCGATGTGCTGCACTACCTCGCCTTCAAGGTTGGTGATGAAGCTGGAGCTTCCGAGATGGTCGGGATGGTAGAAGAACTGCAGGTTCTCGTAGTTGTCCGGGTCTTTGAACGACCGAGCAACTGCGCGAGACTGCGCCTTCCGAGCCTGAGCCATTGCCGCCTCCATAGAGCCGTCGTTGCAGCAGAAGCCTTCGCCGTCGGCATAGTTGTCGTTGTCAGTGCCGTTGTATGGAACATCGAAGGTCTTGTAGTTGTCCTTGATGACCTGCTGCTGTGCCGCATACTTCGCCTTATAGTCAACTGACAAACCATCGGTGTTTGCACCGGCATACTCTATGCGGCGTGGGTCAGAGCCGTAGGAGGCGAAATCGCCTATCTTCGACACGATTCTCTGTGAGCCTGCGTAGATATGCTTGGTGTAGCGGCCGCCCTGGTTAGCCACGAGGTACGGGCTGACATAGAGCGAGAACTTAGCAGTGTTGGTGGAGCCGCCGGAGAATACTCCGTTGACATACACCTGGTCGCTCTCGCCGGAAGTCTTGACCGTGCGCTCGCCGTCAGCATCATACCAGTAGTTGGACACGAAGCCGTTGTCGTCCACTGCAAGCAGACGGTTCTCCTCGTCCCAGATGAGCTTACGCTCACCCGTGCCGATCTCGTTATGTCCATCTTTCATCAGATGTCCGGTATAGTTATAGACATATATTCTTCTTGTTTAAATTTTATTATACTCTAAGTAATGAAAGATATGTTCCAATTGATCATAATAATCCAATATATTAGGTTCTTTACGATCATACATTTTTTTTACATGAGATAAAATAATCTGTTTTAGTTTATAAAAATTTGTAGGATTGACTAACTTGCATAGGGCCAAATCTATAAAAATCCAATCTGCACCAACATCTGGGAGATTTGCCTTTCCATTCAAAATCGGTAAGATGGTTCTATCGTATAATTTATCAAGCGACGAATATTCTGCAAAAACATACATTGCACATTTTTCAAGATTTACCCGAAAATTATTAAAATCGTCACTATATCCATTTTTATCTAAACGGAAATAAAATTTATCTTGCAGAGATAACATATTTCCAGAAAAAGCGATACTTGCTCGGTCTCTTTGATCTTGTATTTTTTTTACACTGAATTTCTCAAACCATTTAGAAAGTATATCAAATCTAACACCATAGATAGGATATATTACAAGAGATGATTTCGCAGCATCTGTCCAATGGTCTAATTCGATAATTTGCTTTCCTCCTTTTGTTTTTAAAAAAAAGGAAGAGTCTCTTTTTCTGAACTTATATCCAGAAAAGAAATCAAACTGAATTAAATCATTAATTATTTCATTAAATATAAAATCCATAGTTTTGCACTTAAATTATAGTACCCTCCCTTCCGTTCTTATAGAAGGGAGGGTATAAAGATAACGTATTTTACTCTATTTTATTCACGCGATGGTATTCTTTCACTCTAATTTTATCTCCTTTAGAGAGTCCTTGCTCTATATGATTATTCTTTCCTTATAATAAGCCTAAACTCCAAAGGATTATACGCATGAAAAATAAGATACTAATAACCTGCCTGTTGGCTTCTACCCTGAGCAGCTGCCACATCTATAGGGCGTACGAACGGCCGGATGCCATCACGGTGTCCGACAGCCTGTACCGCCAGCCAGTGACTGCAGAAGATACAACCTCACTGGCCTCACTTTCGTGGAAAGAGCTCTTCACTGACCCGCAACTGCAACAACTCATTGAAGCGGGGCTGGCTCACAACACGGATTTAGGCATTGCCCGTCTTAAAGTAAAAGAGGCTGAAGCCTTGCTCATGACTTCCCGACTGTCTTATCTTCCCTCGGTTTCACAGACTCCGCAGGGAACGCTTACCAGTCTGGACGGCAACAAGCCTTCCAAAACTTACAACCTGGCCGTATCCGCTGACTGGGAGATTGACCTTTTCGGTAAACTGCTGAATGCCAAACGCGGGGCACAGGCCGCACTCGAGCAAAGTGAAGCCTATCGTCAGGCGGTGCAGACCCAGTTAGTAGCAACCATTGCCAACAGCTACTATACCCTGCTAATGCTGGACGAGCAACTGGACATCACACGTCGCACGGCAGATACCTGGACAGAAAGTCTGCGCACGATGAAAGCCTTGAAGCGGGCTGGCCAAGCCACCGAAATGGCCGTAGCCTATTATGCCACCAACTCTGCCCGTTCGGCCTTCTATCCCGGTATCACCCTGAGCGGTTCTGCCGGATGGACCAATGCAGCCGGTGCCGCCATCACCAATCCGGGACAATGGCTGCTTTCTGCTGTCGGTTCTCTGGTACAACCCCTATTTAATCGGGGAAAGAACATTGCCAACCTGAAAATAGCCAAAGCTCAGCAGGAAGAAGCCTTGCTGACTTTCCAACAAAGTCTGCTTGATGCAGGAGCAGAAGTGAACGATGCACTGGTTCAATGGCAGACTGCCCGCAAGCGTATTCAACTTGACGAACAACAATGCACATCCCTGCAGTCGGCATTACGAAGTTCGGAACTGCTGATGCAATACAGTTCACAAAACTACCTGGAAGTAATCACTGCCCGCCAGGCTTTACTTCAGGCAGAGCTGAACACCGCTACCGACCGCTTTGACGAGATACAAGGAGTTATCAACTTGTATCACGCACTGGGCGGCGGATACTAAGCCCCTATACCCTTATTTCTATAATAAGCAACCCCTTTCTCAACACCCAGGCGGAGTAGAGAGAAAGGGGTATTTTTCCATCAAAAGAGAAGATTACTTATTCATACACAAAACGGTATTCATCATTGTAATAAGACGTAGACTCTGAAACATGATTTCCATGTTCATCCTCCTGGTATGAATACAAAGTACACTTGCCAGTAATTACATCCAGATAATTATCTTCCGTAAAGCTATATGCAAAAGGAGCCCATGTATCTTCATGTATCACTTCCGGTTCTCCCGGTTCCGGCATACGATATCCCCAATCCACAACATCTTTCGTTACCAGATTCTTACTACCTTTACCCATCATACGCAACATATAAAGCATGGACACCATGTCATCATATTCATAAGCATGACTGCCGAACAACGGACGAACCACTACATTAAAATCAAAGTAAGGCGTTACATTCGGGCATTCAGTATATGCATAACTCATATAGCTTTCATCCGAGAATTCTCCCTCCGTCGACATCAAGTTGCCATTCTGCCAGTTTAATTGCAGAATAGACCTATCCGAAGCACGTCCCATCCTGCCAGAAGATACTCCCGGATCGATTGACACATTTCCATCTTCCTCATCCCCATCTTCATGGTCACCTGGATAATAGTCATAATCTTCTTGTATCTGCTGAAGATAACCGTCGGAATAAATAAACATCCACAATGTATGCTGCTCAGAAGAAGATTCCTTTTTCTTATACAACTGTGATACATAACCCTCTGAGTTCAATGTAATCACATACGATTCATCCGGTTCATATCCGGAAAGTGTTTTCAGGTCAATCCACATCTGGTTTTCCTGATAGGTGAACTGATAGATTCTCTCTGTGAGATATCCCTGCGTATCGCCTTGGTAACTAATGGTTTTCAAGGCTGCCAGCTTTCCGTTCTCATTATAAGTGAGTTCCCCAATAGACTTAGTATAGCTGTCCGGATACAAGCTGCTTGAATTTGTAATCTCATAACGAGCCAGACGTTTTTCTTTCGGAGCAGGAGTTTCCCCTGCTTCTGTAGTAGCTTTCTGTTCTACGGTAATGGTTATCACATCGTTACCACAACGAATTTCGATGGTAGCCTTCCGGTCCTTTCCGGTCAGGTTCTCTATCAATGTCAAGGTTAAGGTATATTCACCAGGACCTCCGCTATAGGCACTCAATTCCAGCCATTCCACTTTTCCCGAAGCAGCCTTGGTTGAAGCTTCTGTCGCAACTTCTGTTACTGTGGCTGTCCAGTCGGACAAAGCTGTAAAACTGATTCCACCCTGATTCGTTACCTCATCGGCATAAACCACCTGAGTAGTTTGTGTACCTTCTTTCAAGGTCAGATTTGTGGGAGTCTCATCCTTTTCACTACATCCTGAAACTAAGATTACTCCCCACAGACAAACAACTGACAATAAAAAACTTAACTTGTTTTTCATAATTCTCATTTTTGAATGTTTTCTTTTACAAAGAAAAGTTTTTCATTTAAGGTATACATCACCGGAAACCGTGAATTCCTCCCTCTCAAACCACAAATTTGCCTTATCCATTCTTCCAAACTTCAGGACAAATTCTCTGTTTCACACTGTGAAATACAAAAACCACAGTGTGGGATATATATTTCACAGTGTGGGATACAAATCCCGCAGTGTGAAACAGAGAATAGACAAGCACATTTGAAAGAATATTTCAGGAGAAAAGAAAGAATAACCCACCTACCCCCGTGGATTCTCCATCTTAAAAACAAAAAAGAGGGGTATATGAACCTTGCAACAGTTCATATACCCCCATTTATAGAGATTGTGAATTACCGTCTGTAGCTTACCACACGTTCACACGGTTTTCAGGAGCTACATACAACGGATCAGACGGTGTGATATGGAAGGCATCGTACCAAGCCTGAATGTGAGGCAACGCTCCGTTTACACGCCATTTACCCAATGAGTGAGGGTCTGACTTAGTGTACACACGAATCTGTTCGTCGCGGATGTTACCAGCCCACAAAGTAGCATAAGCCAGGAAGAAACGCTGTTCCGGAGTGAAACCGTCGACTACGCCAAGCGGAGCATCCTTAGTCGCATTCTGGAAAGCCAGATAAGCTACGTTCAAACCTCCGTGGTCGGCCAGGTTTTCACCCAGTGTCAGTTCACCGTTAGCCTGCAGGCCCGGCAATACTTCAATCTTGTTGAAGAAATCCACCATCACCTGTGCGCGTTCCTTGAAACGGTCAGCATCACCCGGAGCCCACCAGTCGGTCAGGTTTCCGTCTTTGTCGAACTGACGGCCCTGGTCGTCGAATCCATGCGTCATTTCGTGACCGATTACTACACCGATGGCACCATAGTTGGCAGCATCGTCAGCTTCCATGTTGAAGAACGGCGGCTGAAGAATAGCAGCCGGGAAACAGATTTCGTTAGTTGACGGATTATAGTAGGCATTGACTGTCTGCGGAGTCATCAGCCATTCATCCTTATCAACCGGCTTGCCAATACGGCTGTACATATCATTGAATCCCCATTCTGAAGCACGGCATACGTTAGCCCAGTAAGAATCGTTCTTGATTTCCAGTTTAGAATAGTCTTTCCACTTGTCAGGATAACCTACTTTTACATGGAAAGCAGCCAACTTTTCGTGTGCTCTAATCTTAGTGCTGTCACTCATCCATTCCTGTGCATCAATACGTTCACCCAAGGCAGTCTGCAAGTTCTTCACCAACTTCACCATACGTTCTTTGGCAGCAGCCGGGAAGTATTTTTCCACATACATCTCGCCTACCAGCTCACCCAGCATGCCGTTCACTGAGTTTACAGCATGTTTCCAGCGCGGCTGATTTACCTGGCGTCCTGACAATACCTTGCCATAGAAATCGAAACGGGCAGCTACAAAGTCATCGCTCAGGCAAGAAGCTGCTGCATCCAGCAGGTTGTATTCCAGATAAGATACATGTTTAGACAACGGAAGTGTATTCATCAGGCGAGCTACTTCCTGAATCGGTTCTACCTGTTCTACGTTCAGTTCTGCCGGAGCCTGAATACCCAAACCTTTCATATAGGCATCCCAGTCAATTCCGGCAATGGTTTTCTTCAGTTCATCGAAAGACATTTTGTGGTAATTAGCTTCCGGGTCACGAAGTTCTGTTGCACTGCGTGAAACTTTAGCAATGGCAGTTTCGATTTCCATCACATCAGCCACTTTCTGCTGTGCATCTGCTTCAGAGAAGCCAGCCAGCTGGAACAACTTGCCGATGTAAAGTTTATACTGTTCACGAATGTTCTGAGTGATGCTATCGGTATCCAGATAATATTCCTTTTCACCCAAGTTGATACCACCCTGTCCCATCTGGAAGATGTTAAGTGAGCTGTTCTTCGGGTCAGCATATACATAGCTGTGGAAATAAGTACCGATACCGATATGAGCCATTTCAGTCATCATCGGCACGATTTCACTCTTGTCTTTCAGGCCGGCAATCTTGTCGAGCATAGCTTTCACCGGTTCTGCACCCTGCTTGTTCAAGGTTACGCTGTCCATAGCCATGTTATACAAGTCACCTATTTTCTGTGCGGCAGAACCAGCCTGATTATTTTTCTGCGCAGCCAGTCCTTCAATCAGTTCGCGCAACTGCTTCTGGCTGTTTTCAAACAGTTCATCAAACGTGCCGTAACGAGAATATTCGGCAGTCAGCGGATGTGCATCGTTCCATCCTCCACATGCGTAACGGAAAAAGTCCGTACCGGCAGACACGGTAGTATCCATGTTTGCCAAATCAATGCCAGAAGTGCTTTTCGCTTCCTTCTGTCCGGCGCAGCTTGTCAACATAGCAAATGCCAACGTAGCTACGGCTACATAATTTTTCTTGTTCATAAATGCGTTATTTTAATCAAGTCTCTCTTATTTATTTCATTTCTTCCAGTTCCGACAGCAGCAGTGTCCATTCCTCTTCTGCCTCCGCAATCTGTTTTTTCAGCTGCTGGTGCTGCTCGTACAGCTTCATATCGGAAGCACCTTCAGGAGTAGCCATCTGTTCCTCCAGTTGTGCCACCTGCTCTTCCAGTTTCTCAATTTTTGCCTCGCAGTCGGCCACCTGCTTCTCCAGCTTGCGGATTTTCTTGTTCAGCTCCTTCTGCGCTTCATACGAAAGTTTGCTTTCACTCTCTGCAGGCTCTTCTTTCTTGGGCGAAGCGGTCTGCGGAGATTGAGACAACTGAAGTTCGTTCAGATTCTCCATTTTCTTCTTTTGCAGGAAATCGTAGATTCCGCCGATATGTTCCTTCACCAGTCCGCCACCAAATTCGTACACCTTGGTCACCAGTCCGTCAAGGAACTCACGGTCGTGAGATACTACGATGACCGTGCCGTCGAACTCTTTCACAGCTTCCTTCAGCACATCCTTCGAACGCATATCGAGGTGGTTGGTCGGCTCGTCCAGAATCAGGAAGTTCACTGGCTCCAGCAGCAGCTTAATCATAGCCAGACGACTGCGTTCACCTCCTGAGAGCACCTTTACTTTCTTTTCGGAAGCCTCTCCTCCAAACATGAAGGCACCTAAGATGTCTCTAATCTTCAGACGGATATCTCCTTTTGCCACACGGTCGATAGTATCAAAGACAGTCATGTTTTCATCGAGCAGCTGTGCCTGATTTTGCGCAAAATAGCCAATCTGCACATTGTGTCCGATGGTCAGCTTTCCTTCATAGGGAATCTCGTCCATGATACACTTCACCAGCGTAGACTTACCTTCGCCATTCTTACCTACAAAGGCCACCTTTTCACCACGATGAATGGTCAAGTTTACATCGTGGAAAACCACGTGATCGCCATACGCCTTCTTCACATTCTCACAAATCACCGGATAGTTACCGGAACGCATGGAAGGGGGAAACTTCAGACGAAGTGTAGAAGTATCTTCTTCGTCAATTTCAATAGGTACGATTTTCTCCAGTTGCTTGATGCGACTCTGCACCTGTACAGCCTTCGTAGCCTTGTAACGGAAACGTTCGATAAAATCTTCCGTGTCTTTTATTTCTTTCTGCTGATTTTCGTAAGCACGCAACTGCTGTTCGCGACGTTCCTTACGCAGCACGACAAACTCGTCGTAAGCTACCTTGTAATCATATATCCGTCCGCAGGAAATTTCAATGGTACGGTTGGTCACGTTGTTAATGAATGCCCGGTCGTGACTTACCAGCACTACCGCGCCGGAACTCATCTTCAGGAAATTCTCCAGCCACTGGATACTCTCAATGTCCAAGTGGTTGGTCGGCTCGTCGAGCAACAGTACATCGGGACGACGTAATAAAAGTTTCGCTAACTCAATACGCATACGCCATCCCCCGCTGAATTCAGAAGTAGGACGGTCAAAGTCTGTGCGGTTGAATCCCAATCCCGTAAGCGTACGTTCTATCTCTGCACGGTAATTGGTTCCTCCCATCATCAGGAAACGTTCGTTCTCATGGGTAAACCGCTCTATCAGCTCATGATAGCTTTCAGAATCATAATCCGTACGGTCGGCCAGTTCCTGGTTCATTTTCTCCAGTTTTTCCTGCATCTCAAAAATATGCTCAAAGGCCATCTCGGCCTCAGCCATTACCGTACGTGTATCGCTCAGTATCATAACCTGGGGCAAATAACCGATAGTAATGCCTCTTTGTACGGCTACCACTCCCTCTGTAGGCTGCTGCAATCCGGCCAGGATTTTCAGCATAGTCGATTTTCCGGCACCGTTCTTTCCTACCAGTGCAATACGGTCTTTTTTGTTGATAACAAACGATACATCTTCAAACAGCGAAGTAGTTCCGAACTCCACTTTCAGTCCTTCTATTGAAATCATGCGAATTTATTCTTCTACATTACAAAGTGACGGCAAAGTTACAACTTTCCGAGCACAGCAATGACAGACAAGCTGTTAATTTTTCAAAGCGTCGGACTCTCCCTCCGATTTATGCTGCAAATACAACTGATAAGAATTGACTACATTATGCCACACACTGTAGAATCCTGCCGCAACGGCCGTCACAGGAGTGAAGAAAGTGTAGCCCATCCAGATGGCAAATACCGTATTCTTCTGCCCCAAGGCTTGTCCGGAACTAATCGAATCGCCGTAACAACGTCCAATCTTTTTCCCGAAATAGAACTGTAAGGCGCAGCAGAGCAAAGAAACGCCTCCTAATCCAACCTGATACCAGAAAGACACGTCACTGTGTACGATACTCTTCACCGTTACCCCAATAGCCAATGTCAAGGCCACAGCCCACAGATAAAAAGAAAGTTCATGATACTGTCCTAACTTGGCATGTACCTTGGGAAGCAAAGCCCGCAATAAAATAGCCGCTAAGAACGGACAAAGCAGCAAAGGAAACACCTTTCCCAAAATCAGCGCAAACGAACTGCCAAAATTCAGTTCCGGATGCGGATGAACTAACGGAAGTACCAGCGGAACCAAAATGGCTGCCAGCAAATTGACTAAAATAGTATAAGTGGTCAGATGGGCCGCATCTCCTCCTAACTTACGTGTAACCACCGCAGCCGCTGTAGCCGTAGGACAAATCAGGCAAATCATGGCTCCTTCCACCAATATACGGGCCGAGAAATCCGGGAAAATAACCAGGAGCAATCCCAAAAGCAAGAAACTTGCTCCCTGAATCAGCAGCAAACGCCAATGCCAGGCACACAACTTCAAATCGTGCACATTGATTTTACAGAATGTCAGAAAAAGCATCAGGAAAATCAATACCGGCTGTACAATATCGATGGCATGAGCCACAAAGGGCTTGGTAGGTGCAAGAAAAGGGATATTGACATACACAAAGTACAGAATGACTCCCATTGCCATGGCTATGGGCAACGTCCAATTTTTACAAAAACGTAGAATATTCATTGTTAATCCACTATGGTGAAACAAACCTGCCAGCGCAGAGTGAAAGAAAAAGGATTTGCAAATCCGGCCATCTACAAGCTACGGTTTGCAAATCCTTTGTATGGTCTTATGCCTCTCACATTTTACAGAAAGAAGCATATCAAATGTATCTATTACTTACAGTTGCCAGTGCAACGAGGTTTGATTTGTTTGAAGAAATCATTACCCTTGTTGTCTACCAGGATGAATGCCGGGAAGTCTTCTACTTCAATTTTCCAAATAGCTTCCATACCCAGTTCCGGATATTCTACACATTCAATGCTCTTGATATTGTTCTGAGCCAAGATGGCAGCCGGACCACCGATAGAACCCAAATAGAAACCACCGTGTTTCTTGCAGGCATCTGTTACAGCCTGGCTACGGTTACCTTTTGCCAACATAATCATAGAACCACCGTGACTCTGGAACAAGTCTACGTACGGGTCCATACGACCGGCAGTAGTCGGGCCCATAGAACCACAAGCCATACCCTGCGGAGTCTTAGCCGGACCAGCATAATAAATAGGATGATCCTTGATATACTGAGGCAGGTCTTCACCACGATCCAGACGTTCTTTCAGTTTGGCATGTGCAATATCACGACCTACGATGATAGTACCGTTCAAAGACAGACGAGTAGCTACCGGATATTTATCCAGTTCAGCTAAGATTTCCGGCATCGGACGGTTCAAGTCAATCTTCACTGCATTGCCTTCACCAGCCTGACGCAATTCTTCCGGAATCAGTTCGCCCGGATTTGAATCCAGTTTTTCAATCCAGATACCGTCTTTATTGATTTTACAACGGATGTTACGGTCAGCAGAGCAAGATACGCCCAAACCTACCGGACAAGAAGCACCGTGACGCGGCAAACGGATGATACGTACGTCGTGTGCATAATATTTACCACCGAACTGAGCACCCAGACCGATGCGGTGCGCTTCTTCCAATACCTGTTTCTCCAGTTCTACATCGCGGAATGCGCGTCCGTATTCATTACCAGTAGTCGGCAGGTTATCGTAGAAACGAGTAGAAGCCAATTTCACAGTCAACAGGTTCTTTTCAGCTGATGTACCACCAATTACAAATGCAATATGATAAGGAGGACAAGCTGCAGTTCCCAAAGTCTTCATCTTTTCAACCAGGAACGGAACCAGTGTAGCCGGATTCAAGATGGCTTTTGTTTCCTGATACAAGTAAGTCTTGTTAGCAGAACCACCACCCTTTGTTACGCAAAGGAATTCATACTCCATACCCTGAGTAGCTTCGATGTCAATCTGAGCCGGCAAGTTGCAGCGAGTATTCACTTCTTCGTACATAGTAAGCGGAGCGTTCTGAGAGTAACGAAGATTTTCTTCTGTATAAGTCTTGTACACACCCAGAGAAAGCGCTTCTTCATCACAGTAGCCAGTCCAAACCTGCTGTCCTTTTTCACCGTGGATAATTGCTGTACCGGTATCCTGACAGAAAGGAAGTACGCCTTTGGCAGCTACTTCTGCATTACGCAGGAAAGTCAAAGCTACATACTTGTCGTTGTCGCTTGCCTCCGGGTCAGTCAGAATCTTTGCCACCTGTTCGTTGTGAGAGCGGCGCAACATGAAAGAAACATCGCGGAAAGCCGCATTGGCCATCGCAGTCAAACCTTCTTTTTCGATTTTCAGGATGGGTTTTCCTTCAAACTCGCTTACAGACACATAGTCTTTTGTAAGCAAATAGTATTCAGTTGTATCCTTGCCATGTTCAAACATTGGCTGATACTTGAATTCGGGTGTTGCCATAATACATTAAATTAATTGTGAGTTATTAGTGGACACAAAGTTACAAAGTATTATTGAAATTTTTCCTTAATTCCTACAAAAAGTTATCTGTAATTCTTCTTACTCTTCTATTGCACGAATCAGGTCCTTTTGCAGTACATCTACCCCGGGGAATCCCACATAACGTCCCTGCAATTTTCCGTCATGACTGATAATCAGATAAGCCGGAATTCCAGTTACTCCATAAGAGGTGCACAAGTACTTCCATTGTGAGTCAGTAAGCCGATAGTGTACTCCCGTCATCTTGGACAGATTTGATTTCCAGATATTTTCGGGGGAAGAAGGTCCCGTCAGATAAATATATACGATGTCTTTTGATGACAGATTTTTCTTCAACGGTACCATAGACTGCATACTTTTTTTACAAGGACCGCACCACGTAGCCCAGAAGTCTATCAAGATGGCACGCCCTTTATGAGGAGCAATAATCTTAGGAAGAATATCCGCTCCTTCTACCTGCGCATCCAGCGAAGCAATCACCGCTTCTTTCACCGACTCCATCCGTTCGGCATTCTGCTGAAGTGCTTCTGCCACAGCTTCCACATACATACGAATTTCCGGAAAATTCACCGTTTTCAGCACTTTCCGGTCATCAGAAGACAAAGAAGAGGAAGCAGTAATCCGGGTACAGATGGGCATCACCTGCTCATAGTCAGATTGTAACCTGGAAGCGACCTCCGGACTCTCCATCAAACCTTTTTCTACAGCACGATAGGCATTCAGTGCAGCAGAAGAAGGGGAACTGGCCAGCTCCCGGTTAATAGTCTCAGCTGCTCCGTCAAACCAGGCCTTCTGTTTTTTCTCGTAACGTTTACCCAGCAAACGGGAAGCAGACATGCTCAGGCGAGGAAGATTGATATACACCGTCACCTCTTCGTCGGGCACAAGAAACAGTTTCAAAACCGCTTCGTTCAACCGCAATGCCGTCAAAGTTGGTTGCAACAACTCTGCTTCCAGATGAAACGAGCCATCCTGACGGACTTTAATGCTTTGCTTCCACTCCTTAGGGAAAAGACCGTCTTCATATTCCAATTCCGTGAACAATGACATTCTAGGATCATATCCTAAAATATAACCGTTTACTACAGCCTTTCCTACTGCCAATCCCGGCTCTGGAATTTCATTGCTCCGTTCCGGCTTATCTGTAGTAAGGTAATTAGGCACATACACATAAGGTTCTTCCCTACTCAACTGGATGCCAAAGATGTTCCATCCCATCTCCGGCTCGATAAAATCTACTTCATGCACATCCGAAGGAACCGGCGAAAAAGAAAGAGTTACTTCCAAAGTCCCATTCTCTTCGATTACTTCCGGCTCAGTCACTCCATCAATGGAAATACGTTCCGCCTCACGAAGCTGTGCCATCCCTCCATCAGCCCATTTCAATGCTGCTTTTGAAGAAATGACAACCGGAGTTCCCGGCTTACCATACATCACCGCATCGACCTGAGTCTGTTCACTAGTCTGGATAATCCGTCTGAATTCTATCTCCGCCGTATTCGACAAGACGAAACCCGGACATTCCATCACCTTTCTTCTATTGGCCTGCATCTGCAAAGCCATGAAACAAACGCAAAGCAAACATATATATCTGCATATTCTTTCCATACGCAGTACCTCCCATTTTACAATAAATTCTTTACACGTTCTATCAGTTCGTTTCCAAGCTCCGTTTTTACCTTTATATGTTCCAGCACCGCTGTCACAAACGGATTGCTTTCGAACACGCCACGTACTTCTTCAAAGTCGCGCATCTTTTCCTCACTGCTTCCATCTGCTCCGAATCCGGTCATGGAAGTCAACGAAAATTCCTTCTTGGCATCTTCGTACACCATTTTATCCAGTCCCACTACAGCTTCCTGCCACTGGCGTACGATAGCTGCGATGTCTGCCGCTGTAATCATATCAGCCTGCAAGCCATAGAATTCAAGCATTTTTTCATACGCCCACGTCCATTCATACGTATAATAATTGGCGTGCATCTCTGCAAAACGGTCGTGTATCTCATCCACACTGTTCAAACGGTCGCACTCAATATCCTCCATCAGGCGTTCTATCTCACTCTTCGGGGCAATCAGTCCGGAAATATCCACCCATTCTCCTGTTCCAATCGGCGTATCCGGAACCAGGCGAGCACGAATTTCTTCATCAGAAGCAAAATGAATGGCTTCCAGACGCTTGATGACAGAGTTTCCCAGAAATTTATGGATAGCAGTCTCATAAAACTTGATTCCCTTATTCAGTGCCGAATTTTTGATTTTCGCACTTTGATAAGAGTAAATCTCGGAAGTTTCCCCCGACACACGAGCCAGTTCCTTCAAAATCTGTCGGCCAGTCATCATCTTCTGAATAGTGTACGGACTCAACAAGTTATAATTAATCTGGTCCAAACGGTTCGGGTCTTTCCGCTGGTCACGTTTAGGCCACTTCTGCGCATCACGAATTGTACCTACACTCCGCAAATTGACACCCGGCACCAGATAAGTTGTATTCTTTTCCTCTATCAAATAAGAAAAAGGCAGATTCGAAGTATCCGGATGAGTGACATGACGTCCCATCACCAGTGAGAAGGCACCAATACGGGCGGGCCACAGGATATAAGAATCAGAAGTGGTCTTAGCACCTCGTTCCAATGCCCCCTGATGAATCGGCCCTAACTTATACATGTGGTTACTCTGGTTAGAGCCTGAACCTGCATTCATGAACGAGAACATGCCGGCAATAAGCAATGTAGACTTATGGTGCGTCACGGTAAAAGGTCCAGCAAAAATGGCACAAGCCTCTCCATTTTCCTCCTGACAGTTACTGAAGAACAATGAATCAGAAGCCGAATAGGTATGCCCCAAATGACAAGCCTGGCCCACGAAACAACGTGTAAGCATCGTGCCATCTTCTACGTGTGAGCCACTTGAGATGATAAAATCATCACAAATCACCCCGTAACCGATATGCACCGGTGCATGCTCATTACTATTGATGCTTCCATTCTTCAAACGGCCGGCACCCTCAATCTGACAATAATCTCCAATCCGTACATTCTTGATGTAACCGGCATTCACTATCATTACATGACTCCCGATAGTACCTGTATCTGACGCATGTGACTCTGCATAAGACTCAATAATCTTCCGCATTTTCTCAATCAGTACCGGGCGATGACGATAAAGAGCCATGATATAAGCCTGATGAGCAGAAAGACGGTCATGAATAATCACCTCACGCCCGCCAGTTTCATTGAGGACTGAAACTTCCACTCCGTTTCCAAAACGGCTATGGCAATCCACCAGGATGATATCTACATTCTCTATAAAGGTATCATGCCCTATTTCATAGTTGGCAATGTAATTCTTTACATTCTCAATGTAGCAGTTGTCACCCACCGTTACATTGTGCAAGGTTGCATAATATACACCAGAATGTTTGGCCATTCCACCAGCCAAAGTAAACTCTTTTTCAAAAACGCCCAGTCGCACTTTTCCCGAAAAACGGGTGTGATGAATATAATCCGTATGAAAATCATCGGCCACTTCTACACCACTCCAATCGGAAGCTATACAGTGCTGCGCCTCCAGTCGTGCGATTTCTTCTTTTGTCAGTAAACGATAGTGTTGTGTCATATTTTCTTGTAGTTATTCTTCGTCGTATGTCTGATATAGAAAATCATTGTAAGGATATTTCTGCACATGCAGTTCCTTTACCTTTTTATATAATAAGTCACGGAACTGATCAATATTGGTCTTCTCACGTGCGGAAATAAAGATACAATTATCATTCAGTTTCGCCATCCAGGTATGCATCAGTTCCTCCAACGTGATATTTTCTTTCGTCTTCGGAGTCAGGTCATCTTCTGCCTTTTCCACATACGTATAGGCATCTACCTTATTAAATACAATCATACTCGGCTTTCCACCTGCACCCAAATCGGCAATTGTTTTCTCTACCACCTGAATCTGTTCCTCAAAATCCGGATGTGAAATATCTACCACGTGTACCAGCAAATCCGCTTCACGCACCTCATCCAGCGTAGATTTAAACGAATCGACCAAGTCAGTCGGCAATTTCCGGATAAATCCTACCGTATCCGAAAGCAAGAAAGGCAAGTTTTCGATAATGACTTTACGCACGGTGGTATCGAGCGTAGCAAACAATTTGTTTTCCGCAAAGACCTCACTCTTGGCCAGCAGGTTCATCAACGTCGATTTACCCACGTTGGTATATCCCACCAATGCCACACGAATCATGCGTCCACGGTTCTTGCGCTGAGTAGACTTCTGCGTATCAATTTCTGCCAGACGCTGTTTCAGCAGAGCCATACGATTCAAGATGATACGACGGTCCATTTCCAACTGAGTTTCACCCGGACCACGCAAACCTACAGAGCCTTTACCACCTCCGGCACCGGAACCACCACCCTGACGTTCCAAGTGCGTCCATAAACGCTGCAAACGCGGAAGCATATACTTATACTGCGCCAGTTCCACCTGCGTCTTGGCATTGGCTGTCTGTGCACGCATCGCAAAAATATCAAGAATCAGTGAAGTACGGTCCAGAATCTTCACTTTCAGTTCATTCTCAATGTTACGGATTTGCTTGGCCGAAAGTTCATCATCGAAAATCACCATCCCGATTTCCGTCTCTTCACTCTCGTTCTGCAACTCCAGGTATTCTTTCACCTCCTGCAACTTACCTTTACCCACGTAAGTCACCGAGTTCGGCGTATCCAGTTTCTGTGTAAAACGTTTTACTACCTCTGCCCCAGCCGTCTCAGCGAGGAAAGCCAGCTCATCCAAATATTCATTGGTCTTACGTTCATTCTGAGTCTGAGTTATCAAACCTACCAGCACAGCTTTTTCTGTCTGTGCTTCTGATATTACAAATTCTTTCATTCAGTATAAATCTAAATTCTATAGAGCGCAAATATAAATAAAAAAAGCGCATCTCATTACAGATACGCTCTTTTTACTTCTTCCTTATTTATTCAAATCCGGATTCATCAATTCTTCGCTTTGTGGAATCGGCCAAACATATCCGCTACTTTGCGGAGTAATCTGTGTTTTCCGTTCAAAGTTAGCTCCGCGACGCAACACATCAATGCCTCGCATCGCCTCACCGATAAACTCCAGACGACGTTCGTTATAAACCGCCATCTTCAAATCTTCACCAGACAAATGATCAATATCCAACTGATTGCTTGTTTCCGGTAATGAACGGAATCTCACCTGTTTCAAACATTCTCTGGCAAGCTTTTCATTTTCAGTTCCACCCAAATTTACATAACACTCAGCTAAGTTCAACAACGTTTCCGCATAACGGAAAATCGGTGCCCAATCCAGTTTCTGTGCGGCATCCGTAAACTTCAGCAACTGATTTTTTTCGTTCTTCATCTGCACACGGGCATCATCAGCTGAATTGTAATTCGGCTTGCTCATGATACCGTTCTCCACGTCTACCCACAAAATCGTATTCTTAGCGTAATAATATTCTGCCAATCCTTGCTGGGTATTCGGGCGGTTTGTTTCCTTCATCGGCAAAGAGAATATGGTTTCATCCGTATAATAAGGAGCCTTGAACATATCTCCAAACTTCGGAGTCAGTTCGTAGCCTGTCACCAACTTACCTGCTTTTACCGCCTCTGTCCAGTTATTCATAGACATATATACGCGCATCTTCAACATATTGGCAGCCGCCTGTGTAGCACGAGTTACAGTCGGTTCATCTGCTTTTGCTTTTACCGGCAACGCACTGATATTTTCCAAATCCGAAAGAATTTGTTCGTAAACCTCCTTCACTGTAGCACGTTTCAACGCATTGTGTTCACCGTTCTTTTCCGGAGTCAAACGTAAAGGCACTGATTTCGCATCCGGATTAATTACGTAGGGCGTAGCATACAGATTATTCAAATAGTAATAAGCAAATGCACGCACAAACTTTACCTCCGCTTTATACTGCTCATACTTTTCTCCAGCAGTAGCTTTAGCACCTTCCAACTCATCCAAGAAAATATTGACACGGTTAATGGCAGCGTATGCCATGCTCCAGGTTACCGTATTTTCTGCGTCTGTTTTGCCCACATTAAACTTATAAGTATTGGCCAGCGTAATCAAGTTCGGGTCAGAATTTACAATATCTTCCCCACGGTTATCAAACACCAGATAGGTTTTTCCTCCCATGAAAGAATCCGACGCATCATTTTTTATCGAACCGTACAAGCCTAATACAGCTGCTTCCAAACGATTTGCATCATTATAAATATCTCCCGGCTCAATGTACAAAGGTGGTTCCTGATCCAAGAAACTGCTGCTGCAACTACTCAACGTAGTTCCAGCCATCAATATAGCATATACAATATATTTTTTCATTCGAATCTGCTTTTAAAATTCAACAATTAAAACGCCAAGTTCTGACATCATAGAGCAGATGTTGATAATTTTTCCATGTCCTTTTTTGATCATGGATGGAATCACTGCTTTGGATACAATAAACGGAGCATTCAGATCCACATCGATGACCTGTCTGAATTCAGATGCTTTCATCTCACACATTGGAATACGTTTGATGATTCCGGCATTGTTCACAAGAATGTCGATCACGCCGACTTCCTTCTCAATTTTTGCAATGAGTTCATTTACCTGCTCCTCATCCGTTACATCGCAGACATAACCGTGTGCTTTGATTCCTTTTTCCTCATAAGCTGCAATCCCCTTGTCTACCAGCTCCTGTTTGATATCATTGAAAACAATTGTTGCGCCGGCTTCTGCATAAGCAGTTGCGATCGCAAAACCGATACCATAGGATGCTCCTGTGACAAGAGCAATTTTTCCTTCCAGTGAAAATTTGTCTAAAATAGCCATATACTTTCCCCTCTTTCTCCGGGTTCTCCCGGTTATATTCTTTTTATAATGTAACACCCTGTTTAAAAATCGCCATATCGTGGAATCCCGCTTCCTCGCTACAGACTTTTTTACCGGATGCAACTTCTACTACATAATCAAATAGTTTCTGTGCCGTCTCATCCAATTCCTGATCTTCCACCAGCACTCCCGCATTAAAATCAATCCAGTTCTTCTTTCTTCCGGCAAGGGAACTGTTGCTTGAGATTTTGACTGTCGGAACCGGAGATGCAAACGGAGTTCCGCGACCGGTGGTAAACAACACAATATGTGCCCCGCTGGCAGCAAGTGCTGTCGCAGCCACAAGGTCATTTCCCGGTGCACTGAGCAGATTCAGTCCCGGTGCCACTACAGGTTCGCCGTAGGCAAGCACACCCTTCACCGGAGCATTTCCCGACTTCTGGGTACAGCCAAGCGACTTGTCTTCCAAAGTGGAAATACCACCTTTTTTGTTTCCCGGAGACGGATTCTCATAAATCGTCTGGTGGTTATCTTTAAAATATTGTTTGAAATCATTGATCAGTTCTACCGTCTTATCAAACAACTGCTCGTTCTCACAGCGGTTCATAAGGATCGTCTCAGCACCAAACATCTCAGGTACTT
>ENA-UERG01001103-UERG01001103.1-human-gut-metagenome-genome-assembly--contig:-NODE-1103-length-23995-cov-13.084999_pt1 | contig 23995 bp, 20 predicted proteins | sample MGYA00242954_ERZ507954 | MGnify/ENA primary metagenome ERZ507954 (study PRJEB26167, sample SAMN06115478) | human gut metagenome | host: Homo sapiens | place: China:Sichuan | collected 2015-01-21... | reverse complement strand
ACTTAGGGTAGTCAATCAGGGCTTACGATTTCTCGCAAGCCCCCTCCAAATCGTTAGATTTGGTGGGGGTTATTGACATCTGCCTCCTATCAGCCGTACAGGGAGATCAGCACGCCCGCGGCGATGGCGGAGCCGATGACGCCTGCCACGTTGGGGCCCATGGCGTGCATCAGCAGGAAGTTGCCGGGGTTGTACTTCTGGCCCACCATCTGGGATACGCGGGCCGCCATAGGCACGGCGGACACGCCGGCGGAACCGATGAGGGGATTGATCTTCTCCTTGAGGAACAGGTTCATGAACTTGGCAAGCAGGACGCCGCCGGCGGTGCCGAAGCTGAAGGCCACCACGCCCATGAGCATGATCTTGATGGTCTGGAGGGACAGGAAGGTGGTGCCGGTGGCCGTTGCGCCGACGCTGACGCCAAGGAAGATGGTCACGATGTTGATGAGCTCATTCTGAACGGTTTTGCTGAGCCGCTCCGTAACGCCGCACTCCTTAAAGAGGTTGCCCAGCATGAGGCAGGCAATGAGGGGGGCGGCGGAGGGCACCAGCAGCGCCACGAAAATGGTCACCACGATGGGGAAGATGATCTTCTCCTTCTTGCTGACCTCCCGGAGGGGCTTCATAACGATCTGGCGCTCTTTTTCCGTGGTCAGCAGCTTCATGATGGGGGGCTGGATCACGGGGACCAGCGCCATATAGGAGTAAGCCGCCACGGCGATGGGGCCTAAGAGGGCCGGTGCCAGCAAAACGGTGACGAAAATGGCCGTGGGGCCGTCCGCGCCGCCGATGATGCCGATGGCGCTGGATTCCGGGCCGGTGAAGCCCATGAGACGGCAGCCCACGAAGGTGATGAAGATGCCCAGCTGGGCGGCCGCGCCCAGTAGCAGGGACTTGGGGTTGGCGATGAGGGGACCGAAGTCCGTCATAGCGCCCACGCCCATGAAGATCAGGCAGGGATAGATACCCAGCTTGACGCCTAAGTAAAGGATGTCCACCAGACCCGGAGTGATGGTGATGTCAGAGAGGGTCATGCCGTAGTAGGCAGCGGCCTGCTCCGCCTGCACCAGCGCCTGAAGCTGCGCTTCCAGAGCGGTGATGGCGGCTCCGGCCTCCTCCGTGACGGCGGCGATGGCCTGTTCCACCATCTCCGGGGAGAAGGTGGTCTGGGCAGCGGTCATCAACTGCTGGATGTAAGGGGCCAGCACGTTTTCTGCCACGCCTTGACTGTGGAGGTCCGCCAGCAGCGACGCCGTGACGGGCTGTCCGCCGATGAGATCCCAGTGGATGTGGCCCCCGGCGAAGAAGATCTCGTGGAACATATTCGCGCCGGGGAGGTTGGTGATGAGCATACCGAAGGCGATAGGCACCAGCAGCAGCGGCTCAAACTTCTTTACGATGCCCAGATACAGCAGCACGCAGGCGATGCCCAGCATGATGAGGCAGCGCCAGTTGCCGTCCTGGGAAAAGAGGTAGAAGCCGGTGTCCTGTAAAAAGCGAATGATCGCGTCCATATCGGCCCTGCCTTACTGGAGGACGCACAGCAGCGTGCCGGACTCCACGGAAGCGCCCTTGGAGGTGTTGACGGAGGCCACCACGCCGTCCCGGGGGCACATGATCTCGTTTTCCATCTTCATGGCCTCCAGAACCATCAGCACGTCGCCCTTTTTCACGGCCTGACCGGCGGTGACGTTGACGGCCAGAATGTTGCCGGGCATGGGGGCGCAGATCTGCTCACCGGCAGCCGGTGCGGCAGGCGCGGCAGGTGCGGGGGCAGCGGCGGGAGCCGCCGGGGCGGAAACGGGGGCGGAGCCGGTAAGCTCTTCCAGTTCGACTTCATAAACCGTCCCGTTGACGGTGACTCTGTACTTTTTCATGTGTGTTTCTCCCTCTCCTTACACTTTTTTCATGGAAACGATGCGGATGCCGGTGATGTCGGTGCCCAGCTCCTCCGCCAGCGCGGCGGATACGGCGGCTACCAGCTCCGGTGTGACCTCACCGGCGGTCTGGGGCGCAGCCGGGACCGGTGCCGGGGCGGCCTTTTTCCCGCGGCCCACCACGGCGCTCATGAGATAGGTCAACGCGATCAGGCAGATCAGCCCGAAGAACACCGTGCCCATGCCCATGAGACAGACAAAAATGCTGCTGTACTCCATACGATACTCCCTTTCGTGATTCCCCCGCCGGGAAACAGTGCTCCGCCGCTGACGGAGCGTAGCCCGGCTTGTGTCGGGGGCAAGGTACTGTGGCTATCATACCATGCCGGCGCGGAAAAGCAAAGAGTCTTGTGAAAAAGGACGCCGATTTTTAGCGGATGCTTTCTGAAAAATCTGTCAGAATCCACACTCAGACAGCAGAGAGAGGGGCTGCTTGCCGTCTTAGCTGAATCGTAAAACGATTACGGAAAATTGAGGCAGAGATCCGCTGCGGATTGCAAGAATGGCGTTGCGGAGAGGGGCTGCTTGTGATACACTTAACAAAAGGTTCATTTAAATGCAAGAGGTAGGGCTTTAGCCTTATGTTACCCCGTATCGAATGCGGTGTTTAGGAATCCAACGAGGTGAACACCCAGCTTTTCAAGGGAAAATGAACCAAAGACAACGGTAAAGAACCCCGTAAATTTGAAATTCTAAAATCAGAAAGGACTCTTTGACAATGAAACCTAAATTTGACGGTTATGCGGCACAGTACGATGCCTGGTTTATGGAGAATGAGAACCTGTTCCAGAGTGAACTCCGCCTGTTCCAGAAGGTGCTCGGTGATATTCAGGGGAAGCGCGTGCTTTCCGTGGGCTGCGGCAGCGGCCTGTTCGAGAGCATGATCGATTGCAGCGGTATCGAAGGCATTGAGCCCTCCCGCGACATGGGCGCTATCGCAGAGAAGCGCGGCGTGAACGTGGTGGCCTTCGGCGCGATCGAGGATGTCGAGCTGGAGGAGAACGCCTATGATGTGATCTACCTCAACGGCAGTTCCAGCTATATGGAGGACCTGACCCGGGCGTTTGACGTCTGCAAGAAGGCCCTCAAGCCGAACGGCACGTTCATTTCTCTGGACGTCCCCAAGGAAAGCGCATTTGGCTTCATGTATCTGCTGGCAAAAGAGGTAGGTACCTTTGACCATCCGTTCCTCAACGGCGTTATGCCCAAGCTGCCGTATCCCCACGAGCTATGCTGCGCAGGCGTGTGGCATTCCACGGAGGAGAAGATCAACGTGCTCAAGGCACTGGGCTTCCACGATTTCGACTTCTATCAGACACTGCTGAAGAACCCTATGTACACCAACGAGGACGTGGAGGATGTGGTCCCCGGCTATCAGAGCGGCGGCTATGTGGCGATCATCGCCCATAAATAAAAGAGGAGGACGGCGTGAAGCTCTCACAAACACTCTATGCCCGGGCGGAAAAAATCTGGCCCCGGTATCTTTGCCACCCGTTTGTGACGCAGATGGCAGATGGAACGCTGCCGCCGGAAAAATTCCGGTATTATATGCTTCAGGATTATTTATACCTCAAGGATTATGTGAAGATCTTTGCGGCAATCATCCAGAAGGCTGACGATTTTGAGCAGATCCGCTTTTTGAGCGGAGAGCTGGCGGACACCATCGGAGAGACCTTCCGCACCCACATTCCGTATATGAAGCGCCTTGGCATTACGGAGGAGGAGATCCACAGCGCCCGTCCTCACATGGACAACAACGCTTATACCCATTATATGCTTTGGGAGGCACAGACCGGGGATGTGCTGACCGGACTGGTGACGCTTCTGAACTGCTCCTGGAGCTATGCGTATGTGGCAGAAAAGATAGTCGAACGCTGCCCGGATGCGCTGCGGGACAAGCGTTACGGCTCGTGGTTCGCGGGCTACGTTTCAGAAAGCTACCGGCGAACCAATCAGATGCTCATTGACCGAATTGACGCGCTCAGCGGGTCCATCGATGACAAAACAACAGCGCACCTCTGTGAGATCTTCGAAAAGTGCTGCCTGTTTGATTTGCGCTTTTGGGACATGGTCTACGCTATGGGTGGCAACTGAATCGAGCCCTTTTGATACAGAGGTCTCTACCCGCAAGACCTCTGTATCACAGAGAAAACAGATCATCGCCATCGCCAACAGTCACATCAGCGGCAGAAAGCTCGGTGCGCCTCTGACCAATATGTCCCTGAGTATTCTCCGGGACAAGAGCTATGAGCGTATGGACTATCATCTCCACTATTACAGCATCAACGTCAACGGAAAAGACCTCCGATCCAGCACCTTTTTCATCAAGGACAGTGGCGAGCTCATCGGCCTGCTGTGCATCAACTTTGACGACAGCCGCTATCGGGATGTCTGTGACCGCATCCTGAGTCTGTGCCATCCGGATCTGTTTGTGACCGATGTGCTGGCGCAGCCGCTGCCGGAGAACGAAGATGGTGTATCCGCCCGATCCTCCCCGGAAAAATTCCGCAACTCCGCAGATGCGGTGGCTTTGGACGCCATCAATCGGGAACTGGAACGGATGGGGGTCACGCCGGAGCAGCTGACGCCGGAGAAACGGCTGCAAGTCATCGCAGCCCTGGAATCCGGCGGGCTCTTTCTGCTGAAGGGTGCAGTCAAAAGTGCCGCCGCCAGTCTCCACTGCTCTCCGGCCAGCGTATACCGCTACATCACTCAAATCAAGAATTCGGACAACGGGCAGATCTGAATTCCAGCCTTGCGGGCCGCAAGCTGCCGAATTTCCACATCTGTGCCAATCATCTCATATCAAGGGCTCGACCCGCAGAAGGAGGCAAACCATGCTTCAGGAATATCTTCGCAGGATCGGATTGCTTTTGGTCGGTCTGTTGGTCAGCGCCATCGGCATCACGCTGATGCTTCAGGCCAATATCGGCTTGGAGCCTTGGAGCGTTCTCCAGCAAGGTATCGCCAAGACCTTCGGCATCACCTACGGTACCGCCGCCAGCATTGTCGGGGCCGCAGTCATTGCCATTGCTTATTTTTGCGGGGAGAGTTTCGGCCTCGGTACGCTGGCAAATATTTTCGTCTGCCCGATATTCATCGACATCCTGTTGTACCTGAACTGGATCCCTTTGTTTGAGCGCTTCTCGACCGGTTTGGCCGCGCTGCTGATCGGCATGGAGCTGCTGGCTCTGGGGACATGGATGTATATGAAAAGCACCTTAGGCTCCGGTCCTCGCGATGCGCTCATGGTCGTACTGGCCCGTAAGACGCACCGGACGGTAGGCCTTTGCCGCGCCGCCGTGGAAGTGGTCATTGTATTCATCGGCTGGCGGCTGGGCGGTCAGGTGGGCATCGGTACCATCGTTGCCGCAGTGGGCGTCGGCTCCCTGTTCAATCTGAACTTTGGTCTGCTGCGCTTCAACCCTGCCCTGCTCCATCAGGAGAATCTGCCGGAGACCCTTCAGCGGTTCCGTGGGCGGAAAACCATCACCTGAATGCCCGGTCAAGATTACCTGTGGGGACAAGCATACCGAATGGAGTTACACCCTAAATAAACCCGGAGTACCATGCCGATAGAGGCACAGTACCCCGGGTCCTTTTTAGAGATAGCCTTTGAATACACGCTTGAAATTACCTTGTGGATCTTTGGCGGCCTTTATTATGATAAGTAATATTTAAGGGGGTACGATTTGTAGTAAATCGCACCCCTGATTTAGCATTGCTCTAAGCGGTTGTTGATATTGCCCTTGTGCGTGGATAGCTCAAGGCGTGCATCTGTTTTTAACGGAGCGGCATCATTGCCCCCAATTAAATATGATAGCATAGGCAAAGGCGCGAATCAATTCACAGAACAGTCAAAGTTTTTCTGCAAATTTTAACATCCCTGCGAATTGATATTCCGGCGGATTTGCGTATAATAAGAATCAGGAAAGGGTGAGTCCAATGTATCACTAAGAGTACCCTAGCAAGCGAAAAACCAAAGCTTTCCGAAAACTGAAGAATGTGAGGTTACGTCAATGATTGAACCCAAGATGCATGAGTAACGGCCTTCAACTGGGAGACAACGGTTGAAGGTCGTTACTTTTTTGCCTGATTCCATTTTGGGGTCCGCACTGCGTTTCCGCGCCCTATATGTCAGGGGCGCAAAAACCCAAAGGAGACCGGAGGCTCCGGCTTACTGCAGCTTGGCCGTGCCCACATTCTCAAAAACCGCGTTTGCCCGACAGGGGAGAACTGCTCAGCCGTTGGCTGCGAGCGGGGTCTCCGGATCGATCCGTGACGGCAGGCGGTTGAGCTTGCAGTAGTACCTGTAAAAACGCTCTGCCAGTGATTTTTCATAAAAAATACCTCCAACATAGTTTGGGCGGAAACCCAATGCCTTTAGGCGGTGGGAGGAGCCCTGTTCGTAAAGACGCATCATCCTTGGTTTTCGATATACTTTTGGATAATTGCCGAGGATACTTCCCCGATACTACAGGCAAAGTATCCCATCGGACCAGAATATCCTTTTCTTCCAATAGTGTTTGGCCAGGAAAGGACCGAATCTTTGCCAAAGATGATGTGTCGTTTCTTGTTTTAGTGTCTTAACAATGTTACAGACGGAATCCGTCGTGTCGTATCCGAGAAGGATATGCACGTGGTCTTTGTCGGTTTCCATTGCCACGATTTCGCAGTGATGAGCATCAGCGATGCTCTGAATCTTTTGTTTTATGGCATCAATCCATAAGTCACCTAGATGCGCCTTGATGCTCACTATCTATTATTATATAATAGATAGTGAAATAGCAAGGAAAGGAGGATTGACTATGGCTCAAATGTCCATCACGGCAAAAATCCAAGTAGTGGCATCTGATGAAGATAAGGCGTTACTTGATGAAACGATGTCTGTCTATCGTGAAGCGTGCAACTATGTCTCGGATTATGTGTTTCGCACACACGATTTAAAACAGTTTTCGCTCAACAAGGCTCTGTATCCTACGTTGCGCGCAGAATTCGGACTAAAATCTCAAATGACTCAGTCTGTATTCAAGACGGTCATTGCCAGATATAGGACCATCCTTGAGAATCAGAAAGAATGGATAAAACCGTCGTTCAAGAAGCCTCAGTATGACCTTGTCTGGAACAGAGACTACTCTCTGACGCAAGACCGGTTTTCCGTAAACACGCTCGGCGGAAGAGTGAAACTGCCTTATTTCGCAGAATGGATGTCGAAATACTTCGACCGCTCTATCTACCGGTTCGGCACCGCCAAGCTGGTGAACAAGCATGGCAAGTACTTCCTACATATCCCTGTGACCTATGATGTAGAAGAGAGTAATCTCTCCGATATCTGTAATGTTGTAGGCATCGACCGAGGCATCAACTTCATCGTTGCGACTTACGATAGCAAGCACAAGTCCGGGTTTGTGAGAGGCCGGCCTATCAAGCAGAAAAGAGCCCACTATTCAGCACTTAGAAAAGAACTCCAGATGCGGCATACCCCGTCTTCAAGACGTAGACTCAAAAGGATCGGTCAACGAGAAAACCGTTGGATGCAGGATGTCAACCATTGTGTATCAAAGGCACTCGTTGTAAATAACCCCGCGCACACTCTCTTCGTTCTGGAAGATTTGTCCGGTATTCGTCATGCCACGGAGCGTGTCAAAACGAAGCATCGCTATGTTTCTGTATCGTGGGCTTTCTATGACCTCGAACAGAAACTCATCTACAAGGCGAAACAGAACCAATCTTCCGTAATCAAGGTTAACCCTCGGTATACCAGCCAGTGCTGTCCCGTCTGTGGACACACAGAAAAGGCAAACCGCAACAAAAAGATACATCTGTTTACCTGTAAGAACTGTGGCTACAAGTCGAACGATGACCGTATCGGCGCAATGAATCTGTATCGCATGGGAATCAACTATCTATATGATAGCCAAGTACCTGATACAGTTGCGGCAGAGTAAACTTTGCCGCAAAGGGTGCTGTCAACCACCCTACGATGTAACGCCACTTGAGACAGCAATGCCTCTTGGGGTTAAAGGTCGGAGGAGCTATCCGTTACTACGACTGGGCAGTTACAAGCCCATGGCCTTTTGGCCGTGGGTTGTTGACTACAGCACATTCAAAGCACAAAAGCAACCTGTTTTAACGGCAATTATTTTTTATTAGTTCCAAATTTCGCATATTTTAAGCAATTGAACAAAAAATCGGAGCAAACACCTGACAGACAACAGGGAAGGGGGCGCCCCCGAAACGGAGGAATATCCATGGCACGCTTACTGATGAAAAACGCATCCCACATCGTCACCTGCGACCCCAGCGACACCGTGTACACCGACAGCAATTTGCTGATGGAGGACGGCGTCATCACCTACATCGGCCCGGAGGAACAGCAGGCGGAGGAGGTCATCGACGCCGCCGGTTGCATCGTCTATCCCGGCCTCATCAACACCCATCACCATCTGTACCAGACCTTCAGCCGTAACCTGCCTCAGGTGCAGAATCTGGAGCTGTTCGACTGGCTGAAGGCCCTGTACGAGATCTGGAAGAATCTGGACAGCCGGGTGATCTACCACAGCTCCGTCACCGGCATGGGGGAGCTGATGAAAAACGGCTGCACCACCTGCTTTGACCACCATTACGTTTTCCCCCAGGGGCAGGCGGAGGGGCTGCTGGACGCACAGTTCGCCGCCGCGGAGGATCTGGGCATCCGGATGTACGCCTCCCGTGGCAGCATGGACCTGAGCAAGAAGGACGGTGGCTTGCCGCCGGACAGCGTTGTGCAGGCCGTGGACGAGATTCTGCGGGATTGTCAGCGTGCGGTGGAGACCTACCATGATCCGTCCCGATTCTCCATGCGGATGGTGGCGCTGGCTCCCTGCTCGCCCTTCAGCGTTTCCGAGGAGCTGCTGCGGCAGTCTGCGCTTCTGGCCAGAGATCTGGGCGTGCGGCTCCATACCCACCTCTGCGAGACGAAGGACGAGGAGCGCTTCGTCCGGGAGCGGTGCGGGATGCGGCCCCTGGAATACATGGAATCCCTTGGCTGGATCGGCCCGGATGTCTGGTACGCCCACGGCATCCATTTCAACGGAGACGAGCTGCGCCGTTTGGCGGAGACCGGCACCGGCGTTGCCCACTGTCCCATCTCCAACATGAAGCTCAGCTCCGGCGTGTGCCGGGTGCCGGAAATGCTGGAATTGGGCGTTCCAGTGGGCCTTGCGGTGGACGGCAGCGCCAGCAATGACGGCTCCAATCTGTTAGAGGAGCTGCGGGTGGCCTATCTGCTCCACCGTCTCCAATCCAGTGAAAAGGCTCCCAGCGGCTACGATGTTCTGAAGATCGCCACCGTGGGCAGCGCGAAGATCCTGGGCCGGGACGACATCGGCTCTCTGGAGGTGGGGAAGGCCGGCGACCTGTTCGCCATCGACACCCGCTGCCTGGAGCTGGTGGGGGCGGATCTGGACCCGAAATCCCTGTTGGGGACCGTGGGCTGGAAAGGCCCGGTGGATTACACCGTAGTCAACGGCAAGGTCACGGTCCGCAACGGAAAACTGGTGAATCTGGACGAGGAAAAAGCTGCCCGGGAGGCCGCCGCGCTGGTGCGGGGCTACTTGGCTCGCTAAAATCCGGCCTGTCCCATCCTGCGTTGAAGCCGGGCCGTTTGGCAATTTATCCGAAAAATGAGCAGCATGCCGCACGGATTTTCCGTGCGGCATGTTTGCTGTATCCGGATCATCAGTTCCGCAAGAGCCGCTCCGCTTTTCGGACAGGGGCTGCTTGCGGAGGATTGGCAGGTTATTGGGCCGTCTGCGGCGGTTTTACAGGCGGCGGCGTGGGAGGAAAAAGTTCAAAAAGCGTACTTTGAAACCTTCACAATTATTCAAACTTTACTTTTTTTACCCGGTATGCTTGACTGAATATAGGCAATATGCCCAATCCGATAGGTGCACCTGCTATTGAACGGCATATGATCCGGACCCCTGGGAAAAACGAATGTCAATCGAATTTCAGAGGAGTTAAGAAAGGAAAAGAGGAAGTTTTGCTATGAAGATGAAACGTTTTTTGAGCCTTCTGCTGGCCGGTACGCTCGCACTGGCCCTCACCGCCTGCGGCGGCAGCGCCAAGACTGATCCGGGCACTTCCGATCAGCCCTCCACTTCAGATGAGAACTGGACCCCCAAGGAAAATGTTACCATGATCGTATCCTATAAAGCGGGTTCCGGAACCGATAACACCGCCCGTGTGCTGGCCGCCTATGCTGAAAAGTACATCGGCAAGCCGGTCATCATTGAAAACCTGGAAGGCGGCTCCGGCTCCATTGGCTGGACGGCCCTCTCTCAGGCGGCCCCGGATGGCTACACGCTGGGCTTCATCAACCTGCCCAACTTTAACGCCACCATCTCCGAGGGTCTGGCAACGTATACCGTGGACAGCTTCGCGCCCATCTGCAACCATGTGACGGAGACCTCCGTGGTTCTGGTGAAGGCGGACTCCCAGTTCAACACGCTGGAGGATCTGGTGAAGTTCGCAAAGGACAACCCCGGCAAGCTGAAGGCTTCCACCAATGGCAACCGGGCATCTAACCACATCGGTGCGCAGGTTCTGGCTACTTCTGCCGGCTTTGAATATACCGACATTCCTTACGGCGGCACCGCCGACCAGCTGCTGGCGCTCCGTCAGGGCGAGGTGGACTTCTCCGTGGCCAAGGTAGCGGACTTCGCTTCCTTCACCTCTGAGGTCAAGGTTCTGGCCGTCTACAATCAGGAGCGTCTGGAGGGCTATCCCGACGTGCCTACCATGGGCGAACTGGGTTACTATGACCAGTGGCTGGGTTCCTCCCGCTGCATCGTGGCGCCTGCCGGCACCCCCGAGAATGTGATCAAGTTCTATGAGGACGCCTTCCAGAAGCTGATGGAGGACGCCGACTATCTCAAGGCTGCCGAGGCCGCTGGGATGGAGACTGACTATAAGAACAGCGCAGACACCGCCGCTCTGATCAAGCAGCAGCAGGACTTCACTGAAAGTCTGGCCGACGTTTGGGGCGACTGATCCCCATTTTGTGCGGGAGCAGCCGGTGGTTGCTCCCGCCTTATTTTTCCGCATCAATGCAGTGCGAACTGGAGGGCACTATGAAAAAAACTGATATTGGCGTTGTAGGCTTCATGTATGCGGTCTGCGCCTTTTTCTTCCTGATGTCCAGAGATCTGAAAAAGGGAGCTCGGATCTATCCTCTGTGCATCATTGCGATCCTGTTTCTGCTTACCACCGGTTATGTGGTTGAAATGCTGTTTGCCGCCAAAAAGAACGGGGTGACCAGCGGTATTCCGGAAATCTTCGAAGGGTTTCAGCCTAAGCAATTTTTTATCGTTCTGGGAATGCTCATCGCATATCTGGCCGGTATGTACTTCGTCGGCTTCTATCTGGCGACCATCGTGCTGATGGCGGCCAGCCTGCTGTATCTCAGGGTCCCCAAGTGGCAGATCCTGATCTCTACCATTGTGATCATCGGACTGGTCTATGGCGCGTTTACCATGTTCCTGGGTGTAAAGCTGCCTGTGGGCCTGCTGTTCAAATAAAGGGGGGCACGAATTATGCTTGAAACGTTAGCCTTGATGGGACACGGCTTCGTAAACGCGATGTCCCTCAGCAATCTGCTGTTTATGGCCGGCGGCACCGCCATTGGCATCATCATCGGCTGCCTGCCCGGCCTGTCCGCCGCCATGGGCGTTGCGCTGCTGCTGCCCATGACCTTTACCATGGCCCCGGAAACGGGACTGATCGTGCTGGGCGCTATCTACTGCGGTGCGATCTTCGGCGGCTCCATCTCCGCCATTCTGATCCACACGCCGGGCACCCCAGCCTCTGCCGCCACCGCCATTGAGGGCTACCAGCTCACCTTGCAGGGGAAGGCGGGCAAGGCGCTGGCCGTGGCCTGCTTCTCCTCCTTCTGCGGCGGCCTGCTCTCCTGCATCTCCCTGTACTTTTTCGCTCCGCTGCTGGCGCAGCTGGCCATGAAATTCGGTTCTCCGGAATATTTCTGGCTTTCGATCTTCGGCCTGACCATCATTGCGGGCGTGGCGTCCAAGTCCCTGCTGAAGGGCCTGATCTCCGGTGCGCTGGGCCTGCTGCTGTCCACCATCGGCATGGACCCCATGGAGGGCGCTCAGCGGTTCATGTTCGGACAGGCTTCTTTGTACGAGGGCATTAACACCACCTGCGCCCTGATCGGTCTGTTCTCCATGTCTCAGGTGCTGATCCTGGCGGAGAAGAAGATCAAGCAGCGGGCAAAGGCAGCCAAGTTCAGCGACAAGATCACCCTGAGCGGCAAGGAGATCAAGCGGATCACCCCCACCATCCTCCGTTCCTGGGTCATCGGCAACCTGATCGGTATCCTTCCCGGCGCGGGCGCATCCATCGCCTGCTTCCTGGGCTATAATACCTCCCGGCAGTTCTCTCATCACAAAGAGGAGTTCGGGAAAGGCTCCATCGAGGGCGTGGCAGGTTCCGAGGCAGCTAACAACGCCGTGACCGGCGGCTCCCTGATCCCCATGCTGACGCTGGGCATTCCCGGCGAGTCCGTGACCGCCGTGCTCATGGGCGGACTGATCATTCAGGGACTCCAGCCGGGACCGGAGCTGTTTACCCGTTATGCGCCGATGACCTACACCTTCTTCGCGGGTTTTGTGCTGGTCCAGTTCTTTATGCTGGGCATCGGCCTTCTGGGCTGCCGTGGCTTCGCGCAGATCTCCCGCCTTTCCGATGCCATTCTGATCCCCAGCGTGGCCGTCCTGTGTGTGGTGGGTTCCTTCGCCATCCATAAGAACTTTTTCGATGTGGTCATTATGATGATTTTCGGCGTGTTGGGTTATCTGGTCCGCAAGTTCGATCTGAACCCGGCGGCCATTGTGCTGGCCCTGATTCTGGGCCCCATCGGTGAAAACGGTCTGCGCCGCTCTCTGCGGCTGTCCGGCGGCAGCCCGGCCATCCTGTTCTCCACACCTCTCTGCTGGGTGCTGATCGCCCTGTGCGTGTTTGGCGTCTGCTCTCCTATTTTCATGAACCGCATGGAGAAAAAGGCTGTAGAGAATGCCGGCGGCGACATTCCCAATGAAACGGGGGACGATCCCGTTCGCACCTCCGACTGACGGACTTTCCGAAAAAACACAGGACACGGCAGCGCGCCGTGTCCTGTGTTTTATTCGCCAAGCGTATTGACGCCTACCAGACGTATTCTCGGGCATATGCGAAAAAAACAGACCTGCGGCACATTCTAAAGTGCCTGACAGGCTGTAAACATAGCCCGGCAATCATCAAACCCCAGACGCTCCGCCAGTTCGGCGCAGCGCAAGTCGTTGTCATTGATGGAAACCTCCTGCTCCGTTGGAAAATAGGGGAGATGGGGTGTCACCGCATCCACGATATTTCCGTAGGAGGCACCGGCCAGGGCTGCCGCGTTGTGGAGCTTTTTCCGTGCGGGGGGACAGCCTTTCGCGGCGTAGCGCGTGTAGCCCAGTACCGCTGCGATGGCCTCTGTCAGCATCCCGGCGGTAAATTCGGTGCACCGGGGATCCAGATAGGCTCTGGCGGCGTGGGAGAGAATCTCCAAGGCGCAGGTGCGAACTTGATCTGCCGTCAGGGTTGCGGTGAAGTCAGCGTCCGTCACGGAGATTTCCGGCAGCAGATGGATGCTTTTCAGGGAGCAGTTCTGTCCGCTATCGTTTTCCAGCATGGCAAAGGGGGAGTTCTGGGCGCCGCTGGAAAAATTGGTGGCGACCAGCACCAATTTGGCCTTGGTACACGCCGGGACGCGCTCCGGATCTGCGACTGCGGCGGCCAGATCCAATTCCGGTTCCTGATACAGCGCCAGCAGTGCCTTGGCTGCGCTCATGGCATTGTTGCCGCCCACACCTACGATGACGTCCGGCTGGAATTCGCTCAACTTAGGCAGTGCGCTGCGGAGGTCCCCAAAGGATACCCGTTTTCCGATGGTGAAAAACTCCGCCACCCGGATCTCCTGCTTTCTGAGCCGGTCTGCCACCGGCGCGGCGATCCCGGCACGGTACAGTTCCGGATCTGTCACTAGCAGAGCACGCTGACAGCGGTAGATGTCACCCAACTCCCGCAGGGCCACCGGCATACAGCCGGGTTTGAAATAAACTTTCTTGGGAAGGTTCAGTGCCTGTAACATCACTCACCTCATTTTCTTGCGTTTCCGGGGCCGATGCCGAAACACCGGCCCCTTGCGTGAGCTGATTGTTCGTATCTGGAGATCGGAGATTCAGGTACTTCGCTTAGTTGAAGCCGCCGGTCTTTTCCACGCCCAGATCGGCGCAGAGACCCATGGGATATGCGGCGTGGGTGTCGGTGGGCAGCGTGACGGGGACCTCCCAGATGTCGCCGTACTTTTCAGCATACTTCTTCTCGCCGTAGAATGCCTTCAGGTAGCAGCCCTTCAGCTCGGCGATGGTGGGATAGACAGGGTTGCAGCCGGTGCAGGCGTCGTGGAACGCCCACTCGGACATCTGATCCACGGCGGCGAGGAACTCGGTCTCCCACTCCTCGGCGGTCTTTTCGGGATGCGCCTCCAGCAGCCAGTCCAGAATGGTCTCGGGGATGTCGATGTCCTTCTTCAGCTGCTCACAGGCCTTGATCCAATTCTCAAAGGTCTGCTCATCGGTTTTGCCCTTCACGCCGATCAGCTCGCCCAGCTCCACGTAGCGCTCGAAGGCCTGCGGATACTTGTACTGGGAGAAGGTGCCCATCTTGTAGGGATGACGCTGGGCATTGAAGCGGCAGACGAAGGGAAACAGCAGGGCGTTGGCGGTGCCGTGAGGGATGTGGAACCAGCCGCCCAGTTTATGAGACAGGGAGTGGTTGATGCCAAGGAAGGCATTGGCGAAGGCGATACCGGCCAGAGCGGAGGCGTTGGCCATCTTCTCGCGGGCCACGGGGTCGGGCTTGGCGTCCCGGAAGGCGGAATAGTAGGCTCTGGGCAGATAGTCGAAGACCATCTTGGTGGCATCGCGGCACATGCCGTTGGTGTACTCGGTGGCGAAGGTGGAGACATAGGCCTCTACCGCGTGGGTCAGCACATCGTAGCCGGAGGCCTGCGTGGCTCTGGGCGGCAGCTTCATCATGTTGTCCGCGTCTACGATGGCCATTTCAGGCATCATCTCGTAGCCGATCAGCGGCCACTTCATGCCGGTATTGGCATCGGAAATAATGGTGAAGGGCGTACACTCAGAGCCGGTACCTGCTGTGGTGGGGATACAGACCAGCTTGGCCTTCTTGCCCATCTGGGGGAAGAAACGGATCCTCTTGCGGATATCTAGGAAGGTGGTGGCCATGTCCAGGAAGCCCTCCTCGGGATGCTCGTACATGATCCACATGATCTTGGCGGTGTCGATGGCGGAGCCGCCGCCTACGGCGATGATAACGTCAGGCTCGAACTCGTGCATCTTGGGCAGGCCCTTCATGGCGTCCTGAATCTGGGGATCCACACGGATGTCGAAGAACTCGGCGGTCTCAATGCCCATGTCACGCAGCTGGTTGATGATGGCGTCGCAGGCGCCCAGCTGATACAGCGTGGAGTCGGTGATGATAAAGGCCCGCTTGAAGTTATAGACCTCCTTCATCTCCCGCAGGGCCACGGGGGTGCAGCCTGTCTTGTAGTAGACCTTCTTGGGGAGCTGGAGCCACAGCATATTCTCCTTGCGGAGAGTGACGGTCTTGATATCCAGAAGCTGCTCATAGTGGGTGTTGCCCATGAAGGCGGAGTGGCCCACGGAGCCGGGGCCCAGCGTCAGGGAGGGAGCCAGACCGAAGTTGTACAGGTCGCCGATGCCGCCGAAGGAGGTGGGCTGGTTGATGAGGATGCGTCCGGCCTTCATCCGCAGACCGAACCTGGTGATCTTTTCCTCCTCGGTGGGGTCGATGTACAGTGCCGCGGAGTGGCCGGCGCCGCCCTCCAGCACCAGCTTGTAGCAAATATCGAAGGCCTCGTCCAGCGTCTCAGCCTTGTACATGCCCAGCAGGGTGGTCAGCTTCTCGTTGGCCCAGGGGCAGTCGTGAGAGGTGTCGTCCGTTTCGTGGATCAGGACCTTGGTATCATAGGGCACCTCGATACCGGCCATCTCCGCCAGACGGCAGGCTGTCTGGCCGACGGCATCAGGCTTGACGCCGTGGGTCTTGGCGTTGAAGAACACATCGGCCACCTTGGCAGCCTCTTCGTCATTGAGGAAATAACAGCGGGCCTCCTTCAGCAGACGCTTGACCTCGTCATATACGCTGGCCAGAACGGTGATATGCTGCTCGGAGGCGCAGATCATGCCGTTATCGAAGGTCTTGGAGTGAATGATGGATTCCACAGCCATCCGCAGGTCGGCGGTCTCGTCAATGACCACGTTGCAGTTGCCGGGGCCCACGCCGATGGCGGGGGTGCCAGAGGAGTAAGCGGCCTTTACCATGCCGGAGCCGCCGGTGGCCATGATCAGGTCCACGCTCTTCATCAGCACGTCGGAGATCTCCAGGGAGGGAACGGAGATCCAGCTGATGACATGCTCGGGCAGGCCCGCCTCGATGGCGGCGTCCCGCATGATCTTCGCGGCGGCGATGGAGCAGTTCACCGCGTGGGGATGGGGGGAGAGAATGATGGCGTTGCGGGTCTTCAGCGCCAGCATGATTTTATAAATGGTAGTGGAGGTAGGGTTGGTAGTGGGGGTAATGGCGGCGATGACACCCTTAGGGGATGCAATCTTTTTCACGCCATAGGCCTTGTCTTCGGAAATGACACCGCAGGTCTTCTTATTGCGCATGTAGTTCCAGACATGCTCAGAGGCATACTGATTCTTGGTGACCTTATCCACAACGATGCCGTAGCCGGTCTCCTCGCAGGCCATCTTGGCCAGGGGGATCCGCATTTTGGACACGGCCATAGCCGTCTTTTCACAGATGGCATCCACCTGCTCCTGGGTAAAGGTACCGTACGCTTCCTGAGATGCGCGGATCAGGGGAAGGGCTTCCTGCAGGGTCTCAACAGAGTTGATGGTCAGTGGGGTAGACATAGACGTTCCTCCTTCTTTTTTGACCACTGGGATGATTTCAGTTCCTCGTGTTCTGCTGTACCGGCAAGTGTCATCAAGATCAAATAAGATCTTAAGTCAATGTCTCCGCGTCCAGAGCGTTGGCTTATCTTCAAGGTGTTCCTTTTTCCAATGAAAGTCAAGGGTTTGCATGGAGAAAATTTAAGACCTTTTTCGTTGCTTTTCGAAGGATTTTCTACTGTTTTCTCATTATCCTGTCACCAGAGTAAAGATTTCGTTAAAAATGAACCGAAAATGTTGCCGTCATTTTGTACATATCTTTTTTTTGCATGTTCTTTTGCAATTAGTGATAAATTTTGTTAAAATTCAAGCAATATCTGCTGTTTCGATTGTTAAATATATTGCAATATACTAACATACCAAAAAACGCAAAACCAACCGGTTTTGTATCTTTTCTACAAATGCTTTCGCTGCGGCCGCAAAACTACAATAAATAACTAAGCAAGCAGGCGCGGGCAGCATTGCTGTCCGCGCCTGCTTGCTTATTCAGTAACAAGATAATGGCATTACTTTAGCCGTGGGGGAGGGTCAATCCTGGAAGAAGATCCTGTCGAACCGGTCCATGACGTCCTCCATCGTATCGCTGATCTCCTGCTCATTGACCGGAAGGCGGGAATCCAGCACAGTCTGAATGGAGTCAGGCGTGTTTCCAAGGTCATCACGGATGCTGTGGAGATGGTGCTCTGTCAGGATCGTCTGCCCTTCTTTGGAGAGGATGTAGTCATAGAGGAGCCGACCGTTTCGCTCGTTGGGACAGCCAGCTACCAGCCCCATGGGACTGTAGATCGGCACCGTATCCCGCTCCGGAAGGCGGAAGGAGATAGGCTCCCCGGCTTCTTCCATGTTGCTGACGATATAGTCCATGCAGATCCCCACGGCGTACGTCCCGTGTGCGACCTGCAGATGGGTGGCGGTGGAGTTGCTCTCAAGCATGCAGCCGTTTTCCCGCAGACGCTCAAAATACGCCGTTCCGTAGGCGGGGGAATTCATCAGCGCGCCGACGAAGTATTTGATGCTGCCGGAGCTGCCCGGGTCCGTCATCACGATCTGCCCGTTCCATCTGGGATCCAGCAGATCGTCCCAGGTCCGGGGCGCATCCTCCTCGGAGACCAGATCCGTGTTGTAGGCGATGACCGCCGACATCAGCCGTCCGCCGATGTAGTAATGGTGCTCATCCATGAAGGCCTCGTTGATATTGATGGCCTGCGGCGAGATATAGGGGGAGAGATACCGGTTTTCCTTCAGCTTTCTGTAATCCGACGGAGCGCCGGTCCAGACCAGATCGGCGGCGATCTCTCCGGACTGCATTTCCGTGGCCAGCTTGGTCAGGACCTTGTTGGTCCCCGCAAAGAAGTAGTTCATGGTGATCTGGGGGTACTTTGCCTCAAAGCCCTCCTTGATAGCCTGAATTTCCTCCTCCTGCATGGAACAGTACAGCGTAACGGTTCCGGAGTACCCGGCCATGGACGGCGGGGCCTCAGCCGGCCGTGGGCTGCCGGCGCATCCGGCGGTACAGCACACCAATATCAGGCAGGCCGCGATCCTTTTGAAGATCCTGTATGCGTTCATGCCGAAGTACCTCCGTCAAACAGATGTCAATGTGACTATCTTACCTGATTTCCCAACGGAAGTAAAGTTGCGGCATCGTTGTTTTTTTGCTATACTGAACTTCAATACCGAGAAAGGGCGTGAGTGCTTGCGTACAACGATCAATATGTCTCCAATTTACAATCTGCTTCGTCGCCACGCAAAAACCTTTCTCACCGCCTTTGCCTGCATTCTGATCGCTGTCGCGTGCATTCTGGGCCTGGTCTACTCCGCGTTTCAGTCTGTGGTGCTGGACTCCGTGGCCCTGCAGCACCGGGATTTCGTGGGACAGCTGGACTCCATTTCGGGGATCCTCTCCGCCACTGTCCGAAACTACGGGATGCAGGTATTCTACGCCCCGTCCGTCCTGACGCTGCGGGGAGACAAGACGTTAGACAAAATGGGACAGGTCTACGCGCTGCGGGAGTTGGATTCCTATGTCAGCAGCAACGATTTTGTAGACTCCATTCAGGTCTATAACCGGGATACCGGATCCATTTACTCCACAGATTCCAACGTGATCAGCGCCCCCATTGACAAATACGCGGATCAGGATGCGGCGGAACTGTTTCGCTCCCTGACCCCCGATCTCCGGATGCGCCCCATTCGCCGCACCGCCTTTTCGGACGATCCCGTCCGGGTCCGCTCCTACTTCTCCTTTTTGTTTTTTGAGACAACCTCCGAAGATGAGCCCACCGGCGGCGCACTGATGCTGAATGTGGACTATGACCGGTATCTGAACACGCTCCTGTCCTTTAACGGGCAGGGGGACTGCATACTGCTGGATGAGACGGGAGCACTTCTCACCGCCGGCCGGGAGGAGCTTCAGCCCTTGATCCCGCTGTTTTTCGGCGAGATCAGCAGGGAGGGGCAGGCGGACAGCGGGTATATCCTGAAGCGGATCAACGGCGAGCAGACCGTCTGCCTGTATTGCCGGCTGGACACCTCCCGCTGGCACTATCTGAAGATCACGCCGCTGAAGGCATGTGTTCCCAAGCTGCTGGAGCTGAAAAACGCCCTGATCGTCTGCATTGTGATCGGCTTTGCGCTGCTGGCGATCTGCAGTCTGGGGGTGCTCCTGTTCCTTTACTTCCCGGTCTATCAGGTCCGGGCAGCTCTGCGGAATATCGGGATGGAAAATAAGGGAGAGCTTGCGGGACAGGTCTCACAGCTGGCGCAGCAGTCCGAAGCACACCGCAAGGCCAGCGCATTGCAATCCCTTCTGGAGGGGCAGGACCCCGGCCTGCTGCCGGAGCTGCCTGCGCCCTATACGCTGGTGCTGATGGAAACGGGACATGCGCTGCCCGCGCTGAAGCAGACCTACACGGATGTGCCCGCACTGACCTACCATCAGGACGGCTGCGAGGTGGTCCTGTTCTTTGGAGAAGAGCGAGAGACCGTTCTTGCGATCTGCCGGGAGCGGGCCGCCCAGTCCGGCGTCTACTGCTTCTGTGGCTCTGAGAGGACCACATTCCCGCAGGTGGCGGCGTGCTATCAGGTGCTGCGTGAAATGCGCCGCCAGAAATTCTGGGCAGCAGACCGGCACTATTGGCTGGAGGAAGACTTTACACCCCGCCGTCCTCACAGCAGCTTTACGGAGCAAATGAGTGCGGAACTGGCTTCCGCCCTGCGGGGGAGCGATCTGGAGCAGATCCAGAGACTGTGGCAGGAGATCCAGGACAGTATCCGGGAGGACCGGTTTCAGGACCAGCTTTTTGTCTTCCAACGGATCGTTTCACTGATGGAAAAACAGCTGCCTGCGTTAAAACCGCTGGTTTCCGACAATTTCTGGGCGACGCTGAAGGATATCCGGACACTGGACGCCAAATTTTCTGATGCTTTCCGGAAAATCGTCCGGAACAATCGGGAACTGCATAGACAGCACATTGATCAGCTGGCGTCTCAGGTGGTCCACCAGATCGAACAGTCGTATACGGATTCGGATCTCTCGCCCACCCGGATCGCCGACTCGCTGGGAATGAGCAGCGCGTATCTGGGGCGGATCTTCCGGGAGAGTACGCAGATCTCCATCAGTCAATACCTGAACCAGACCCGAATCCGCCGCGCGGAGGAGCTGTTGAGGGAGACCGAGCAGCCGGTGGAGACCGTTGCGGGACTAGTCGGGTTCTCCAATCCCAAGTACTTTTATGTGGTATTCAAAAATATCACGGGGCAGACGCCGCTGCAATTCAGAAAGGCGGTCCATTCCGCCTCCGAAAAAAATTGATCCGCGGAGCTGTCAGACAGCAGACGCGGGGAAAAAGATGCGGGGAAAAAGATGCGGGCCGGTCAGAAGTATTTCTGGCCGGCCCTGTTTGCGCTGGAGAGGGGAAGGAGGGGGATCAACGTTGACTATTGCTGTCTTGCCCACACTAAACAGCCGTTTTTGCCACTTGTAATATGTTTGACTACAGATACCATGCTCTTTGCACCATGCCAGTACGCTCTGCCCACTGTTTCTACATTCTGTGACCCGTTCGGCCCATATCGCCAGTTTGTTCTGCTCATTTAACTGCCGAAGTTCTCCCATTGTGATCTACCTCCGTTTTTCGCGTAGAGTCCACGCATAGCGCGTGGACTCTACGTTCTATACGGTGGTATTCTCTCATTTTCGCGGGTAACCTTCAATCCGCCGCTACACTTGACGCTTACCATACAGATGTGAAGAAGACAAAACAAAGCCTACAGAAACGAGGATGTGGCAAACTGTGCCGCATCCTCGGTATTCGTAAAAATGATTCTGAAAAGAGCCTGCTCCGAAAAGTTCAATCATGCTTCTGCACGGCTACTTCTTGCGATACCGGAATAGGTTCACTACTCTTTTCATAGGTGACTAAAATAATTCCCATACATACAAGTGCCAAAGCTGCCATGCATCGCCCCCAAAGAACCTGCTGCCCCTCCTGCAGAAAAATTGCGGACAAAATCACTCCAAACATAGGCGTTGCAAAATTGTAAATAGCAATTTTTGAAATGTGGTTATACTTAATCAATACAGCCCAGAGTGTATAAGCCACAGTGGATACAGTGATCATATATAACATGACCACATGTGCCATAGGAGATATTGCAGTAAGATGAGCACCGGCAAGCAGGCTAAGGCCGACCATCGCAACTCCGCCCAAAACATAGGAATACGCGCTGAGGACGATAGTATCCTCCCTTGCAGAAAACCGTTTAACCAGCGAGGCAGAAATGGCAGTGGCAAGAGCAGAAAGAAGGACGCTCCCCTCACCCGCTATGCTGAAGTTGCCAGAGAAGCCGCCTTCTGTCATGTTTACCAACACTACACCTGAAAATCCCAGGAGACACCCGATCACTTTTAATCGTGTCATATTCTCGTGGCGAAATACCAGACAGGCCACCAGAATTGTAAAGAAAACATTGGCACTAACAAGAATAGAACCGCGAATACCACTGGTGTTTGCAAGACCAATGTAGAAAAACACATGTTGACAGATGGTCTGGCAGAATGCCAATGCCGCAATCATTTTCCAGGATGACGGTGCAGTGGGGCGGCACCAGGCTTTCTCTTTCATGCTGTCCAAGAAAAAAACAGCTATACCAGCCATGGTAAAGCGTATGCCAGCAAATAATATCTGGGAAGCCGTATCCGCCGCGCCCACTTGATAAAGGCGATACCCCACCTTAATGCAAGGAAAGGCACTCCCCCACATGAAACAGCAAAGCAGTGCCAGAAGGCATGCGTTCCGCCTGTCTGTCAAGAAGTTTTTCTGCTTCATAACTGTCTGTGCCGCCTTTCTTACTGATCCAACTCAAAAGAGATTGTTGCAGTACTATTCCTGCTCTGGCTGGCCGTTTTTTAAACACAGCAGAAGCCATCCACAAAATGCAGCAATATTTACACATGCCGCCACAAGGAATACTGCATAATAGCTGATATACTGTGCGATATACCCCCAACTCATACCCAAAACAACCGTGCCGATATCGTTGAAAATATAGTAGGTGACTGTTGCGGTACTTTTGTGTCCCAGAGGCGCTGCAGAAAGAGCCTGCGTAATAAAGCATGGTTGCAGAACGCCCTGCGCAAAGCCATAGCACAGGCCAAAAATTGCATATAGGAAGGCATTGACTTAGGTAGAATCAATAGAGTCAGCACACACACGCCAAAGGAAGCAATGACGGACTTGTTATCCGGTAATTTCTTTTTCAAAATTGTAGTTAGGATTCGGATGGTAAATACGCCAATTCCGGCGGGAATGTAAAGATACAGAGTCTTGTCAATATTGTATTTCTGTGCATACAGTGGAAGAAAAGACACCATACTGGTCTGTGCGCCAGCCACACACATCAGCAAAACAGACGGCGCAATAGAGGCTCTTTCCAGAAGTGGCTGCTTTTCCCCGCTGGCCGTTTTTTTAGGAACAGGTTTCAAATCGGGAATAGAAAAGCAAATCAGTGTAAAAATAGGAATCAGCATAATAGCAGAAAGGCCATAAAGCATTTTTGCTACACCTAGTCGAGAGACCAGAATTCGACCGACAGCCGGGCCGAAGAAGGACATGACTGGAACAACTGCACCGAAATAGCCAACGCCCTCTTCGAATCGATCTTGAGGGACATTTTCAGAGGCTAACGCCGATAAGACGCCAGTTATATAGCACAGCGCAAGACCTTGAAAGATCCGAATGGCCATAAGGCATGGGATATTTGCGATTTTTTCAAAGAGGATATTGCTGATCAGCAAAATTGCAAAACTTAAAGCAGATGTCCAACGGGTAGAATACCGGGATGCGATCTGCATAGAATATTTCCGAAAGAATATGCACGAGAGGGGAAAAAGCATATTTAGCACCGCAGACATAGATTCCGAAATTCCCCGGGCATTAAGTACAACCGGAATAGCTGCAAGGGATGCCTGCCCAAACAGGCAATTAAGCAATGCGCACAACAACATGGCGCAATATATTTTTGTAAACAGTTTGCTACGTTCATTCATAAACCACGGAGTACTCCTGTAAATCAGAATATCGTTTTTTGTCTGCAATGATACCAAAACAAGGCACCTAAGGGGTACGCAGGGAGAATGTTCGACCATAGTACCAACTAAAGCGGTTGGCGTATGCCAACCGCTTTAGCGGTTTTTGGATGAGAGGAAGATTCATCAAATATGTCGCTAATCTACGAGACAGGCAACGTACGAATCACCTCTGCTACAGAGAGAGTGATTATGCGCCATAAACAAGATTAGGCAAAAAGGTTGTAAGTGCTGGGAAGAGAATCAGGATGATGGTGGAAATAACCATGGCAACTAAGAATGGCCATGCGCCCCTAATCACGTCTTTCATACTTACCTCTGCTATTTTCATGGTTGTAAATAGGCAAAGGCCAAAGGGCGGCGTTACGAAACCAATCTGGGAC
>ENA-UERG01001102-UERG01001102.1-human-gut-metagenome-genome-assembly--contig:-NODE-1102-length-24000-cov-11.871003_pt1 | contig 24000 bp, 22 predicted proteins | sample MGYA00242954_ERZ507954 | MGnify/ENA primary metagenome ERZ507954 (study PRJEB26167, sample SAMN06115478) | human gut metagenome | host: Homo sapiens | place: China:Sichuan | collected 2015-01-21... | reverse complement strand
ATGAAGTTCTGAAAACTTGCTCAGCGGGGAGAAAAGACTTTTTCGACACGCTGAGCGGCACACGGAAATCCGTGTGCCGCTCTTTTCATTTGCCAATTTTATTTTACTGATAAAGCTCCTCATCGGCGTAATCTCTGCTCTCCTGCTTGCTCAAACGGCAGGCCCGGCGGCGCTCGATCGCCTCATACACATCGCTCCAGCTGCCAACCACCAGACAGACAAACGCGCAGAACGCCAGGCCGGCGGCCACAGTCTTCAATACAAAACGGGCAGTTTTATTCATGGTGAACTCCTCCTTATCAGGTGCGGCATATAAACGATCCGGTGGCGGCGGAATATCCGCAGCCATGCACCGGCTCTTCCAAAACGTGCCGGACAGCGGAGATCCTCCGCTGCTTTGCGGTTATTATACACGGTTTTCCCGCTGTTTACAATCCTTTTTTCCAGGCCTCCCGCAAAGAATTTCCGGTTTCCCGCGGAATGACGGTGGCTGATGTTCAAAGCCGCTAAAACCGTTGACTTTTTGTTCCTCACCTATTATACTGATGGCAGTAAGCAGCGCAAACGTTTGAGTTCTCTGATCCGACTTTATTCCCCCATGTATCTCAGCAGGCGGTCCGTCAGCTTTTCTGCCCTGCGGACGGAACGCCCCATCAACTTCTTGTGCCGGCGCAGGGCGGCGGAATGGATGATCGTTATGGAAAAATTCGACTCTCTCATCATCGGCGAGGTTGCTCAGGACACCAACGTGGATTTTGACGGCACTGTCGTCCAGGCCGTCGGCGGCGCGGTGTATTATTCCGGCTGCGCGGCAGCCAATATGGGACATAAGATCGCCGTCCTGCCCAAGGCGGACCTCAGCCAACTGGACGTGACGGCGGCCTTCCACGAGAAGGCTCCCTCCATCAGCGTGTTCCCCCTGAACAGCCCCCACTCCTTTGTGACGAAAAACGTCTACCACACGGCGGACCGGGAGCGCCGGACCTCCACTGTGGACAGCCTCATCGCCCCCTACACCACCGACGAGGTGCCGGTGGATCAGATCGACGCCGCCATCTGGCATCTGGCCGGTCTGGCCGGCGGCGACATCCCCAATGAGATGATCCCCTTCGCCGCCAAGCATGCCATGGTGGCCATTGACGTGCAGACCATGCTGCGCTGGGTGGAAAACGGCGGCATGGTGTATCATGACTGGAAGGAAAAGAAGGAGCTGCTTCCCTACATCCGCTTCCTCAAGACCGACGCCGCCGAGGCGGAGATCCTCACCGGCCTGACAGACCGGGCGGAGGCCGCCAAGGTCCTCTACGGCTGGGGCGCCAAGGAGATTTTAATTACCCACAACACGGAGGTGCTGGTGTATGACGGCCACGAGATCTACACCTGCCCCATCAAGGCCCGGAATCTCTCCGGCCGCACCGGCCGGGGCGACACCACCTTTGCCGGGTACATCAATGAGCGGCTGACCAAGGACATTCCCACCGCTCTTCAGACCGCCACCGCTCTGGTCTCCCTGAAAATGGAGACGCCGGGTCCCTTCACCGGCACCCGTCAGGACGTGGAGGATTACATCAAGCTGATGTACTGATCCGGACCCGTGAACCAAACAGGCTGAGACTGCGGTCTCAGCCTGTTTTTCCGTTCCGCACTCCCCCGTCTCCGCTTGACATTCCAAGAAAAGCATAATAGACTACCATCAAGTTCACAATAAAATACAGAGTTCGGATCGTCTGTCAGAAAGGAGCGCGCCATGCGGACTATTTTATCCAGAGCACTGGCGGAATTGAACGCCCACCGGAGTGTGGTGCTGGTGACCATCGTCGCGGAGCAAGGCTCCGCCCCCCGGGGCCCCGGCAGTCAAATGCTGGTGGGTGCGGACGGTCAGCTAACGGGCACTATCGGCGGCGGGCAGGTAGAGCGGCAGTCCGAGCTGCTGGCCCTGTCCCTGCTGAAGGAACGGCGTTCCCAGATACAGCACTTCGCCCTGACGCAAGCCGGGGCGGACAGTCTCGGCATGGCCTGCGGCGGGGATGTGACGGTGCTGTTTCAGTTCATCTCCCCGGAGGACGCCCTCTGGCAGAGTGTGTTGGAAACGGCGCTGGCCCAGCTCACCGCTGCCCAGCCCGGCTGGCTAATCCTGCGGACGGACGGCTCCGCCCCGGCGCTGCTGGACGGCGAGGGCATGGCCCTTTTGGGCAGCAGCGGTACAGCCCCCCTCTCCAAGCGCTGCGTCCTGACAGAAACCGACTTTTCTCTCCCCCTCCCCATTGGAGAGCGGGCGGTGATCTTCGGCGCGGGACACCTCGCTCGGGCGCTGGTCCCTCTGCTGCGCAGTGTGGAGTTCCGTCCGGTGGTGTATGACGACCGGCCCGCTCTGGCCGATCCCGCCGTCTTCCCCGACGCAGAGCAGGTAGTGTGCGGCGATTTTCGGAACATCGCCGGCACACTGCCCCTGTCCCCGGAGGATTATGTGGTGGTGATGACCGCCGGCCATCTTCACGATCTGGAAATTCAGGAGCAGATTTTGCGGCAGGAGCTGGCCTACGTCGGCGTCATCGGCTCCCGGGCCAAAATCGCCGCCGTCAACGCCCGGCTCCGGGAGGCCGGTATCTCCGAGGAAAAGCTCCGCACTGTCCACACCCCTGTGGGAACACCCATCAAGGCCGTGACCCCGGCGGAGATCGCCGTGAGCATCACCGGGGAAATGATCTATGAGCGGGCCTGCCGCCGGGAGGACCCGGCTCATCACGCCTGCCCCATGGTCTGACCATACCATTTCAAATACGGAAAAGAGGGATCTTATGCTCGTTGTCATCCGAGGAGCCGGAGATCTGGCCACCGGCATCGCTTTGCGGCTCCACCGGGCCGGGTATCAAATCGTTATGACGGATCTCCCCGCCCCCACCTCCATCCGCCGCACCGTCTGTTTCTCCGAGGCCATTCGCTTGGGAGAGATGACAGTGGAGGATATTTCCGCCCGGAAAGCCGAAACCCCGGAGGAGGCCCTGACTCTGGCTCAGTCCGGCGTTGTGGCCGTTCTCGCTGACCCGGCGGGAGCCTGTATCCCCACCCTCCGGCCCGGCGCGGTGGTGGATGCTATTCTGGCGAAGAAGAATTTAGGCACCGCCCTGACGGACGCCCCGGTGGTGATCGGCGTAGGCCCCGGCTTCACCGTGGGAACCGACTGCCACGCCGCCGTAGAGACCATGCGGGGCCACACGCTGGGCCGGGCGCTGTACTCCGGCAGCCCCCTGCCCAACACCGGCATCCCCGGCCTCATCGGCGGACGCAGCGGCGAGCGGGTCCTCCGGGCCCCGGCGGACGGCATTTTTGAGCCGCGCATGGAGATCGGACAGTTGGTTCAGGAGGGAGAAATTGCCGCCACGGTAAACGGCAAACCCATGCGCTGCACCCTCACCGGCTGTCTCCGGGGCTTGCTCCAGGGCGGCTTGCAGGTCCACGAGGGCATGAAATGCGGCGACATCGACCCACGGGGCCAGCAGGCCAACTGCTTTACTGCCTCCGACAAGGCCACCGCCATCGGCGGCGGCGTACTGGAGGCACTCCTCCACTTCGGATGCCTGCCGGATTGACCTTTACAGTTGACATTTCCCCCTATTTTCCGGTATGATAGGAACAATTATGTAGGGAAACCTGTTTTTACACTTGAATTGAGAGGCACTTTATGGCAACAACATTTATCGACAAGGCCCGGATCACGGTCCGGGCGGGCAACGGCGGCAACGGCGCGGTGGCGTTCCACCGCGAAAAATATGTGGCGGCCGGCGGCCCGGACGGCGGCGACGGCGGCAAGGGCGGCTCCATTATCTTGCAGGTGGACGACAACATGTCCACCCTGATGGACTTCCGCTACAAGCGCAAATACGTGGCAGAAAACGGCGTGGACGGTCAGGGCGGCCGCAAGTCCGGCAAGGACGGCGCCAATCTGGTGATCCGCGTCCCCCGGGGCACGCTGGTGCGGGACGCCGAAACCAATGAGATCATTCAGGACATGAGCGGCAGCGAGCCCTATGTCCTCTGCAAGGGCGGCCGGGGCGGCTGGGGCAATATGCACTTCGCCACCCCCACCCGGCAGGTGCCCCGCTTCGCCAAGGCGGGCCTGCCCGGCGAGAGCCACGATGTATTTCTGGAGCTGAAGCTGCTGGCGGACGTGGGCCTCATCGGTTTCCCCAATGTGGGCAAGTCCACACTGCTGAGTGTGGTCTCCAAGGCCCAGCCCAAGATCGCCAATTACCACTTTACCACCCTCTATCCCAATCTGGGCGTGGTGTGGGTGGACGAGGGCGTGTCCTTCGTCATGGCTGACATTCCCGGCATCATCGAAGGCGCCAGTGAGGGCGCCGGTCTGGGCCACGATTTCCTGCGGCACATTGACCGCTGCCGTCTGCTGGTCCATGTGGTAGACGTGTCCGGCAGCGAGGGCCGAGACCCTGTGGCGGATTTTGACGCCATCAACGCCGAGCTGGAGCAATACAGCCCCGATCTCGCCAAGCGGCCCCAGATCGTAGCCGCCAACAAGGTGGACATTATGACCGACCCGGAAAATCTGGAGCGGCTCCGCGCCCATGTGGAGGCCAAGGGCTTCACGCTGATGGAGATCTCCGCAGCGGCCCACCAGGGCACCCGGGAGTTGGTGGGCAAGGTAGCGGAGGCTCTGGCTTCCCTGCCGCCGGTCACGGTCTACGAGCCGGAATATGTCCCCAAGCCGCCGGTGGTGGACACCAGCGAGCCGCTGGACATCCAGCGCTTGGACGACGGCCACACCTGGCTCATTCAGGGCCCGTGGCTCCAGCGCCTCATGGCCAACGTCAACTTCGACGATTACGAGAGCCGCATGTGGTTCGACAAGGCCCTGCGGGAATCCGGACTGTATCAGCAGCTGGAGGAGCGGGGCATCGAGGATGGCGACACCGTCTCTCTGGACGGTTACGAATTCGAATATCAGTATTGACAAAATGCCCCCGGCCAATGGCCGGGGGCGTTCCGCATTCCATTCGTTTTGATCAGCAGAAAGCAGAAGGGACCTGCGCAGATGCGCAGGCCCCTTCTGTTTTGTTTTAGAACATGCGCGTCAGAACTATGACCTTGGCTTACGTCTCAGCAGCGGCCTCTCTGGACTTGCTGAACGCCTCCATGGCTCTGGCATTTTCTGCCCGCTTCGCCTCGATAGCGTCCTTCAGGAGCATATCCTTCACCTTCATCAGCCGGGTAGTGGTGGAACGGTCGTTCTCGTCCAGCTTCATGGTGATATAGCGGATGGCCTCCTGGGTGTTGGGGATCATCACATATTCCAGAGCGTTGACCCGGCGGCGGGTCTTTTCGATCTCCTCCGCCATCAGCTGGGCGGATTTTTCGATCTGCGCCAGCTTCAGCATCTTCCGGAACACAAGGCCCAGGGCCTCTACTGCATCGTCCAGCTCACCGGAGGTGGCGGCGAAGCCGTAGGGGTAAATGTCGGAATCCGACTTCGTCTTTGTCTGGAAATCGTACACCGGCACGTTGACGGACATGATGTTCTGAGTGGTGCGGGTGAGCTCCACACTCTGCTTAGGATACAGCAGCGCCTGTTCCAGTGCCTCGGAGGACATGAGGGCAGAGGCCACCGTAAAGGACTTGTGGACCCGCATCAGGTCCTCCTCCACCTCGGCGCGGAGAGAACGCACCTCCCGGACCGTATCCAAGAACTGCTTCATCAGCTCATCCCGCTTATCCTTCAGCAGCTTGTGGCCCCGCTGGGCGGTTTTCAGCTTGCCCTTGAGACGGGTGAGCTCCATGCGGGTAGGGCTGACCGTGATATTCGCCATGGTTCACCCCTCCTTACTTCTGCTCGTCCTTTTTCGGCCAGTATTTCTCGATCAGCTCCGGCTTGATCCGCTTCAGCTCGCTCTTGGGCAGGATGCTCAGCAGCTCCCATCCCAGATCCAGCGTTTCCTCGATGGAGCGGTTTTCCTCGTAGCCCTGATTGACGTAGCGTTTTTCAAATTCGTCTGCAAACTTGGCGTACAGCAGGTCCGTGGGGGTCAGCGCCGCCTCGCCCAGAATGCTCATCAGCTCCTTGTTGTCCTTACCGGTGGCATAGGCGGCAAAGAGCTGGTTCATGGTGCTGGCGTGGTCCTCACGGGTCTTGCCCTCGCCGATGCCCTTATCCTTCAGACGGGACAGGGAGGGCAGCACGTCCACAGGGGGATGGATGCCCTGGCGGTACAGAGCGCGGCTCAGGATGATCTGGCCCTCGGTGATATAGCCCGTCAGGTCGGGGATGGGGTGGGTCTTATCGTCCTCAGGCATGGTCAGAATGGGGATCAGGGTAATGGAGCCGGGATTCCCCAGACGGCGTCCGGCCCGCTCGTACAGCGTAGCCAGGTCAGTATACAGGTAGCCGGGGAAGCCGCGGCGGCCGGGGACCTCCTTCTTGGCGGCGGAGACCTCACGCAGAGCCTCGGCGTAGTTGGTGATGTCGGTCATGATGACCAGCACCTGCATCCCCTTTTCAAAGGCCAGATACTCAGCGGCGGTCAAGGCCATACGGGGGGTGGAAATACGTTCCACGGCGGGGTCATTGGCCAGGTTGCTGAACAGCACGGTACGGTCAATGGCGCCGGTGCGCTTGAACTCGCTGACGAAGAACTCGGATTCCTCGAAGGTGATGCCGATGGCGGCGAACACCACGGCGAAGTTGGAGCCTTCATCCCCCAGAACCTTGGCCTGACGGGCGATCTGCGCCGCCAGATTGGCGTGGGGCAGACCGGAGCCGGAGAAGATGGGCAGCTTCTGGCCGCGGACCAGCGTATTCAGGCCGTCAATGGTGGAAACGCCGGTCTGGATGAACTCGTTGGGATAGTCGCGGGCGGCGGGGTTCATAGGCAGGCCGTTGATATCCCGATACTCCTCAGGGAGGATGTCGGGGCCGCCGTCAATGGGCTGGCCCATGCCGTTGAACACGCGGCCCAGCATATCGCCGGACACGCCCAGCTGCAGGGGGTGGCCCAGGAAGCGGACCTTGGCGTCCGCCAGATTGATACCGGCGGCGGATTCAAAGAGCTGGACCACGGCGGCGTCGCCGTTGACCTCCAGCACCTTGCCCCGGCGGAGGGAGCCGTCATGCAGCTCGATCTCCACCAGTTCGTCATAGGTGACGTTTTCCACCATGCGGACCATCATCAGAGGGCCGCTGATCTCCTCAACGGTTTTATATTCACGGATCATTCGTCGTCCCCTCCTTTGGCTGCAATGGCAGCGATCTGCTGCTCCATATCAGACTGGATCTGATCGTAAACCGCCGCGTATTCCTCAGCAGGCACGCTCTTGGCGCGGCCGATCTGCTCACGGGCCGGGATCTGGAACAGCTCCTGGGCGGAAGCGCCCTTGGCGATAGCGTCCCGGCAGAGGACGTCATAGCTGAGGATCATACCCAGCAGCTTCTTCTGCCGCTCGTAGTCGGAGAAGCTATCCACGTCCATAAAGGCGTTCTGCTGCAGGAAGTCCTCGCGGACCATACGGGCCACCTCCAGCGTCAGCTGGTCGCCGGCGCCCAGAGCGTCCTTACCAACCAACTGAACGATCTCGTTCAGGCTGGCCTCGTTTTGCAGGATGCCCATAGCCTTGGTGCGGTCCCGCATGAACTCGGGGCCGAGATTTTCGTCAAACCACGGCTTCAGGGAGTCCAGATACAGGGAATAGGAGCTCAGCCAGTTGATGGCCGGGAAATGACGCTTGTAGGCCAGAGAGGAGTCCAGTGCCCAGAACACCTTGACGATCCGCATGGTGGCCTGAGAAACCGGCTCGGACAGGTCGCCGCCGGGAGGGGACACGGCGCCCACAGCCGTCAGGCTGCCCCGGCGCTCGTCGGAGCCGATGCACTCCACGCTGCCGGCACGCTCGTAGAACTGAGCCAGACGGGAGGCCAGATACGCGGGGTAGCCTTCCTCGCCGGGCATCTCTTCCAGACGGCCGGACATCTCACGGAGGGCCTCGGCCCAGCGGGAGGTAGAGTCGGCGATAACAGCCACGTCATAGCCCATGTCGCGGAAGTACTCCGCGATGGTGATACCGGTATACACAGACGCCTCACGGGCGGCCACGGGCATATCGGAGGTGTTGGCGATCAGCACCGTCCGCTTCATCAGGCTTTCGCCGGTGCGGGGGTCCTTCAGCTCCGGGAACTCCCGCAGAACGTCGGTCATCTCGTTGCCGCGCTCGCCGCAGCCGATGTAAACCACGATGTCCACGTCGGACCACTTGGCCAGCTGGTGCTGCACCACGGTCTTGCCGGAGCCGAAAGGTCCGGGGACTGCCGCCGTACCGCCCTTGGCGATGGGGAACATGGTGTCGATGATCCGCTGACCGGAGCACAAGGGCCGCTTGGGGGGATACTTTTTCGTATAGGGACGGCCCACACGGACAGGCCACTTCTGGAGCATGGTGAGGGGGACTTCCCTGCCGTCCTCGGTTTTGAGGGTGGCGACGGTCTCCGTCACGTTGAAGGAGCCGCTCTGGATGGAGGTGATGGTGCCGCGCAGGGTGGGCGGCACCATGATCTTATGGAGCACAACGGCTGTCTCCTGGACTGTGCCCAGAATGTCACCGCCGATGACCTGATCGCCCACCTTGGCCACCGCGTTGAACTCCCACTTCTTCTCGTGGTCCACGGCGGGGACCTCCACGCCGCGGGTGATGCAGGCGCCTACCTTCTCCACGATCTTCTCCAGCGGACGCTGGATGCCGTCATAAATGCCCTCGATCATGCCGGGGCCAAGCTCCACGCTCATAGGCGCGCCGGTGGTCTCCACCTCGGCGCCGGGGCCCAGACCAGAGGTCTCCTCATAGACCTGGATGTTGGCGGTGTCACCCTTCATGGTCAGGATCTCACCGATCAGGCGCTGGGGGCCGACACGGACCACGTCGGACATATTGGCGTCCGCCAAGCCCGTAGCCACCACCAGCGGCCCGGAAACTTTAACAACTTTACCGCTCAAATTCGATAACCTTCTTTCTTCAATTTTACAGAAGGAACAATAGAACTTTTCTGCTCCCCCCCGCCTTGGGCGGTGACGCCCGTTTGCGAACCGGCGAGAGAGAATCTAAAGGGGAAACAGCCGCAGCGCCGCCTGCGGCGGAACAAGCAAGGCTGTTTCGAGGCAGGCTCCCGATTGCCGGGTGCAAAGCACACGGGAATCGGATGAGCCAACGGTGCAAAATGGAATCTCCTCTTTAAGTCCTTACAGGATATCCGCACCCACAGCCCGTTCGATGGCGCTCTGGATGTTTGACTTGCCGATGCCAAGAGACCCTTCCCGGCCGGGGATCAGGATAATGGCGGGCTGGATATTGTCCTTATAACGGTCCAGCACGTCGGCCATATCCTTGGCCAAAGTCTCTGTCAGGTAGATCACCGCGCAGTTGGTTTTGGCCAGGTCATGGACGGTTTTCCGGGCCTCCTCCACGGAGGTGACGGGATAGGTGTCCAAGCCCAAGGCCCGGAAGCCCATGACGGACTCCCAATCGCCGATGACGGCGATGGAATAGGTTGCTGCCATGTTCTCCCCTCCTTACGCGCAGGTCCGCCGCAGGCGGGACCGGATGACCTCCGGGCTCAGCCCGGCGGCGCGGCCCATCAGCAGGATGCGGATGTTGGTGTACTCCGTCTCCCGGGCCGCCAGATAAGCCAGCAGCGGAGCTTCCCCGAAGGGGATCATCTGTGCCCCGGCCAGATAGTCGCTGACAGCGTCGTCGCAACGCTTTTCAAACTCCGTCAGGGAGCCGCCCTTCAGGGCCGCCTCCCCTGCCTCCGCCGCCTGTGCAAACCGGGTGGGGCCGTAGATCTCGTTCAGACCGCCGGCGGGGTGATTCGCCGCCGCCAGGATCGCCGCCGGTTCCACGGTGCCGTTCTCAAAGAGAACGCCCGCCAGAAAATCGGCGTTTTTTCCCATCCGCAGCGTCCGGATCAGCGCCCGGAGATTGGCGGCATCGATCTGGGTCTCCACATATCCCCGAAGGAACTGGCTGCCGGTATCCTCTGCTACTTGGGCCATGTCCCGGTACATCCAACGGTCCAGCACGATGTCGCTGAGTTGGGGGTCCCGGGTGGTATCCAGTACGGACTTGGCCTCCGCCACAGCTGCCGGCAGAGCACCGGGCAGTTTGTCCAGTTCTCCGCTTTCCACGGCGGTTTTCAGCTCCGCTGCTCCGATGCGACCCATATCCATCAGCATCCGGTCCGGGCTGGTACCCATAGCGGCTGCCTTCAGGATGGCCTTTGCATTGTGATAGTCGTATTTCAGCTTGAATATGTCGATATATCTGGGATCTGGCGCGCCGTCGCCAAGGTCGGTGAGCAGCTCCTCCCGGGCCTGAGACAGCGCCGCATCCATAGCCTCCGGACGGGCGGCGTCCAGCTCCGGATAGCCGCAGTCCTGAAGAAGCTTGGAGACTTCCTCATCGCTGCGGGCCTCCAGCAGACGCTCCATGCGCTCCGCCGTCAGCAGCGTGGTCTCCATGGCCCGGACACGGGCGGAGATCGCCAGATAATCCGTATCTTTGATTTTGTTAGCCAAGGTATGACCTCCCCTCAGCCGAACAGCCGCTGAGCCACCTGTCCCGCCGTTTCCGCCTTCTGCAAACGAACCAGCGTATCAAAGGCACAGTTGACCTCAACGTTGCCGTCCTTGAGGATGAAGCCCCCCTGAATGGGCGCGGTCTCGCCGGAGAGGGTCAGCTTGCCGCCGGACTTTCCGTTGGCGGCGTCCACCGCGGCCTGCCCAACCGTTTCCCGATCCTGGGCGGAGAAGAGAACTTCTCCCATACCATGAGGCGCGGCCTGAAGCAGCAGCTCCGTCAGCACCTCTACGTAACGGGCCTCCGGCAGGTTCCGCAGCTTTTCCAGCGCCTTGGCGTAGGTCTCCTCCATGACCGCTTGCTTGGCAGCCAGGACCGTTTTCCGGGCCTCCATCTGGGCGGCGCTGATGAGACGTTCCTCCCGCTCCGCCGCCAGACGCTCGTTCCGGGCAGCCAGATCGGCCACTTCCTTGTCCGCCTGGGCCTGATAGCGGGCGGCGACCGCCGCCGCCTCCTGGCGGGCTTTTTCCAGCAGGGCGTCCGTCTCCGCTTTCGCGTCGGTATTCAGCCGCTGGATAATGGTATCAATTCCGTTCATCATTGAATCCCCTTTCTTACAGGGATCAGGCGCTGATATTGATGATCATCAGCATGGAAGCCAGCAGGGACAGAATGGCGTAGAACTCCACGGTGATGCAGAGCACCATGCCCTTGGACCAGTCATCCGGCTTCTTGGCCAGAATGTTGATGGACGCAGCAGCCACGCGGCCCTGCGCGATGGCGGAGAACAGGCCGCCCAAAGCCATGGGCAGGCAGGCCGCCAGATACTGGAAGCCCTGGGCAATGGTCAGCTCGGGCAGGGAGCCAGACAGCAGGCCCATGCGGAAAATGGCGAAGAACCACACCACCAGGCCATACAGGCCCTGGGTGCCGGGGATGACCTGCAGAATCATGACCTTACCGAATTTGCCGGGGTCCTGGCACAGCAGGCCAGCGCCGGCCTCACCGGCCATGCCGGTGCCCTTTGCGGAGCCGATGCCGGAGAGAACAGCCGCCAGGCCAGCGCCCAGCAGGGCCAGAGCCAGACCGCCCCAGCTGCCGAAGAAAGTAGCACTCTGCTGCAATTCAAACATTTGAGCCAACTCAGTCATAATAGGGTTCCTCCTAAATAATGATTTATTTTGTAATGTCAACGTATTTGGTGTCCGCCATCAGGGGCTTGAAGGGCTTGCCGCCGTCCTCGTAGAACTTGCCGAAGTACTCCAGGCACTGGAGACGCAGGTCATGGACGTAGCAGCCCAGCAGGTTCAGGGCGAAGTTCAGGGCATTGCCTGCCAGCGAGATGATGAGGAACACGATGATGTTGCCGGGAATGGCGCCCAGGGTGTTGAACACCTGCGCGATGACGCTGCCCGCCAGCATCAGGGCCATCAGACGGGAGTAAGAGAGGATGTCTCCGAAATACCCGGTGATGTGATTGTACAGAGAACCGAAGATCCCGGTAATTTTGCCGAAGCCCTTGTTGGTCAGCACCGGTCCAAGGACCACCATGGCAAGGCCAACATAGAGGACCACGCTGGTCATGCCGGCGGCCATAAGGCCGATCCCGGCAAACACGACCCACCAGGTCAGCTCTTCCCATACAGCGTCCATCACCTGACCGTTTTTCAGCTTCCGCACGAAGCTGATGGCCATACCGGTGATGATCTGCACCATGCCAAGTGCCATGGCTCCGATGAGGATCATCAGGGTATCATCCAAGGGCGTGAACAGAGCCGGTAGAGTGAAATCGCCGCCGGTGGTGAGCTTGACCACCTGGGTCAGGAAGTCTCCGAAGAAGCCGCCGGTGAGAGCGCCCATGATAAAGGTGCTGATGCCGCAGAGGGTCATCAGTCCGAACAGGTTCCCCGCCGTGCCCTTGGGCGCGTACTTTTTGCTGATGAGGAATCCCGCCAGGAACATCAGCAGGCCGTAGCCCATATCCGCCATCATGATACCGTAGAACAGGATGAAAAACGGTGCCATCAGGGGGTTGGGGTCCACATTGTCGTATCTGGGGAGGGAGTACATCTCCGTCACCATGTTCAAAGGTTTCGTGAGCCAGTTGTTTTTCAACTGCACCGGCACGTCGGGGATTTCCTCCTCCGTGGGGTCCAGCGTTTCCCAAGCGCAGCCCTTTTCCGTCAGGAACGCGCCTACGGCCTTTTCCTGCTCCGCCGGGACCCAGCCCTGGAAATACAGCACCGTTTCATCCGTCAGGACACTCTCGGCGCACTGCTCCTTGGCTGCCTCGGCCCGGAGCCGGTCGGCGTAGATCCGAAGGGCGTCCCGGTTTTCCGCACTGGCCGCGATGGCGGCAGCGGCGTCATCCTGCGTCTTTTTGTTTGCCTCCAGATCCCGTTCCAGAGAACGGATATTCTCCGCCGCCGTCCCGGTCATTCCCTGGAAAGTCACCGCGCTGAAGCCGAAGGGCCGCAGCAGCTCCTGTGTTTTCTCCTCATCGCCGCGGTGGACGATCACAAGCAGATACTTCTGTAATTTGTCGGCGCTGATCTCATACAGCTCCGCCGCCAAGCCCTCCGCTTCCATCTGAACGCGGATGGCGCCCACATCCGTCTGACCGGGGCAGACCCCCAAGCGGAAAATGGTGTGAGCGGTGCCGGATCGCTCCAACGGAAGGTCCAGCGATTCCCACGGCTTCAGGGCGGCAGCGCGGCTCTCCAGCCGTCCAGCCTCGCTCTGGGCCTTGGTCAGGATCCCCAACTGCTCCCGCACCGCGTCACAGGCTGCCTGAGCCTTTTCCGCAGCGCCGGCATCCAGGAATTCCGCTTCCGTGATGGGATGGCGTTTGATGAACATGCCGTCCTTCAGTTTGGCGTACTGTTTGATGGCGTCCAGCGCTGTGTTGACGTCGGTGAGCTGTCCCTTACGCTCGGCGAGAGACGAGCCGCTCCGCTGAAACAGCGACGCCCATTGGGGGTCCGCAAGGACCTCCCCGGGTTCGCTGATCTCCACACAGCCCAGGTGCAGCAGTCCTTTCAGAAGTTCTTCCCTGCGATCTGCCATTGCAATAACATGGAGCTTTTTCATTTTGACAATGGCCATCTCAGTGTTTCACTACCCTTTCTACAATAAACTCGGCGGTCTCATCCAAATGCTGTTCCGCCTGCTCGCGCTGGCGCCGGCTCTCCGCCTCCGCCTCCCGCGCGATCTCCTGGGCCCGCAGCGCCGCCCGTTCCTCCGCCTGCCGCAGCAGGTCCTTGCCCTGTTCCGCCGCATCGGACCGCACCTTCTTTAAAAGCTCCGTGCCGTTCCGCTCGGCGTCCAGGACCAACTGGCGCGCCTCCGCCTCTGCGGCGGCTCTGCTCTGCTTGTTGGCCTGTTCCGTTTCCGTGACTTGTCTGATCGCCTCTATGGACATCTCTCGTTCACCCTCCTTCCTGCAAAGTGCTACAGCAAATACCAGAAAATACTATCTGCCGGGAACCTTCCAGAAGAATAGATTTTCTAAATTTTCGGCTTTTCCCTCAAACCGATGCTGTTTTTTTCCTCATTCATTGTTACGTTTACCAGTATAGGAGATTATTTCCAAGAAAACAAGAAAACAAAAGTAAATTCTGGCACTTTCCCCTTTTTGTACAAGAACCGCCTGGTTCAACCACCATATTTCTTGGTACTTTGGATATTACTTTTTCTAACTTTTTATGCTACAATGAACCGGACAGGAGAAAGTGCTTCTGTCTTTTTCTTTTTTGCCCGTCTTTTTGTCAATTTCACCAGACGTCCTTTTGTCCTCCCCGCGTTTGTTTGTTATATATCAATCAATTTTCGTCTGCATCGTGTTAAAAAAATCACAGGAGTGGAAGTTCACCCCTGTGATTTTTTTAACAGCATTTTGTTACTTTTTGTCACTTTTTGCATCAGTACCCTTTTCCAGAGCCGATGCCAGCCGATCCAGTTCCACGCCGGTCTGATCCATGGTCCTGGGAAGCTGTGCCAGCGTGACTTCCATTTTCCGCAGTTCCGCCGTCATGTGGCTGGAAGCCGTTTCAAATGTGCTCATCAAAATCTGGTGCTGCTTCCGGAAGAGGTCCAGCGCCTTGTGCATCTGTCCCGCCGTGTGCTCCTCCAGCTCTGCTGCCCGCTGCCGGGCCTCGCACTCGATAGCCCCCACCTGACCGCGCAGCATGACATGGGCCTCCGCGTCCGGACGCAGCGCCTCCACCTGTTCCTTTAACTGGGCATTCTCTTTCTCCAGCGGCGCAAGACGCGCCATCTCTGCTGAAAGTTCTTCTCTGGCCTTGGTGAGTTCCTGAACCTGAGTCCTCAGTTCGTCTGCTTCCTTCTCCAAGCAGTCTGCTTTTTCCTGTAAAGCGTCCCGTTCTTCCCGGAGTTTTTCCGTCTCCTGTGAGAGCTGCTCGATATAGCGGGCAACATCTTCCTTGTCAAATCCTCCGAACGCCACACTCCTGATTGCGCTTCGCTCCATATCAACACCGCATTTCCGCGTTTTCCGCTGTATTTTTCAGATATTATAGCAAGTTTTCTGTTGATTTACAAGGCCCACAAAAAAAGTGAAAATTTTTTTAAAAAACTCTTGCATTTTCGTTTTGGGTATGCTATTATAAACAAGCTGTTTGGAGCAAAGCAGTACGCGCCGTTAGCTCAGCTGGATAGAGCGTCTGGCTACGGACCAGAAGGCCGGGGGTTCGAATCCCTCACGGCGTACCAAAAATCCTCGAAATCGTCTGATTTCGAGGATTTTTGTTTTTCATAAGTTGCTATTTTCTGATGTTGCTTTTTCCTGACCCAAACGCTGACCCCAACGGGAGCGGGTAGCGGAAAGCATCAGACGGCACGGGAGAGGATATTGCCCATTGTTTGCGCCGCTTTCATCTGCGCGTCGGTGGTGACATGGGCGTAGGTGTCCAGCGTGAAGCCCGCCGAGTAGTGACCCAGCATGGAGGACACGGTCTTGACGTCCACGCCGTTTTGCAGCGCCATGGTTGCGAAGGTGTGGCGGAGGTCGTGGAATCGGATGCGGGGCAGCCCCGCCCGTTTCAGCACTCTTTGTAGCATGTGCAGGACGCTGTCCGGGGACATGGGGCCTCCTGTTGGTGACGGGAACACCCATTCGCTGTTACCCACCTTGCACTTTTGCATTTTCAGTACGCTTATCGCATCTGCCGACAGCGGCAGGGTGCGGTAGGCATTTTTCGTTTTCAGCGGGGCCTCGACTACCTTGCCGTTCTGCCGTGAGATGGCCCGTTGGATTTTCAGCACACCACGGTCGAGGTCAACGTCTGTCCACTTCAGCCCCAGCAGTTCGCCCCGCCGAAGTCCGGTAGCGAGGTCGAGGTAGTAGAGCTCGTACACGCCGCTGTCCCTGGCCTCCTGAAAGAAGGCGCTTAGTTGGTCGGCGGTCAGCGTTTTCATCTCCTTGTGTTCGACTTTCGGCAGGGCGCAGCCCTGCGTTGGATTTTTCGTGACAAGGCGCTGCTCCAGGGCGAGATTGTACGCCGAGCCGATCATCTGATGGATGTTCCGCACGGTTTTCGGTGCCAGTCCTTTTGGCTTCTTTTTCGCTTCGATGCGGTCTACCCTGCCGCCGTCCAGCAGGTGCTTGTAGAACCGTTGTAAGTCCAGAGAGGTCAAGTCTGCCAGCGGGATGCCGCCGATCTGCGGCTTGATGTGGTTCTTGAGGAAACCTTGGGAGGTCTTGAACGTGGACGGTCTGAGTTTCACTCTGGCGTAGTTTTCCATCCAGACCTCCAGCCATGTTCCCACGGTGTAGGTCTTGGCCCGTCCGTAGTCGATACCGACGTTTTCCTCGATGGCTTTTTTCAGTTTTTCTTTTACTTCCGCTTGCGTCTTGCCGAGGACATTCTTGATGATGGCCTTTCTGGTTTCCGGATCGTGACCGACAGTGTATCTTCCCTCCCAGCGTCCGTCCTTGCGCTTTCGGATATTCCCTTCGCCGTTTGCTCGTCGTTTTGGCATGGTATCAGCCCCTTTCGCAACGAACAATACCGTAACCAAGGGAACAAAGCTACCGAAAAACGGAATCGTTATCAGAAAGTTATCATTTGCTCTATTTGAGCCGCGCCTCCGTATCTTTGTCTATTGCGGCGCAATTTCTGCGCTGCCGGGGGCGTCTTCTTTGGTTTCAGCGGTGCGATTTTCGAACGGCTGAGAAACCCTTTTTATTGACTACAGCGGCGCAAAATATACCCGTTTTCCTCCGAAAATCGCCACTGCTCAAAGAGCACTTTTTTGAGTTGTTGAAAACTGCGATTTCCTCAACCGCCTGCGGAACGGTCACCTCGAAAAGTCCGCTGTCACGGGCCTTTTCTGTGTCTGACGTTCACCCAAGACTGCGAAAACACCTCTCAAGGTGCACCTTAGACTGCGGTTTCAAAACCTTGGAAAGCCCCGCACTGCGGGGCTTTGTGGGCGGGCCGCGGGCGCTTGCGACTGCGGCCCTTTATCTTGTGCTAAAATCGAACGGCCTTCGCCACTCAAAAAATCTTCCTGTAAAGTTCGTTTTTTCGCTCAAAACCGTTCCTGCAAATATCGCCAAAAAGTTACCGCCACAACGCTGTTTCAAACCACTTTTCATCCCGGTTTTCAACTTCTCGTACAAATGGCCCACGTTCGCTTTCACGGGTGAAAGTGGGTACACACTCGGCTTTCGGAGAAGGATCGCACACAGCGGCTTACACGCCGAAACAGGGGGCGTTTCGGATGGGGGTGGTATCACTACTCTCGGAGCGTTCCGCACGTTCACCAACATCCCCGGGCCGGGTATCAGAACGGCAAGTTTTGCCGCTTTTGGGGCTTGGTCGGGGGTGCTCCCAAAGAACGCAGAAAGCCTTCGGAACAGCGATGCGCTTATGCGCGTCGCTGTTCCGAGGCGTCGCGGCCCCGCTGGGCTGCGTGATCCAGTGAGCGCGTTATTGATTATGCGACGAGCATGATTTGCTACGCATCGGCCACTTCTCTATCGGTGGTTTCCACTCACTGCTAAGGGTGTGCTTTCCGTCAAAACTGGCAGTAAAGCGGTAGATGGTGTTTCCTTCTTTCAGGCGTACCGTGATCTGCGGTAACTCCTGCCAGAGAGGAACGGGGGCACTGCGGCTGCCGTCCGATTCCACTTGGACGTTACGTTTCTTGTTATCCATTTGCACCTTCCTTTTCATTCAGATTTCCGAGCAGTGCCGCATGAATCTCCCGGAGCAAAGTGCGTGATATGACCTATTGCTATTCAGTATATCACGACAATTTCCGGGATTCCACTGGGCAATGTACCGGGATTCACAGGAGAATTACAGGCAGTTCGCCGGGTCGCACAGCCGTCCGTGCCAGTCAAGGAATCGGCTTCGCCTCGCTGCGCGTCCTTGACAGGCTCGTTCGCCTGTGCAAGCCGGTAATCAAGGCGGCGATGCCGCCATTTGCCAATGAAAATTAGCTGCATTTCAAGGTTTTTTCAATCTCTTATTCCAATTATAACAAGAACAAACGTTCGAGTCAATGTGATTGTTTGAGGAAGAGCAAGCACAGCAAGTGTAGCTACACTTGCGAAAAACGGCGTGGGTTGACCGGGATTTCCTTGCAGAGCAGCAAGCAAATCCGGTGAGTACCCACACCGAAAAAACAGGGCGTTCCGGCTGACCGCCGAAACGCCCTGTTTTCATTTTTGGGATAGTCCCAAGCCCTTATGTTCGTGAAAAATTACGAAAGCTCACCAGCTATACTCTGATAACTGGAATGTGTAGGATTCGCCGGGAGTAATGTCATAGATCACAACAGAGTCATCCTTGAATTTATCTCCGGCGCTCAGAGAAGATAGGTATATATTGCCGGAGTCTACCAGATAACCCGCACTGTCATACAGCTTATAACTAATCATATCATACCCGGAATCACTGCTCCCGCTCTTCTTTTCTCCGGTAATCGTAATGGTTAGTTGTGGAGAATAGTCTTTGTCAAACTTAAATTCGGCTCCTTGAATTTGGATCACGGATGCCGAACTCCCCATGAAGTCTTTCACCTTCAGATCCAGCGGAAATGAATCAAACGTCACTTGAACATCTTCAATAGGCAAGCAATACAGAGCATCGCAGTTTACTTCGTCAAACTGAACTGCGTTTTCCTTGTACACGGTGAAATAAACCTTCCCGCTTGCGGATTTTCCGACTTTGATCTCAGCGGCAGGGATTCTCACATTGGCAAGATATTGCTCTCCGGCAGCTTGGCTGGTATAGTAGCTGAAATCATCAGGAGAAACGGACTTTGTACCAGCATAGACCTCTTCATCCGCATCATTTACGATTCGAATATCCACATCGACATCGGCTGACAGGGACTTATCATTTTTATCAGCCAAGCCAAAGAAAAGGCTGTAATCACTTGTCCCCTCGTTATACTGGAAAGACCAGCTTTTCAGTGTTTCAACACGGGATGCTGACGATCCGCACCCACTTAACAACAATGCAATTACAAGTCCACACACAAGAAAGAATCGTTTCATTTCTGCGTCTCCTTATCTGCCTGTGCCTTTATTACACGGAACATTTCTTGTTTGAGCAAACGCTTTTGCTTTGGATCTATCATGCAGTAATTGCGATTGCACTGCTCGCTTAGAAAGCAAGTCTCGCAGATAAGCTGTTCAACTTCCTGCATAATCAGTTCATCATCGCTGGGAAGCTCGTAGGCTTCGATCTTTTGGATGCCTGTCGGGTTACGCAGTCCGTAGTCAATCAGTTTTCCATTTCCGGTTTTTACATAGCGGTAGACCTCGGCACCGAATGAAACACTGTCACCAACGTTGTACTCTTCATAGCCGGATTTGTCCATCCAGACGTGATCCTCTTTATCATCAAACATTGTCCCATCGGTGTACATTCCACTAATGAAGACCCGCTTGAAGCAAATATGTTTTGGCTTGACTTTCTCAATCTGTCCTTTGAATTCAAGCAGATAATTAAATATGCCGTTTGCAAATCCGGAACGATAAGCGTGCCCTAAAGAAGCAAGCTGGACATCCAGATATTCATCATAGGACATCTTTTCTGCGCCAACGACATCCTTACGAGAATCCGGATTGAAAAATACGAGGCCGTCTTCCTCATCTACGCATGTATCTTCTCCATAATTGATTGCCAAAAGCGATTTTTTATCTGGATACTTGGCAATCAGGGCAGCTGCCTTTTTTAGCCGCTCCTGCCGCTTTTGTCTTTCGCGGCGTTCGCGCTCATGCTGTTCCGCAAGAATGCGATCCTCTATGTGTCTGCTTTCGGCTTTTGTCAGCAACGGCGATAAATGGTCAACGCAATCGTAATTGCCATTTTCCATGCGTGTTTTGAAGCGGACAAGAACTTCTTTAAGTTCCTCAGTGGTCAGATACCTTGCCTTGCTAATAGAACAGCTATGGTAACACCCCGTGATTATGTTGCCATGCCCATCGCCGTACATAATGGCGGTATTCCATGGGCAAAAATAGTGCTCCTTCTGGACGAGCCGTCCTCGCTTCAAGCCCTCCTCAAATTCCGGAAAGACCGCCGGATTGCCGCAGCCCTCGTGATCCTCCACCCAAAATCCGGAAGGACCCTTGTCCGCGTGGCGGATCATCATATTGATTGCATCGACCGTAGCCTTTTTCGTTTGCTTGTTATTCATAACCCAAACCTCCGTTAATAAGTGCCGCCAGACAGCGACCTGACATGTTAACGTGGTCTTTTAGAGTATTTACAAAAATTATAGCATGTTTCTTTGTGCTTGTCTATTCTACTTGCTCGGCAGGACAGGCAAAAACAGTTTTCAAATTCAGAGGTTTCTATCGCTGTAAACGATGTGCTGCTTATGGAAAGGGATCCCACTGTTCATTGGATGGTGAACAACTAATTGTAACCATGCAATAGCGAACGGAACGGTGAGCGCAGTACACGGATTGCAGAAGCGCGGAATAATGGACAAGATTATCGTTTCAGCAAACTTCTTTCCTATCCTCACAAGGATTGGTCTAAGTGAGGGATTTTTGACTACTTTTCTGAAAGATGACATCTCAGAAGTGCCCTTATGAAACAGGTTGGAAATCGGCATTTAACTGACCTATGAGCTGTACTTGTGCAAGGGCATGGACGCATCATTGCCCATAATTTTTGCGTTGCTCACAGGGAAGCTAATTCCGGATTATCGACCTTAAATCATACAAAATCCATCCTATCCATCTACCATCAACAAAGGCAACTGCAAAAGCAAAGGGGCATGTGCCTTAATGACACATACCCCTTTTGTCAGCAACCATTGTCCAGCAACTGCCATAGTATTTGTTTCTCAAAACCTGTTTTATGGGCAGCTACCCCAGGGTGGCGGTTTTCGCCTTTAATACGAATCGTGACCGTATATCCGAAGATATGTAGTGTGATCGTAATAAGCATATCAACCACCTCCTCTCGGAGATGTGACCAACCGCCTGCCGTTCGTGCAGCGCCTGATTGCATTTTACCAAGTTCTGCACATTCTGTCAAGAAACCAGCTTTGCCATATGAAAGCGCCTTGTCCGATGCAAGCAGAAAACGAGGCTTGCGTTTTGACCCACGTCCTGACCCACGAACAGAAAAACCGGGGCGGAAACAACGGAGAAAAGCGTATCTGCGGGTGAGGAAATCATGCGGCAAACCCGCTTTATTCTCCCAAAATTCGGCAGAAGGCATCCCTATCGAATCTTCACACGCATGAGGCCACTGGTTCGAGTCCAGTAGTCTCCACCACAAGAAACCCTGTAGTCGCAACGGCTACAGGGTTTTTATTTTTTCCGAGTACACACAAAAGTACACACTTGATATTTATTTCAGCGAAATCACATCGTCAAACGCCTGCTCTGTATAAGCGGCAGCCTTTGCCAAGTCCCCCGCCATCTGATGCCCATAGGTGCCCTCGGTATCCATATCTTGGCTGTGCCCGATGGTCATCTTCTTCAAACCCTCCGGCATTTCCTTGTTGACACTGACATAGGTGTGCCGGAGCTCATAAAGCGAGGTGTGCGGGATTTTATTGAACTCGCAGTACCTCCCCCATGCTCTGTAAAAATTCTTATGGACCAGGCAGCCGCCGTCCGGAGCTGGGAAAAGATATGGGGAAACTATACCATACTGCCGCAGCATAGTCCGCTGGGCCTCCACTTCCCTCTTTGCCCTGCTGGACAATTGGAAGGTCCGCCGGGCGTTATTATTTTTCCCCTGCGTGGCCTCATCGTGAACATTGATAGCGCCCCGGACAGTGACCCTCGTGCCTTGAATATCGTTTTTGTCCTCCAGCGCACGCAGCTCCCCCGGCCGGAGCCCGGTCAGGACCGCAAAGCGATAAGCGTGGATATAGAAGTCCTCTGTAGGCTTCCCCCGCCACAGCGTTGTGCTGCAGGAGAAGAGTGTTTTCAGGCCGTCCGGCGACACAATTCTTTTCTCGGACTTTTTGGCGCCGGCGGGGATAGTGAGATCTTCCGGGTGCAGACTGGTCTTGCCCCGCTTCCGGCACCATTTCAGCCAATTCAAGAGACAGCCCCGGACATCCCGCAGCGTCTTATCAGCGAGGTTATTCTTGGAATATGCCAGGTCAATCACGGTCTGCAGGTCGCCTTCAGTAAGCTTGTTCATGCGGAACACGCCGATGACGGGCTGGATGTAGAGGCGGATAAAACCACTGTACTGTGAAGCGTGGCTCTTGCTCTTGGTTTCCTTCAGGTAGTCGGTATACTGATCCAGGAACACATCCACCCGGGTTTTTTCGGAGGTTGTATGATCCTTCAACCACTTCTCGGCCTTCCGTTCGGCGTCAGCTTTGCCGCGCCGGCCAGCGAGGGCGCTGGTGAAGGTCTTGCGGATGCCGTTGTCCTGTACGTTGATCTGCCAGCGGCTCCGGCTCTCAATCCATGCGGCCTCATTTTTTCTTTCTGACATAAAAACTCCTTTCATCTTGCCACCAGCACCCTTTCGTGGTAAGATAAAAGGGCGCAGTGGTGCCTTAGTGTGCCTTTCATTTTTCATTACTGTGGTAGGTATGGGAAATTTGCGCGATACCGTCCTCGGTGCTGGTAACACCGGGGGCGGTTTTTTATTTATCTACGCGTTGCTGATTGGTATCATCTTGATCCTGTCATAAGATTAAACACTGTATTTCCCAGATAGCACCATATCGTCCAACATATCAACGGCCTTTGCCTGTCCCTCTGGATTCAACTGCGCATATAATTTGTAGATTTGTGCATTTTCTTTGCTATGAAGTAGCGCATGAAGCCACGCACCGAACGTTTTTTCCCCCGCCCAGACAGAAACTGGAACACCGTATGCTTTTTCAAGAAGCGTAAATTCCTTTTTTAGGAAAGTATTCTTATTGTAAATCAATCGTTCGATGGTTTTTCGGTCAACTCCGAGGTCTTCTTGCATTTCTGGGATATTCAGATTCAGTGCCGTAGTCACATCAACGAATATACGCCCCAATTTATCTGCCTTGCTATGGTCTTCTACCAGATCTGACTTCTTAATGCCAAAGTAGTGAGCAAGTATTTCTATTTTATCGATTCGTGGATACTTTTCGGCACTCAGCCAGCCACTCACAGTCGTATATTTGAAATCCAGATCTGCACAGAGTTTGTTTCTGTCAACGCCGTGCTGCTCCATATAGCGCTGTAAGTTTTCCGCAAAGATCTTTTTGTTGCCCAAATCGTTCTTCATTTTGTATCTCCTCTCACCGCCTTGTGACTACGATTGTACACTTTAAGAATAAGAAAAGCAATAGAAAAAATATTTTTCTACGCTTTTGGGGTTGACGAATTACCCTTTTAGGGTTATCATTAAGAGCGAAAGGAGGCTGAGTCTTATGCCAATCACCCTTAAAGCTGCTCGAGTCAATCAAAACTTAACTCAGGCCGAGGCCGCCAAAGCCCTTAAAATTAGTCTTGCAAGCCTGCAAAACTATGAGGCGGGCAGAAGATATCCTAATGTCGAGATAATTAAGCGGATTGAAAATGTCTACGGTGTAGAGTACAAGGATATTATTTTTTTGCGGTGAATTACTCTTAAAGGGTAATTCGCCGCATCGAGAGCAAATCCCCATACCTACCACAGATTATTGAAAGGAGATCACCAAGGATGATTAGTAAGGATTTGCGATCCCAGTCAGAAAGGAGGGAGAGCATGGAACTGACGATTAAAGGCACGCCAAAAGAAATCGCCGACCTCGTAGTGCAAGTACAAGGCCGGCAATCCAATTTAGCTTTTTCGCCTGCAGTTATTGGTAGGATTCCAAAAGATTTCCAAGAGAAAATCCAGAAACACTATCAAGATCAATGCAGATATAATAGCTCATCCTTTCCCTGCGCTATTATATCAGATGTCAGCCAGCAGTTAGATAACGCTAACTGCTGGGCAT
>ENA-UERG01001092-UERG01001092.1-human-gut-metagenome-genome-assembly--contig:-NODE-1092-length-24112-cov-26.782109_pt1 | contig 24112 bp, 17 predicted proteins | sample MGYA00242954_ERZ507954 | MGnify/ENA primary metagenome ERZ507954 (study PRJEB26167, sample SAMN06115478) | human gut metagenome | host: Homo sapiens | place: China:Sichuan | collected 2015-01-21... | reverse complement strand
CATATACCCTTTATAAAAAGCGAAGTCCCACCGTGGTACGCATCGTTGAGAGGCGTGGTGGGATTTGTTGCTGCAAACAATACTCTTTTTTATTGGAAACTCCAAATATTTTCTTCAAAATCTGCTTGTCAAATATGGATTTTAACGTAAAAAGTTCTAATTTCCAAGTTTTTCTCCTTGTAAGCTATGCGAGATTTAGAAAAATATCGTATCTTTGTCCCCGAATTAAGGCGTTCTTTGCATATTGCAAAATACAGAAACGAGCAGAAGTCCGCTCGTTTCCATATTGTTACCTATATTATAAAGGCAAACGCCTAACTTCTTGATATTCAACTAAAGTCCAATTTAGTGTGAGTTAGTTTTGTTAACAAATTAATGCAAAAAGTCATTTAATATACAAAAGAAAAATTGATTTTTTCTTGGTTGATTCGAGAAAAAAGGCGATAGGTGTACTAAATCTTATTGATTCAAGAGTTAGTGCACCTATCGCCTTTTTTGAGTATTCCAAGATAAGCTCTATGAAAAGAGACTTACTTGATCTTCACTTCAATCTTAGTCTTGGCTGCATCAGCGCTGGAGCCGCCAACAAATACCTGGTAAGTGCCAGGAACCACACGGATGGTGTTAGTCTGGGCATCCCAACCCTCGAAACTCTTGCGAGGAAGATCGATGCTTACCATCTGGCGCTCGCCAGCCTTCAAAGACACACGCTTGAATGCCTTGAGACTCTTGATAGGACCATCCACATCATCCATGCGCTTGATATAAACCTGCGCTACTTCGGTACCCTCACGCTTGCCCGTATTCTGCAAGGAGAACATCAGCTTGTAATCAGCATCCTTGCTGCCACGCTTCTTGCTCTTCACCTGCATCAAGGTAGGCTTGCCATACTCGAAAGTGGTATAACTCAAACCGTAACCGAATGGGAACAAAGGCTCGCCCTTGAAATAACGATAGGTACGATTCTTCATCGTATAATCGAGGAAATCTGGAAGATCGTTCACACTCTTATAGAAGGTAACCGGAAGCTTGCCCGATGGATTCACCTCGCCAAAGAGAACCTTGGCTACAGCCTCACCACCCCGTTCGCCAGGATACCATGTCTGAAGAATCGCCTCGGCATTTTCCGTCTCTGGAACCATGGCGATGGCACATCCTGAACAGTTGACAAAGACGACATGCTTGCCTGCCTGATGCAGCATGGCAATGACCTGACGCTGAGCCTTCGGCAACTCCAGGTCGGTTCTGTCGCCGCCCTTGAATCCAGGCTCCTCAATCTCAAGCTGCTCGCCCTCCAGGTTTGGAGAGATACCGCCTACGAATACCACGGCATCCGCATCGCCCACCTCTGCCAGAATCTGCTCGCTGGTAGGCTTCGAAGTCTTCAGGATATCAAACTGCATCACAGCCACATCTTCCCTCTGGGTATAATCTACCTGAATCTTGACCGGCTTGCCTGCTTTCAGAGAGAGCGGTTTGATGATAGGCGCCACGCGGCCCCAGCACTCCCGCATGTTCACGATGGTATCGCCATCCACTATCAGGCGGCAACCGTCATCAATACCCATATTGATAGTAAGATCCTCATCCCTATCAGGAGTCAACACACCCTCATAGCGGGCTGAGAAATGAGTAAGATTCACACCCGGCGCAAACACGGTGTTACCTCCATTGCTCAGATTGATGGCAGTCTTCATCACATCCGTAGCCACCGGCTCACCCTTCTGTTCCTGATTGTTCCAGTAGGTGGCCTTCATACCCTCACGGAAGAGGTTGAAACGGCTTTCCTGCACCTCGTTTCTTGTCAAGGTACAAGCCGGAACATACTTCACCTCAGCCCCCTTCATATAGTTGCGGATGCCCTGGAGGATAGTGGTAGAACTGGTAGGATAACCCGAATAGTTGCCTCGCAGCATGATGGAGTCATTGGCATTAGGTCCCATCACCACAATCTTCTGATTGCGGTTCAATGGCAGCAGCTGGTTTCTGTTCTGAAGAAGTACGATGCCTTCTTCTGCTATTTTCTCAGCCAGATCCTTATGAGCCTTGCAGGCGATGACGTTCTCAGGAATCTGAGTCCATGCCACCGTTTCATCCTTATCAAAATCGCCGAGCTTGAAACGAGCCACCAGCAGACGCTTCAGGCTCTGGTTTACCTTATCTTCATTGATCATTCCTGCCTTCACAGCTTTCGGAATAGTACGATAGGCACTGCCGCATTCCAGGTCGGTACCGGCATTCACAGCCTGGGCAGTTGCCTCGGTAGCGGTCTTTGCCGTACCATGATAGCCCGGCATATAGAAATCGTTGACAGCTCCGCAATCGGAAGTAATCAGTCCCTTGAATCCCCATTCTTCTCTGAGAATCTGGCGCTCAAACTTGGCATTGGAGCAGCAAGGAGCACCATCTATACGCTGATAGGCACACATCACCTCAGCCACATGTCCATCCTGTACCAGCGACTTGAAGGCAGGGAGATAAGTCTCCCACAAATCCCGGGCTGGCAAATTCTCCAAATTGAAGACGTGGCGATTCCACTCCGGACCGCTATGCACGGCGAAATGCTTGGCACAAGCCAGCGTCTTGACATACTGGGGAGCCTTAGACTGATCAGAAGCCGGAACGCCAGGAGCCGCCAGCGGCTTTCCGTCAAACGACTGTCCCTGCAAGCCATTCACTACGGCAAGTCCCATACGTGTAGTGAGATAAGGATCTTCGCCATAAGTCTCCTGTCCGCGTCCCCATCTAGGATCACGGAAGATATTGACATTCGGAGTCCAGAAGCTCAGACTCTGATATCTCTTTACATTACCCGACTTCTTCGCCACCTGCGCCTTGGCTCTCGCCTCATCGCTTACGGCAGTAAACACCTGATAGAGCAAGGCATCATCCCAGGAAGAAGCCATGTGCATGGTGATAGGGAAAACCGTGGCATATCCGTTGCGTGCCACACCATGCAGCGCCTCGTTCCACCATTGAAACTGAGGGATACCCAGTCGGGAGATGGCAGGCGAAGCATCCATCATCAGCTTCGTCTTTTCCTCCAGGGTCAGGCGTGAAAGTAAGTCATTGGCTCTTGCCTCGGCAGAAAGGTTAGGGTTCTGATAAGGCAACAGCTGACTGGCTGGCTGTTGGGCATGAGCTGAGAGCGCCAGAGCGGACAGCATGGCCAATGTAAGTATTTGTTTCTTCATAACTACTATTGTTAGTACGATAATATTGTATAGATTCGTTTTATTATGCAAAAATACATATTTTTCCTGAATACTGAGACTGATGAAGTGTTAAAAAACTCAGATTGTTTTCATTTTTATGTGATTACTTCCTAATTTTTTCGAATCATTCAAACAATAAAGCACTTTTTCCTTGCTGATTCCAAATATTAGTGCTAACTTTGCACTCAGAAACGACTCTATCTTTTTAGAAGACAAAGATACAATAAGAAAGATACAACAAGACAGTAAGATCGCAATAATATGGAAAAGATTCTAATAGTTGAAGACGATATCGCATTTGGAACCATGATTCAGACATGGCTCAGGAAGAAGGGATTTGAAGTGGAGAAAACCACTTCGGTCAAGGCAGCCATACAGGTGTGCGAGGAAGCAGAAAGAGGATTCGATCTGGTATTATCAGACCTCCGCCTTCCCGACCACGACGGCATCTTCCTGCTGCAATGGATGAGAAAGCATGGCGTGCAGGTGCCTTTCATCGTGATGACCAGCTATGCAGAAATTCAGAATGTGGTGCTCGCCATGAAATCAGGTGCTACCGATTATGTGGCAAAACCTTTCCATCCGGAAATCCTTCTGGATAAGATCAAGGAAGCTATCAAGACTCCGAAAAAACAGGATTCGCATGTAAACTCAGCAGATAGTCTGCGTTCCACAGACTCAAATTCTACTCCTACAAACGCAGCACCTGGCAAGCAGGCAGGAAACCAGGCATCATTTGCCAATGGGGATGTACCCAAATACCTGGAAGGTGAAAGCGAGGCTTCACGCAAGCTTTACAGTTTCGTTTCGCTGGTGGCTCCTACCCCTATGTCGGTACTCATCCTGGGTGCCAGCGGTACGGGTAAGGAATATGTGGCAAGAAGAATACACGAACTCAGCACTAGAGCCAATAAACCTTTCTTCGCACTCGACTGCGGTGCCATCCCTAAAGAGGTGGCGGCATCAGAATTCTTCGGTCATGTGAAGGGATCGTTTACGGGAGCCGACCAGGACAAGAAGGGCGCTTTCGAGATTGCCAACGGAGGAACTCTCTTCCTCGATGAGATGGGAAACCTGAACTATGAAGTACAGGTACAGCTGCTCCGTGCCCTCCAGGAAAGAAAAATCCGTCCGGTGGGAAGCAATAAGGAAATCGATATCGATATCCGACTGGTTTGTGCTACCAATGAGAACCTGGCTCAGCGTGTGGCTGAAGGCAACTTCCGTGAAGACCTCTACCACCGCATCAATGAGTTTACCATCTACATGCCGGAGCTGAAAGACCGTGGTGCCGACCTCTTCCTCTTTGCCGACCTCTTTATCAAGCACGCCAACAAGGAGCTGAACAGAAATGTGGAAGGACTCGACGGCAAAGCCAAGGAGCGAATTGCCGCCTACAACTGGCCGGGCAACCTGCGAGAATTGAACAATGTGATGAAACGAGCTACCCTGCTCGCCACCGGAAGATACATCGGAGTAACCGAACTGGAACAGAGTATGGCGCATATCCAGCCACAAGCCCCTACCGCCCTGCACGATGAGGAAACAGAACTACAGAGAATAGAAGCTGCGCTGAAAGCAGCAGGTGGCAACAAGAGTAAGGCTGCACAATTGCTCGCCGTAGATAGAAAGACACTCTACAATAAGATGAAGAAATACGGTATCTGATAGAAAGAAGTACGGCTTTTGATGATATGGGAAAATGGGGAATCTGATGACCATTCCCCAATTTTTTGGGGAATAATTCCACACTAATTCCACAGTTTCCACAATGTAGAATTCTGGCATAAAAAGCATTTACTGCTGATAATCAAACTATTAGATAATTCTTTCGTTTTTTGGCACGCAGATTGTGATATTAGAAAGTGAACACGCCAATGAGCGGTAACGCAAGCAAGGCTGTTCACAAAGAAAGTAATAAATATAATATTCACAATAAAAAACAAAAGATTATGAAGAAGTTAGTTTTCGCAGCTATCGCTGCCATGGTTATGGTTTCAGTGAGCAATGTATTCGCCAGCAACAAGATGGCAAGTGTATCATCAGTAGCTCCAGTTGACACAGTAGCTCCAGCAGAACCAGCTGCTCCAGCAGACACAACAGTAGAGAAAGAGAATCCAGCAGAAACACCAGCTGAAACTCCAGCAGAGACTCCAGCAGACTCGACAGCAACAGATTCTACTGTAGCAGAGTAATATCACCTTTAAAAAATAGTAATTAACTGAGGAAAAGATAGAATAACACTAGTAATTACGCGTCGCTTTCAATCAGGCAGGAGACTAATGATAGAATTCATTGGTCTCCTGACTTGTTTTTAGCCCTTTTGTTTTCTAATATCATTTTTTTGCATTAACTTTGCAAACAAATATCTATTGAGCAAGATATCAGTCTGCTCATCATTTTAAACGATTTCTCATGCACAAGAACAATATTCCTCTCAAGGTAGCCCTCGGATATAGCGCCATTGCCATTATTATGATTCTGGCAATCAGTCTGGTGTATAGCAACACCAAGAGCATCAATGCCATCAATGAAGCTTCGCGCGAGTATATCCAGAAAAGGAGTGCCGCCGACAGTACCATCTCTTCCCTGCTCAAAGAGGAGCAGAGAAACCTGAAGCAACTGTCTGATGCCATGGCAGGAAGACCTACCCAAAACTATCTGCAGAATAAGGTGAAGAATCTGAATACGGGAAAGGATTCCATACTGGTTCACTCCAAGGCACCTCAAACCCACGAGGCGAAGAAGACTACGGTAGAGGTATTGAAGACCCGAAGGGGGTTCTTCCGCCGACTCGCCGATGCCTTCAAGAAGGAGCACGCCGAAACCTTGAGCGTAAAACAGGACAGCAACCGGGCTGTCATCGATTCTGTTACCACCCCAGTAAACGTGGCGGAAAACGTAGCGACCATCCTCGACCAGATAGACAAGAAGGAGAAAGTGGAAACGCAAGGCCACAAGCAGAACATCAATAGGGAGATGGAAGAGCTGAAGATGGTGAGTGCCAAACTCGCCCTGCGCTCCGCCAAACATCTGAGCGATGTGCACCAGCGTGAAAAAGACAATATGCAGGAAGCCATCGAGAAGGCGATGGAAGCAAGAAAGCATCTGTTGTGGCAGATGGAACTGCTCGCCATCGTAGCCTTCTTTGCCATCGTCATCATGATCTGGTTTATCTGGCGCGATGCCAGAAAGGAGCGTATCTACAGGGAAAACCTGGAGGCTGCCAATGAGGAAATCCAGCGTATCATGAACCAGCGCGAGCGCCTGCTCCTCACCATCACCCACGATATCAAGGCGCCAGCTGCCTCTATCTCGGGCTTCATCGATCTGATGAAAGCCTACGTCAGCAATCCCCAGGGCATCGAATGTCTCCAGAACATCAAGAATTCTGCCGCTCATCTTTCACATCTCGTTGCCTCGCTGCTCGATTATCATCAGTTGGAGAACGGACTGATGAAGGTTCATCCTACCTCTTTCTCACCGGCACAACTGGTAGCAGAATCGGTAGAGGGAATGAAATTGCGGGCAGAAGAGAAAGGATTGGAGATTTCATTCGAATGCAAGATGAAGGGGATGGGAACTTCGGATTCTCCAATGAAGAAGAAATTCTTCCGTGCTGATGCCTTCCGCATTCGCCAGATATTGGATAATCTGGTAAGCAACGCCATCAAATATACCGACCGGGGCAGCGTTACCATCCAGGCACAGGTTTCAGAAATTCTGGGCAAGCCTACGCTTACCCTGAGCGTAAAGGATACGGGAAAGGGAATGACCGATGAGGAGAAACAGAAGGTGTTCCAGGCGTTTACGAGATTGAAGAGCGCCCAGGGCATCGAGGGTACCGGTTTGGGATTGTCCATCACCCAGGAACTGGTTTCGCTGCTTGGTGGAGAAATCATCCTCCACTCTACCCTGGGCAAAGGTTCTACCTTCATCGTCACCATCCCTATCGAGTCAGCACCAATGGAGGAGTCTCAGGAAATGGCTCCATCAGAAGTTGAGCATGATCCTTCTCTCAATTCTGTTCAAGATAAGGAAGGACAGAATTCTGGCAGCCATCAGGATACTGTTATCAAGAAGAAGCCGGAATTTGCCAACCACAAGATTCTGATTCTGGATGATGACAAGCTGCAGCTCCAGCTTCTCCAGGAGATGCTGCGTCGCATCGTTGGCGAAACCTGGCAGGTATTCGCCTGCAACCATGTAATGGACGCCCTCACCACGCTGCATAACGAGCAGCCAGCCCTGATGCTGATGGATATCGAAATGCCGGAGATGAACGGCATGGATATGATTGCCCACATCAACCATACCAAGATGATGGTGGTAGCGATGACAGCTCACGACACAAGCATCCTGGAACAGCTTCTGAAAGCCGGCTTTGATGATTGCCTGTTTAAGCCATTCAGCATGGAGAAACTGTCTGATATCTTGGGAATAGAGTCCCAGCCTCAACTGGATGCCCAGTCCGGAACTCCATCCCAGCCTGATTCATCATCCCAGCAGAAATCCAACCCTCAACTGGATGCTCTCCTCGCTTTTGCCGGAGGCGACGAAGAAGCGGCGAAGGAGATTCTTGATACCGTGAAGCAGGAACTTGCCGCTCATCTCACGAATCTGGAAGAGGCTGTAGAAGAGGAATCCTTATCTACCGACCGCATAGGAAAGGCGGCACATAAGCTCCTCCCTATCGCCACCATGATGCAGATGGGATGCCTCGAAGAACTCAAGGATCTCTCCCCAGAACACATCGGCGAGATAGAAGAAGCCGAGATCAGAGAAAAACTGAAGGTTGTGATTACGACCTTATCTGCTGCGGTGTCAGACCTGTATGCTTCTTGAAATAGCGGCAGAAGAAACTGACGATGCCTTCCTGGAACTTTGTGGGAAAGAGGATGAAGAAAAAGAAAGGATTTGCGAAATAAAACCTATTATCATTACGGCTGTCAGTTTCTTATAAACTGGCAGCCGTTTTTGCTATTCAGCTACTTTCTTTCGAAGGATATTTGCTAAGGCAATTCATCTGTCACATCCAACACGTTTTTTCCTTTTTTTCTTGCGTCATTCAGATAAAAACCGTACCTTTGCAGTATGAAAACATTATTAGACGTTCATACACATACCATAGCATCGGGTCATGCCTACAGCAGTTTGCAGGAAATGACCTTGGCAGCAAAAGAAAAGGGGTTGGAAATACTGGGAATCACAGAGCACGGACCACATATCCCGGGCACCTGTGATCCCATCTATTTCAGAAACCTGCATTGTGTTCCCCGTCAGCTCTATGGAATCAAGCTGATGCTGGGAGCGGAACTCAACATCCTCAATACCAAGGGCGATATTGACCTCGATGAGGATTACTGGCGCATGCTTGATATCCGAATCGCTGGCATTCATAGCCTTTGCTGGCAGGGAGGAACCAAGGAAGAGAACACGCAGGGAGTCATCAATGCCATGCGCAATCCATTCGTGCAGATTATCTCCCATCCTGGAGATGGAACGGCAGAACTGGATTTCGAGGCTCTGATGAAGGTTTCCAAGGAGACGCATACCTTGCTCGAAATCAACAATCACTCCATGGCTCCCATCCGTCACAAAACGGTGGCAGCTCCCAATAACCTGGAACTGCTGGAACTTGCCAAGAAGTACGAGACCCCTGTCATCTTCGGAAGTGATGCCCACTTCTCTACCATGATTGCCGACTACAGCAACATCATGCCGCTGGTAGAGAAAGCAGAGTTCCCGGAAGAACTGATTCTCAACTATCAGCCGGAGAAATTCATGGCTTATCTCAAGCCTACCCCTGAGAAATAGGAAAAAATCGTTTCACATTTCGTAAGCTCAGAGAAGTAAAATAAAAACTATATAATTATGAGAACATCATAACAATGAGAAAATCATAAATAAGATAGTTTTCAATGCTTGATGAACGCCAACCCCATTTGCATGGCCTTTTTCACCATATTTGCCACATTGCTGGCTTGCAGCTTGCTCATCAAGTTGTGGCGGTGAAATTCTACGGTATTGTTGCTGATGTTCAACTCCCGGGCGATGGTATTGGTCGAATGTCCCTCGGCTATGTGCTCCAAGACTTCGAGTTCTCTATTAGAGAGATTGACTTGCTCGACATTCTGCTGATTGATCAGTCTGAAAAACTGTTGACTATAATACCCCTTTCCTTCTTCTATCCTGTGCAGAGCAGTAAGAAGTTCCTGCGGGTCATCACCTTTCAAAACTATGGCATCTACATCCTCGTCCATCAGCTGACGTATCGTCCAGATTTCTTCGTGCATCGTATAGACAATGATCTTGGTCTTGGGATGCTTATGGTGAAGCAGCTTGACAAGCAGCAGACCATTCTCATTACTCAGTTCCAAGTCGATGATAGCGGTATCGATATTCTCCCTGTTGATGATATCCCTGGCAGATAGGAGGCTAGAGGCAGTCTGTACTTTTTTATAGACACCATCTTGCAGGATGAGTGCCCTCAAACCAACCAAGACGACAGGATGGTCATCTACAATAAGGATACTTTTGCTTTTTTCCATGATGATATATTTTTAAGCGTAGTTTATCGCAAGCCTAGGCTCACAGATTATAGTTGAAACTTGAGTTCTACCAGATACTCTTCTCCATCATTTCTTATATCGAGTTCTGCCTGCAGAGCATCTGCTCTCATCTTCAGGGTATCTTTGCCGATGCCTGGCTTGCCCTGGCTGATAGGGTGAAGTGGTGACAGATCGTTGATGATGGATATGCTCCCCTGCTTTCCACAGGTATCCAGCGTGACGCTTATCATCTTGCTGTATCCATATTTGATGGCATTGGATACGCATTCCTGGATGATGCGGTAGATCTCTATCGCCTTGCCGTCCGGGAGATTCTGCGCATTGAAAGAGGTACTGATGAATGGCTTGACGATGGTTCCGTTTTCGACTGTTACCGATTGACAGAAGCTTTCTATCAGCTCCGCAAGCGAAGTGTTGTCAAATCTAGGTGGTATCAGCTCATGTGAAAGACGGCGTACATCATGTCCCACATTTTTAAGCAATCTTTCTGCTTCCTCCTTATTGGTCTGCATCATGATATTCACCGCCAGAATATCGTTGCATACTCCATCATGCAATTCCTTGGCCAGACGCTTGCGCTCATTCTCCACACCATTGATATAGGATGTCTTTTCCGACAATTCGGCTCTCTGCCTGTCGAGTTTCCTGCGGTATAGGATGACAAGAATGGCTATCAACAATATGATGAGTGCCAGGATGAGCCATAAGATACGGATATAGAGCAAGCTCTGTTCGTGGTTCATCTTTTCTATCAGCATTTCTTTCTCCAAGGTCTTGTACTTGATGTTGAACTCACTCAACTGCTTGTCGATGTCACTCTGCTTGAGAGAGTCACTTTTCATGTATGCCTTTTGCATTGCCTGGTATGCCTGAGTGTATTTACCCATATTGTTGAGGCATCTGGCCTGTGTGGCGAGAAGCTTGTCTTTAGGCATCGTCAGATTGGTACCCGCCAACCTGCCGATGCTGTCCAGAAGTAGCCATTGCTCAGCGTATTTCTTCTGTTGCCCCAACAAGTCGGCCTTGATTTCCAATATGCCTAGCACCCCATTGCTCGTAGGTGCCAGATTACGGCAGGCTTCATTGGCGTATGTGAGATAGAAGGCGACGGAATCGGCCTTACCCAGTTGCAAGTACGACTTGAGCAACGGAGAAAGGTATTTGAGGGTCAACACATTATAATTGGCCTGCTTTACCATATTCCACATCGAAGTAAGGCTATTGACGCTTTTCCGGTAATTTCCCTGTCGCATCAGGATAGCACCTTTATTGGCATGGGCAGACAAACGCTCTATGGTATCGTTGATAGCGATAGCTTTAGATTCAGCCTTGTCGGAGTACTCTATGGCTTCCCTGAATCTCTTCTGTTCGTTGAAAAGCACGGAGATACAATTGTAGAGATAAATCTCATATTCCGCATTTTCACTTTTGATGGCTTTCTGGATACCCTTCTTATAATAGATGAGCGAGGAATCCAGTTCTCCGATTCTGCGATAGCAGATGCCCATTGCTCCACACATGGCAAGCATGCCATCGTAATCTTCAATCTTCTCAGCAAACGGGATGCCTTTCTTTCCGATTTCTATGGCTTCTCTCATCTTTCCAAGATCTGTATATGCGGTCATCTTCTCGCTGGTAAGCCAACTGCGGGTAGTGTCGGCACAGTTCATATTGAGTGCGCTGTCTATCAGAAGGATGGCCTGTTTCTTATCACCATCAGCATTATAGTTGACGGCTTCCAGAAACAAGGAATATGCCCGCTTCTCGTCTTTGCAGTTGTCACGTTGACAAGCGGCAAGGAAAGCGATGGATGATAACAGAAGGAAAATATATGTGAATATGGCTTGCTGCCTGTGATGTATTGTTTGCTTCATTTGCTATTATATTTACGTTATTTGCAATTACTATCATAAACGATTGTCCGTGCAAAGATATGAAAAATAATCGGAAGAGACATTTTTTCTATTGTTAAAAAAGGTGGGGGCTGTTGTTTTTCCGTTCATACGTCCCTTTACCTACGGAAAACCATAGGCTGCATACGATGGTAATCCGTAGAAATGAATATAAATATCCTTTTTTTACTGTCGTTTGAAGCTTTGTATGGTAATTGTCGCTATCTTTGCATTCAGTCATTCTCTTGTTATACTTAGCATCCCTAAGTAAACGGCGAAATGTAGTAGTAAATAATCAAATAATAAATGTCTAACTTAAATTTTAAGAATTATGCGTAATATTGGTGAAGAAATCTTGTGGGATATTGTGCGTGTCATCAAATGGATAGCCATGCGTGTGCTGCGCCTCTTTGGCAAGTTATTCTCTTTTGCATGGGACAAGGCAAAGGAGAAACAGGAAATGAAGAAAATGGAAGAAAGGGAGCAGGGCTTATGAAATACGTGAAACTATTGTTAGTATTCGCCTTCGCATTGCTTCCGATGGCTGGTTTTGCTGAGAAAGGCGATATGTGGGAGGTGAAAGATGCCGACCTGACGGTGTGGGATTCGCCTAATTATCTTACGAAGTTGGGCATGATGCATCAGGGTGATACTTTTGAGGAGGAAGGTATGGATGGCGACATGATCAGATTCCTCTACAAGGGCAAAACGGCTTATGTGGCATCTTACTGCTGCCAACGATTTGAGCCGGAACCGGATTCTGATGTTGATGTAGAAGAAGAAATGCCTGCAGCTGCCACACAGCAGGATATCAAGGAAGACGCCAAGAATGAAAAGACGGAACTGGCTGCCGTTGCCCAACAGAAAGGGAAACAAGCCTCTAACGCAGATGCCAAGAAAGAGGATATGCAAGCACCAGCAGGAACTCAGCAAAGCGCCGAAAAGGAAGAAACTGGAGTATTAATGAGCATAGCGTTGCTGCTCCTGTCACTTGTAGGAGGCGCCCTCAGTCTTATCGCCATTGTGTTCACTTTCTTTTATGTTTTCAGATACCAGAAATTGGCTAAGTGGATGAATGGGAAATGTGGCACGGAAGTGATACCTTACAAACGATTCAACAAGTTGCTCCTCGTTCCAGTACTGGCGGCACTAGCAACTGTAGTGATTACCATATTATTTGGATATCTGGCAACGCTGGCAGAACAGGACAGCACTTCGCAGATATTCCTATCGCTGACAGGTGTAGCACTTACCATAGCAACCCCCGTTCTGTGTCTTTGGTACAGATATAAGAAAGACAAGGAACAATATGGCAAGAAGGCAGCAAGCTGGATGATGCTCTATTCTTTCCTCAGTATAGTGGCAATATATCTGATTTGTGTTGTAATAGCCTATATTATTGTGGGAATTGTTGCTGTACTGATTTTTGCCCTGATTGTAAGCCTGGCATTCCCTACAAGATACTATGTTGTCCGCAGGTGGTAGCAGACCTGATTTCAATGACAGCTATATGTTATACCACCATTTGACAATGTTATAACTATACTTTAAGCAATACGTACAGAAAAAAGGAAAAAGCTTTGAAAACAATCTTATTTTCAAAGCTTTTTCCTTTTTTCTTGCATCATTCAGATAAAAGCCGTATATTACCATGCCTCCAGCTTATCAGCAATCTCAGGCATCTTATCCTTGCTGAATACTGGATTCTTTCCTTCCTTTTTCTGCTGACGATAATCTTGCAGCAGGAAGACGGCTTGGCGGGAAAGCAGAACAATAGCCACCAGATTACAGAGCGTGAGAAGAGCCATCGTGATATCGGCAAAGCTCCATGCGAAATCCAGCGATACCACAGCTCCTACCATCACCATCGCTGCCACAGCAAGGCGATAGATAAATACGCCCAACTTGGAATCCCTGATATATCTCACATTGGTCTCGCCATAATAATAGTTGCCGATGATGCTACTAAAGGCAAAGAGCCAGATCATCACAGCCACAAATGGATTGCCGATACTTCCGATTTCGTGGGTCAAGGCATCCTGCGTCAGCTGGATACCATTGGATGCGGTAACATCTACCCCACTCACAAGGATGATGAAGGCGGTGCAGGAACATACCACCAAGGTATCTGTAAAAACACCCAAAGCCTGAATCAAACCTTGCTTCACCGGATGGCTTACCGTAGCCACAGCTGCTGCATTAGGTGCACTACCCTCACCAGCCTCGTTACTGAACAAACCTCGCTTGATGCCCTGTATCACCGTAACACCCAGCACTCCGCCGGCAGCCTGATTGAATCCGAAGGCATTCTCCACAATGGCAAGCAACACTTTAGGCAGACTGGCAATATTCCAAACCACTACTCCTACAGCTATCAGAAGATAGACGACAGCCATCACAGGAACCACGGTAGAAGAGAACTTAGCCACTCGCTGGATACCACCGAAGATGATGAGAAGGGTAAGCGCAGTAAGCACAATTCCCATGGTAGCTGGTTCGATACCGAACGCTTTCTGCCAAGCCAGACAGATGGTATTGCTCTGAACAGAATTATAGGCAAAGCCAAAGGTGATGATCATCAGGACGGCAAAGAGAATACCCATCCATCCCTTTCCCAATCCATACTTCATATAATAGGCAGGTCCACCAAAGAAGGATGTCTTGCCCTTACGCTTATAAAGTTGGGCAAGAGTTGATTCGATGAAAGCCGATGCTGAACCCAGTAAAGCCAGCACCCACATCCAGAACACGGCTCCCGGTCCACCGATGCTGATTGCAGTAGCTACGCCTGCAAGATTACCCGTACCGATACGGCTGGCCAATGCCACCACGAAAGCCTGGAAGGAAGAGATATGTTTCATCTCGCCATCCACCTTTACCTCCATCGACAGCTCATCATGACCTATCTCCTCCGGTTGAATCTTGTCGGGATTCAACAGCAGCCTGACCATCTCCTTGATGAGTCGAAACTGTACAAACCTAGTACGCCAAGTGAAAAACAGGGCACAGCATATCAACACGGTGATGATGATATACGACCAGAGAAAATCGCTAACCTGAACTAAAAAGTTTTGTAATGTATCTACCATTTGTCTATTAAAAACTGAATATTATTTCTTTTCGGTTGCAAAATTACGCAATTTCTTTCAAAAATCAGCAATTTATTCAAAGAAAACAGAATTTAAAGGATACTATGTCGTCCGCAGGTGGTTCAAGAACGAGCTGAAGGCCCAAAAGCTCTTAGCCCAGGGCAACACCCTGGATACACTAGCAATCTGCAATGCGCCCTGCAAGGGCAAAAGCTTTATATAATATTTTTACCCCCAACAAGCATTCATGAATACTTCGGGATTGGTTTATATGAGTTCCCGAAGCTTACACTCCAATATTACAGCAGACTCTCTATAAACCATCAAATCAAATAAATCCTGGTCTATTTCTGCATAAGCAAAAACATCACGTAAAGACTTTAAGCTAGAATAAAACTTCCTAAACTCCCCAACCAACTCACTTGAAAGAACGATATGATTATCTTTTATGGTACCTCGCTGGCAGAGATTTACAATAGCCAAGAGCAAAAGGGGCTTATGCGGAGCTTTCACACCCCGCATAATCGCCCTTTTCATCTTTTCAAATGCAGACAGATAATAGTCAATATCTTTATCCATTATTAAATAAGATGAGTAACCTTAATTTTCTTCCAATGTTTGCCTATGCCGAGGGTCATAGCCTGGGCATCCTTGGTTATCAGTTCACCCTTCTGCAAGCCAGCAATAGCTTGTTTCAACTCCTGCAGAGCCATGCCACTCACACCGAACAAATCCTTCAATACTCCATCATTCTGTTGCTGTTGCTTCATAATGAGTGGATATTGGGCGTTGGCATAGAAATCAAAAGAGGCTTTCTTAAACGAATCCATATTCTGTGTAGCAAGGATGATGCTCATACCCTTGTTTCTACCCACAGCTATCAAGTTCTGTAAAGGCTTGTTTTCGAAACCAAGCATATAGTGAGCCTCATCAATGATGGTGAAATGGCGTAGTTCCACCCTGTCCTCATTCTTTGCCTGTGGAGGCAGTTGCTCATAGATATTGTTCAACTTAGATGTCACGAAATATACGATAGCCTTTGCCATGATACCTTCCTTGTCAAACTTTCCTAAGTTGATAATATAACAACCTTTCACCAAATCTACCTTGTCTTCCTCTGCAAAAATATTATTCAGAATCAGCTGGTTTAAGACTGATTTTACACTATCCATATCACCCTGTTTCTTCTCGGGCATCAACATCGTATAATGATCAAAAACTTCCTGAAAGGTGATTGGTTTCTGGTTCTTCGCCTTGTAGGCATTGATAATAGCTTCGCTCAGTCTGTTATCCATCAAAGCACCAATCTTAGCGGAAGATATAGCACAGATGGCATTTGCCAAGGTCGTGGAATACAGGTGGATTTCATTGACAGGTCTGCCAGTAAAGTCCTTGAACGGAGTAAACGGCAAAGGTTTCTCCATCGGATTCAAGATAGCAGAGGAATCGGTCTCAAACTTCGACAGCCAATCGGCATGGGCTGGATCAGAGAACTCCCCCTTATAATCGAACAAGAGGAAGTTGACAGGATAGTAGGTATCAGCCGATGCCATTCTGATTTGATTGATGAGGACAGCTAATAAATTTGACTTACCCGAACCAGTAGTTCCTGCTATCAATATCTGTGTATTTGAAATAGCAGTACTGTTGATATCTAAAGCCGCATCCATTCCATCCTCATACTGACCGATATAAAGATTCAACTCAGGAATATCCATCAACGACTTTCCACCTCTCAGCGGAGAGAAGTGCAGCCATTCATCAATACCTCCTTCTTCCATCAAGATACTCTTACCCCTCATCATTTCGCTAAAAAGCACCTTGCTCAGAAAAGTAGAATTCTGCCAGTCGGCATCAATATCACTATAACGCATCTTGATAAGAGCCACGAAGACCTCCTTTATATTCGACTTGGTAAAGAAAGACCCACCCAATGGCTGCATACCTGCTGAGGTTTGCAATTCCTCTACCTTTGCCTTGCTCCTTGGTGTCTTATCACTCAATCCTACAAGGAGGCAGATTCGCATAACTGTAGTAAAGTTCAGTACTACAGGGCGAACCATGTCTGAGTAATCTGAAAGGTTCAGTTTCTGCTCGATGGCATATTTCACATCTTCAAGCAAATCATGCGTTCCTTCCAGAATTCTCATTCCCTCAAGTTTTATATCTTGTACATTCATTTCTCCTAGAATTCGTAAGTTTGTAATCCAAAGTAATCATCACTGACAGTAGTACACTGCCTTTCCTGGTCTCTATGCAAAGTATAAGTTCTTGCCACATAAGCCACGATCTTCTTGAAATCAGTCTCTGTTGTTATTTCCGTATCAGTACTTAACAGGATGGTTTGATGAGCCAAATCCGGGAAATAACGGTTGATGATAACTTCACGACTCTCCTTGTCAAGAACACCCATTACAGTATCTATCATTACAGGAGGGTCGTAATCACCCAGTTCATACAGGACTTTCAGTAACACCTGCATCACAGTTTGCTTGGCACCAGCATTCAGCTGACTCAGATAAATTTCATTACCATTCTTGTGGAATATCTTGAACGAGATTTCCTCCGAATCATCTGCCGATAGCTCTACCCTACCGATGTAACCAGCATAAATCACCAAGTTGATGTTCAACTGCTCCTTCATCATACGCTCGATACTTGCCTTCTTCGACTTGAGTAACTTACAGGAAAGCGACTTGAAGAAACCAGGCAGTTTGCATAACATATCATACTGAGGATCTGGAACTTGTGGCATATCATAATCGTAAGTAGAAATCTTCCTCTCCATTTCCTTGATAGCATTCTTCTGTTCCACGATTTTTGCCTTCAATTCCTCTATCTTCCTGTCATTTTTTTCATAGAGTTCGATGATGCTGTAATCGTGACCAGTCAAGGCGCGTTTATATTCTTCCAATTGTTCCTGTTTCTTTGGAATATCCGCCAACTCTAAGTTTAAGCTTTCACGTCTCTCATCCAACGAAAGATAAGGATTGGAATATGATTGCTGAACCAGGTTTCTCAACACATTGACATCAGCATCACTCAGAAAACCATATTTATCATTATAATCATCGCTGTTGTCTTGCTCACGTTTGATTTCTTCAATAATCTCGGCAATAGAAACCTCGCCTACCTGCGGGTATTTCTCCTTAAGCAATCGTATTACATCCTGGGTAACCTTTTCTATCTGTTGGTCATTGAGGATATTACCCCTTGCAGAAGCCACCACCTCCTTCTCGCTCAGAATAAGTTCCACCTCGGTACTGATGCTGTTGGCTACCTTTGGCATAATTACTTTCCACTCTAAATCTTTGGAGATAGCCTCAGCATCCTGTCTATAGTCCTTTTCCTTCTGATAGAAGCTGTTGATGCTCTCCTCTATCTGATGCATTTTGTCACGAATCACATCATCCGAGTTCCGTCCCTCCTTCAGTTGCTCATACTGCTGCTTATGATCATTAGCATAGTTCAAAGCTTCGTTGTAGGCATCATTAAGACTTGCCACATTCCTTTCCATCTCCACCTTCTGCTTAGTCAGTTTCAGGTATTCGGCACGCAGGTTTTCGTTCTCCAAGCGTTCCGCCTTCTTCTCATCAAGATAAGCCGAGGCTGCATTTTGCAACTGAGTGTATTTATTGAAACCCATCACCGAATTGATGTTCTTCATGATGAGCTTGTTGATTTGTTCTTCCTTCACGAGGTCGGAAGTCTTCATAGCATCAAAGAGGAAATAGTTGCTCAATTCAGCAGGCAGATTGGCTGAGATTATCTTGTTGACTATCGCTTCATTGTTGCTACGTTGGATAGCTGTGGAACCAGAACCGTAAGGATAACTGTTACCATTCATATTGAGCACGTTGCTCTCCTGTATCTTGCCATCCACAAACCGATAGGAACGACACAACCGATAAGGCGTTTCTTGCCCCAAAACCATCCCAGAGAAAGTAATCTCCAGCATGATGGTCTTGCCTTCTATACCGCTCTCGTTCTTTACCCCCGAATTGAAGATTTCCTCAAACTGTCGTTTGTTGGATATCTTCAATCCATAGAGTGCAGAATAGATGGCATCGAAGAGCGTAGTTTTACCACAACCGTTGGCACCACCTATCAAGATGATGGGACGGTCGCTCGTTACCTCTAAGTTTAAGTCCAACTTTCTGTAGGTCTTATAATTCTCTATGTAGATACGCTTCAGTTTCATTACTTCTTAATTTCTTTGAGAGCCTTCTTGGGTATTTTCGTCACCTTCTTTTCCTCAAGACTTGACTCATTTTGGTTATTACGCTCTTCATGGAAAGGCTTGAGGATATAATCCTTGAGCCATTCCGCATCTATACCCTCCGATTGGCATGCACTCTCTATGAGTTGCATGTCTTCCTGCCTGATTCCATAGTTCAGGAATGTTCTGTCCAAGCTTTTCTTCATACCTTATTATATATGATTACCTTATTATATTATAGGGTTTCCAGATGTAATGCCGACCACCCATCTATATTGTCAGTGTTCTCGATAACGCCTCCAGGATAATACCAGTTGCTCGTGCCCTCGTCTTTGATGAGCACGCCACCCACAATCTTCTTGCCTGTAGATTGATAACTGGAGATGTAATCCAAGAGGGCATTGTTCTTTTCTGGCGCATCCGCATCGCTTCCCTTGGTTTTGGTGTCGAAGAGGCAGATGGTACCCGACTTCAATCTGACGATGAAATCCACATAGAAACAACGTTTTCTACTACCCGAATCCGTATAAGGCACGGCGAAATGCTGCTTTCCCTCGTCTCCATTCTTGTACCACCACTCCACATATTCCATCTTGTCATCCAACCAACGTGCAAACTCTTGCTCGGGTCTCGATGCCGTAATCTGCTCAAAATAAGGATACAAGGCATGGTTGAAGATTTCGCCTTCCGTGGTTCTCACCATTGCCGCATTATAGAGACGAGTTTCCGGTACTTGCCATACAGACTGCTGATATTCCATCGTCACCTCTTTGGCATTTCTCTTCAGCGTAGCCTCGTAGGTAACCAATGCCTTGCGTATCAATTCCTCGAAGCGCGGACGGTTCTGATGATAGAGCACCACCTTAGGCACATCCATCGAAAAGACTTGCAGGTATTCCTCCAAGGCACTCTCGATGGCTCCTTGCAAGACTGGCGTACTGTCAAATTTGGAGAACCCACCCACATTCTTACGGCAAAAAAGCGTAAAGAGATTCTGCAATTCTGATGCATTCAGAGCCAGCCTTGCCTTGTCTGTTATCTCCACGATGCCCGAATCACCCGTCAATGGGGTGTCCTTCGGGATAGCCACCAAGATTCTTGATACATCGGTCTGCACGCCATGTCGCTTGGCATTGTAGCGATTCAACTTGATTTTGGCATCCATGTCTGCCTCCTTTTTTTTCGCCTCGGCAGCATCCTCAGTCTCACCATCATCCTCAAAGAAATCTTCTACAGAGAAGAGCAACAATGGGTTTTGTTCCCATTCCCGTTCCATGGTCTTATAGAAGATGCTGCGGAACTGGGAGCCCAAGCGGTTTCTTGTTGCCCCATGCTTATCCGTATAATAGGAACGGAGCGTGATGTTCGGCAAGTCTTTCTTGCGATTGGCGTAGAGGGTGCTGATATAGTTCATGTCATCTCCCACAATGCTAATCATGTCAGCCGAAAGGTCGGTATAAACATAACCGTAGTTCAGAATGTCATTCTTATAAAAATGCTGCTCTGGCATTCGGAGTATTCGTCCCACGGTCTGCGTGGTAAAGGTCATGCTCTGCAATTCTCGGAATATCAGGAGGACGGATGCACGAGGACAATCCCATCCCAAGGCTATGGCCTGCTTGAACAGCAAGACCTCGGTAATATCATCAGGATGAGTGATATTCTGAAGATTGGGCGATTTATCCTTTGATAGCCATACAGCCAACCTGCCATTTGCCACGCTGATGTCGCAAACCTGTTCTAAGTAGGCTTGCATTTCCTCGGCGATGGTCTTGTCCTTCGACGACATAGATTCGCTGCTATCGTTAGGCAACTGAATGAGCAACAGCGGATTGATGCCATATTCCTTGTAAGCCTCAGCCAACTCTTTGCGCTTATCAAGTGCTTTCTTCAAGAGTCGCTGGTTAACCGTCAGTTCCGACTGTTCCTTACTGCTCTTTACATTCGGATTCAGTTCTATGCCCTTCTTAATCATCTCTTCATTGATTACATCTTGGCGTTTCACAAGAACTGCATGATAGCTTTGGGTGACTGGTGTTGCTGATACACGAAGTTCTATGTGTGGCTGGATAGCTTGCAATACCATCTCGCTTTTCTTGGCATTACGTCCGGCAAACATGTGTTCCTCGTCTATGATAACCACCACTGGCAGATGCTGCTCTATCTTGGTCTTTCGTATCAGTTCGTAGAGCGTGCGGTTCTGCTCATTATCACGTATCATCACGGCATTATCCTTATTGATGCTCTCCCAATTTAAAAAGAGCACATCGCCAGGATGCAGACCATCTACATGATCACACTCATCAAACATAACAGGACGCAACGATCTTCGTTCACTAAAGAAATTGCGCATGGAGCGATAACTCTGCTGATGCAACTTGTTAGGAGCAATCCAAACCCATGCTACACGAGAATATCGGCACTGCCCATTCATAGGTAGGTCACGAGTCAGCTCATCCAGCAAGGTACTCACCATCACCGTTTTTCCTGCTCCTGTAGGAGCCTTGAATATCAACTTTTGGCGGTCTTCAGAATCATTGAGCATGTCAATCATCTTCTGTTTCAGTTCACGCACCGCCTTTTTCTGGTAATCTCGTAGTTCTATCATTTTCGTTACCTCCTTAGCCTATTATATCATTAGTAACATTATCTTCTTTCTCCTTCGACACATAATCATAGTCATCACTGAGAGCTTCTTTCACAACCTCCTCATTATGCATGGCGAGTGCCTCGTTTTGCTGAAACTCTTTCATCATAGCATCACTATACTTTCGCTTTGGCAGAATATCCGTTCTACCTTCTAAAGCTTGCAAGAAAGCATCTGGCATGGCACACAGTTCTATAACAGGCATAACTTTATGGAATTCATCCTCATAAGCGTATGCGCCATCACTATAAACATAAACCTTCAAAGGATTCTGCTTGGTCGCAACCTCAGCTATCATTGGAATGATAATACTGACTACACGCTCGTCGAGGACAACAAGCATCTGTCCAGCCTCATCCTTAAAATAACGCAATACGTTCTTCTTAAATTTCTTGCCTCCAAATGTTTCTTGCTCTTGATAGATATTGTTCTTGATGCAAAGGAGGTCAACGAGAGAAGCCATCAATGCTCGACGACTTTTGAAGTTGCTTTGGTCACGAGGCACAAACTCCGTTTTATAATAACGAAGATTATTGTGAGTCAAGCCAGGGACTTCTTCACCCTTCTGGTTCGTATAACCATTAATGACTCGTTTGTTTCGCTCGTAGGTTACTTTTTCGCAGATGTTATTCTCGTTGTTGGTCACTAAGATACATTTGCGATGACCGCCGTCTTCTGAGTTCAATTGCATCGTTGCGTGGAGAGTAGTGCCTGAGCCAGCGAAGAAGTCGAGGATGGTTGCATTTTTATTTGTCCTTACAGATATTTCAAGTAATTGCTTAACGAACTTTGAAGGTTTTGGAAAATCAAAAGTACGTACACCAAATATGGAAGTTATTTCTGCGGTACCTTGTGCTGTATTAAACGCATCTGAAGTAATCAAATTCCGAAAAGGAAAACTGCGGTCTATTGGATTACCAGAATTGTCAACCCTTGAATATCTCTTATTATAGACATTCCATATTCCCTTCGTCTTTTTGAAAACAATAAAATCATGTTCTATGCCCCATCGAACCTTTGTCTTACTCCAAAGATAATTCCATCCCTCCATTGATTTTTCACAACCTCCACCAGGATAGCGCAATGTACCATCAGGCATTTCTATCGGAAAATTTAAGGCATCCGAGTAATGTCCAGCAACTCGCCGCCTATCTAATTTATCCAAAGAATACTTTCCTCTCTCCATTTCATACTCATCAGTAAATTTAAACGCATCTTCTGAGGACAAGACCCCATCAAATTGACAATACTCTTTATGCGCACAATAAACAAATACATACTCTGTTACTGTTACTATATCAGTACCAGTATTAGAACCTGCTGTTGATTGCCAAACACACTTTGCTACAAAATTTCTTTCTCCAAATATTTCATCACAAAGCAATTTCAAATCAGCCTGTTCATTATCATCAATAGAAATGAATATTACTCCTTTTTCCGAGAGCAACTTTTTGGCGATTCTCAATCGTCTATCCATAAACGACAACCATTTGGAATGGCGATAGCCATCCTCTTTATCAACAAAAGAGTCGTTGTAGATAAAGTCTTTATTACCAGTATTATAAGGAGGATCGATATAAATTACATCAATCTCCCCTGCATAAGCATAAGTAAGAGCAGCAAGAGCATTGAGGTTATCACCTTCTATCAGTACATGGTTAGGCGAACCTTCTGGCGCAGAATCCAAACGCTTGGTGGCATCCTCAACAAAAACAGGAAGTTTGGCTTGCATTTCATCCCATGCTTCCTCAGAACTCTCCTCCCACACGAGTCCATAACGTTGCTTATCGTTGATAGCAGCCAACAAGTCGTGCTTCAAATCTTTATCAATCTGAAGCTCATTTATCTGCTGGCGCAAAGCTTGCAAATCTATTTTCTTTGCCATATCGGTGTCTCCTAGCCCTATAAATATGCTCCACCGATTCCCTAAGCAGAGAAGATTGTTTGTGTTTGTAATGGCTATAATAAAAAGAAAGGCATAGGAATCATATTACTTCTATATAACCCTTGATTATAGAGGCTCTGGAAAAATGCCTTAGACACCAAGGAGAAGCAATAGACCCTACGCCAAACTTGTATATATAGATAGCATAGGGAGCACCCTCTTCTTATTTAAGAAAAGGGCACACCTATGCCTCGCGTATATACACGATGCGTAGACGCCTACCACAATCTTCCTCTGAGTGTCTATTTGAATTTTCCAGATTCCTATAATTCAGAAGAAAACGTCAGTACACGTCTTTCTTATTAAAATAGGCCAAGCCATGGACTTTTACCTAGCCAGCGACTCATCGCCAGCCATCCACAGCAAGACAACTGCAAAAGTACGAAAAAGAATTGGCTTCACAAAATTTTGGGTCTTTTTTCTTGCATATCTCATTTACTTTTCTTATCTTTGCCACCAAATTGCGACGTGAAGTCGTACAAGTAATTGTTCTTTGAAACTAAAGAACCTCTTATTCCGTTAAGAGTAGCCTA
>ENA-UERG01001078-UERG01001078.1-human-gut-metagenome-genome-assembly--contig:-NODE-1078-length-24311-cov-39.836552_pt1 | contig 24311 bp, 22 predicted proteins | sample MGYA00242954_ERZ507954 | MGnify/ENA primary metagenome ERZ507954 (study PRJEB26167, sample SAMN06115478) | human gut metagenome | host: Homo sapiens | place: China:Sichuan | collected 2015-01-21... | reverse complement strand
TGCTCATTAAGACGCTTTGTTTCAACGCCATAAAGTGTGGCAAGGTCACGGTCAAGCATAACTTGTTGTCCTCTAATTACTTTTATTAGAGACTCTATACTATCTACAACAACCAACTGGTCACGATTTGTGACCAGTTCGCCATTCTCTGTCTTTACTATTATATCTGTCATATTTATATCAATTATCAAAATCACAATTTGTGACTTTAAACGTTTTGTTATATTGCGTACAAAAGTAGTGCTTTTAGTCTTTAAACTACTATCACACGAAACCTTTCTTTGAAAAGGACGTAAAATCAATAGTATTATTGCGATGATCGCATTTTTAGTAATCGCTTCACTCGTTGTACGGTACTAACCCCTTTACCACTCAACTTCGCCACATCCCTAATGGATATCATTATTCGTATTTATCCATTAAGCAGGCATTGAAAGTCCTTTGTGCCTTAGGCGGTTCGCTATATTCACTGCCTTGCAAGCGGTTTGTAGTATTCCATTGGTCTTTCCAGTAATCTTCAAGCAGACGTTGCAACTTGGCAGGAGTTGAACGCAAGTAACGCTTGGGGTGAAAGCTGATGGTTGCTGTTTGCCGCATCTGCTCTATGCCTGTAGCAACAAACGAGAATTCATGTCGGCTTTCAGAAGCCGCCAATATGAGTCCGGGCAAACCACCTAACTTCCATGGACCATTATCAAAAGGCAGGTCCAACGAATACCACGCTGTCCAAGTGCGCCCACGGAACTGACAAACGGCTTTATGGCAGGGATAACCTATAATAATAGTGTCACCATCGGCAAGTTCCCAAGAAAACGTCGGAATGGATTCCTCATAACAGAAGAAAAAGTCATTGTGCAGGACATCCGTATAAGTGAGAGTGCCCTTCTGTGGAATGTGCTTATAAACTTCATACTCGCGTCCTTTCTTAGAGCCAAACGTATTTGCCAGGAACTGCAAATAGTTCATAGGGTCGGCATTCACACTCTTCACAGAATCACGCTGATGCAGAAACTGCTCAAACCGTTGGCTATAAAACCGAGACGAATGTCTCCCTATATCCAACAGATTTATATCATCATACGCTTCCTTTTGCTCCTGCGTATGTTTATACAATGCACGATACTGTACACGCACACTTACCTTGTCCACCACATCTTGGGAATGGACGCATGCTGCAAAAAAAAGCCAATAAACTGAAAAGTATTTTCATAAGCTATATTTTATTATTCACTCCAACTCAAAGGTTGTCATAAGCAGCACCTTATTGCCATCTATGTTTTCTTCGTAAAAGAAGCGATAGATGCCAGGCTTGTTTGGCAGAATATCGGGAAAAAGATGAGCAGTTATGGTGGCGCTTTGACCATCGCTTAATATATGCCCAATAGCATTGAATAGGCAGTCAGTTGGTAAAATAAACCAATTACCATCCCTACCTTGGGCTGTGATGCTATATGCTTCGCCATACATGAATTCTTTGCCACTATGGTTGGTAATAGTGATTTTGATTTCTGTACTACCCAAAGGATAGGAGGGACTCTCTGCCTTGATGGAAATACCATTATAAGAGCTTACTCCTGTTTTATTATCTATGACAGGGTCGAGTTTGTCTCCAAACTTAATGACAGACGAGTTGTATATCTGATTGCGAAACTCCTGTTGCTTCTCCTTGGTGTTCCAGCGGAGTGAAACATCTATGGAGTTGTTTCCTATTCCAAATCCAACGATATTTCGCCAGACTGAAGAATTGTCTGCCGACAAAAACTTCCTTTCAAGTGTTCGCATAATTTGATTTAGTTCCTTTTGGGAATATTTCCGCATCGAAGCCTTGCGATAAATTTTCTTCTTACCACCAGCGACCTTTTTCTTACCACCAGCGACTTTCTTTGTGCTAATGGTCGCTACCTTCTTTTGTTGAGCGGCAAATGACAGTTTGCAAGCTGCAAAAGCTGTTTGCATTGAAAGGATCATTGTAAATCCTAATATTATTGCATTGAGTTTTGTCTTCAATTTCATAGTTGTCAGCAATAATAATTTAACATGTAGAGAAATATGAACTCTTATAGCATATTTCTTTTCACTCCGGAAAAGTTTAATTTCTTTTGCAAATATACTGTATTTTAGTTTATCATACAAATGATACAGCCAGAAATAATCCATCATTTTCTTTGCCCATCCCATTTTTTTATACCTTTGCCCCCGAAACATCAAGAGCAGTATAAGAATCTGCACCAACCGAGCATGACAGCCACGGTGGTAAAGATACGATGTGGGAATAAGTTTAATTTCAAAAATAAGTCATTATGAACAATCACTTGCTCTAATATACAGAATTCTGCCCTTTTATATTTTCAAACGATTGTAGCTTCTAACATTTTATGAATATCCCCCGAAGTGAAAGCGTTTTCATTTCCTGTGAGTCATGATCTCCTGACCTCCGCTATTTATAGGTTCATGATTGAGGAGTTGCGTTTCCATAAGCCATAGTGGTTTGTACTATGAAGGGGCTGTATATGTGTTCTCGTATTTAAAAAACGAGATAGAAACTGGTGTTGTCTGTTGAACCATCAAACACTCTCTTGTAGTGGATTATTTTCATGTGGTAAGACTCATGAATGAGAGGATAGGCCAGTTGTGGTATGCAGAGAAAGACGTGGACAAGCGTAATGTAATCAAGGGCACGCGCTGGATATTGCTGAGAAACGGCAACGACATCTTTGATGCCAAATACAAGACAAGGCTTGACAATGTGCTGAACTTGAATGAACCGTTGATGATTGCATAATACTTGCATGGTATGCCTACCCAATATCAAATGGCCCTACTGAAGGTATAAACAACAAGATAAAAGTGCTGAAAAGACAAATGTATGGATTCAGAAATGATGAGTTCTTCACGTTAAAGCTATACGCTCTACACGACAAGCGTCTACGCATTTAACGGAAGAACCTTTTATTCTAAGATCTTGATGCTAACTGCCTTGAGCTGTTGCCAACCAGACTTGTCGGTTACACGTACCATAAAGTGATAATTACCAGGATCTATGTCTTTAGGACAGGTAATGTCCACCTTTGCATCATACGATTTCAAACCCGAAGGAATAGGGTAGTCTTGGTTATATACCCAAGGACTTACAGGGTTCTTTTTAGGGTCGAGCGTACAGTCGCCAGCCGAAGTAGAATGGGTATGGTGGTCGAAGTTGTTGTGTATCTCTATGTTGAAATTGCCTAATTCTGCATTATCTGTAAAAGTATAACGGAAAGCGATAACATCGCCTCTATGATACTGCTGACAGTCGATGGGGTTGGGCAAGTCTCCATCCACAATCTTAGGCTTTTCCTGATCGTTGACCGTTGTGTCATCGGTGTCGTCACTTGAACAAGAGGTCAAGCTACCAGCTATCCCCATCACCGCTGCAGCAAAATATATGTATAACAAATAAATTGTACTTCTTTTCATCGTTCTTACGTATTAAAGTTTTCGTTTCTTGGCTTGGCACCAAAGTGCCAAAGCCAAGAAACTGTCATTTTATTTTTTATCTCATACCTGAAGCTTTATTCCTTGGTAATCTGAATGCCCTCGGCCTCTTCGGTCGTTGAATTGCCTGCAGCATCGGTTACGGTGAAGTGAATGTGGTATTCGCCGGCAGGAGCGTCTGTAGGAATCTGAGGATGCTCGTGAAAGAGAGCTGAGGTCTCGCCTACATATTTCTCGTCTGTATAGGTGAATACATGTTCGTAACCAGCTGCTGTGTTGTGGAATTCCACTTCTATCTTGGCTATTTTGTGAGGAGCCTCGATTTGTGCCTCCAAGTGCATCTTCTGGCCAATTACAGCCTTGTGGCTATCATCCTCGCCCACTTCCTTGAAAGTAATGGTTGGGGCTGTCTTGTCGAGTGCCTTGACTGTAAGGTCGGAAGTGAAGGTAGTGCTCTGACCCAACTTGTCGGTTACGACAAATGTTACAGTATAAGCACCAGGAGCAGCATCGGCAGGGATGTCAAGATGCTCGTGGAAGGTAGTGTTTCTCACACCGATGTATTTGCCCTCGGTATAAGATTGCTTGACGATGGTCTTGTTGCCGTTTTTTGCGGCGATAGTCACGTCAATGCGGGCAATCAAACCATCTGCCACCAAGTCGCCCTCCAAGTGGAGATCCTTGCCGGCGATGGCTTCCTTGGAGTTCTCCTTGCCTACCTCGGCAAGGGCTACAACTGGTTTTGCTACACTCTGCTTTGCATCATCATCATCGCTGCAAGATGACAACACTAAACTAAATACACAAAACAGCACTGAGGCTGCAAAAAATATAATCTTTTTCATTGTTTCTAATCTTTTTTATTTACTTTTATATACTTACAGAAACGCTTTGTTGTACACCAGAAGCGCACTGTTCGTCCATGTTTGTCAAACAGACAGGAGGGCTTCCTTGCCGCTTGGCTATCATTCTTCCAAGAGAACTCCTTATTATTCGAGTCATGATTCGAGGAAGGAATCAGAAGTTCCAGGAAACCATAGCCGAGAAGTTTCTTCCAGGTTCAGGCACTCCCATCAGTCTGTAATAACTAGTGTGGTCGTAGTATCGCTTGCTCAACAAGTTTTCTCCACGAAGGGTTATTTCCAACTGGTTTTCACCAAGTTTGAACTTCTTTCCGATGCTGGCATTCAAGAGCTGGTGCCCCTTGGTCTTCTCTTCGGGAGGAACGATTATATCTTGCGTTCCCACTACTTGCCATTCCAAAGCCACGAATCCCGACTTGGCAGGATTTTGTGTGGGCAATAGATAGCGTAACTCTGCGCGAGCCGACCATGGGGTGGAGAACGGAAGTCCATAACCTTTCTTCTCTCCACTGAGCTGGCGTGCGTAAAGGTACTCGCCGTCGGCATCCAATTTCAAGTATGGAAGAATCTTCCACGAAACGCTTGCCTCGAAGCCCCATCTCAGTACCTTGGCCTGTGTGTAATAGTAGAGCTGCAAGCCCTCCTTGTACTGAGGCGTAGGATTGAGATAGATATAGTTGGGGAAATAGTTGAGATAAGGAGTCAACTGCATCGAAAGCACACCCTTTTCGCATACGATGCCCGCATCCACCTGATAACTTTCCTCAGGCTTCAGACTGGTGTTGCCTTTCTCATAACGGAAGATATTGTAGTTCACTCCGTCCATTCCCAACTCCTTGGCTATCGGCATACGGAAGCTCTTGCCCACATTGAGTTTGAGCACCCAGTCGCCCAGCATCCGATTCACGCCCACCGACCAAGTGAAGCTGTTGTAGCTACGTCTCAGATTGGCGGAACGCTCCATATAAGTGGAATCTCCTTGCTGTACTGTACCTTGCAGCACAGTTCCATCCATGGGAGAATCGGAAGTTGATGCCTTCAACGGTGTCTTGTACCAATCGTGATAGCTGTGAATCCTCACGCTTCCACGGTCGAATCTCGCCCCGGCGGTCAAGCTGAGCTTGTCGCTCAAATTCCACTTGTCCATGGCGAAGACACCAAAGGTCAACTGCTCGAAGTCTGGTAAGATGAATCCCCATCCTCCCTGGCGGTTGCGTTGGTACTCTACGTTGCCCCCTGCCTGCAGGTCGTGTTTGCCCATCTGCTGCATCGCCTTCACGTTGGCGGAGAAGGTTTGCTTCGTAAAACTTCTCTCCAGGGTGTTCGTCGGTATCGGCATATAGCCATGCGACACTGGTTCGGCAAGTTCGCGCTGTCGGTTGTTTTGGTAGGCGAAATTACCTTCCAGCATGCCATCCGCCCAATTCCAGTCGGTATGATTTGATACCCAGAAGTGGTTGACGGTATGGTAAGGCAAGTCGATGTCGCGACGCGAACTGTCATAATCGATATCCGACAATCTCACCTCCAAACCGTGAGCGTTGGCAAAGAAACCAGCCTTTGCATTCACATCGGCAATGCGAAAAGAGGTGTTCCACCTGTCCCCAGCATATCCGAGCATCAGATTCCCATCCATTTCGCGTCCTGCCGTATTGCGAAGACGCTGGTCCTTGAGCTTAATCCAATAGGAGTAATACTCGATGCTGTCGGCAGGAACCTTGTAGTCGGCGTAATCCATCCATGTGGCATTCGCTTTATACCAGAACTTGCCGTTTCTACCTGTCAGTCGAACCGATGAGCCTATCGACTCATTGTTGGTTCTGCCAAAGAGATTCACCTGTCCGGCAAACTTCTTCAGCGGCATCGTGTTACTCTTCAGATTGATGACACCACCGATGGCATCGGAGCCATAGGTGAGCGAGGCAGGCCCCTTGATGACCTCAGCTTGGTCGATGGCATACTGGTCTATCTCCAGACCATGGTCATCGCCCCATTGCTGTCCCTCATGCTTGATGCCATTTTCTGCCACCAACACACGGTTGAAGCCCAAGCCTCGAATTACAGGCTTCGACTCTCCCGAACCTACATTCATTGCCTGCACACCAGGCAATCGGCTCAGCGTCTGCATCAGCGAACCGCTGAAATTTTCCTCTATGAATTTTTGGTTTGCCCTCACCACATTGAGGGCTGACTTCATCTGTATTTCTTTATTGGAGCTTCCGCTTACTACAACTTCTTTTAGGGATACACCATCCCTCATCATCCGCTTGACACTGTCTGCCTGAGCCGAAATCCTCACCGAATCTTTAGGTAAGGACATATCCTTGGCACTTGCCGTAAGCGCATGAAACAAGTTGATGAAAAGAGGAAGCACAATATATATCAGCTTCTTGTTTTTCATCATAAATCTTTGAAAATCAATCGGCTAAACCGACCATAAGGAAGCTAAATCGCCCGTCAGGATATAGCTATAGCCGATTTTGGTTTTGATTAATCATCAAAAAAACTACAAAGATAGGAATACAGGTGGAGCACGAGTAGAATGTACATCGCCTTGGCGGGTCTTGACAAATGGGCAAGACATGACAACGGCGATATGAACCATAGCAATAAACACTGCTATGTGAACGATGTTTGGTACCACATATGGCAAACTGTGCAATTGGCAGAGTACGCACTCGTGCATGAAGTTCTGCTCGGCTGTGAGATGTCCATCGTGGTGGATGTGATGCGCACATTCATAACAATAAGATGTAACGGCACTACCCTCCGCCTCCGAGTGGTGGTGGAAGGTGAAGGCGAGCATCATTGGCAGATACACCAACATCAGCAGCCAGGCAAACCGCATTCTTCTATTGTTAATAATACGCATTGTCCCAAACTTTTTATCTCGTTATTAGCATGAGTTTCTTAAGGCGAATGCTCATGTTACCTAACGGGTACAAAGATAACACTTGTTTTTCAAAACGCCATCAAACAACTCATGGAATTATCACTTTTTAGCAATTTTTCCGTAGTATCAATAGTCCGTTAAATTTTTCTTCAAAGCAAGGGTTTCCTATTGCTCACAGAAGGAGACGCTTACACATGGCATGGGAGATAGGCTGATGCACAGCGAGATATCCTGTGAGTCATGATCTCCTGACCTCCGCTATTTATAGGTTCATGATTGAGGAGTTGCGTTTCCATAAGCCATTGTGGTTTATACTACGAAGGGGCTGTATATGTGTTCTCGTATTTAGAAACGAGATAGAAACAGGTATTGTGAAATAAACAATGAGAATTTGCCATATACTTTAATGGTGCTGTGCATACAAATATAAGTATGCGAAAAAATGTGTCAGAAGTGTCAGCAGACGCATAGCCTATTATAAATCAGAGAGTTGAGAGCTGATAGATAGCTGTTCGGCCAGGGTTATCTGCCAGCCATCTATCAGCCTTCATCGTCCATCTACCAGTTTACTTCCTAAAACATAGGCAAAATCGAAGTAAAACTTTCCTAAAGCATAGGCAAAACCAGATATAAACTTCCCTAAAACATAGGCAAAATCGAAGTAAAACTTTCCTAAAGCATAGGCAACAAACTGCGAAACTCCCGCACAACTGGAGTGTTGTTCCGGTGCTGCTTTTTGTTGTTTCGGTGGCACCGAAGTGTTATTCCGGTGCTGCCGGAGTGTTGTTCCGGTGCTACCGGAGTTTTATTCCGGTGCTACCGGAGTTTTATTAGAAGTTCCCAAACATCATATCATTCACCACGTAGGTGCATATATCGTCAAGATCGGGCAGAGAGTCGGCCTTTGTCAATTTGATGTCGCATTTCTTGCAGAAATCACTGGAATGCTGCGTCGAGCATTGAGTCTGTTAGTATCATAAATTTCAGTTTTTGCTTACAAATTTAGATAAAATTTCCGAATTATAAGCCAGTTGGGATAAAAACAGAAATGGATATCTCCGAGTGCTCGCTGATAGGCTGGGAGATAGGCTGGGAGATAAGTCGTTTCGGCGCTTATCTGCCAGCCTTTATTCTGTTGATATACAGCGAGATGTGTCGTTGCTGGAAGATATGGCAGATATTTTCACCAACTCGATTTTTGTATAACAATCTGTTGAGAATCCAAACAGCAATAAATCTCCGAAAAGATTTTGCCGTTTGGATTTAATGTTGTAGATTTGCAAATATGAAAACCCTCCTCGCTCACCGTCTCTCTCAATCTGAAACCAAACAATTGCCTTGTGCGTCTCACCGATGCCCGAGCGCCGTATACAACCACATAAAATACAATTATGACAGACAAACACCAGCTATTTAAAGAGTTTGTGCAAGAGTGCAACAAAAACAATTTCTATATAGGACAGGGAAATCCTGATTCTAAGATTTTGTTTATTGGTTGTGAATCATCAAACGAACTGAAAAAGATTAATGACGAGCATACATTTGAGTGCTTGAATGAGTTAAATGGCAAGAACTTCGATGATCTTTGGGATATCCGTCCGAAAGAGGGAGAGGGTTGTACATGGAGCAAGTATCAAAAGATAATCGATACTGTTTATACAAACAGAAAACATATTGCCGGAAAATTGGATTTTGAAGAAATGGCATTCTGTACGGAACTCAATAATGTTTGTGCTCGCCATTCTGCCGATGCCCCAAAGGACACTATAGAATCAAAACTTAAACTGTTCAAAGAATCAAAGTTCATACAATCTTTCCCCGTTGTTGTTCTTGCTTGCGGCAGTTATATTGTCAACCAAGGAAACAACAGACAAATTGATGATACTTTTGGAGTGACTTTCCGCAAGACAGGTCTGCCTGATGCAGACCAAAAATATTGGATTCATTACGATGGACAAGTTTCCGAGAGTCCCCGAAAGTTAGTTATTCATACAAGACAATTGAGCGGTCCGATAACGAACGAACTTTTGTATTCCATAGGAAACTCTATAAAGAATTTTCTTGGCTCAAATTGTGACTTATAAAAATAGCCTATTCCATTTGTTTTTTCAAATGGAATAGGCTTTTAAAATGTTAAGTGCAGCTGCATACAATTATAGCGCCATTATCCCTCCCGTTTCTTTGTCAATCACATTTTTCTTTATACCTTTGCACCCGAAACATCAAGAGCAGTTTAAAATCTGCACCAACCGAGCACGACAGCCACGGTGGTCAAGATACGATGTGGAAATACGTTTAATTTCAAAAACAAGTCATTATGAACAATTCATTTTACAACGATTTCGCTGCGTGTTTCGCAGCTTGTACACTCACTTCACTTGTCGAATCATTTAACAGTCAGGTAGGAAATCGTGGCTTCAACTCCATGCGAGCAGCCCATGACAAGGCTCTTATCGACGAGCTTGTGCGTCGTGGCGTAGACGTATCGGCAGTATTCGACGGAACAACCCTTTCTTTTGCCCATCATGTTGTGTTGGACAACAATAGCTTGGTAATCAATAAATAAAATCACTTGGCAACACATAACCAATGCGAGAGCCTCAAGCTGTGGAATGGACAACAGGTAGGTTCTCCGCGCTTGAACCAGTAAGTGTTTTGTAAGTGTCTGTAAATCAAAAGGAACTTTATAATATCAAGTTGATTTGATACCATAAAGTTCCCATTGATTGGAAGAGAATTCTCTTCCGAAGGTTTAGTCTAATGTGGCTTCTTATACTTGACTTTAGCGATTAACATCCATTAACTCGCTTTTAGCAACCTCAATTGCGTCAATGCTCAGTTCTTCCTCACCATCCAAGGCATCCAAAACTTTGTCGGCGAGCCATAGCTTCAGCATCTCATTTTCATCCTGATGCAGCAATTCTGCAAGTTTGACTACTTGCTCTCGTTTGGCTCGTCTATCTCCACGCTCAATCTTACTGAACATAGGGGTGTCAATCTCTAAAGCTGCTGCCAACTGGCGTTGCAATAAATCTTGCTCGTCTCTGAGTTCTCTTATTTTGTCTCCGAATAACATATCTCTTGTTTTCTTTAAGTTCGACTAAATAAATTTTGTTCTACTAATGCATAAAAGATGCATTATTGCTGATTATCAGAATATTATAAATTTAAGTGTGTGCACTTCGACTAAGACTTCCACTAAAGTTGGACTAAGCTTTGACTAAAATCCACTTCTTACCATTTGTTAATTTGATAATGCCTTCTTTTTTGAGAGCCGACAGCAAATTACTTATCTTTCGAATCTTCTGTTCATCTGTCAATACATCAGACAACTTGGATTGCAATAGTTGATTGAGCTCGCCTCTAGTAGCTCCACCGAATGATTTTAGGTATGATATGATCATCTCTTTGAAGTGCATATCATTGAAGCTCCTGTTTCTGATGTATTCAGTTTTCAGTTCGTCATTATTGGCAGTCTTGGCAACATATTCCGACAGATATAACTTAGGATAGCGTCCTTCTATAAGGTGCAACTTCCTTAATCGAATGGCAGTCTCTTTGTCTATAGCGTCATGTTTCTGTACCATATCCAATGCGATGCAGTCATTTAGAGACAGATTGGGATTGGCTTTCAACAAACGATAGTATTTCTCATTGATCAGTTTGCCGTAGATTTTTACTGTAACTTCCTTTCTTGCTTGGTCTATCTTGTAATCGGGCATCGGGAAGAAACGTTTTTGTTGTTCTGTGAACACCTTGCGGATTCCTCGTCCGATTGTATCTATCATGTTAAAATTTACCATACCCTGACACAGGACATAGTTACGATAGAATTTCTGTGGACCATTCTGCTCAATAGCATTCCTGACAGTGCCAGGAAGAAAATATCCTCCATTTGCAAATGTCACGGAATTTGGGTCTTCCACCATAGTAATACGCTCCTGCATGGTGTAATCTTGGTGAGCTATACAATTATGAAGCACTTCGCGTATGCTGTAGTCATCGTATTGTTTGACAATGTCCGGAAACAAAGTTCCACCAGGTAAGATACGCTGGTTCAGATTGCGAATCTTTGACAAAGCCTCATTTACTGTCAGAATGAATGGCGTATGGAAATGCTCGTAATCAATCTTCTCGTCATGGTCATCAATCAGTACCCATGTGATAGTAGCCACCGCGGGACTGATTAGATGGATTGCTGTTTCTTTACCCAACAGCAAAATTGCAGCACGTGTCAGTTTACTTTTTATTGCCACGCCAGCACGATTAAGCAGTTCCATATCATCCCATTCATCAACTTCATCTGCTAAGCGGGGATGAACTGCCTTGTACTCATTACGTGCTTTAACCAAGGCCTTTCTGTCAAGGTCGTCCAAAGTGGCATTTTCAACAATCTCTGCAGACCAATCAAAAACAGGGCTATTTTCTTCCAATATGGTATTCAACCTCTCTTGAGTTAATTCCACCAAGGAATCCTCAATGCGTTGCCATGCCTTGTTATGGGCATATACCGGTAATTTGGGGCGATGTTTAGGAATGTGAATCACCCAAACCTTCTTTCTGGTATCATTCGTGATGAATACTTCAACATCAAGTCCTTCTGTAGATAGATTGACACAGCGTTCCGTCAATCTCAGAATTGCTTTCTGTCTATCATAATTGTAGGTGTCAGTTCCAATGATATCTAATGTCTTATCATGTACACCTATCACAAGATGCCCGCCCTCCATGTTGGCGATAGCCGACACGTAGGAAATCACATCATCTTTCTCGTCACCGCAGAAAGAGTTCTTCAAGTTCTTAAATTCCTTCCATTCGCAGTGAGCATTCTCCTGTGGATACTTGTGGAGGAGATATTGTTGTAGTTCGAGTTCAGTCATAATTTTATTCTGATTTCATATACTTCTTTTCTGTGACAATTCTTTATACATCGCTCATACAATTATGTAAAGTTATAAATAGAATATTCAGCCACTACAAGAGTTTATATTATCTTCGTATGCGATTTTTTGCTTTTGACTCATAATCACGTTTAGAAAGTTTGGAGTAAAGAAAATCATCATTCAAGAGCCTTATGAAACTATCCTGAGACTTTTTTGAAGGCAATTTAATCTTATTATTTTCTATTTTCAATACATTTTTTAAGACATCATGATTTCTCACAAATTCAAAAATATCAGTTTTGGGTATCTCTGTAATAGGAGAAGAATCCAATGCCCTCATTACTCGTCGAGCAAAAGAAATTTCTGTTAATCTCTCTTGCATACCTTCTATACTATCAACAATATTAAGTTCTTCAATACAAGTTAATGCTTCTGATGCACGGTTTATAATTATTGAGGCAAATTCTTTGTTATTGTCAAGGTAAGACAAGTTTGTAATAAAAACTTCATTGTCAAACATTAGTGCGTCTATCTGGGAATCTATACGTAAGATATCCTCTCTAACTAAATCAAACTGCGTTTCTGATTTACTGATGTAATAACGACCTCGACTTTGGCGCATTAAATTGACATTATAGTTGTTCCTATAAATTACAACTTTGTTATTAGCAGTGCCAGCTTCTATTATAAAATAATTAATGTCAGACAATTTGTCATTGTCAAAATTAAAAACTTTTGATGATGTAAAATAATCTGCATCGTGCGATTCATAAGCCTCTCTCATTAATGTAAAAAAGGAAGGCTCTTCATCAGGTAAATCATATCTATATACCACATTCATTCTTTCATCCCGAGATGACAAGTCAAGTAATGTCCTTTCGTTATCTTGAGCAAACAAGTCTATTTCTTCTTGAATAGAACTTTGATATCCTCTACTTATATTCGATAGTACATCACGTTTTATATCTGCTTTTTTTAGACATACCCCATTTTCAGTATTCATAGCAAAATAGATGAGGACCTTAAAATCGTCACCTTGATTTATTACTCCTTGAAGTTTACTTACAAAATCGTTTTTGTTCATATTACAATATATACATTATCTGCTACATGATATGGAGATACCTTATCCCCAGCATTTAAAACTCTTCTATATAACACAACAGATCCGGATGGCAACTCTTTACAATCTGTATGTGTTTGGACTTCTGCTATCTTGTATTTTAGCAAAGCCATAACAGGATTGGCATAATATAAATTAGTTTGTGTATAACTAACAAAAATAACAGCAAGCATTATCGCTAGTACAAGCAAATCTCGCCATGTTTCATAGTTTACAATCAAAACTGCAAATAAGGTTACCAATGTTGCCAAAGAGTTGATGTAATCTTGACTTCTATCAGTTATTTCCTTTATAATAATAGGAAGTGAAGTTGGAGAGCCGTCTAATCTTTTATTATATATCCTTAAATAGTGACATCCAATTAATAAACATACTATGCTTATATATGCGACAATGTTGGAAGGACTGAAAATAACTCCAATTGGAGCCCACTCAAATCCTTGCCAGAAAGTCCAACATATAGGAACTTTCCATGTTTTTATTAAAATGACACTCCACATAGCACTTGTGGATATCAGCCACAACCTAAATTTATTCAACATAATTATTCTTTACCATAAATAACACCAAATAATCTTTCTACTTTAGGACATAAAAAGGTATTGGCACTGGTTACTCTATCTTTACTCAATTATACTCTCACTAAAATCATTATGCTTCTCCTTGTTATTCAAAACACATTCTTTGCTTGTATTTGCATAACAGTATACGCAGAAATGACGGCAAGTGTTATACATACCAATATCTTTGCTCACCATGCAACCACAAATTTTTCTTTGTCCAGTATCCTTTACTTTCTTTTCTTTCTTTGGAATAGGTGGGAGATTTCCAAACATATCCCTTTCTGGCCATTTTAGGGTATGAAGATAGTAAACTAATTCTTCGTCATCAGCAAAAATACGTTTCATCAGTTCCCCATCAATACACCGATTATGCTCAATGCCGTAAGATTCAAGATCAATATCTTCAGCACATGTAGCCATTTCAACATCCCAGCCTTGGTCATGCCACGCTTCTCGAATTTTCTTAAGTCCTTGTACAATCTCTATTCTTTGGGCATAATTAGCTTCTGCATTCTCAACATCTTCCTTTGTGAAGAAAATAGTTTCCTTAACAAGATTATTCTGAACCTTGCGGTATGCTTTTACATCAACAAAACTGAAAACCAATTTATTAGTGTAGCCTTTCAGTTTGTTTCCGATATGCCATATTCTTGTAAGCAATTCTCGCGGTCCGATAGTTGGAGTGATAATCAAAGGGTCGAATCTCCAAATAACCTTCTCTTTACCAATTTTATCAGACAGTTGCTTGAATGTTTCAATACGTTCATCTATTGAAGGTACATTGGGCTCAAAGCCTTCCTTTGTATAGTCATTCAGTGTCACTTGGAAGTAATAATGAATGCCCATTTCATCCAATATATGAAGATAGGGCATTATTGGTTTGGGGTTCTTTGTCCAAAACACGATGACCTTACATTTACTAAAAGAGATATACATTTTCTGCTGGTTAAATGGATTATACCAAGCACAATAGCCTTTTGCCAAGCGGTTGAAAAACCACTTGGCGTAAAAGGCTGGTATATCTGTGGAGCGGCTGGCGGAAATTATGACTGGAGCTGTTGCTTCAACTGTTTTACCAGAATCAGTACATATATTAATTTTTTCAATTGCCATACAGTTTCGATATGTGATCTATTATATTGTTGATTGGAATGTTTGCATAGATTTCTGCAAGCCATCGCAGTTTTTCGTTTCGTGGCTTAAGCTTATTTTCCATGTAAACTTTCAACCTTTCAATTACACGTCCATTTGTACAATCATGTCCCGCATAATACCCTTTAACAACTCCTTTTTTCTTATCTTTATATGTTTCATGATGATTTCCAACAAACCATTCCATATCTTCAAGAAACTGTCTTCTCGCACGTAAATCAGAAATCATAGAAGCACATTCGTTAATCCATGCTGTATTCTCTATAATGGATTCTTCTTTGTGTGGCATTTCTCTTAAGTTAGATATACTTTCGTTTCTTTCTCTAACAATTTTTGTTGGTACAGTCACTGTACCTTCGTCTCCTATTGTATCTTTTTTATCCGTTACAGAAAACAAATCTGACTCAGCCCTTGTTTTTAATTTCGTACTCTTTTTGTCTTTATCCTCTCCAAATCCGAAATGTTTAAATGTTTCTTTCTGCGCCTTGCTTGTTTTCAGATTTTCCTTGATGTATTCTGTAAACTTGACCTTGTCATCTTTTAATAAGTATGCCTTATAAGCAATCTTTGCCAACTCACATTGTTTTTTTGCATTCTTGTAAGGTTTGTTGCCACATACATAATTAATGGCATCTGCAATCACAATTTTAGCAGTCCTACTCCTGCTAACCACAGTGTTAACAAACTCGTCTAAGTCCTTATTGAACTTGAACTTTTCAAGAAGGAATTTATATTCCTCGATATTAAAATCTCCTTCATCTGTCGCTGTTTGTAATTTGCTAGAAACTTGAATATTTGTTATCTTGCCCAGCTCTTTTCCGAAGAGTTTTTTATACACTTCTTCGTAATTCTCATCGGACAGTACTAATTGTAACGAGTCACGATTCATGCCATAGTAACCGCACAGAGTTCCCCACAGCACTAAACTTGCCCTATAATCTTCTATGGCATTCAGTTTAAGTAATGCTGTCAGATCAGAAAAACTATGTCCACGCAAGATAAAACATACGATAGCTTTTAGTTCCTCATTATTTATGCTATTAATATCAAAGGGAACGCCAGGATCTTCTATATGGGCGTGAAGATTATTTATGTAATTACGCTCCATAGAGGCATTCCAATTTTCTTCACCAATACTTATCTTTATTATTGGGACAATTGACTGCATGATGCCCATATAAACGTCCATACGATGCGCCGACAAAGCCTCGGGTGTTAAATCATTTTCAATGATATGCTCAATGGTCTTATTTACAAGGTTCATATTCTCTATCACAATGTTATAACCATTGACAGAGATTCCTTGTAAAGACTCCTTTATGTTACTCTGATGCTTTTCTATATTACTTATTGTTCTTTTTTCTATTTCATTCCTAAACATCGTGTAATCACTTGATGAAACAAGTGCATCAACATTAGGAAGCAAATGACATTTCCATTTCTTACAAAGAGCCTCAAAGCAAGTGTCCCATAACCCCAATTTATTAAGAGCACCAATAAAACACCCCTTTAAGAATTTGAATCTCTTACCAAGGGCGTTATCAAGTTCTTCATCGAACACTTTTTGATTCTTCTTCTCAATACTATCATTTTTTTTATAATACTCAACAAGTTTTGATAACTTAATACCAAAAGTTGAAGAGAGAGAAGGTGTTGCAATAAGGCTTGTCAGAATATTATAGATTTCCTGATCTAATCTAAGCAATGACGCCAAATCAGCAGATAGAGAAAGTTTCTGCCCAAGTAGGTAAGCATACATAGCCCCTTTTTGTTTGTCAATGTACTTATCCTCACAAGGCAACGGATTGCAGTTGGGAGTGCTAAGTTCAGGAAAAGGCTTTGTCTTCAATCCAAATGTGTCAGGAAGTATTGTGTATTCTCTGAAAAACTTGATTGATTTGTTGCTTTTTGTATTTATAAGTGTCAAATCATAAGCTTGTATAGAAAAAAAGTACACTCGACAATTCGAAGGAGTTATTTGAATTGCATGATTGCATACATACACTCCTTCCTGAAGCTTATCAAAATCATTGCTTTGATATTCATCCTCTATTTCAATGAGAATGGGAAAATTGTATCGTCCAATATCATTAATTGTAAAATGTACCGGATAATCAAACAAGATAATAGAACTAAATGAACGTAGTTGTTCAATTTGTTCAAAACTCTTATAACCAGAAATTCTCTGGTTGTAATGAGTTGGAGGCAATATACACTCCGATTGAAGTATATTGTCTAAGTTTATATTTGATGTAGGAATATAATATTTCATAATGTATTATTTAAAATGGACCAGAATTCGTGCCTGCATTACCTGAATAAACAGGTGAATTTGGATTTGGCAATAGAGGAGCTAAATTGTTCGTGTACAACAAATAAAGATTCTCTAAAGGGCGAGTTGTTGCTACATAGAGGACAGACTTGTTTTCCATGGGTTCATAAGGCCATGGCGCAAAATATCTGTATTCATTTAAACCACAACAAGGGATAAAAACATCATTGAATTGCAATCCTTTTGCGCAATGCCAAGTGATTATTTTTGGACTTGTTGACTTGAAATCAATTTCCATATCATCTTTAGCTTTCCATTGTACAGGAATACCTTTTAACAGAAAGTAATCACGGATTTGTTTAACTTGATCAGTGTAGTACACCAAGATTCCCACATCAGTTAGATTACCATTTGAAATATATTCTATGATTTTATCAAGTTGGGCATTGGATTTTAATAATCTTGGTTTTGGACCATGTTTAACACACGCAAATGATAAACGTGATTCAGGTCTAATGTATTCACCTACTTTTGCATTTTCTATTGTTAATCTCCAGTTGATGCACAAATCTTGTGGATGAACACCTAATTGTTTAGCAGTCTCCTCTACTGAGATTGAATGGGATGATCTGAAAACTCCATTATAGACTGAAAAGAATCTCCGAAAAACCAACAATAAGTGCCATGCTGACAAAAGTCATTTATTTCATCAGAGTTGAAATCCTGACATTCATCTATAAACATGTACTTAAATTTAGGTTTTGAAGATTTCTGCCATTCTGCAAAATAATAGACATGACCTTTTGTTTGCCCTATTTCTGCTAACTCGTCAACAAAAAATTGTTTTAGTGACTTTGTATAAACGATGATAGCATAGGAACTTGTAAATGTCGAAACTTGTTTTGCCTTCTTTAGCAAAGTCAAGGATTTACCAGAACCGGCAATACCTTTCACTATTGCGGTTCTATCAGCAGACATATTTATTATAATTTGCTGATACTTGTCGGGGGTAAGATTATCTAATGCCATTTTTTAATAATTGTATGGAAGGTTTTTATCTGCCAAAGGATTGTTCTTTCTACAAGATTGGTTGAAATCAGAAGCAACAATAGCATCTGCAAAGCGCTTTCTGCAAATTATACGATAAGCGACCTTGCTAACATCATTCATCTTCTTGCTGTGGCTGACCGTAAAAACATCTTGCATATAACATCCATTGCATGTCATTTCGTTAAAATAGCATGAATATGGGTACAAAGTCTTGAACTCATTTTTACCCGAATTAATGATTGAATTTATACCATCATTTAGAATCTGGGGATAATAACGTTCACTATTGTTCAACTTCGTTGCTACATCAGAAAGAATAAACACACCAACATCGGAAAGTAATGGTAGAAAATAAGAAGATATTAGCGAATAAGTATTCTTATTTTTAAACGTACCGTGTTGAATGAATTCATTAAGAGCTTTGAATGAAACAATGAAATGATATTGGACATTCGTTAAATTTACCAAATCGCTAAGTTCTTGCTCAGAAGAAACAAATATTCCTTGCGGATTTAAATTTATGTCAACCACAATGTTGCCTGACGTTACTACAGATTCCATCAAATGATACAAAAAACGGATAGCATCAGGATTGGCATCAAAAGCGTCAATGTTTATTCTCTTAAGGTTCGGCAATTCAGATTGGAGAATATCAATAAGCCCAATGATTTCACCTCCTGTTCCGCAACAAAAATCGAGAATGTTTATTTCTTCTAAAGTGTAAATACTAGAGAGATAATTGCTATTTTCAAAAAGGTTATTGACTATACAAAATGACTCCGCATAACTTCGAGGGAAATATGTACCAAGATATATTTTTACAAATTCATACGGCTGATCCGGATTATAAACCACATCTTGTGGATGTGGCTCAAAGATGGCTTTAAAATCATTATAAATTATTTTATCCAGCCATTTTGGAAGGTCTTTATGCTTTAATATACTCATATTATGAAAAGTTGTAAATATGAAACGACATAACATTCTCTACCGACACCCCACCTTTGTTCTTTGAGATGGAGGGCGTGCGAGAGGTAAGTCCTGCACTTGGACACGATAAGCCAGTGTCGGTTGGCTGCCCATTATACAATGAAGCGTCTGCCGTTAAAGGCTGTTTGGTGTTATCTTCCAATGTTATTGCTCAGAGGTTAGATTAAACCAATAGACTTTCTTTTGATAGAATTGTCAATTATTGACCACAAAAGTAGGAAATCTTATTCAGATGAAAGAATAAATAATTGGAAATCTTTACTTATGGCATCACATTTCTGTAATTTGAGGCGATTTGTGGTAATTAACGCTACAAATCGCCTTTCATTGTCATTATCTGGATAAACATTGTGACTTCTTTTTTGATGGCGCTCCTAACCCCAACTTCTGTGTTCCGTCCCAATTAGTGAGTTGGTCAGCACAACCATTGGAGCCGCCAAGTGAAACGTATGTATCAGCGCTGCATGACATGTGATCAATGAACGAGAGGAAATTGTTGATGATGGGTTCGGTATAAACAACCTCATCGGTAGCAAAGAGTTTTGTCCAGTGTGCGACACATTCTCTCCGATAGCTGCCACAACCATTTTTTTCTGCCACAACGCCAATATCGGGTCGCTCATTTCTATATGCTTTGGAGTTGTGGTCATAATGAAGTTTTTCGTCACCAATTGTATAGCATTAGTAGTGCAATATTATTGCTTGGCTTTCAGTCTATGCTGCACCCACAGGAATGCTGGAATAAGGAAAAGGTCAGCCATAATCCAGGCGATAGGGTCGCCGAAGCAGACGCCGGTCCAGGCGATAGCTGGCACGAGCCAAAGGCTGACACCGCAGCGTGCTATCATCTCCATCACGCCGCTGAGCATGGAGAGGTTGCTGAAGCCGAGCCCCTGGATGGAGTAGCGCAGAATGGTGAGCAGTCCGAGGGTGTGGTAGAAGTTGTTGTTGATGCGCATGTACTGCGCAGCGTTGCTCACCACGGCAGCCTCGCCGCTGTCTACGAAGAGTCGCATCATATAGTCGGCGAAAGGATATATCACGACAAACGTAAAGACGAAGTAGGCGAGCATGAGGCAGATGGCATCCTTCACGCCACGTGTTACGCGGTCAATGCGCTGTGCTCCGAGGTTCTGTCCGCAGTAGGTAGCCATTGCTACGCCGATGTTCTCGAAGACGCAGGTGAAGAGATACTTTATGCGGAGCGAGGCGGTGAAGGCTGCTACGCAGGTGGTGCCGAGAGCGTTGTTGGCACTCTGCAGCATGATGATGCCAATGCCGGTGATGGAGAACTGCAAGCCCATCGGCACACCGTTGTTGAGCAGTATGCTCGTGCGGCGGTTGTCGTAGCGACGTTCGTCGCCTTGCGGAATGAGCAGTTGCATGTGCTTGCGTATATACCATATACACAATGCTACGGATACAGCTTGTGAGAGCCATGTGGCTATGCCGGCTCCTGCTACGCCCATGCCACAGAAGAGTATGAGCACAACGTCAAGCAGGATGTTCACGAGGGCGGAAGTGATGAGGAAGTAGAACGGCTGGCGCGAGTTGCCGAGTGCGCGTATCTGACCGGAGAGGAGGTTGAAGCCGAACGTGAGCGGTATGGCTGCGAACTGCAGCATGAGGAACGTATAGGCATCGTGGAAGATGTCGGTCGGGGTGTTCACCATCTGCAGGATGCGGTGGCAGGACATCAGCGAGAGCACCATTATCACCGTGGCTATGACAGCTGACACTCTAACAGCGTTGGCTACGTAGATGCGCATCTTGCGGTAGTCCTTCGCCCCGAACGCTTGCGCTACGGGTATGGCGAAGCCTGCGCAGGCTCCGTTGCAGAAGCCCATAACGAGGACGGTGATGGAGGTGGATGCGCCCACGGCTGCCAATGCTTCTACACCAATCCATCTGCCTACGATGACGGCATCGATGACGAGGTACATCTGCTGAAGGATGTAGCCAAGTATCAAGGGCAGTGCGAACTTCGTGATTTGGCGCAGTGGCGATCCGACCGTCATATCGCTCACCGATGCAGCCTTTGCTGTGGCGGAAGGTTCGTGTTCTTTGGTTGGTTGTGTTTTCATATGTTATCCTGTTTGTTTCCTTTTTTTCTAAGCCTCTTTAAGCCTTACTAAGCCTCTTTAAGCCTTACTATGCCTCTTTTAGTCTTACTAAGCCTCTTTAAGTCTTACTATATTTCTTTAAGCCTTACTAAGCCCTCCCCAACGGGGAGGGTTGGGAAGGGCTCTTTTACTTTTATCTTAACTTTGGCTGCGTGGTATGGGCAAGATGCCCATACCTCCTACTTTTTACTTTTTTACCTTTTTACTTTTATCTGTTGCGGTAGGCGAGTGGTGTCATGCCGGAGCGCTGCTTGAAGAAGTTGGTCATGGCACTCTGGTCGCTGAAGTTGAGATGGTCGGCTATCTCGCCCATCGTCATATCGGTCTGCGTGAGCAGGTTGCAAATTTCCTTGTAGACGAGCGATGTGGCGTGTTCGTTTATGGTCGACCCGCTTATCTCCTTTACGAGTCGCGAGAGATAAGCCGTTGACACGTTCATCTTGTCGGCGTAGAAGCGAATCTGTCGCTCCTTGCGATAATTGCGGTAGAGATGGTGAAGGAAAACCTCGTACACCTCCTTCTTGTGTCCGAGGTCGCGCGTTACGGAGCACTGCTCGTAGGGCAGCTCGTCGATGATGAGCTTCAGCACGTTGAACATACTGCGTATCATCTCTACTTTGTTGATGTGCTGGTGGCGCACGATGTCGCGCACGAAGTGGAAGATGTCGGCTATGCTTTTGTATTTTGTGTCGTCGAGCTGGTAGCGTTGCGCCTGTTTGGCGAAGTTCTCGTCGACGAGTATTGCTTCCGCCTTGAAGTCGGTAGACAGCTGTTCGATGTGTGCCACTTCGTGTGGCGTGGTTATCAGCAGATTGTGAGCTGAGAGCTGTATGCTCTGCTCTGCGTTGTTTTCCTGCAGGCGCATACGGCAACTGCCCTCATGCACCAAGAGTAGTTTGGTGAACAGGGTGCGCTCTTCCGCCATACAATGAAATATGTTGTATTCGGATGTGTCAAAGCCGGAAAAGCTGTCGCTATCTTCTCCGTTCACGGAGAAGTGGGCGGCGTATGCTCCATATATATCCTTCAGCTTATATTTGGTGGCAAACTCTTCCAAGTTGTATACTTTCATCGAATATGTCTTCTTTTTATTGATGTAGTGCAAAATTATAAAAAAAACCTGTAAGCAGAAACCATTTGTTTGAAATATGGTTTCGCTTACAGGTTTACTTGTCTATTTATTATTAGCTCTCTGCTTTTGAATGTTTGGTGGTGGCGTGGTATGGGCAAGATGCCCATACCTCCTACGAGGGCTGCGTAGAAGGGTGCGTGGGTATGGCAGGATGCCATACCCTCCTATGAGGGTTACGTAGAAGGGTGCGTGGGTATGGCAAGGATGCCATACCCTCCTACCTTATTGCTTTATTTCAAAGAGAACTTGTGCGAGTGGAGCATCTCCTTCGGGTCGAGTGCTTTGTCGAGCTCTTCCTTGCTCATCAAGCCCTGCTCGATAACAATGTCGTACACGGAGCGACCCGTAGCGTGAGCTTCCTTTGCCACCTTCGAGCTTGCCTTGTAGCCGATGATGGGGTTGAGGGCTGTAACGATGCCGATGCTGTTCTTCACCATCTCGTAGCAACGCTCCTTGTTCACGGTGATGCCGAGAACGCACTCCTCGGTGAGTGTCTCGATGGCGTTCTTCAGCCATGTGAGGCTCTCGAAGAGGCTCGCTGTGATGATTGGCTCCATCACGTTCAGCTCGAGCTGACCTGCCTCGGCTGCGAAGCAAACTGTGGTGTCGTTGCCGATGACCTTGAAGCATACCTGGTTTGTAACCTCAGGAATAACAGGGTTCACCTTGCCCGGCATGATAGAAGAACCAGGAGCCTTCGGCGGGAGGTTGATTTCGTTCAAGCCGCAGCGCGGACCAGAAGCCATAAGACGCAAGTCGTTGCAGATCTTTGAGAGTTTGATAGCCAAACGCTTCAATGCTGATGAATAGCTTACGTATGCACCGGTGTCGGGTGTAGCCTCTACGAGGTCGCTTGCCGATACGAAGTTCTCGCCGGTGAGCTTGCTTAGGTTGGCAGCGCAGAGCTTTGCGAAGCCCGGAACGGCGTTCAGACCGGTACCGATGGCTGTGCCGCCCATGTTAATCTCGTGCAGCAGCTTCACGTTGCGCTCGAGGTTGAGAATCTCCTCCTCAAGGTTGTTGGCGTATGCGTTGAACTCCTGACCGATTGTCATAGGCACAGCGTCCTGCAACTGTGTACGACCCATCTTGATAGTGTCGTTATACTCCTCTGCCTTGTAGCGGAAAGCGCTGATGAGGCCGGTGAGTGCGCCTACGAGATGGATGTTCATGCGAATGAGTGCCAGACGGATAGATGTCGGGTATGCGTCGTTGGTGCTCTGACCGCAGTTGACGTGGTCGTTAGGCGAGCAATATTGGTATTCGCCCTTCTCGTGACCCATGATTTCGAGTGCGCGGTTGGCGATAACCTCGTTGACGTTCATGTTAACTGATGTGCCTGCGCCGCCCTGAATCATGTCGATAGGGAAGTTCTCGTGCCACTTGCCGTCGATAATCTCGCGGCAAGCCTCAGATATCGCACTCGAGATCTCGTCGTTGATTACGCCGAGCGAGTGGTTGGTCTGTGCGGCTGCCAGCTTCACGTATGCGTTGGCGATGATGAAGTCGGGGTAGTCGCTCATCGTCTTACGTGAGATATGATAGTTGTTGATACCGCGCTGAGTCTGCACGCCGTAGAGTGCGTCAGCAGGAACCTGAAGTTCTCCCAAGAGGTCGGCTTCTACTCTGAATTTCTTTTCGTTTGCCATAATAGTTGTATTGTTTAAATTGTTTATATATTCTTTTTTTAAAACTCTTTTACTTTTTAGGCTGCGTGGGAGGTGTGTCAAAACTCCCTTATTCTAAAAAAATCACAAAGCCCTGACTTTCACAAGCCAGGGCTTTGCTATGTC
>ENA-UERG01001074-UERG01001074.1-human-gut-metagenome-genome-assembly--contig:-NODE-1074-length-24341-cov-24.750824_pt1 | contig 24341 bp, 22 predicted proteins | sample MGYA00242954_ERZ507954 | MGnify/ENA primary metagenome ERZ507954 (study PRJEB26167, sample SAMN06115478) | human gut metagenome | host: Homo sapiens | place: China:Sichuan | collected 2015-01-21... | reverse complement strand
GCCCATGCATAAGGCTGCTCCGCTTTATAAACTTACGGCTGAAAAATATCCGGATATAGAAATTTCTATTCTCAACTGGTATAATTCCGCCGTCAGAATGACGGGGTATAACCGTAATACCATTTGCGAACTCGGTACCGAAATCGTCGAAGGATGGAAGGCGTATTCGGACGAAAAGGTCGGTATTATCAATACCGTAGACGAAAGACACAACACCTGCACGCCGCTCGTGAGGTTGTTGCCCGACGGTAAGTATTGTCTTGAGATCATTCTTCGTAATAATATTACGACCGAAGAATATCCCGACGGAGTATTCCACGCTCATCCGGAATACCATAACATCAAAAAAGAGGGCATAGGGATAATAGAGGCGGTGGGGCTCTACATTTTACCCGGCAGACTTAAAAAACAAATCGAAGAAATTACTTACGTTTTAACTAAAGAAAAATCGTTTGATTACGACGATATGACTTCAGAAAAACCGTTATTCGTACATAGAGATATGATAAAGCGTCTTTTACTCGAACATCCGTCCGTTTCGGAACGCTCGGAAGCGGAAAGAATAGTGAAAGATTATATTAATCGCATTTGCGTGAAGATACTCGAAAATACTTCCGTATTCAAAAAAGACGAACAGGGGACGCTGGCGTTCAAACGCTTTTTAAGTACGGTCGGCGTAAAATAAATCGTTAAAAATTTTCAAGTGAAATATAATACAAATAAACTGAAAAAAGACGCGAATAAGGAGCGTCTTTTTTCTTGCAAAAAAATGCTTTTCAGTATATAATAGAAGCGATGCAATATTCATTATTATGGAGGAGTTTATGGATAAAATCGAATTGCTTAAATCGCGCAGGGCGGCTCTATTGGACTGCGGTCGCGATATTAGGGAAAAGATTGCCTCTTTAACCGACGACAAGAGTTTCGTCGAACTTGACGCTTACAGTTTTTCGCATAACGATTTTTACGGCGAAGACGCGCAAGGCGAAGGCGTTATAACGGGTTATGCGACCGTCGACGGCGTTCCCGTCTACGTCGTTGCTCAAAACGTTAAAGTTCTTTCCGGCGGCGTGAGCAGGGCAAACTGCCTTAAAATCAAGAAGTGTCTCGATAAAGCGTACGAAACCGAATATCCCGTCGTTTACCTTTTCGATTCGCTCGGCGTTCAGGTCGGCGAAGGGGTAAACGTACTTGAAGGAATCGCCGACGTTATCGCGTCTTCTTGCGACCTGAAAGGGCTCGTTCCGCAGTTTTCCGTTGTTTTGGGTAAACTTTACGGTTCGTTTGCGGTTCTGGCGGCAGGCGCAGACTACAACTTCATGCTTGAAGGTTCGCGCGCGGCTTACGCAAGTCCGCTCGTTATTTCTGCGGCAGACGGAAAGAATCTTTCCGACGAAGCCGTTGCGGGCGTAAAGGCGTCGGCTAAAAATTCGCTTACTACTTTCGCCGTAAAAGATTTAGCCGAGGTAAAAGCGTCCATAGCGGATATTCTTTCGGTATTACCCGAATATTCCGGCAGCGTAGTTGACACCGACGACGATTTCAACCGCGTAACCGAATCACTCAACGAAACCGTTTGTCCCGGATGCCTCGTTAAATCCGTTTTCGACGATAAAAAGATGATAGAACTCAATAAGGAGTTTTGTCCCGAAGTCGCTACGGGCATAGGCAGGGTAGGAGGAATGAGCGTTGCCGCAGTCGTATTCGGAGGCGGGGAAGACGGCGTAGAATTGACCAACGAAGTCATAGATAAAATTTCGGATTTTGCCGCGTATGCGAACAGAAACGGTTTACCCCTTCTTACGTTCGTCAATACTCTCGGTATAAAAGCCGACCTCGAAACGAGCAATTCCACCATACTTAAAAAGATATACGGGCTTTCCGAAATATTAAACGGAGCGAAAAGACTTTCCGTAGTATACGGCAAGGCGGTAGGGCTCGGATATACGTTGTTCGCATCCAAATCGCTCGGCGTAGGTTACGCGTACGCGTTTGCAAACGCCAAAATCGGTTTGTTTAACGGCGCGGCGACTTCTATTGCCTTCGGCGAAGTAAGGGAGGATAAACTTTCCGAACTCGAAGAGAGATATTCCGAAGAAAACGCCGATCCGATTAACGCCGCCAAAAACGGATATATCGACAATATCATCGAACCGCAATTCGTTCGTTCTTACGTTATATCCGCGCTTCAGACGATTGTGAGGTAAAACGATGTTGGACAATTTATTGGCAAAAACCGATTGGAGTTCGATTCCGTCGTGGCAGACGGGTTTGTTGACTTTCTTTCTCGGTCTGTTCGTAACGTTTCTCGGAATGACTATTCTCGTTCTTTGCGTTACCGGTATCGGCAAGATTCTTTCTCATAAAGATAAGAAAAAAGAAAATAAGCCCGTAACTTTACCCGATTTAAGCGAAGAAAAACCCGTTGCGGTCGACGGCGACGATATTTCCGACGAAGTAAAAGTTGCGATAATCGCGGCAATTTCCGCTTATTATTCGTCTGCGCCCGCCGCGAATAACGAATTCGTAGTCAAAAAAATCAAAAGATTAAAATAAGGGGAAGCCCTTTAAGTATTATTTAAGGAGATAATTTATGCGTAATTTTGTAGTAACCATCGACGGTAAACAATATCAGGTAGGCGTTGAAGAAGTAGGGGCAGGCGAATCTGCTCCCGTAACGCCTGTCGTAAGCGAAGTTAAACCCGTTGCAGCCGCTCCTAAAGCAGTTGCAGCCGCTCCCGCAAACGGAACGAAAGTAAACGCTCCGATGCCCGGACTTATCAAGGCTCTTTCTCTTGCGGAAGGCGCTACGGTCAAGAAAGGCGACGTTATTCTCGTCCTCGAAGCGATGAAGATGGATAACGATATTACCGCGCCTTGCGACGGTCGCATTTCTTATAAGGTCAATAAAGGAACTAACGTCGATACCGGCGAACTTATGGCAGTCATCGGTTAAGAGGTACAAATGAATAGTATTTTAACTTTACTGAACGACGGATTCGGCGAAACTATCGTCAATTCGCTTAAAAACCTGTGGGGAAGCACGGGTATAAACGATCTCGTAACGAATTTTACGACTTACGGTTGGCAAAATCTCGTAATGATAGCGATTTCGTGTATACTTTTCTTTCTTGCGATAGTTAAAAAGTTCGAGCCGCTTCTTTTACTTCCGATTGCTTTCGGTATGTTTATAGTAAATATTCCCGGCGTTTATCACGTTTTGTTCGGAACGAAAGGGTATGTCGTTACCAATTCGGCAAATGAAGAAGTTGCAAGGATGACGTTGGATGAATTAAGGGTATATCTGAATCAGCCCAATGCGTCACTAAAAGAACTGACCGAATTTGTTAAAAACGGCGTAACGTTTTTAGCAAAAGACGGACAAGAATTCGTAGTATCGGGAACGACTGCGTCCGATGCCGTAAAAGCGCTTATATCCCAAGGCGCAATCGTTACCGAAACGTGGACGGCGAGCACCATTTCTACCGAACAGGTTATAAGAGATTTCGGTCTTTTCTATTACATATACAAAGGCGTTGACTGGGTAATTTTCCCGCCGATTATATTCCTCGGAATAGGCGTTATGACGGATTTCGGTCCGTTAATCGCAAATCCGAAGAGTATGCTTATCGGCGCGGCTGCGCAACTCGGTATATTCATTACGTTCTTCGGCGCGCTTTGCATATTCGGCTTTACTCCCGCAGAATCGGGCGCGATAGCCATTATCGGCGGCGCAGACGGACCTACGGCGATTTACGTTACTAAAAAACTTGCCGAACATCTTCTTCCCGCAATCGCAATCTCGGCGTATTCGTATATGGCGCTTATACCCATTATACAAAAACCGATTATGCGCGCGGTAACCACGAAAGAAGAGCGCAAGATCAAAATGAAACAACTTCGTAAGGTAAGCAAATTCGAAAAGATTGCTTTCCCGATAATCGTTTCGCTTATAGTCGGCTTGCTTTTACCCGACGCTATGCCGCTTCTCGGCATGCTTATGCTCGGCAATCTTCTTAAAGAGTCGGGCGTATGCGGAAGACTTGCGGATACCGCTCAGAACGGACTTATGAACACCGTAACGATTTTTCTCGGAGTAATGGTAGGCTCCAAAGCGACCGGCGCGTTATTCCTGTCGCTTCAGACGCTCGGAATTATCTGCCTCGGATTGTTCGCGTTCTGTATGGGAACTCTCGGCGGACTTCTCGTAGCGAAACTTATGTGCAAACTCACTCACGGTCAAATCAATCCGCTTATCGGTTCGGCAGGCGTTTCAGCCGTTCCTATGGCGGCGAGAATATCGCAGGACGTAGGCAGAGAATCCGACCCGGATAACCACCTGCTTATGCATGCGATGGGTCCGAACGTGGCGGGCGTTATAGGCTCTGCTATAGCCGCAGGCGTTTTACTTGCCTTGTTCGCGTGATTTTTTAAGGAGAATTAAAGATTATGTCTAAAGTTATGATAACCGAAACAATATTAAGGGACGCTCATCAGTCGCAGGCGGCAACGAGAATGACTCTCGACCAGATGCTTCCCGCACTCGATCAACTCGACGAAATAGGATATTATTCGCTCGAAGCCTGGGGCGGGGCGACTTTTGACTCCTGCATGAGGTTTTTGAACGAAGACCCGTGGGAAAGACTCAGAGTGTTAAAAAGCCATCTCAAGAAAACTCCCATTCAAATGCTTCTCCGCGGTCAGAATCTGCTCGGTTACAAGCATTATCCCGACGACGTCGTAGATAAGTTCGTTAAAGCGTGCATAGAAAACGGCGTAACCGTAATCAGAGTTTTCGACGCTCTTAACGACGTAAGAAACCTCGAAACCGCGATTAAATCCATCAAGAAATACGGCGGCGTATGCGAAGCGACGATCTGCTATACGATAAGCCCCGTTCACACCAACGAATACTTCGTCAAACTTGCCAAAACGCTCGAAGATATGGGCGCCGATAATATCTGTATCAAAGATATGGCGAACTTGCTTCTTCCTTATACCGCTTACGACCTCGTAAAAGGTATCAAGGCGGTTTTGAAGCCGACTACGAAAATACATCTTCATACGCACAATACGACCGGTACGGGCGATATGGTAAATCTTAAAGCCATCGAGGCGGGTTGCGATATAGTGGATACCGCGCTTTCCGCTTTGGGTAACGGTACTTCTCAGCCCGCTACCGAACCGCTCGTTGCGACTCTTCGCGGTACCGAATACGATACGGGTATCGATTTGTCGAAACTTATCCCGATAAACGACCACTTCAAGAAGGTTGCCGCCGAACTCGAAAAGGCAGGCTCGCTTAACCCGAACGTAAGAAAAATCAACGTAAACACGCTTATTTATCAAGTTCCGGGCGGAATGCTTTCCAACCTTATGAACCAACTTAAACAACAGGGTAAACTCGATAAATTAGACGAAGTTTTGGCAGAAGTTCCGAACGTAAGAAAAGACTGCGGATATCCGCCGCTCGTTACTCCTTCGAGTCAGATAGTAGGCACGCAAGCCGTTCTGAACGTCCTTTCGGGCGAGAGATACAAAATGGTTACCAAAGAATTTAAGAATCTTCTTAAAGGCGAATACGGTAAATTGCCTGCCGAACCCGACAAAGACGTCGTTAAAAAGGTAGTCGGAGACGAACAAATCATTACTTGTCGCCCCGCAGACCTTCTTAAACCCGAATACGACAAATATAAAGAAGAAATGAAGGAATACACGCAGGAAGAAGACGTTCTTTCTTACGCGTTATTCCCCGAAGTGGCCGTAAACTTTTTCAAATGGCGCGCCGCTAAAAATCACGCCGTAGACAAAGATATGGCCGAAAACAAAGACGGAGTTTATCCCGTATGAGAATATTAGTCGCAAACGACGACGGAATTGAAAGCGAGGGTATAAAAACCCTCGCAAAAGTTCTGTCTAAACGACATAAAGTTACTATCGTGGCGCCGGACGGAAATCGTTCGGCATTTTCTCATTCTTTGACTATTTCTAAAAACCTTATTTTCAAAGAAGTCAAAGTAAGCGACGATTTCGACGCGTATACGGTAAGCGGTACGCCTGCCGACTGCGTTAAATTCGCTCTTCATTACTTTACCGACGAAAAGTTCGATATGGTATGCTCAGGCATAAATATGGGCAATAATCTCGGTAGCGATATTATGTATTCCGGGACGGTGGCGGCAGCCGTGGAAGCAAACTTTTTAGGGTTGAAATCTATCGCTTTTTCGAATACGGGCAGAAAAGATTTCGATTTTTCGGCAAATGCCGCCGTTATAGAAAAAATATTCGATAAAGTAGCCGAATTATCGTCTACGGAATACGCTTTGAACGTAAATTTGCCTAATTACGCCCCCAAAGGAGTAAAATTCGCGTCGATAGGAATACAAAAATATTCAGATTCTTACGTTAAAAACGACGACGGCACTTATAGGCTCATAGGAGAACCCGTCGATACGAAGCAAGACGAGAATTGCGACGTAGTTTTGTCTAATAAAGGTTACGTAACGGTTACTCCGGTTTTATACGACAGAACGGACTACGCGGCTATGAAAAATTTCAAGGATATTGACTTGTGAGAACGACTATAGTCGTCGGCGCGGGCCCCGCGGGACTTGTTTCTGCATATTTCAGGGCGATAAACGGCGACGACGTAATTTTGATAGAAAAAAACGAAAAAGCGGGTAAAAAACTCTACATAACGGGCAAGGGGCGTTGTAACGTAACGAACAATTGCGACCGTGAAACTTTTTTGGATAACGTAGTAACGAACGCCCGTTTTATGCGCGGGGCAATATCCAAATTCCCGCCTTCGGCTATTATAGATTTTTTGCAAAAGAAAGTAGACTTAAAGACCGAAAGAGGAAACAGAGTTTTTCCGACGAGCGACAAAGCAAGCGACATAACGAAGGCGCTCGTATCTTATTGCGCGGAAGCGGGCGTTAAAATTCATTACGGCGAAACAGTCGAGGAAATAATTTCTCGCGACGGCAAAATCACAAAAGCGATTACCGACAGAGGCGAATACGTTTGCGACGCCGTCATAGTCTGTACGGGCGGAATGAGTTATTCTTCGACGGGTTCTACGGGCGACGGATACCGATTCGCAAAGTCGCTGGGGCATAAAATAACCGCAATTAAGCCCGCCTTATGCGGATTTAATCTTAAAGGCGACTTTTTCAAAAAATTGCAGGGAATATCTCTGAAAAACGTAACTTTTACGGCGAAAATCAACGGCAAAAAAGTATATGGCGATTTCGGAGAGGCGCTTTTTACTCACTTCGGAATTTCCGGTCCTGTAGTTATTTCCGCTTCGAGTTACCTAAACAAAGTAAACTTAAACGACGTAGTATTTTCTATCGACCTTAAACCCGCGTTAAGCGAAGAACAACTCGACGCAAGATTGTTGCGCGATTTCGATAAATATAAAGGTAAAACACTATCGAATTCGCTCGTCGATTTATTGCTTCACGCATTTATTCCCGTAATTCTCGACAAAGCGGGCGTAAACGGCAATATTAAAACGTCCGACCTTAAAAAGTCGGACAGGCTTAAAATCGTACGAACCGTTAAAAACTTCGAATTTTATCCGGCATCGCTTCGCGGAATCGAAGAAGCGATCGTTACGAGCGGCGGTGTTGACGTAATAGACGTCGATCCGACCACGATGGAGAGTAAACTCGTAAAAGGCTTGTATTTTGCCGGCGAAGTACTCGACGTAGACGCTCTTACGGGCGGCTTTAACATAACCGTTGCGATGGCTACGGGATACGTCGCGGGCAACGCGAAAGAAAAGGAGTAACATGTTAAATATAGCGTTAGACGGACCTGCCGGCAGCGGTAAGAGCACCGTTGCAAAGGCAATCGCGAATAAACTCGATATTTTGTATCTCGATACGGGCGCAATGTACCGCGCCTGCGCGCTGAAATGCCTTGAATGCGGCGTTGACGTAAAAGACGAGCCTAAAGTTTTCGAAATCGTAAAAAATATCGACCTTGAAATAAAATACGTCGACGGAGGGCAGGTAACCGTGCTGGACGGCAAAGACGTTTCATCCGAAATTCGTAAACCCGAAATTTCAATGCTTGCGTCAACCGTGTCCGCGCACAAATGCGTAAGGCTTAAAATGGTCGAAATGCAGAGAAAAATTGCGGCGAGTATGGATTGCGTTTTAGACGGCAGAGAAATCGGTTCTTTCGTTTTGCCGAACGCCGAATATAAATTTTTTGTTACCGCAAAACCCGAAGTCAGAGCCGAGAGAAGATACAAAGAGTTGATTGCGCGCGGAAACGACGTAAATTACGAAGAACTTCTCAAAGAAATCAAGCAGCGGGATTATAACGACAGTCATAGAGAGTTCGCTCCGCTCGTTCAGACGGCGGACGCCGTTTATATAGATACTTCCGATATGACGATAGACGAAGTCGTCGCAAAAGTAATCTGCGTGGTTAAAGGGGAATAAAATGTGGTACAGAATTATTCGTTTTTTGTTTTTACCCTGGTTCAAACTGTTTTATATGCCTAAAATAAAAGGCAAAGAAAATTTACCCAAAGAGGGCAATTACGTAATAGTATGCAATCACTTCGGAAAATCCGACCCGATAGTGATTTTGTCGTTGTACAAGAAAAAATTGTATATTATGGCTAAAAAAGAATGGTTTTCGACAAAATTCAAAGCGGCTTTCTTTACCGAATTCGGAGCAATCCCGGTCGACAGAGAAAAGCCCGATTTCGCCTCGATTAAAAAATGTCTTACGGTTCTGAAAGACGGTAGTAATCTTCTCGTATTCCCGGAAGGTACGAGAAATAAAGTAAACAGCGACTTGCAGGAAATTAAAGGCGGGGCGGGAATGATGGCGTTTACCGCTAAAGTACCCGTCGTTCCGTTCGCGCTTAAAAAGAAATTCAAACCGTTTCATAAAAACGAATTGTATATCGGTAAACCGTTCGACTATTCCGACTTATACGGTCAAAAACGCAGTTCCGCGCTCGACGATATTCTTACCGAACGTATAAGAGAGAATTTACAAAAGACCGTCGATATTGCGCAGGGAAAGATAAAAGCGGAATAATGGAAATAATAATCGCAAAAAAAAGCGGGTTCTGTCCCGGCGTTCAAAGAGCGGTAGATACGGCTAAGAAGATATACGGTAAAAACGTGGCGATATTCGGCGAAATTATTCATAACGAAAAAGTCGTTGACGAAATCGCGGCGCTCGGTACTAAAACCGTATATTCTTTGGACGATTTTGACGGCGATACGCTGATTATCCGTTCGCACGGAGTAGGCAAGTCGATCTTTACGGAAGCCGAAAAGCGCGGAATAAAAGTAATAGACAGAACTTGTCCGTTCGTCGTAAAGACACAGAAGATAGTCGAAAAGTATTCTTCCGAAAATTACAGGATAATTATTGCGGGCGAAAAAACGCACCCGGAGGTCGTCGGACTTATCGGCTGGGCGGGAAATGCGAAAGTAGACGTCATCGACGACGATTTCGAATCGATTGACGTATCCGAGAACGATAAAATTTGTCTCGTTGCCCAAACGACTTATTCGGATGCGAAATTTCAAAAAATTTTAGCGTTTTTTGATAAAAAACGCGTTAAAACGCTTGAAGTTTTTCCCACAATTTGCTATACTACGAGAGAGCGTCAAAAAGAAGCGGATTTACTGTCTCGAAGTTGCGATGCGATGGTCGTCATAGGCGGCGTAAGCAGCAGCAATACGCGAAAACTTGCGGATATTTGCCGTAAGAATTGCGAGAATACGTTTTTCGTTTCCGATCCGAACGATCTCGATTATATAAAATTAGTAAAATTCAAAAAGGTAGGTATTGTTGCGGGGGCGTCGACGCCCATCGGACAATCAATGGAGGTTTTCTTAAAAATGGAAAGTACAGAAGTTAAAAACTCGAATGCTATGGAAGAAGCAATGACCGCTATGAGCGACGAACAATTGAAGTTCAGAAGAGGTCAGAAAGTCGTTGCGACTATATCGTCCGCAACCGACGACGGTCTTATGTTGTATATCAACAACACTAAGAAAGAAATATTGCTTCCGAAAGAAGAAATAGATTGCGAGAACTACGATAAAGCGGAATACGCCAAGAAAGTCGGCGACGAAATCGAAGTTATGATCGTAGGCCTTAACCCCGTTGCATTGTCCCAGAAAGCAATTGCCGCGCAGAAAGAAGAAGAAGAACTCATCGCCAAGATTCAGGCCGGCGAAGTTTTCACCGTTACTTGCACGGGATTCAATAAAGGCGGTCTTACCGCTAAATTCCATTCCTACGATATATTCGTTCCGTCTTCTCAGATCAGAATCGGTTTCGTAAAGGATCTTGAAAAGTTCGTAGGCAAAACCCTTCGTCTTAAAGCCGAAAAAGTTGAAAACAACGGCAGAAAGAAGCAAATCGTCGGTTCGCAGAGAGTTATCCTTGAAGCGGAAAGAGCGGAAAGAGACGCTGCTAAAAAGGCGAAAGAAGACGAATTCTTTGCAAATATTCACGAAGGCGACGTCGTTACCGGTACGGTAGTAAGATTTGCCGCGTTCGGCGCTTTCGTAGACGTAAACGGTTTCGATTGCCTTGCTCATATTTCCGATTTGAGTTGGACTAACGCGAAAACTCCCGCAGACGTACTCGAACTTAATAAAGCGTACGAATTCAAAGTTCTTAAATGCGATCAGGAAACCAAGAAGGTTTCGCTCGGATATAAACAACTTCAACCGAAGCCGTGGGAACTTGCCGCCGATAAATACGCGGTAGGCGACGTTATCAAAGGCACGGTCGTAAGAATAGTAAGTTTCGGCGCGTTTGTTGAAGTCGAAAAAGGTATAGACGGACTCGTTCACGTTTCGCAGATTTCTCACGAATGGCTTGAAAACCCGACTTCCGTTCTGAAGGTCGGCGATGAAGTCGAAGCGAAGATTCTCGGAATCGATCCCGAAAAAGAAAAGATGACGCTTTCGATAAAGGCTCTTACTCCCGCTCCCGAAAGACCGAGAAGAGAAGACGCGGAAGGCGAAGCGAAACACGACAGAAAGGGCAGAAGAGAAAAGGTTGAAGCAAACGACGACGAACCCAGAGAATGGTCTGAAGGCGGCGTTGGCGGAATCTCGCTCGGCGACCTTATCAACAAATAATAATCAAAAAATTAAACCGACTGCAATCAAGCAGTCGGTTTTTTAACGCGTAAATTTATGAAAACGGGTTGCCAAACGTGGCAACCCGTTTATTTATCTTTGTCTGACGGGAAGGCGTTTTATTGCTTTCGTTACGTATTCAATTAGTTTAGTCAACCAAGTGCCGAGTAATACGTCAAACAATACAAGCCCTATAATCAAGGCGATATAACCCCAATAATAGTATATATCGGATAATAAGGACGGTAATGACATCATTCCCATCAGCGTATCCGAACACATAAATATGAGTGACGCCGCCGTTACGAGCGATATAAGAATGCCTCTGTATGCGTTATACGGCTTAGATATAATATGCATATTGGCTATGCCGCCGAGTGTAAGCGCCGCGACGTTAAACGTCTTTTGCAAATCGGCTATTTTATCCGACGGCGCGAAACAATACGTAGAAACTACTTCTATTATTAAAACGTTAAATATTAAAATACAAGCGCCCGGTATTGCGTGAGAAAATAAGTAACTCACAAACTTACCGTTGACTTTATTCGTGTTGGCCTGCATAGACAAGAAGAACGATCCTATACCGATTACAAACAATTCGAGCAGCATCATCATCTGACTGTCAAACGGAAACATTGCTTTTCTTGCAATCGAAATTATCGCAAAGACCAACGTAAATAACGTTTTCATTAAGAACAACGAAGAAGATTTTTCGATATTATTAATTACTCTTCTTCCTTCGGCAACCACGTGCGGCATAGAATTGAAGTTATTATCCATTAAAACTATGTGCGCTATGTTCTTCGTCGCGTCGCTTCCGGAAGCGACTGTTATAGAGCAGTGGGCTTCTTTCATCGCAAGAATATCGTTTACGCCGTCGCCCGTCATTGCTACGGTATGTCCGGCATGTTTTAACGCTTTTACGAGTATTGCCTTTTGTTCGGGGGTAACTCTTCCGAAAACGTTATATTTCGTGGCGCACGCAATAACGTCGGCTTCGCTCATTCCTTCAAGACTTACGTATTTATCCGCGCCTTCGACGCCGGCCCGTTTTGCGACTTCCGAAACCGTTACGGGATTATCGCCGGAAATTACCTTTACGTTGACTTCGTTTTTCTTGAACCATTCGATGGTCTGAATAGCGTCGCGACGTATATTGTCGCTCAACGTTATTATAGCGAACGGTTTCATATCGCTCGGCAACTGATCGCCGATAATCGGTTTTTCGGAATGGGCAAGCATTAAAACTCTTTGTCCCATTGCGGTATAGTGCTTTATCTGACTTGAAACGCCTCTCGGAATAGCGCTTTTGGGAAGTATAAATTCGGGCGCGCCCAAAGCAAACGAGCCGACGGCTGATATTCCGTCCGAAAACGAAACGGCCGAATATTTCCGCGCGGAAGAGAAGGGAATGGTCTTTATCGCCACTAATTTTTTTTCCGAGCCGAAATACGCGCGCAGAGCGGTTGAGGTTTGGTTATTATCTTCCAAAGCGTACTGCATGGACGAAACTATATCGTTTATACTATATTTATAATCGCTCTTGAATAAAACGCAGTTAGAAACCTTCATTCTTCCGTCTGTAATCGTTCCCGTTTTATCGAGGCACAATACGTCTACTCTCGCAAGCATTTCGAGGGCGTACATATCTTGTACGGAGGTGTTTTTGCCGGCAAGACGTATGACGCCGACAGCCAACGCAAGAGTTGTCAAAAGAAACATTCCGGACGGAATCATTCCGAGAACGACCGAGGTCGTCCTTTTAACCATTTCAACAACGCCGAGTTGAGTCAATTTGCCCGCGACAGCGTAAATTTTATCGTCGCGGGATATAGGATTGGCAATTAAAACCGCTTTATTCGTCAATAGCACGCCTATACTTATCGGAATAATCAAGATACCTATAACTCTTATTATCCAGGTAAGGGTAGACATAAGTTCGGACGAAGGCTTTTTGTATTTTTTCGCTTTCGCGGATAATTGTTGAATATATCTGGATTCTCCGACTTTGTCCGCTACAATCAAAGCGTTTCCGCTTACAACGAAACTGCCTGCAAGTACCCGATCTCCGACTTTCTTCTTAACGGGAACGCTTTCGCCTGTAAGCATTGACTCGTTTACTTCGAGCATACCCGATAAAAGCGTTCCGTCGACGGATATCTGATTGCCCGTGGAGTATCTGACTACGTCGTCTAAAACGATTTCGTTGACGGGAATATCTGCGTTTTCACCGTTTCGCACGACGTGAGCGACAGGCTCGTTCAGAAGCGATAATTTTTCAATCGTCTTTTTGGCTTTAATCTCCTGAATAATTCCTATCGCAAGATTACAACCGTAAATAACGACGAACGTGAAGTTAAAAACACCTACTTTTTCATCGGGAGTTTTTGCTTGGGAATTTACGAAAAGCAACGCCGCAAGACAAACGACGCAAAGCAGGTTGAAAAACGTAAACAGATTCGAGCAGATAATTTTTCCTATCGACTTTGAATATTGTCGCCCTTTTACGTTGCATTGGTATTGAGACTGACGGATAAGTACTTGTTCGCCGGTCAGACCGTATTTAGGATCAGGCTTAAACCTGTCTTCGGGTAAAACTTCTTCGGGAAGTTTATTTTTGTTCGTCGACTTATGCTTTTTTTCTTTTTTTACGGTATGAGGCGTAAGAAATTCGTCGATTTTTGTATCAAGATCGTATGCGTCGCTTTGTTTGTCCGGCATATAACTCTCCTTCGGCGGTAATTCGACCGATTAACTGTTCTTAATATATAAAAAATTATATCATATTATTTCTTAAATTTCAAGATTATAAACGAGATTAATTCGTCAAAACTTATAATAATGATTAACGCGTTCGTATAAGTTAAAAAATCGCGCTATTTTTATACATTAAATTGACTTTTTAAGTCTTTTAATATATAATTGATTATATAAAACGAAAAAGGATATGATTATGGATAATAAATCGTTGTTGAAATATGCCGAACTTGCCATAAAAGTAGGGGTAAATCTCCGGAAAGGCGAAATGCTCGTCGTAAACGCCCCCGTTTCGGCGCAGAAATTCGTTGAAATAGTCGTTAAACAGGCGTATAAAGCGGGCGCAAGGAACGTAGAAGTTCAGTGGACCGACGAAATCGTCAGCAGACTTAATTACAAATATCGTTCTAAGAAAGAACTTTCCAAAGTTCCGGAATGGGTCAAGGTAAGAAGCGACTCTTATATAGACGAAAAAATCGCGTATCTTAACGTTTTTTCCGAAGACCCGGAATGTCTGAAAGGTATAAATCCGGAAAAAGTCGCTGTTTTCAGAAGAGCGAGAGGGAAAGCGTTAGAAAAGTTCAGAGATTATACCGGATCCAATAAACTTCGTTGGTGCATTATCGCTTATCCGAATAAAGCGTGGGCAAAAAAGATGTTCCATTCGCTTAATGCAAACGAAGCGTTAAAAAAGCAGTGGGAATATATAAAAAAGACCGTTCGTCTTGACTATGATAATCCGATTGAAGCGTGGAAAGAGCATCAGGAACGTATTACGCGCCGTTGCAGAACTTTGAATGACGCTAAAATCACTGCTTTTCACTATAAAAACTCGCTCGGAACAGACGTTACGGTCGGAATGCCGAAAGGTTATATTTTCTGCGGCGGAGCGGAAAAGGGCGAACTCGACGGTATTTATTTCACGGCGAACATGCCTACCGAAGAGGTTTTTTCGTGTCCAGACAGAAATGCCGTGAATGGGAAAATTGTCGCTGCATTGCCGCTTTGCAGAAACGGGCAGATTATCGACAAGTTCTGGTTTGAGTTTAATAACGGCAGAATCGTAGACTACGGCGCAGAGCAGGGCTACGACAACCTTAAAACCATTATAGAAACCGACGAGGGCTCGCATTATTTAGGCGAAATCGCGCTCGTAGGATATAATTCGCCTATCAGAAACCTTGAAACGATGTTTTACGAAACCCTTTTTGACGAAAACGCAAGTTGTCATTTTGCGATAGGCGATTGTTACCCGACTTGCCTTCAGGGCGGCGGAAACATGAACAAAGAAGAACTTACCGAACACGGCTTAAATTCTTCGCTTGAACACGTCGATTTTATGGTCGGAACGAACGATCTTGAAATTACGGCAACTACCGAATGCGGTAATGTGCTTAAAATCTTTGAGAACGGAGAATGGGTGATATAATGGATAAGAAAAAGAAAAAAGTTTCCGCGGCGGAAAACGCAAAAGAACTAACTGACGACGTTTCGCTCGTTTCCGAAAAAAAGAGCGAAGTGGTTGAACATTCGATTGTCACTATAATTTCGGTAATACTTTTAATCGTTGCTTCTTTCATAAAAGGTAATGACAACGTTGCGCGTTGGCTTTATACCGTTTCGTTCGTCGCTGCAGGGTACGAAATACTTTATTCCGCAATCGTAAAACTATCAAAAAAAGAAGTAATTATCGAAGAAATTGCCGTTGTCGCAGGCTCTCTCGTTTTGCTGTATTCGGGTTACGGACAGTATGCTTGTCTTATAATTATAGCGTATTCTTTGATTGCTCTCTCCAAAAAATCATTCGAATATATCGCTTTGAACAAATCGGAAAAACTTTCTGTCGCAGCAGGCTACGAAACCGACGACGAAATTAAAAAATCGTTCGTCGTAAGAGCGGAAAATCTTAAAACGATAATAGACGAAACTCCGAACTCAAAAATATTCGAAAAGAAATTCAGGTTAATTTTCGGAGCGGTAGGGATTATTATCGGTCTGTTATTGACGTTCGTTCCGCCGATATTCGCAAAAAGCGCTTACGTTGACGCTTTGAAAGATAAATGGCTTATTTGCGGAGCGATCGTAGCGTCATTGTGGCAACTATCCTCGGTTTGCGTGTTTTTAAGTTTGAATTATATCGCCGGATTTATTTCCGCCGACAGATATGCGGCTACGTTCGGCTCGTTTGCGGCGATCGATAAATTTGCCGAGGCTGCCGAAATCGCATTTGACGGATCGGGCGTATTGACCGATAAAAGTCTTACGATAAATTCTGTCGATTCTACAAACGCCGGTAATACACTCTCGGTACTTTATTCGCTCGAAAACGATATAGACGAATATATAAAATCGGCGATTTCGGTATATGCGAAAAACAACAGAATAACTTTGAATAGTATTCTTTTCGAAAACGTAAAACATTTTGAAACGTTAGGTGTTACCGCAGATTTTAACGGTAAACGGTATGCTGCCGGCAATAAAACTCTCCTTAAAAAAGTCTTCGGCGTTTCAGTAGAAGACGATAGCGACGAATCCGTAATTTTCGTCGCGGAAGAAGGCGCCGTAATCGGAAAAGTAAACTATACCCGCATAGATAAAATTAACGCCCGGGGCGAGATTAAAGAATTGACCGACGACGCAGGTATGATCGCGTCGCTTCTTAGTTCCGATAAAGTGTCCGTCGTAAACGCAATGAAAGACAAACTCGGTCTGGACAATGCGGTTGCCGGAGCGTCGCCGAAATACAAAGCCGAATACGTTAAAAATTCCGGCGCCGTATACGTCGGCGACAGCGAGTACGACGCGAACACCATCAGGCTTCTTGACGGAGAATGCGTTTCGGTAGGGGGCGAAAAAGTATATAAAAACGGATTGACCGTCAGCGGGCGCGACGTCAGACAGATTCCCGTTGTCGTTAAGATTGCCAAAAGAACGACTAAAAAGAAAAAGTTTATTACTTTATTTACCTCTATTGTAAAAGCGGCGGCTATCGTAACCGGCGTCGTATTATTTGCCGTAAAAGGCAACTATATGAGTATTCCGATTTTGGGATGTCTGGCGAGTGACGTAATATCGTTTTTTATCGCCGCGATGAACTTAACCGATCCCACATAAATTTTCTTTGTTGTCAATAAACCTCTTTTACGATAATATAATTGTATAAGAGGTTTATATTTTGAAGAAAATAGAGAAGAGAATCGTCAATTCCGTTTCTGCCGTTATACTTTGCATTATTGCCGTTGCAATTACGGCGGTATGCTTTCTCAAGGGCGACGTTGCGTTGAAAACGGACGGAAAAAGTTACGCTCCATACTATAACGGCAACAGAAATTCGCGTAAGGTCGCTATAATGATCAATGTATACGAAGGTTCCGACGTGGTAAAAGAAATGCTTGCGGTTCTGAAAGACAAAGGGGCGAAAGCGACTTTTTTCGTGGGCGGTTGTTGGGCGGACGACAACGGCGAATTACTTTTGAAAATTCTCGAAGACGGACACGAATTAGGCAGCCACGGATATTTTCATAGAGATCATGCAAAACTTAACGAATCTCAAAACCGTGAAGAAATGACCGCAACGGACAATCTTATTCGTCGGTTGACGGGGTATGACGTAAAATTATTTGCTCCGCCATCGGGGTCTTACTCGGCAACCACGTTAAAAGTCGCCGAAAGTATGGGCTATAAAACGATAATGTGGAGCAAAGACACTATCGATTGGCGCGACAAGGATATTAAAACTATAATAAACAGAGCGACTAAAGACGTTTGCGGAGGGGATATGATATTAATGCACCCTAAAAAGCATACGCTGGAGGCTTTGCCGAGAATTTTAGATTATTACGAAAAAGGAGGACTTACCGCCGTAACGGTAAGCGAGTGTATAGAAAATGGCGCAGGTTAAAAAATATGCGGGCGGATTAAGACTGATCGTCGAAAATATGCCGTCTTTACGTTCCGTCAGCATCGGAATATTGGTCGGGGCGGGAAGTTGCCTTGAAAACGCCGATAATAACGGAATATCTCATTTTATCGAACATACGACTTTTAAGGGAACTAAGAGATTTAATTCCCGTACTCTTTCCGAGGCGTTTGACGATATAGGGTCGCAAGTAAATGCTTTTACTTCGAAAGAAATGACTTGCTACTACGTCAAATCGACTAAATCCGCAATGGAAAGAAGCGTTGATCTGCTTTCCGATATGTTCCTAAACTCGGTTTATGACGAAGACGAATTAAACCGTGAAAAAGGAGTAATTATCGAAGAAATAAATATGTCGGAAGACACGCCCGAAGACGTTTGTCTGGATACTCTGTCTTTGGCGTATTTCGGTAACGACGGATTAGGCAGAACTATTCTCGGCAGTAAAGAAAATATTACGAAATTCGATAAATCGTATATCGAAGCGTATAGAAAAGCCTATTACAACGCAGATAACGTTGTAGTGTCTTTTGCGGGTAACGTAACGATAGAAGAAGCAGACCTTCTCGTTTCGAAGTATATCGAGCCGTTTCTTTCGACAAATAAATCGGATAGCCTTATAGTTCCTACCGATAAAAATCTGTACGGGAAAATTTCTAAAAATAAAGAAATAGAGCAATTACACCTCGCACTCGGTTTTTCGTGTGTAAAATACGACGACGAACTCAACAACGAAGCGGCCGTGATGAACGTTGCTCTCGGTTCGGGGATGAGCAGTCGTTTATTCCAGACCGTAAGGGAAAAATTAGGTCTGTGTTATACAGTTTATTCCTATCCGTCGGGTTACAGAAATACGGGCAGTTTAGCCGTTTATGCAGGAGTTAATAAAGAAACCGTCAATAAAGCATACGACGCGATATTCGCGGTTTTGAAAGAATTACAAAACGACGGAATAGGCGAAAGCGAACTTTCAAGAGCAAAATCGCAAATGCTTTCTTCGTTCGAATTCGGCAGCGAAAACACAGCCTCGCAAATGATGCTCTTCGGAAAATATTTGCTTTTTACAGATAAAATCTTTGATTTTGACAACAAAGTTAAGAAAATCGAAGGTGTTACCGGCGAGGGGTTAAATAAATTTATCCGTTCTCTTGACTTTGATGATTTTTCGTTGTCGATAGTAGGGAAAAATGCGGAAAATATCAAATTCTGAAATCTCAATCTCAGGCTAAAAGCGGCGGTCTCAAACTTATTCGAGACCGCCGCTTTTTTAGCAGGAGGTTTTAGTCTTCATAATAATTTTCAATACATTCCGCCCATTCCGCCTTGACCGCCTTGAGGCATCGGGGGTACGGGTTCGGGAATATCGGTTACGATACTCTCGGTGGTGAGTAACGTTGCGGCGATAGAAGCGGCGTTCTGAAGAGCCGAACGGGTAACTTTCGTCGGGTCGATTATTCCGCTTTCCACCATATCGACGTATTCGTTTTTATATGCGTCGAAGCCGTAGTTTGTCTTTCTGCTTCTTAATATATTACTTAAAATAACGGATCCGTCGAGTCCTGCGTTCTTTGCGATTTGCCTTACGGGTTCTTCGAGAGCGGTAAGTATAATCTGCGCGCCGGTCTTTTCGTCTCCCGAAAGTTTAGCAATTAAGGCTTTAAGAGCGGGAATAGCGGTAAGAAGGGCAGTTCCGCCGCCGGGAACGATACCTTCTTCGACTGCCGCTTTCGTGGCTGCCAAAGCGTCTTCGATACGCATTTTCTTTTCTTTCATCTCGACTTCGGTCGCCGCGCCGACGTTGATGACGGCTACGCCGCCCGCAAGTTTGGCGAGTCTTTCCTGAAGTTTTTCTCTGTCGTAATCGGAAGTCGTTTCCTCGATTTGTTTCTTGATAGACGAAACTCTTGCCTTGATTGCATCCGGATCGCCCGCGCCGTCTATAATAACGGTATTGTCTTTATCGACCTTGATTTGTCCTGCGCGACCGAGCATGTCGGGCGTAACGTCTTTGAATTCGACGCCGAGTTCGGAAGAAACCACCTGACCTCCGGTTAAAATAGCAATATCTTCGAGCATAGCCTTTCTTCTGTCGCCGAATCCGGGGGCTTTAACGGCAACGGAGTTGAAAACGCCTTTTAATTTGTTTACCACCAAAGCGGCGAGAGCGTCGCCTTCTACGTCCTCGGCAATAATTAAAAGTTTCTGACCTTGTTGAGCGATGGGTTCGATGACGGGGAGTATTTCCTGTACCGAAGAAATCTTCTTATCGGTAATAAGGATAACGGGATTGTCGTAAACTGCGACCATTTTATCGGTATCGGTAACCATATACGCCGAAGCATAACCTCTGTCAAACGACATACCGTCGACGGTAGAGAGTTCGGTTTTCATAGTTTTGCTTTCCTGAATGGTGATTACGCCGTCTTTACCGACTTTTTCCATTGCTTCTGAAATAAGATTGCCGATATTTTCGTCGCCTGCCGAAATAGAAGCGACTTGCGCGATCGCGTTTTTAGACTCAACGGGTTTGCTTATCTTTTTAAGTTCATCTACCGTCGCGTCAACCGCTTTTTGTATACCTTTCTTCAATACTATCGGGTTTGCTCCGGCGGCAAGGTTCTTAAGCCCTTCCTTGATAATAGCCTGCGCCAAAACTACCGCGGTGGTCGTTCCGTCGCCGGCGACGTCGTTAGTCTTAGTCGAAACCTCTTTAACGAGTTGCGCACCCATATTTTCAAACGGGTCTTTAAGTTCTATTTCTTTGGCGATCGTAACGCCGTCGTTGGTAATCAGCGGAGCGCCGTACTTTTTATCGAGAACGACGTTTCTACCTTTGGGACCTAACGTAATCTTAACGGTATCGGCGAGGGTATTTACGCCGGCCTCAAGCGCTTTCCTTGCTTCTTCGCCGTATTTAATCTGTTTTGCCATAATAAGTCACTCCTTATAATATTATTCTACGACGGCGAGAACGTCTGATTGAGTTATAATCGAAACTTCTTCACCGTTTACTTTTGCCTTGATTACCGAATTTGCGGGGAACAGCACGACGTCACCCTCTTTAACGAGCATTTTCCCGTCGACTCCGCATCCTGCCGCCAATACTTTTGCGGTAACGTATTTTTCCGAAGAGGAGGGAAGGAAAAATCCGCTCTTCGTCGTTTCGTTTTGTTCTTTTAATTCGACTATAATATTGTCGTATAAAGGTTTAATTTTCATAATTTACCTCCGGTTTTTTGTTTTAGCACTCTATACGTTAGACTGCTAACACTATTATAGCCTTTTGTTAAGTTTTGTCAATAATTTTTAGGTTCATTTTAATATTTTTTTTCAAAAAAATTATTTTTTAGGTTTCCGTTTCGACAAATGGAAGAAAATTATTGCTAAATATCTCGAATTGTGTTAAAATATAGCAGACAAAACCTTTCGGGGACGATTTTATGGACAAATGGGATAAAAGATTTATCGAAATAGCAAAACTTGTGGCAACATGGTCGAGTTGTTTTCAGGAAAACAGACAAGTAGGAGCGGTCATAGTAAAAGATAAGAGGATTATGACCACGGGATATAACGGCGCTCCGAGCGGCATCGAGAACTGCAAATCCCGCGGCGAATGTTTAAGAAGAAAATTAAACGTTGCGAGCGGAACCAAACTCGAACTTTGCTATGCCGTTCATGCCGAGCAAAACGCCATCGCGCAAGCCGCAAAACTCGGTATCTCGGTTGACGGCGCAACCTTGTATTGCACACATCAGCCGTGCGTGATATGTTGTAAGATGATAATCAATTCCGGAATCAAACGCGTCGTATATTGTTACGGCTATCCCGACGAATTCTCTATGGAACTTTTCAGAGAAGCGGGAATTACGGTCGATCAATTAAACGATTAATTTATAAACTCTATAAAACTGACGGAGGCGAATACAATGAGCAATAACCCTATAGTAACTTTCAAAATGAAAGGCGGAAAGACTTTTTACGCCGAACTCTATCCCGAATACGCGCCGAACACGGTCAATAACTTTATTTCTCTCGTAAACAAAGGATTTTACAACGGGCTTTGCTTCCACCGCGTAATCGAAGGATTCATGATTCAGGGCGGAGATCCGAAAGGTAACGGAACGGGAGGTCCGGGGTATACCATAAGGGGAGAATTCGACAAAAACGGATTCAAAAACCCCCTGAAACACAAACGAGGCGTACTTTCTATGGCGCGTTCGATGATGCCCAACAGCGCAGGTTCGCAATTTTTTATTATGCACGCAGACGCGCCTCATCTCGACGGGCAATACGCCGCTTTCGGTATGATTATCGACGGTATGGACGTTGTAGACGAAATAGCGAAATGCAATACGGATTATAACGATAAACCACTTCGCGACCAGATTATGGAAGAAGTTACGGTCGATACTAACGGAGAGGAATACGACGAACCCGAACGTTATTGATTTTGAAATTGAATAATTTAATATTAAGTGCAGATACTTTGCTTATGACGTTATACGTTGTAATTTTCATGGCGGTATCTGCTCTTTTTTTACCCGTGACCGTCAGAATAAAGATTTTCGCCGATTTCGAGAAGAAAAAAATTTTTTACACTCTGTTCGTACCGGCTAATCTCAGAATCAATTCCGGTTACGTGGGATTTACAAAAAAAGCCGTTATTGTTCATTTCAGCGATAAAAAAGCATACGCAGTAGATTATAAGGCGTTTAAGCCGAATAAAAACGCTACCGATATGCTTTTCAGGCTAAATTTTACTAAAGTAAAAGGAAATATTTTTCTCAAAAATTCCGCTTCATTCTGGCTGTATTGCCTGACCAACGGAATTCGCTGCGCAAGCGCGGCGGCGTTTGCGGTAATGAAAGAAGAGGGCAGGTATACCGATTTCGGGTTAGACGTAACGTTTACGGGCGAAAACGGCTTTGACGGCGCGTTAAATGAAATTATAGTCGCTTTTAATTTATTCACTCTGATCGAAGCCTTCATCTATAAATTATTCGGAGGAAAGACGAATGCCTAAAAAAATCAAAAAGAATAACAAGATAAAAGATCTTACGTTAGCATCGATAAACGATCTGAGCAACGTAATCGACGTGAACGCAGTAGTCGGAAAACCTATGATAATGACCGACGGAAGTACGGTTATACCGGTATGTAAGGTTTCGATGGGACTTATGACGGGCGGAGGAGAATACGGCGAAATTAAACGGCTTAACACGTGTCGTGACAGTCAGTTTGCGGGAGGCAGCGGCGCCGTCATATCAATGAAACCGATAGGTTTTTTAGCAAGCAGTGATACGGGGGTAAAACTGATTTCAACCGATAAAGACGTTTATACCCGGCTTTTCGATACGGTTGAAGAGTTTATAGAAAAAATTAAAAAATGAAGAAATTATCAATAATATTACTACTTTTTACGATATGCGTAATTATAAGCCGTCATCATACGTTCGCAGATGCGGAATATTCGCAATCGTCGGCCGAAGCGGTTATGGAGGTTTCAAGCGGAAGGCTTTTATATTCTCATAACGAAAAAGAAAAATTGCCTATGGCAAGTACGACTAAAATAGTAACCGCAATAACCGTTATCGAAAATTGCGACGTGAATTCCGTAGTACAAGTAACTGCAAAAACCGTGAACGTCGAAGGAAGCAGCGTATACCTTAAAGAAGGCGATAAATTTACCGTCAAAGATCTTTTATACGGTTTAATGTTAAGGTCGGGAAACGATTGCGCGGAAACGCTCGCCGTGTATTGTTGCGGTAATATCGCAGATTTTTGTAAATTAATGAACGATACCGCGAAAAAATGCGGGGCAAATGACAGTAATTTCGAAAATCCGCACGGTTTACCGCGCGAAAACCATTATACTACCGCAGAAGACTTATGCAAAATAACTCGTCACGCTTTACAGAACGATTTATTTTCTGCGATAGTATCTACGAAAACTTACGTTGCGACCGAAATTGGAAGCGGCGAAAAAAGAATATGGAAAAACAAGAACAAATTACTAAATTTTTTCGATGGAGCAAACGGAGTTAAAACGGGTTATACCAAACAGGCGGGAAAATGTTTCGTCGGAAGCGCCACTATAAACGGTATGAAAGTGATTTCGGTCGTACTTAATAGTCCGCAAATGTTCGAAAGAAGCGAAGAATTGCTTAAAAAAGCATTTTCGGAATATAAATTCATCAGATTATTCGACGAAACGAGATTTGATTACGTTGCTTTTACTCCGGACAGAAAATTCGCTTACGATCTGTATGTAAAACGAGGTTTTTCGTATCCGATAAGCGAAAAAGACGATATAAACGTCGAGTTGAATTTACCCGAAATTTTGCCGTTAAACTTCAAAATAGGCGAAAGCGTTGGCGAAATTAGAATTTATTGCTCAAAACAGTTGATTTTTTCGGAAAATATCTATACACTGAATACGAAGTAACATACAGGACGCGTACTAATGAGAATAAATAAATATTTGGCGGAATGCGGAGTTGCCAGCCGCAGGGCGTGCGACGAAA
>ENA-UERG01001069-UERG01001069.1-human-gut-metagenome-genome-assembly--contig:-NODE-1069-length-24393-cov-60.983591_pt1 | contig 24393 bp, 17 predicted proteins | sample MGYA00242954_ERZ507954 | MGnify/ENA primary metagenome ERZ507954 (study PRJEB26167, sample SAMN06115478) | human gut metagenome | host: Homo sapiens | place: China:Sichuan | collected 2015-01-21... | reverse complement strand
CGACCTTTGGCAGCCCATTCATCTACATGCTCCGCCATTGGTGATGATGGAGTAATAGGGTAGATAGCAGCAACCTCTGTAAACATGTAGCTTACATGTGCGGCAGCGGTGTTACCATCACAAGTGATAAATTTTTTCTCTTTAGCCATTTTACTTTTAGATAAAATATTAAATATGTTTTGTATAAATTCTCGTTTCTTTATTTCTTTGAGTACAGGAATTCTACCCATAGTACAAGAATCCTATTCTTTAGTATAGGAATCCCAGCAGCCACAAAGGAATCTTGTTGTCCTTTCCCACCTCCGTATTATAGCGGGCATAGATGGTGTCTGGATTGCTTCGAATCTTGTTGGTGGCTTGGGCGTCGCAGATTCTGAACTTCCTGTTGCCGTCTACCGTGTAGAAGTGATCCTTACCTCCCTGGTGCACCTTGTGGTCTTTCCAGAGCGAGTTGACGAAGAATGTTTCCATCACCTCCTGTGTATCTATCTGGATAGGATAGATGGCGTACATGAGGTTCGGGTTGTGCATCATCACTTTGGATGGCTTCTTCGGGAAATCCTGACCTTCTGGATAAATCATATTGATGAGTCGGGCGTCTGCCAGATACTTGATGTAGTTCATCACTGTGGCTCGGCTGGTATTGATACTGTCTGCAAGCTGGCTCACATTTGGCGCCTTGGCTCCTTCCACTGCCAGCTGATAGAAGAGTGACTTGATCTTCGGCAGGTACTTCAGTTCAATCTGCTTGATGAGGAGGATATCAACCTCGGTCATCATATTCATCGTCTTTAGTAGATTCTCTGTAAAGTTACGCTGTTCCAGGAAGAATGGATAGAAACCATGGTGCAGATAGTCCTGGAAATATTTCATCGGACTTACCTTTGGCAGAATCTGCTTGATGATGTGCTCATGATTGCGCAGGATGTCGTCAAGTTCGTATGCCTTGAAGTTGTTGCCCGTCTGCAAGTTGATGAACTCACGGAACGAGAAGCCGCGCAGGTTATAGCTTTTCACGATGCCGTTCAGCTCAGGGTTCTCTTCCTTCAGTCGCATCACGCTTGAACCGGTGAATACGATTTTCAGTTCCGGATACAGGTCGTAGCACTTGCGGAGCTCCTTGCTCCAGTCCTGCTGCTTGAACACCTGGTCGATGAGCAATGTTCTGCCACCTTGTTTCACGAAGTCGCCGGCAAAGTCGGCGATTCCTCTACTCTGGAAATAGAAGTTGTTCATATTCACAAACAGGCACTTTCGATCGTGAGGTCCAAAGTGCTCCTTGGCATACTGCAATAGGAATGTCGACTTGCCGACACCTCGTGTGCCCTTGATTCCAATCAATCGGTCGTTCCAATCGATTTCATCCATCAAGGTGCGTCTCACTGGGGCATCTGTATGCTCTACGAGATATGTATGTGTTCTGAAGAATGCTTCTTCCATGCGTTTAATATTGATTCAATTTTGTTTTTACGATGCAAAGGTAATAATATATTTTAAATTTGCAAACTCTAGATAGCAAAAACTAACTTTTTTTTCATTATTTAGCACTTTTCTACGTAAAACCGCCCTTATTTTGCCATTTTTCCCTCTTTATTTTGTAACTTTGCAGCATGAAACTACATATCTTCAATCCGGAACACGATTTGGCCTTGGCCGCAAATTTGCAGCAGTTCACCGCACCTCATGCAGGAAGACAGTTGCGAAGCGACCTGGCGTTTATTCCTGCCTTGTGGGCAGATCAGGGTGATTGGGTGCTTGTTGATGACATCGACAATGCACTCGACAAGGTGCGCCATTTGGGGGAGCATCTTGCAGAAAAAGTTGAGTTTATAACCAAAGTTCAGTTGGAACATGCGCTTAAGACGGAGTTTCTTGACAGCATTCATCCCTGGGGATGGAACTTGAGTCTGAAACATGAGCTGGAGCGAATGGGCGTGCCCGACATCATGTTGCCTACCGACGATACATTAAATAAGGTACGCATGATAAGCAGCAGGCAGTGGGCTGCCCAGCATCTGCAGCAGGGCGTAGTATATGCTGATTCCTATGAGAAGGTGAAGGCGTTGGTGCTGCAGCAGGGCAAGGCTGTGGTCAAGGCTCCCTGGAGCAGCAGCGGCAGGGGAGTGAAGTATGTGGCTGCCGATGAATTCAGAACAGCTGGCGAATATCCTGCCTTTGAACGCTGGACCCGCAACATCATTGCGCAACAGGGTGGCGTTACCGTGGAGCCTTATTATAATAAGGTGAAAGACTTCGGCATGGAGTTCGAAATGCGTGACGGCAAGGTGAACTATCTGGGACTCTCGTTGTTTGATACCATCAAGAATGCTTATTCCGGCAACCTGCTCTGCTCTGAAGAGGAAAAGCTGGATATCTTGAAGCGATACGTGAGTGAGGAGACTCTTTCTGCTGCACGTCAGAGAATTATGGATGTTATGGAGCCTGCACTGAAGGATGTCTATAGCGGACCTTTTGGCGTGGATATGATGATTGCCTCCAAGGAAGGTCAGCTGGAACTGGCTTCATGCATAGAACTGAATCTTCGCAGAACGATGGGCCATGTGGCTCTTTGTTTGACAAAGATAGCCAATCCACAGAGTCTGATGCGCGTGGAGTTTGACGGCAACAGATACCATCTGCGTGTGATGCCAGGCAAGCAGGCAGATGATGGGGCTTTAGGCAAGCAGGCTGTTAATGAGTCTTAAATTAGAACTGTCTGATGCAAGAAATCGTCGAAACTTGCATTTCATAGACAGATTATCAACAAATATGAATGATTATGAAGAAGAGTAATTTTAGCAAAATGGCTTCTGCTGCCCTCATGATGACGGCAGCTATGGCAATGACTTCCTGCGCCAGCAGCAAGAAGATAAATGGCGATTCTAATGCAAGCAAGAGTAACGATATGGGAAAGAATGAAGAGGACTTGGACAATAGTTATCTGGTTCTTTCTGATTCCCAGCGAGAGATTATCCATAAGAATAATGTTTTCGCCCTTCGTCTTTTCGACAAGCTCTCAGGTCATTCTTCACAGGTGGTTTCTCCGATGAGTGTGGCTTATCTGATGGGTATGTTAGCTAACGGTGCTGATGGAACTACTCAGCAGGAGATATTGAAAGCCATTGGCTGCGAAGGTGTTAACGTTGATGAGTTAAATGAAACCTACAAGGCTATTATCCAAACTGCAGGTAGACTTGACAAGCAGACTAAAGTGGAGATAGCTAATTTCATCGCTGTCAACAAGAGCTTCTCTGTGAACAGTGCATTCAGCAAGAAGGTAGGCGACAATTATCAGGCTGCCATTGAGAGTCTTGACTTTACATCCGGTAAAACCACCGACCGCATCAATGGCTGGTGCAAGGAGAAGACCCATGGCATGATTCCACAGCTTATCAGCCAGGTGGATCCTCAGGCTGTTTCTTATCCGATGAATGCCATCTTCTTCAACGGCACATGGCAGTCGAAGTTTGATGCACGCAATACAAAGGAGGTTAACTTCCGTGGTTACACCCGTGATATTCAGAAAGTACAGATGATGCATCAGGTTAAGAAGTTCTTCTATTCAGAGAATGATACCTTCAAGGCCGTCGACCTTCCTTACGGCAACGGTACCTATCGCATGATGGTGCTTCTTCCTAACGAGGGCAAGAGCATCCAGGACATGATGAAGGGATTGGATGCTGAGAAGATTACGAATCTGGGAAACAACATGGAGGAATGCATGGTGAACCTGAAGCTGCCAAAGTTCACCATCGAGCAGGAGTTGTCGCTTAATGATATCATCAGCGGCTTGGGTGCCCCTTCCATGTTCAATCCTAACGAGGCAAACTTCACTCATTTTGCCAATGGTCCTTTCTTTGTAAGCAAGATGCTGCAGAAGGCTAAGATTGAAGTAAGCGAGCGTGGAACCAAGGCGGCTGCCGTAACTGCTGCCGTTATGCTCACATCGCTGGCTCCTATGGAGATACGCAATGTAGAGTTTCATGCCGACCATCCGTTTGTCTATATGATTCAGGACACACAGAGTGGTGGTATCCTCTTTATGGGCCAATATTGCGGAACACACTAATTTCCTGGATTAACTATACAAAAAGAAATCCCTTAGACTTGATATGAAGCCTAAGGGATTTCTTGTTTTAACCGAATTTCTCGATTTTTTATCCGAATTTCTCGATGAACTCATCTTCTGTAATGATAGGGATGTTGAGCTCATGCGCTTTCTTGTTCTTGGAACTTTGAGAGGCAGCATCGTTGTTAATCAGGAAATTAGTACTCTTGCTCACGCTTCCCGTCACCTTGCCGCCTTGGCTCTCTATGTAAGCCTTCAGCTCGTTGCGGTTCTTATAATGATGTACATCGCCGGTTATAACGAAGGTCAGACCGTCGCAGGCGCTTCCTTTCTCTACCGGTTCCTGTTCTACGATTTCCAGCTCTTTCATCAATTTCTGTACATGGGCGAAGTTGGTGTCGTCCTTGAACCAGCCAATGAACTTGGCGCTCTTTTCCGGTCCGATGCCGTCGATGCTGGCAAACTCATCGTCAAACATGCAGAGGCGGGCGGTCTCTATCAGTTCTTTTACCGGATAACGCTCGATGAGTTTCTTTGCCACATCGCCTCCGCAGAGAGGAATGTTGAGGGCATAGAGCAGATGGCGACCATCTGTCTGGCGACTCTTTCTTACGCTTTCCAGCATGTTGGTAACGCTCTTCTTTCCAAAACCATCCCAGGCTGCTATCTCGTAGGCATAGTCGTTGAGGTGATAGAAGTCAGCGTATTCGCTGATCAGTCCTTCATTTACCAGCTTCCAGATGGTCTGTTCTGAGATTCCTTCTATATTGAGACCTTCCTTGCTCACGAATCTGGCAAACTTCTTAATTTGCTTGGCTGCACAGTGAGGATTGCTGCAATGCAGGGTCTTTGTTCCGCTCTCGCTTTCCTTGACGGTAGCCTCGGCATGGCAGACAGGGCATTCGGTTGGAATCTCGAAGATGCCCATCGGTTCCGTTACATTGATAACCTTCGGGATAATCTTGTTTGCCTTGATAACCTGCAGTTTGCTTCCCTTGCTGCCGATGCCCAGTCGTTCGCATTCGCTTACGTTGCAGAGTGAGGCACGCTTAACGGTGGTTCCTTCCAGCTCTACCGGTTTGAATACTGCCACCGGAGTGATGGTGTTGGCTGCGCACGACCATTCGATGTGGTCCAGTTCTGTATCTGCATGTTCATCCTGCCATTTGAAGGCGTATCCAGCTCTTGTGGCATGGTGCCCGGTTACGGAACCGGTAGCTGCGTAAGCTGTATCATCGTAGCAGATAACGAGTCCATCCACAGGATAAGGGTTGGTCTTGTCGGTCACCTTTTGGGTGAAGCGGTCGATTTCTGCCTGGATGCTTGCTTCGTCAGGATGTTCGATTCGGGTTCTTTCCACCGGTTTGAAGCCTAAATCCTGCAGCATCTGCATGCGTTCTCCCCACGAATTGATTTCCTGCTCGGTGTAAACCAGGGTGAAGGGAATCCATTGGATATGGCGCTGCTTTACTTCCTCGGCGTCCTTCAGTGAAAGCGAACCGGAAGCAAGGTTTCTCGGGTTGGCATAATCGCCTTCGCTCTCGATGATAAACTGTTCGAAGTCGGTATACGAGATAACGGCTTCGCCACGAATCACGAGATGGCCTTTCTCCTTGATGGTTTTAGGAATACCGCTGATGGCAGATGCCAGATGAGTGATGTTGGTTCCGATATGTCCGTTGCCACGGGTTACAATCTTCGAAAGCTTTCCGTTGTCGTAGGTTACTACAAGGGTAAGACCATCCAGTTTCCAGGAAATCCAGATAGGGCGGTCTTCAGCCCATTTCACCAGGTCGCTCACCAGTTTGGTCTTGGCAAGTGATAGGGCGGCAAATTCGTGTTCTTCCTTCTTGCCCACGATGGTGTCTTCTGAAACCTTGTTGGTAGGAGAGTCGGGCAGCACTTCGCCGGTTTCCTCCTCCAGTTTCTTGAGTTGGTCGAACTTGGCGTCCCACTCATAGTCGGTCATCAGTTCCCCTTTGCCGTTATAATAAACGTCAGAAGCCTGGTTGAGTTGTTCAACCAAGCTTCTCATCAATATCATTTTATCTTCCATTGAGTCTTAATAAATTTGCGGTTGTATGGTAAGCTTCTCAAAAGCGAAGCGCATGCCGCGGTTGCCATAGTTGATTCTGCCGCAGATGCTGAATCCCATGCTTGAAAGCAGGCCAATCATCGGCAGGTTGTCGAAATTGGTATCCACCTTGATGCTTGGCACCTTTTCTACTTCGCAGAGACTGTTCACCTTATTAATAAATATACGTGCGAATCCTTCTCGTTGGTATTTAGGGAGAGTGGCGAAGCGATGAATTACATAGTAGTCGCCAGTGGTAAGCCATTTGCCGTCGATGAAATCGTACTGAGGTTCTCCATTGAGAATGACTGCTCCATAGACGGCTATTTCGCCATCCACAGTGAGTACGTAGGCATTGCCATTGTTGATATCTTCTTTTATGTCGTGTTCGGCAGGATAGTCGCTGGTCCATTGGTGGCGGCCAGAGGCAATCATGGAGCGACGAGCTTGGTCGATGATATTCCAGCAAGCCTCAAAGTCCTTGATATATGCAGGTCGAAAATCGGTCTTCATTTCTTTATACATTCGCTAATTATTATTAATCGGGTGCAAATTTAACAAAAAAAAACGAATTAAAAGTATAAACGGAGAAAAAACTGCAAAAATACTGCAATTTTTCCTCCGTTTTCTATCTTAAGTCAAGAAAAAGTCTCGTTTTATAGACTTTTTTCTGCATTTTCATTCATCTTTCTTCAAGGTCATATCTTCCCTTCAAGTACATTAGAGTGCCAGACATTTGTCGAGTTCTGCAATGATGGCATCCTTCTGTTCCTTGATGTGCTGACCGATGAAGACGAGTTTGATCATGCGGTCGCCATACTCCTCATCCCATTCCTTTTCAAGCTGAGGATTGTTCTTGCGGAGTTCAGCAAGCTGGTCGGCTGGCATGGTGGCGAGCCACTGTCCTGCCTGCTTCACGGTTTTCTGCTGTCCTGCCTGCTCAAATACGTAGCACATGTCGCGTTCGTCTGCGAAATAGCAGATACCCTTGGCGCGAACCACGTCGCGAGGCCACTTTCTTGCTACGAACTCATCGAAGAGTGACAGGTCGAATGGCTTACGGCGATAATATACGAATGTTCCGATGCCGTATTCCTCCACCTCGCCGCCTTCGTGGTCGTGATGGTGGTGGTGATGATGATGTCCATGCTCATCATGATGGTCATGGTCATGATGATGCTCGTGATCCTCATGCTCATGGTCGTGATGATGCTCGTGCTCGTCTTCATCGTGATGATGATGCTCGTGCTCATCCTCTTCTTCTTCGTTTTCACCGTTTCTTTCGGCCTCAATCTCCTGAATCCAGCCGGCAGAGGTAGCTACGGTCTGCCAATCAAACTTATGGGTATTGACGATGAGGTCGAGGTCTACATCTCCGTAGTTGCACTCAAAGATTTCTGCCTTAGGCTGGATGGCGCGGATAATCTGCTTCAGATGCTCCAACTCCTTAGGCTCTACTTCTGCCGCCTTGTTCAGCAGGATGATGTTGCAGAATTCCATCTGCTGGATAACGAGTGAAGCCAGATCTTCCTCGTCGATATCCTGCTTCATCAGGTCGGAACCATTGGCAAATTCATCCTTCATGCGGAGGGCATCTACCACGGTAACGATGCTGTCGAGGCGCAGGATTCCGTTCTTGATGTATTGAGGACCGAGGGATGGGATGGAGCAGATGGTCTGCGCGATTGGAGCAGGTTCGCAGATACCGCTTGCCTCAATCACGATATAGTCGAAGCGCTTCATGTCTACGATTTCCTTCAACTGCTCTACAAGGTCCATCTTCAGGGTGCAGCAGATGCAACCGTTCTGCAGGGAAACGAGCGAATCGTCTTTCTGACCTACCACGCCACCTTTCTCTATCAGTGCAGCATCAATGTTTACCTCGCCGATATCATTTACGATGACAGCGAACTTGATACCTTTCTTATTTGCCAAAATCTTGTTGAGCAGGGTTGTCTTGCCGCTGCCCAGATAGCCTGTCAAAAGCAGGACTGGAACTTCTTTTGTGTTCATACTTATATTATTTGTTGATATTTTCAATGCAGTTCATTTACTCCATGCATGTCATTTTCTGATTAAAATGACGAAAGCGAGGTAGCAAATAATATGCCATCCTCGCTTCCGATATGTTTGTTTTAATATTATTTACGATACTGATCCAAACCCTTGTTCAGGAAATCGAGGTAAGCACTTACGTCTTCCTTGAAGCCGAACGAACCGGTAAGAGGTTTTCCCTCGTTGTCTACAGCTACGTAGAAAGGCTGGGCATTGGCGCCAAACTTGCTTGCCTGCAAGTAGCTCCACTTGTCACCGATGGTGCGAAGGGTGCGCTTCTCGCCGTTAAACTCTACTTCCATTGGCTGTGGCAATGGAGTCTTGTCGTCTACATAGAGTGAAATGAGCACGTAGTCCTTTGTCAGTTTGTCAGCCACAGATGGGTCTGTCCATACGGAAGCCTCCATCTTGCGGCAGTTCACGCAACCGAAACCGGTGAAGTCGATGAGCACAGGCTTGCCTGCTGCTTTGGCTGCGGCCATACCCGTCTCGTAGTCCTTGTACTCAGATTCCACGGTCTTGTTGTTGAGGTTGAAATCCTGGGTGTTGATTGGTGGAGCGAAAGCGCTGACAGCCTTGCATGGTGCACCCCAGAGACCTGGAATCATATATACTGAGAATGCCAGAGAGCAGAGACCCAGCATGATGCAAGCCACTGGCATTGGCTTGTTGATGTCACCACCGATGGCGTCTACCTGGAACTTGAGCTTACCGATGAGATAGAGACCCAAGAGACCGAAGATGACAATCCAGAGTGAGAGGAACACCTCGCGGTCCATGATGTGCCAGCCGTAAGCCAGGTCGGCAACGCTCAGGAACTTCAAAGAGAAGGCGAGCTCAATGAAACCAAGCACTATCTTGATGGTCTCCATCCATGAACCTGACTTTGGAGCCGACTTCAACCAGGATGGGAAGAGGGCGAAGAGGGTAAATGGAAGGGCGAGAGCCAGGGCGAAACCAAACATACCCACGGTAGGAGCGAGCCAGTCGCCAGATGTTACCGTCTGAACCAGCAGCAATCCGATGATAGGAGCGGTGCAGGAGAAGCTGACCAGTACGAGGGTGAATGCCATCAGGAAGATGGAAATCAGACCTGTGGTGCTGGAAGCCTTGCTGTCTACGGCATTTCCCCAACTGTCTGGCAACTTGATTTCGAACCATCCGAAGAAGGAGAATGCAAATATAGCCAGGAGCAGGAAGAGAATGATGTTGAAAACAGCACTTGTACTCAAGGCATTCAGGGTGCTAGGGCCTGCAATGGCTGTTACCGCAAGACCGAGAACCAGATAGATGATCACGATGCTCAATCCGTAGGTAATAGCATCACGGATACCCTTCTTCTTGTCGTTCTTGGCACGTTTCAGGAAGAAGCTCACGGTCATCGGGATGATAGGCCAGATGCAAGGCATCACGAGTGCGAGCAAACCGCCCACGAATCCGATGATGAAGATATATAGGATGCCATGGCTTGCGATGTCGTTGTTGCCGCCGAATGCCTGCAACTCCTTCACCACAGGTTTCCACCATGCCTTGGCGTCATCGCTGTTGGCTTCTACCGAGAAGGCAGGGTCGATGCTGGCTGTGCTGTCCACTTTCTCTGCATTGGCAAGATTTGCCAGGGAGTCGGCCTGTGCCTTAGCCAGTGCTGCTGCGTCAACCTTGTTGACGTCTGCAGCATTGTCCTTTGCAGCCTCCTTGCCATCTACGGCAGGAGAAGTGCCGCTCTTCTTGATGCTAGCCTCGCTTGGTGGCAGACAGTTCTGCTCGCTGCAGGCACCATATTCCAAGTAAGCATCAATGACATACGTTGGCTTGGTGAACTTAATCTTCTGCACGAAGGTAGCACTTCCTTCGAAGTAGCGCAACTTCATCTCGAAGAGCGGGTCGAAGGTGGAAATCTCTTTTCCCTTTGCCTTTAACTTGCCAACCGGTTCAGCACCTTCCATCTTGTTGACGTTGAAACTGGCGGAGATAGGACCATCTGCACCAAGGCCAGTAGAATAGACATGCCATCCTGGATGAATCTTACAACTAAATACGATTTCTGCCTCCGCTGACCCGTTGGTCTTCAAAGTGCTGGTCACCTTCACGGGGTTTAGCATTTGAGCGTTGGCCAATACTACTGCCAGGAGTAGTTGGAAAATTAATAATACTTTTTTCATGTTATCATAATGTAATTTTGATGCAAAGTTACGAAAATTTAAAGTAATAACGTTCGTCTTCGTGCTTTTGGGTACTACCTTTTATCTTTTTTAAGAAATTATATCGCGTTTTTTGATGATTTCTTTGGATTTTCGCCGTAAAACTCGTAACTTTGCAGGCGGAATGAACAAGAGAACCTTATACATATTCAGTCTTTGGATTGCCACCATCACGGTGTTGCTATCCACGGTGGTGAGCCATCATCACCACATGGACCGTATCTGTATGGTTCAGGAAGAATGCCAGGAAGATGGCAACATCAACGATGAGCATACTGGGCATCATGACCAGGATTCGAATACCGACCGTGGCAACTGCCGTGTGCATCAGATGCACCACTTTGTCACCAATGCCAAGGTCGTGAAGGGCATCCGCAAGTTGCTGGTAGATGAGAGCCATCAGTTTGTAGTCCTGTCTTGTTCTTCTCTTTTAATCCTCCCTCGTCGCTCACTCATTTCTGTGAGATGGCAGCATGTGGCAGCTTCTCCTCTTGCAGAGGAACTGTCGGCTGGCTATAGCAGGCGGGGACCTCCTTCTATTTTATGATTTTATTCAAGTTTGCCACTTGGTTGCAAAAATCGGTTTGAAGATTCGAATGCAACTGAGTTGCAAGAATTTTTGCGTACTTTTGCCAGCGGATTCATGATAAGATCCGTTGTGTGAAATTGTAGTGTAGAATTATAAAATAGAAGGAAAAAACAAACATGAAAAGAATTATTTTAATAGTCGCCGTTACGGCGATTGCCTGGGCTGGCTTCGCTTTCTTTGCGAAACAGACCGGTTCAGAGGCTCATGCGCATGAGGAACATGAGCATGAAGAAGTTGATTTTGATCATATTCCGTTGACAGCCAAGCAGGTCAGCACCGTGGATTTGAAGATGGGTGAGGCTGTGGAGCGCGAGATGGATGCTACCATTGATGCGAAGGGTTCGCTCGTACTGCGTGCACAGGCAATGGGCGATGTGGCTTCGCTCATGGGAGGCATCGTGAAAAGCATTTCAGTTAAGGAAGGACAGTTTGTACACAAGGGTCAGGTGGTTGCCACTGTTGAGAATACCGATGTGGTGAGTCTGCAGCGTGAGTACTATTCGGCTGCCAAGGAGTGTGAACTTGCCCGAATTGATATGGAGCGCCAGAAGCTGCTTGCTCATAATGGCGCCGGCATCAAGCGCAGCCTGCAGCAGGCCCAGAAGGATTATCATGTGGCTCATGCCAACATGTTGGGCATTGGTCGCCAGTTGGCACAGATGGGCATTTCTACTGCCGCTGTAGCCAAAGGCAAGTTTACCACAGCATTCCCGCTGCGTGCACCTATCTCCGGCATCGTGAGCGAGATGACTGCCAGTTTGGGCAGTTATGCTGATATGCAGACTCCTCTGATGAAGATTAGAAACACCCAGGCGGTGGAATGCGATCTCAACGTCTTCGAGAAGGATTTGGCGAAGATCAAGGTGGGCAATCGTGTGATCCTGAACCTGACCAATCAGCCTGGCGTAAAACTTTCAGGAACCGTTTATGGCATGAACCAATACTTTAACGATAACACGAAAGCCGTTGCTGTTCACGTAAAATTGGATGCTGCAAGTGTGAAGAGTTATCTGCATTCTTCATCTGGCAACACCCATGGCGGAAAGCTTTTCGCAGGTATGTATGTAAGCGGAAAGATAGCTACAGGCAGCCAGCAGTGTCTCGCTCTGCCATCCCAGGCTATCGTGAACAGCGATGGAAAGCAGTATGTCTTCGCCCTCAATGGAGCTCCTAGCAAGGGTAACTACAGCTTCTCCCGCCACGAGGTAACCACAGGTGCTTCGGATGGTAAATATACAGAGGTGAAGCTATGCGACCATCTACTCAAAGGCAAGGATGGGGCTGCCGGCAAGAAAATAGTAACCGAGAATGCTTATTATCTGGCTTCGCTTACAGGCGAACATGGTGAGCATGCGCATTAAGAAAGGGTAGCTTATGTTTCAGAAACTTATTACTTATTCCATTCGCCACAAACTGGTGATTGGAGTACTCTCTATAGCCCTGGCAATATGGGGTGTATGGTCGCTGGTGCATCTTCCCTTCGATTCCACCCCGGATATTACTGATAATCAGGTGCAGGTCATCACGCAGGCTCCTTCGCTGGGAGCTCAGGAGGTGGAGCAATACGTAACCACTCCTGTAGAGATGGCGCTTGCCAATATCCCCCGCATCCAGGAACGCCGAAGCATTTCAAGAAGCGGACTCTCGGTTATTACGCTTGTCTTCGACGATGCCGCCGATATCTATTGGGCACGTTCGCAGGTGAGTCAGGTGGTGGAACAGTTGGAGAAAGAACTGCCTAAGAACACCGAGACAGAGATGGGACCTATTGCCACTGGATTGGGCGAAATCTACCACTATACCATTCGTGCCAAGGAGGGATACGAGCATAAATACTCGCTCACCCAGCTCAGAACCATGCAGGACTGGATTGTGCGCAAACAGCTTTCCGGAACCCCGGGCGTTGCTGAGGTAAGCGGTTGGGGCGGCTATGTCAAGCAATATGAGGTGGCTATCAATACCGACCAGCTCAACGCCAGCGGCGTTTCCGTAAGCGAGGTGTTTGATGCCTTGCAGCGCAACAATGCCAATACGGGCGGCAGCTACATCGAGCAGAATTCCAATCAGTATTACATCCGTGGCATCGGTGTAGTGAAGAATCTGGAGGATGTTGCCAACATCACGGTGAAGACGGTGGATGGAACATCTGTTAAGGTGGGCGATGTGGCAAAGGTTCAGTTGGGCCATGCCACCCGTTTCGGTGCCGTTACCCGCAATGGTGAAGGCGAGGTGGTGGCAGGTATCGCCATCATGCTCAAGGGCGAGAACTTCCAGGAGGTAATCAAAAACGTGAAGGAGCGAATCAGCCAGATTCAGAAATCACTGCCCGAAGGCGTGGTCATCGAACCGTTTATCGACCGTACCAACCTGGTGGATAGAGTAGAGGGTACCATCGCCCGCAACCTCATCGAAGGTGGACTCATCGTTATCTTCGTGCTTGTCATCTTTCTGGGCAACTGGCGTGCAGGACTGGTGGTGGCGAGTGTTATTCCGCTCAGTATGCTCTTTGCCTTTGGCATGATGAAGACCTTCGGCATCAACGGCAACCTGATGTCATTGGGTGCCATCGACTTTGGTATGATTGTCGATTCCGCCGTCATCATTGTCGAGGCGGTGGTTACACATATTAATACAGGTCATTTTTCGCAGCCCGAGGTGCGTGCGGCCTATCTTGCCCAATGCCAGAAGGAAGGAAATGCGGTTCCTTTCGCCCTGACCCAGATGCAGATGGACGAGGAGGTTCACTTCTCGGCTTCCCGCATCCGCCAGAGTGCAGCCTTCGGCGAAATCATCATCATGATTGTATACATTCCGCTGATGACCCTGGTGGGCATCGAGGGAAAGATGTTCCGTCCGATGGCGCTCACCGTGTTCTTTGCCATCCTCGGTGCCTTCATCCTATCGCTCACCTATGTGCCGATGGCAAGTTCGCTCCTGTTGAGCCGCAAGGTGCACAGCAGAAAGACTTTCTCTGATAAGATGATAGAGAAGTTGCAGGGCTGGTATCGTCCTATCCTCGATTGGGTGCTTGCCCGCAACAGGGATGTCATCACTGGAGCCGTGGCTTTGTTCTGCGTCAGCGTGGTGGGCTTCAAGTATCTGGGAGGCGAGTTTATCCCGAGTCTGGAAGAAGGCGATTTCGCCGTGGAAATGAGTATGTCGCAGGGAACGTCGCTCTCGCAGATGGTGGAGAGCTGCAGCAAGGCTGAAAAACTGCTCAAGAAGGAATATCCTGAAATCAAGCAGGTGGTGAGCCGCATCGGAAGCGCCGAGATTCCTACCGACCCGATGCCTGTGGAACGTGCCGACATCATGATAGCCCTGAAACCGAAGGCAGAATGGACCTCTGCCAAGACGACTCCCGAACTGATGGAGAAGATGGAGGAAACCCTCAGCGCCATTCCTGGTCTGGAGGCAGAGATTTCCCAGCCTATCCAGATGCGCAACAACGAGTTGCTTACGGGTATCAAGCAGGATGTGGCTATCAAGATTTTCGGTGACGACCTCGATGTGCTTACCCAGCAGGCAGGAAAGGTGAAGAAGATGATAGAAGGCGTGCCGGGCGTGAGTGGCATCTTTGTAGAAGAAGTTGCCGGCTTGCCTCAAATCCAGGTAAGATACAACCACGAGAAGATGGCGACTTACGGCATCAGCGTGGATGATATCAGCAGTGTTCTGGAGACTACCTTTGCCGGTGCCGTGGCTGGTTCCGTCTACGAGGGCGACAGGAAATTTGATATCGTGCTTCGCATGGATCCTTCGCAGCGCAATGTAGAGCAGCTTGAACTGTTGAGTATTCCGCTGAAGGATGGCACGAATATTCCGCTTTCGCAAGTAGCGGATATCGATAATTCGCCTGCTCCTGCACAGGTGTCGCATGAGAATGGTGCCCGACGCATCTACGTGGGCTTCAATGTGAAGGGGCGTGATGTGCAAAGCACGGTGGAGGATATCCAGAAGATTCTCGACGAAAAGCTGAAACTTCCAGAAGGCTACTATTATAATTATGGTGGTGAGTTTGAGAATCTGCAGAGTGCCAGCCGCCGACTGATGGTGGTGATTCCGATAGCGCTGGTCATCATCCTGCTGCTGCTCTATGCCACGGTGAAGAATGTGCGTGAGTCGCTTTTCGTGTTCTCGGCTATTCCTCTGGCTGCCATCGGCGGTGTGTGGGCACTTTGGCTCCGCGGAATGCCTTTCAGTATTTCGGCAGGTGTGGGCTTCATCGCCCTCTTCGGTGTGGCGGTGCTCAACGGAATCGTGCTCATCGGTCAGATGAACCAGATGCAGAAGGAACAGCTCCAGTTGCCGTTAGTAGCGGGAACCAGTGCGGGTGAGATGATTCATCGTCGCATCATCGATAGCTGCATGCTCCGTCTGCGTCCTGTCCTGATGACGGCTTTGGTGGCTTCCATGGGATTCCTCCCGATGGCGCTCTCGCAGGGCGATGGTGCCGAGGTGCAGCGACCACTTGCCACGGTGGTGATTGGCGGACTCATCACGAGTACCCTGCTCACCCTGCTGGTGCTCCCTGCCATCTACAAGACATTTACCAAGCGTTAGAATTTTCAGATACTGAACTTGTTTGAATATCAAGCATTAGAATTGAATAATATGAAGAAGTTTTTTAAGAAGAATCATATATGGCTTGCATCCTGGATGCTGCTGATGCCTTTGGCGACGGATGCACATCTTTCTGCCTCGGATGCATCACGCTTTGATGCAAGTATTCCGGGTCAGAAGATGACCTTGCAGCAGTGTTTCGAACTGGCTGATAAGCAGAACATCGCCTTGCAGACCGGCAGAAAAGCCATAGAAAAGGCTCAAGTAATGCAGGGAACAGCATGGGATCTGGACAAGACGGAAATCGCCTTCTCGCAGAACCCGGCATCCAGCGGCGATACTGACAACGGACTCACCTTCTCGCAGAGCATCGAGTTTCCTACGGTCTATACAGCCCGTCGCAATCAGTTGAAGGCAGAGACCCAGGCAGAAAAAAGCAGATTGAACGTCACCTCCCAGCAGCTCAGACTCGAAATCGCCAGTGCCTACTATGCGATGCTCTATCAGACCCATCGCCTTCAGATTCTGCAGCAGCAGGATTCCATCATCCAGCACTATTGCGATGTTGCCGGAAAGAGATATAAGGCAGGCGAGGCGAGACAGCTGGAGTTCCTCTCTGCCGACCGCATGAGGAACGACAACCGCCTGGAGATGACGAAGATGAAGAATGAGGCAGAGAATCTGCAGACTGCCCTGATGGCTCTGCTCAACACCACTACGCCTGTGGTGCCTGATGGGAATCTTCTCATCTCGCAGCGTTCGCCAGTGAATGCAGCCTTCAACTATCAGCAGACTGCCGATGCGCAATATCAGAAAGATCTCATCACAGCACTCGACAAAGAAGTGAAGTGTGCCAAGACGGGCTATGTGCCATCGCTCTCCCTCGCCCTGCGTTCGCAGCTCCTCATCGATAGCTGGGACCCTTATCACATCAACCGCCAACGCTTCACCGAGGGCAATTTCTTCGGTTTCGAGGTAACCGTGGGCGTTCCTATCTTCTTCGGAGCCACCAAGGCGAAGGTGAAGGCCGCACAGAAAGACCGCGAGATGGCGCAGATGGCGATGCAGCAGGAGCAGCGCGAAAAGGAACGGGATTACAAACAGGGATATAACCGCCTGCAGAATGCCATCAAGCGAATGGAATATTACAGCGGCGAGAATATGGCGAAGGCGAAGGACATAGAACGTCTCAGCACCCTGGAGTATGAGAATGGTGAAATCAGTTATGTGGAATACGCCAGCGCCTTGCAGGAGGCGATAGATATGCGGTTGAAGCAGGCTGAGGTGGTCAACGAATATAATGAGGCTGTTCTTGCCTTAATGGCACTCAATAATAGCCTGTAAAAATAGTCAATAAAGGAATAAATAGCATGCATCGGTACTTTTTTTGGTGTTTTTTCCAAAAAATGTACCGATGCTTTCGTTTTTTTTTGTATCTTTGCAAAAAATATAGCTATAATTATGGGATTATTCGGATTATTCAGCAACAAAAAGAAAGAAACTCTCGATAAAGGACTTGAAAAAACCAAAGAGAGTGTGTTTAGCAAATTAGCTCGTGCGGTGGCTGGTAAGTCAACCGTAGATGACGATGTGCTCGACGACCTCGAAGAGGTGCTCATCACATCGGATGTGGGCGTAGAGACTACGGTGAAGATTATTCATCGCATCGAGGAGCGCGTGGCTCGCGACAAGTATGTTTCTACCTCAGAGCTCGACAGAATCTTAAGAGAGGAAATCGCCAGTCTCCTGGAAGAGAACCATAGCGATGACAATGAGAATTGGGACTTGCCTTCTGACCACAAGCCATACGTTATCCTGGTGGTGGGTGTTAATGGAGTAGGCAAGACTACTACCATCGGTAAACTTGCCTACCAGTTTAAGAAGGCTGGCAAGAAGGTTTATCTGGGTGCTGCCGATACCTTCCGTGCCGCAGCGGTGGAGCAGATTTCCATCTGGGGCGACCGTGTGGGGGTACCGGTGGTGAAGCAGCAGATGGGTTCCGACCCTGCAAGCGTGGCTTTCGACACCCTGCAGAGTGCCAAGGCAAATGGTGCCGATGTGGTGCTCATCGATACTGCAGGAAGATTGCATAACAAGGTGAACCTGATGAACGAGCTGAAGAAGATTAAGGAGGTGATGAAGAAGGTGATGCCTGAGGCACCAGACGAGGTAATGCTCGTATTGGATGGCAGTACGGGTCAGAACGCTTTCGAGCAGGCCAAGCAGTTTGCTGCCGTTACCAATATCACTTCTCTTGCCATCACCAAGCTTGACGGCACAGCCAAGGGCGGCGTGGTCATCGGAATCTCCGACCAGCTCAAGGTGCCGGTGAAATACATCGGATTGGGTGAGGGCATGGAAGACATGCAGCTCTTCAACAAGAAGGAATTCGTGGATTCCCTGTTCAAGAAATCAAAGTAGATTTCGGATGCAATTTATATGAAAAGAAACGGGAATCAGATTAGTATATATAATAAGGTATAGGTGAATGAAAAAGAACCAGATAGATATCATAACTTTGGGCTGTTCGAAAAACCTGGTCGACAGCGAGCTGTTGATGAAGCAGTTTGAGGCGAACGGCTACCATTGTGTACACGATTCAAAGCGCCCTCAGGGCGAGATAGCCGTCATCAACACATGCGGCTTCATCGAGGATGCCAAGCAGGAAAGCATCGACACCATCCTCGAATTTATCCAGGCTAAGGAAGAGGGACGCCTGAACAAACTCTATGTGATGGGCTGCCTCTCGCAGCGTTATCAGAAGGAATTGGAGGCTGAGATGCCTGAGGTGGATAAGTTTTATGGCAAGTTCAACTACAAGGAACTGCTCAAGGAGCTGGGTAAGGCCGAAGTGCCTGCCTGCAACGAGCGCCGCCATCTTACCACTCCTCACCACTATGCATACATCAAGATTTCAGAGGGATGCGACCGCCGCTGCGCCTATTGCGCCATTCCGCTCATCACGGGCAAGCATATTTCCCGTCCTAAGGAAGACATCCTGAACGAGGTGCGCGAACTGGTGGCTGATGGCGTGAAGGAATTCCAGATCATCGCTCAGGAACTTACCTACTACGGCATGGATATCGATGGCAAGCATCATATCACCGAACTCATTAGCGAGATGGCCGATATCCCTGGCGTTAAGTGGATTCGTCTGCATTACGCCTATCCAAACCAGTTCCCGCTCGATCTGCTCGATGTGATGCGCGAGAAACCAAACGTATGCAAGTATCTCGATATCGCCCTGCAGCACATCAGCGACCACATGCTCACTCGCATGCATCGCCACGTAACCAAGCAGGAGACGCTCGACCTGCTCACCATCATCCGCAACCGCGTGCCGGGCATCCATATCCGCACCACGCTGATGGTAGGTTTCCCAGGCGAGACCGAGGAGGATTTCCACGAGCTGCTCGACTTTGTGCGTGAACAGCGTTTCGAGCGCATGGGTGCCTTCGCCTATTCTGAGGAGGAGGGAACCTACAGTGCCAAGAACTACGAGGATGATGTTCCTGCCGATGTGAAGCAGCGCCGTCTTGACGAACTGATGATTCTGCAGCAGGACATCAGTGCAGAGATTGAGGCAGGCAAGGTGGGACTCACGATGCCGGTGGTTGTCGACCGCAAGGAAGGAGATTACTATATCGGCAGAACGGAGTTCTGTTCGCCAGAGGTTGACCCAGAGGTGCTTATCAAGGCAGACCAGCGCTTGCGTGTAGGCAGTTTCTACAAGGTAAAGATGACCAGCAGCGAGGAGTTCGACCTGTATGGCGAAGTAGTGAGATAGAATTATATTTAAAGAATCAGAAGATGAACAATAAGGACTATATAGCAGAACTGGCTCAGCAGACGGGTTATTCGCAAGACGACACCCAGAAGATGGTGCGCAAGGTGATAGACGCCATGATTGCTGAATTTGAGGAGGGGGAAATGGTCTCCATCCCCAACTTTGGTACGTTCGAGGTGAAGAAGCGCCTAGAGCGCGTGGTGGTGAATCCTACCACCAGGAAGCGACAGCTGGTTCCGCCTAAACTGGTGCTCGGCTTTCGTCCTGTTGCTGCCGTCAAGGAAAAGCTAAAGAATGGAGGAGAAGCTTATGAGTAAGAACAGTTTGTCTGTATTGGCACAGAAGCTGGCTGAGAAAACTGGTATTAGTCAGCAGGATGCCGAGTTGTTCATCAGAAAGATGTTTGATGTAGCTAATGAAGGGCTCCAGGCTGACAAGCAGGTAAAGATGAAATGGCTTGGAACCTTCAAGGTTACTTCGGTGAAGGATCGGGAGAGCGTGGATGTCAACACTGGCGAACGCATCGTCATCGAGGGAAGAGATAAAATCTCCTTTACCCCGGATACGATTCTCAAGGAAATCATCAACAAGCCGTTTGCCCAGTTTGAGACGGTGGTGGTGAACGACGGGGTAGAGTTTGATGAAATCGACAGGAAGTTTGAGGCAGAAGAACTGCTGGATGAGAACCGGCAGATGAATGAGGCTGAGGAGATTCCTGAACCTTTGGATGCTTCTGAAGCATCAGATGATACTTCAGAAGCAACTGATATTTCTGAAATATCTGATACTTCAGAAACTTCAGATGTGATTGATTTCCTGGAGGAAACAGACACTCCATCCGTAAGCGATGAAGTAGTTGTAATAGGCGAATCAGAATCTCACTATGATACTTCTCCTGAAATCATAACAGAAACCATTGTAGAAAAGTCGGTTAAGGAAATGAAGGATGAGGCTGGTGAGCAGGAAGAAGTTCAGAATGAATCGGAAAATCAGGAAGAACTGGCAGATTTGAGAGAATCAGAACCTGAACCAGAGCCTGTATCTGATTCTTTATCTGAATCTGAGTTTGAACCAGATCCAGAGTCAGAGCTTGAACCTGAGCCTACACCTGAACTTGAAGCTGAGTCAAAGCTAAAATCAGCATCTGATTCTGAACCTTTAGTTGAAGCTGCTTCTACTTCAGATTCAGAAACATCAGAAAACTCAGAGTCTTACGATACTTTTGAATCCACCAAAAAGGGTGTAGTGATTCCTCGTTATCTGGTAGTAGTTGCTTGTTTCATCATCGTAGCTTTGATTGGCGGCATCGGTTGGTTTGCCTTTAATTATGGTAAGATGGCAGCGCAACGCGACCATCTAGCCCTTCAACTGGATAACTTCCATCAGGACAACAAGGCTGCTAAATCAACTCCGGCTTCTCTTTCGCAGGAAGAAATCTTGCGAAAGAAGGCGATAGAAGACAGTATCCGAATGGTGCAGGCAAGCGAAGCTGTGAAAATGGCTGAGACTGATGGTAAGCAGGTAGATAAGAAGGACTCTCTTCTTGCTGCTAAGCAGCAGAAAGAAGCTGAGGCTAAAAAACAGGCAGAACTAAATAAGCAGACTGAAGCCAAGAAGTTAGCAGAGGCAAAGAAGCATCAAACCGAAAATGCTACTGCTCACGCATCTGCCAAGTATGACCAGGATGTCCGTGTCCGCACAGGTGCTTATCGCATCGTGGGTGTAGCCGAGGTGGTTACAGCCCGAGAGGGTCAGACCATAGAAGCTATCAGCAAGCGTTATTTCGGTCCGGGCATGGAGTGTTATGTTGAGGCTCTCAATGGTTCCGGCAAGTTGAAAGCTGGTCAGAAAGTAAAGATTCCGAAATTGGAATTGAAAAAGAAGTCAAGTAAAACAAAATAAAGAAGTTGATTTTGAAGGAAAAGATTTCCCTTAAGGCAAAAAATATTTAGCCTTAAGGGAAAATATTTTTTGCCTTAAGACTAAATAAAAAAAGCCCCCAGCCTGCTTTTTCAAGCGGGATGGGGGCTTTGGCTATATTCAGTTCAACACAATTACTGCTGAACAGGAATCTTCTTAACGCGACGTTCATGACGACCACCCTCGAAAGTAGTGGTGAAGAACTCGTCGAGGATAGCCTCGGCAGTCTTGTTGTCAATGAAACGGCCAGGAAGTACCAATACGTTGGCATCGTTGTGCTGACGAACGAGATGAGCAATCTCCTTGCACCATGCCAAACCGGCACGTACACCCTGATGCTTGTTCAATGTCATGGCGATACCTTCGCCGCTTCCGCAAATGCCGATACCTGGATAAACCTCGCCGCTCTCAATGCCTTCGCCAAGAGCATGACCGAAGTCTGGATAGTCAACGCTTGCATCGCTGTATGTACCGTAATCCTTTACAGGATAACCCTTCTTCTCCAAATATTCCAATACGAACTGCTTCAATGGAAAACCTGCATGGTCACATGCAATACCAACTGTCTTTACTTCCATAATACTTAAGTTTTTTAAGTGAATCCTAACGAATTATTCTAATTAAGCCTCAGCCAAGAAATCCTTTACCTGCTTGTAAACGTTCTCGCCTGTGTAGCCGAGCTTCTCATCGAGCACCTTGTAAGGAGCAGAGAAACCGAAGCTCTCCATACCCCAAACCTTACCATTAGCGCCTACAAGACCCTGGAGTGTTACAGGAAGACCGGCAGTCATACCGAAGATCTTGGCGTTCTTTGGCAATACGCTCTCCTGATACTCCTTAGTCTGACCACGGAACAAGCCCTCTGATGGAGCACTTACCACGCGAACCTTGATGCCATCAGCACGCAATGCTTCGCAACCAGCCTCCAATGTAGAAACCTCTGAACCGCTAGCTACCAGGATAACATCTGGATTCTCGTCACTGCCTGCTACGATGTAAGCACCCTTAGCTGCCTGCTCGTAATCTGTTCCCTCTGGCAACTTAGCGATACCCTGACGAGAGAAAATCAAAGCTGTTGGAGTATCAACGTTCTCCATAGCGAGCTTCCAGCAAACAGTAGTCTCATCAGCATCAGCTGGACGGAATACGCGAACGCTGTCCTTACCTGCATGGTTCTTCAACTTCTCCATCAAGCGGATCTGTGCCTCCTGCTCAACTGGCTCGTGAGTAGGTCCGTCCTCACCAACGCGGAATGCATCGTGAGTCCAGATAAACTTAACAGGAACCTGCATCAAGGCAGCGATACGAACAGCTGGCTTCATATAATCAGAGAATACGAAGAATGTACCCATTGCTGCAACCACACCACCGTGGAGCATCATACCGATACACATATCAGCCATTGTCAACTCAGCAACACCTGCCTGGAAGAAAGCACCTGAGAAATCACCACGAACGATGCTCTTGGTCTTCTTCAAGAAACCATCTGTCTTATCTGAGTTAGAAAGGTCAGCAGATGCACAGATCATGTTAGGAACCTGCTCTGCCAAAACACCGAGACAAGCAGCAGAAGCAGCACGAGTAGCTGAACCAGCCTTCTGCTCAACCTTGCTCCAGTCTACCTTAGGAGCCTTGCCGCTGAACCACTCATCCATCTGAGCAGCCTTCTCTGGGTTAGCCTTGCGCCACTCAGCCTCTGCAGCCTTGCGCTCAGCAACGATCTTTTTCAACTCCTCAGCACGCTTAGCGTAGATTTCCTTTACATCGTCGAAGATAACGAATGCATTCTCAGGATCACCACCGAGGTGCTTGATTGTATTTACGTATGCGTCGCCACCGAGAGGAGCACCGTGAGTATTGATGCAAGCCTCGTAGCTTGTTCCGTCTGCACGGAGGGCACCCTTACCCATTACTGTCTTACCGATAATGAGGGTAGGGCGGTCCTGCTCCTTCTGAGCAGCATCGAGAGCCTCACGAATCTGAGCTACGTCGTTACCGTTAATCTTGATGACATTCCAGCCCCAAGCCTTGTACTTCATCTCAGTATCCTCGTTCATTACAACGCCACACTCTGTAGAGAGCTGAATGTCGTTGGAATCGTAGAACATGATGAGGTTGTTCAAGCCGAGGTTACCGGCGATACGACCAACACCCTGAGAAATCTCTTCCTCTACAGCACCATCAGAAATGTATGCGTAAATCTTGTGCTGCATCATGGTTGAACCCAGACGAGCCTCGAGGAACTTCTCTGCTACAGCTGCACCAGCTGCGAGGGCGTGACCCTGACCGAGAGGACCAGATGAGTTCTCGATACCACGCTGAAGGTCGAGCTCTGGGTGACCTGGAGTTACAGAACCCCACTGGCGGAACTGCTTGAGGTCTTCCATTGAGAAGAAACCGCGCATTGCCAAACCTGCATAGAGCATTGGGCTCATGTGACCTGGGTCAAGGAAGAAGCGGTCACGACCCGTCCATGTTGGATCTGCTGGATCATAAACCAAGTACTCAGCGAAGAGCACGTTGATGAAATCAGAACCACCCATGGCACCACCTGGGTGACCAGAGTTTGCTTTTTCTACCATTGAAGCAGCCAAGATACGGATGTTGTTAGCTGCATGATTCATTACTTTAATGTCGTTCATCATAATATAATGTATTTATTATTGTTATAGATTTTCTACTGATTTTCTACTGATTTCTGCTGAAACATTCCTGCCATCTCATTCCTTGGTGCAATGGATTTACGGAACTGTTTATTCATCAGCCCCTTAACCAAGAAAGGGCTGATGAATTGATTGAATTACCCTACAAATATACTACTTTATTTTCAAAACTACGATAGATTTTGCAGGAATTTTCACTTTCAAGGTGTTTTTTTTCAATTTCGCATCCTTGAAGGTGGCTGGCTTCACTACCTCAGGGTGCTCGAAATCATTGAAATCGCTCACCTTCTTGCAGGTAAGAATCTGTCCTGCCACAGCCTTTGGAGCCTTCAGACCATCGAGGTTGAACTCTACCTCCTGTGCCTTGTCGAGACTTACATTGGCGAGTGATACAACCACGGTGCCATCTGCCTTCTTGGCTGCTGAAGTTGAAACCAGAGGAATCTTTCTGCCGTCTTTTGCGTGCTGGTCG
>ENA-UERG01001060-UERG01001060.1-human-gut-metagenome-genome-assembly--contig:-NODE-1060-length-24537-cov-4.355397_pt1 | contig 24537 bp, 31 predicted proteins | sample MGYA00242954_ERZ507954 | MGnify/ENA primary metagenome ERZ507954 (study PRJEB26167, sample SAMN06115478) | human gut metagenome | host: Homo sapiens | place: China:Sichuan | collected 2015-01-21... | reverse complement strand
GAAGGCATCCGTTCTCTGCAAATACTGTGGCTCTGGGCGGCGCAGAACCGTGCAAACGGCAATCTTTCCGGCATGGATTGGGAGGATATCGAGCTTGCGGCTGACTGGCAGGGTGAAGAGCGGACTTTTTTTGAGCACTGCCTCGGCATGTGGATAGACGAGACGCCGGAAGGCTATGTTTTGCATGACTGGGCTGAGCATAATCCGTGGCAGGCGGAAGCTGAGGCCAGAAAGGAGCAGGCACGAGCCAACGCCCTGTCCGGATGGGAAAAACGCAGGGCCGCAAAGCAGGCGCATGAGCGCGGCAATGCGGACGGCAATGCCGATTCCATGCAACCGCAATGCGAAAATGATGCAGCCGCAATGCAGTCGCATGATTCCGGCAATGCTCCTTTCCTTACCTCTCCTGGTATTAATATTAACACTCTCACTTCGTTCGAGTGTTTGTCCCCGCCGGACGGCGGCGACGCCCCCCAGCCTGTCGAAAAGAATGTTCCGGAAGCGCCGGAACCACCCGAGGCGAAAGCTCCCTCCTGCCCCTATGAAGAAATCCGCGCCCTGTACCATGAAATCCTGCCGGAACATCCGCGGGTTGAAATCGTGAACGAGAAACGGCGACGCTCCATGAAGGCACGCTGGGCGGATATCGGCAGGCGCCTCAAGGCCAAGAGACAGCGCGACGGCCCGGAGGAACGGCTTGCATACCTGCGGCGTTTTTTCGGTCGGGCGTCGGAATCGGATTTCCTGACCGGGAAAAGGGCGTTCCGTGACGGTTCGGTGTACATCGCGGATTTTGACAAGCTCATGAGCCCGGGCGGCTTTGCGGGCGTGATTGAAGGCAAGTACGACAATCGGGAGCGGTGGTAATGGCAAGGCACTACATGAGCGAAGAACGCCAGAACCTTGAGCGTAACCTTGTGGGCGGCTTTCTCGGCTGCTGCGAGCGGGAACCGGAGCTGGCCGGGGATGCTCTGGCTCTGGTGGGCGGCAATGCGGTGAAATCCTGCGAACTGGCGGATATCTGGCAGGCCGTGGAGTCGCTGCACAAGGACGGGATGAAAGTTGACCTCGTCAGCGTGTTCAACGTGCTTCATCAGCGCTGGCTGAACGGCAAGAGCGCGGAGATTAATGCGGGGACGCTGGCCGAACTGTCAGCCTGTGTCTTTGCCCATCGAGACGCCGTGCTGTTTCACGCGGAAGCCCTGAACGCCATGCTCCGGCGCGAGGAATTGAACCGCGTACTGACGGAGGCCGCCGGGGAGTGCCTGATTCATGGAGCCGACCCGGACGGCATAGCGGCGAAGGCCATAGCGGCGATTGAAGGCGTGAGGACGCCGCAGACGGCGGAAACGCTGGACGGACTGTTGGACGGCATTCTGGCCGATGTGGAGAGCGGGGACGGAGCAGGGCCGCTCCCCACGCCCTGGACGAACCTGAACAACGTGCTCAAGGGCGGCACGGCCCCGGGCGAACTGGTGGTGCTGGCGGGGCGGCCCGGTCTCGGCAAGACGGCCTTTGCGGGCTGCATGGCCGTGGAAACGGCGCGAAGCGTGGGGCCTGTGCTGTTCGTTTCCTGCGAGGTTCGGGACAGGACCATCGGCGCGCGCCTGCTGGCGCGTGAGGGGAAGATAGACAACAGGGCCTTCCGGCAGGGACTGGACAGGGCGGCAGGCCAGTTGCCGAAGATGCTGCGGGCGCGGGAGAGCCTGGCCGGAGTGCCGCTGAAAATCGTGGACAGTTCCAGCCGTGTGGTGCGCCCGGCGGAAGTGCGGAAACTTGCCCGGCGGATGAAGGACGGCCCGGCGCTGGTGGTCGTGGATTATTTGCAGCTCATGTACCCGGATGAGAAATGCAATTCGCGCGAGCAGGAAATCGCGGGCATGAGTCGGGCCATGAAGAGGCTGGCCGTGGAGTTGAATTGCCCTGTGTGGCTGCTTTCCCAGCTCAACCGGAAGGTGGAGGACGGAGGACGCAGGCCGGAGCTGTCCGATCTGCGGGAGTCCGGAGCGGTGGAGCAGGACGCGGATATCGTCATCATGCTGCATTCGGAGCGGAAAAATCAGGCATTGACCCGGACCCCGGTGGAGGCGCTTGTGCGCAAGGGCAGGAGCAGCGGCACCGGGACGGCGTACATGATTTTTGACAAGCCATATGCGGATTTTATCGTGGATGAACGCGGTGAAGGCTGGCGGGATAGTTTCAGACAAGCTCGGCGGGCGACCGATGACTTGTGACAGTTGCCCTGACGAGGCAGTCGGCGGCCCCATGGCCTGCCAACTGTGCGGGAGGAAAGACATGGATATTACTCAGAGTTGCAAGGCGGATGCGGGGAAACCCCGACTGGCTCTTGTCCCCCCGGCGATTATTGAGGCCGTGGGGGAGGTAAGAACCTACGGGACAAGGAAATACGGTGACGCTGAAAACTGGCGGCAGGTTGAACCTGCACGCTACCGTGACGCACTCATGCGGCATGTCTGTGCATATCTGCGTGACCCGGGCGGAACAGACGCGGAAAGCGGTCTGCCGCATCTTGCCCATGCGGCCTGCAATATTGCGTTTCTGCTTGAACTGGAGGGGCGTTGACAATGGAAATGACTTTCATCCTGCCCTGCGTGCCCACGGCCCAGCAGAGGGCGCGGCACGCCATGCGCAATGGTCAGCCCATGGCCTACAAGAGCGCCGGTCAGAAAGCCAACGAGCGGACGCTGGATGCCCTGCTGATGCAATATATGCCTGCCGCGCCCCTGGCCGGGGCAATCTCGCTCGAGTTCCGGGCGGTGTTCCCCGCGCCGAAAAGCGCGGGCAAGTCCCGTCGGGCGGCCATGCTGCGCGGTCAGCAGTATCACACGCACAAGCCCGACCTGGACAATCTTGCCAAGCAGCTCAAGGACGCCATGACCCGTCTGCAATACTGGTACGACGACAGGCAGGTGGTGCGGCTGATTTGTCAGAAGGCATACGGTGAGACCGGGCGCTGGGAAGTTTGCGTGCGGGAAATGGGGGAAGCATGAGCGCAGAGCGTGAAATCAAAATTTTTCTTGCTCCCCGGCATCTCCCTTCCCTGACGGCCATAGCGGACAGATTCGAGCGCAGTCCCAACACCGTCCGCGAGTGGTACAGACAGGGCGCTCCCATTGCCTTTGACGGCACACGGTACAGCGCGGAATACAACGCTCTTCAGGCGTGGTGCGTGGAAAACAGCGTTCGTTGAAAAACCTGTCAACCCCATCCCTGCTTATCTCTCCCTGTCTGTGCCTGTCCCTGCCTGTCCGGTGTTTTTACCCCTGTGCTACACTCCCGGCAAAACCGGGAGTTTTTTATGGCGGATCTCATCGAGAGCGATGTGCGTTTTCTGGAGCAGCTCATGCGGCATGAAGGCGCGAAGCGCGCGCCGGACGGTTCGCATGTCGCCTATCGCTGTCCCGCCGGGGCGCTGACCATCGGGTACGGGCACAATCTGGACGCCAACCCCATCGAGGGGCTGGACGCGCTTTCCGTCATTTCCGAGGCGCGGGCGCGGGAAATCCTGATTGCGGACGCAGCCGTGTTTGCCGCCGCGCTGGACGAGGAGATCCCGTGGTGGCGCAGGCTCAATGCGCCGCGTCAGGCCGTGCTGCTGGACATGGCCTTCAACATGGGCGCGGCGGGGCTTCTGAAATTCGGGAACACCCTGCGGGCGGCGCGCGAGATGCGCTGGAAGGACGCCCGCGACGGCATGCTGGCCTCGAAGTGGGCCGGGCAGGTCGGGCGGCGCGCGAGTGAGCTTGCGGAACAGATGATGACCGGCAAATGGCCGGAAGAATGAGGTGAAGCATGGAACAGTTTGTCAATGACATTTTCGGTTCCTGGGCGGGGGTTGTCTTGGCCGCAATGGGGCTTTGCGCCGCTGTCTGCGCCCTGCTCCCCGCGCCGACGGAAAGCTCCGGCTCTGTGTACAGAGTCGTCTACAAGATTCTGAACTGGATAGCCATGAACATTGGCAAGGCCGAAAACGCCGACGACGCCGCGCAGGCACAGAAGAAGGCGTGATGTGGGTGGCTGGCAGAACATGCTTGCGGCGGCTCTGCGGGCTTTTGCGGCGTTCCTGCAATATCTGCGGGCGCGCCGTGCTGCCGCTTTCCGCGCTCGCGCTGCTGCTGACGGTTCCGGGGTGCTGCTCGACCAGCTCAATCCCGGACATGCCGGCACTGCCGGTGCTGACCAGTCTGCAACGTCTGACGCTCGACGGAACGCCGGGCGTGTGGATGGATGACGCCGACGCCGGACGGCTGGCCGTGTGGATTCACGATGCGACGGGGACAAACTGATGCGAGGCGCGAACGTGGATATATCGCCGAACGGCTTGCGGGAAGCGCAGGAATATTCGTCTGTCCTTTCCAACCTTTTTCCGATCATGGTTGTGGGCGGCGTTGCCGCGCTGGTCCTGAATCTCAGGCGTTCCTATTACGAGCGTACCTGGGCGCAGCGCATAGGCTCGCTTGCCGTCGCCGCCGTCACAGGCTGCGTCTCCGCCTCTGTCGCTGTTCTGGCTGTTCCCATGCTGTTCCCCGGCAGTTCCGCCGAGATGCATCTTCTTGTGGCCGCTCTCGGCGCAAGCTGCGGACAGAAGACGTTTGACGTGCTGATGCGCCGCGTCCTTGGCCTTTCCGTGGTCGACTTCCGCAAGCCGGAAGAACTTCGCGGCATGATGACCCCGGAAGAACGCTGTCAGCATGTCGAGCAGTGCCCGTTTCACCACGAACACGAAAAACGTGAAGAACGGGCAAAAAACGGAAGAAAGTAGAAAGTATTGCAAGAGAATCACGCGGCGGCAGGCCCCCCGGCCGCCGATCGCCCGCGGCAGCGGGGTAACGGGTGAACGGTCGCCTTGGAATGGGTCACGCATATCGTCGCCGGAGCGTGGCCGCCCTTCGCGGGGAAACGGGCGGGACAGCATGGCAGGGCCGGAATTTCGCGTGATGTACTGCCTGGGTGCCTCTTTCGGGGGGCTTGTTATCGGAACGGGCAAACACGGATGAGACCATGTCGGGATTGACGGAAGATCATATTGCAAGCGTGCTTGCGCATATCAGCAGCGGCCGGAGTGTGCGGAAATCGTGCGAACTGGTGGGCGTGCCCGTGCCTACGTTTTTGAAAAACGTGGATGGTGATCAGTACGCGCGCGCGAGAGATGCGCAGGCAGATGCACATTTCGACGAAATGACGGAGCTTGAGGAGCAGTGCCGGTCTGGCGAGCTGGACCCGGCGGCGTTCCGTGCGCTGCTGGATTCTCGAAAATGGCGGCTGGCCCGTATGCGTCCCAAAATTTACGGCGACAAGTCCACCGTGGACATGACCAGTTCCGACGGCTCCATGACGCAGGCACCCGCCGTGGTCATCGACTTTTCCGGCATGTCTCCGGACGACATTGCCGCGGCCGCCCGTGCCGCGTTCAAAGGAGAGTGAGTCCCATGCGGCCCCTGAACCCCGAACATCTCTCCGCCCTGCGGCGGGAACTGGCACGGCAGAGCCTGATAGGCTTTGTGTATGCCGTCAGGCCGGATTACCTCATGGGCTGGGTGCATCAGGAGATATGCGCTGAACTCGACGCCTTTCTCGCCGCCGCGGCCGCCGGGCAATCCCCCCGCCTCATGCTCTGCATGCCTCCCCGCCACGGCAAGTCGGAACTGGCGTCCCGCCTTTTTCCCGCCTATGCGTTCGGGCGTTATCCCGATATGTCCATCATCGGCACGTCCTACAGCGCCGACCTTTCCAGCCGCTTCAACCGGGATATCCAGCGCATCATCGAACAGCCGGAATATCGGGCCGTCTTTCCCCGCACCACGCTTTCCGCCAAAAATACTCGTACGGTTGCCTCCGGTAACTACCTGCGCAATTCCGACCTTTTTGAAATCGTCGGCCACAAGGGCAGTTATCGCAGCGCGGGCGTTGGCGGCGGCATCACCGGCATGGGGGGCGATATCCTGATCATCGACGACCCGTTCAAGGACCGCGCCGAGGCCGATAGCCCCACCATCCGCCGCAAGGTATGGGACTGGTACACCTCCACGCTGTACACCCGTCTCGCGCCGGGCGGCGGCATTCTGCTCATCAATACCCGCTGGCACATGGACGACCTTTCCGGGCGTCTGCTCGAAGCGGAACGGCGGGGGGAAGGAGATGCGTGGCGCGTGGTGAATTTCCCGGCCATTGCCACGGAGGACGAACCTCACCGGAAGTGCGGTGAAGCCCTGCATCCCGAGCGCTACCCGCTGGAGCAGCTCGAAGGCATCCGCCGGGCTGTCGGTGCGCGGGAATGGGAAGCCCTTTACCAGCAGCACCCCACGCCGGACGGCGGCAGTATCTTCAGGGCCGAATGGCTGCGCTTCTGGTATCCCAAAGACCTGCCCCTCCGCTTTGAAAAGCTTGTGCTGTCATGGGACATGACCTTCAAGGAAGGCGACGATACCGACTACGTTGTGGGGCAGGCGTGGGGGAAGTCCGGCGCGGATTTCTACCTGCTGGATCAGGTTCGCCGGCGCATGGGCTTCACGGAAACGCTTGCCGCCTTCCGCGCCCTGGCCGACAAATGGCCCGGCGCGACTCGCAAACTGGTGGAAGACAAGGCCAACGGCCCGGCGGTCATCGACAGTCTGCGCAACCATGTTTCCGGGATTGTTCCCGTGGAGCCGGACGGCAGCAAAACCGCCCGCGCCCATGCCGTCACCACATTCTTTGAAGCAGGGAACGTCCATATCCCTCATCCCTCCCATTGCCCGTGGGCGGCAGAATACATTGCGGAATTGACGCAGTTCCCCGCCGCCGCCCATGACGACCAGGTGGACGCCACCACGCAGGCATTGCGGGACATGCAGTCACACCGGGGACTGAATATTGACCCCCGGATTCTGAACCGGACCGCTGCGGGCAGGAGAGTCGCATGAGCAGCCGCAATTCCTCCCCCCGCCGCATGAACTTTTCGCCTGATGTGCGCGGCAGGCCGGCGCGACCCCATATCCCCACGGAAGACGAAATCCGGGCCATGTTCGGTCCGGCCCGAACGCTCGGCGCGCCGGAAGACGCCTGCATTGCCGTGGACAACCGGCTTGCGTCCAGCGGCGTCTATACCCTGCTCCAGCATACGTTTGAAACGGGCATGGCTCCGGCTGCGCAGTTCATGGGCTACGGCGCACTCCAGAACATCGCCCAGAACGGACTCATCCGCGCCTGCATCGAAACCGTGGCCGACGACATGACCCGCGCATGGATCGAGCTGAAACGGGAAGGTGCCGGCCCCCGCACGGGTGAAGATGATGAACTGCTGACCGAACTGGCCCATGCGGCGGATTCGCTCGAGCTGCAAAGGATTTTCCATGAAGCCGTCGAACTTGTGGGCTACGAGGGCGGAGCCTTTATCTTCATCGACACCGGCGTATCGGGCGACGCGCTGCTCACCCCCCTGCATATGGGCGCGTATTCGGCGGAACTGCGGCCCGGCGGCATCCTGCGCTTTGTCGTGATCGACCCGGTGAACGTCTTTCCCGGCGACTACAACAGTCTGTCACCGCTGTCGCCCGATTATTTCCGTCCGCGCTGGTGGTGGGTGCTGGGACAACGCGTCCACGCCTCCCGCCTCATCCGCCTCACTGCCAACGAGGTTCCGGTGCTGCTCAAGCCCGCGTACAATTTTCTGGGCATCCCGCAGGCGCAGATATTGTGGGATTATGTTCTGCATTTCCAGGAATGCCGTGCCGCAGAGGCCCGTCTGCTGACCAAGTTTTCGATGATCGTGTTCAAGACCAGCATGACCGATATCCTGTTTTCCGCAGGCGGCACGGCGACGCTGGACGCGCGTATGCGGTACATGATTCAGACCATGAACAATGATGGGGTGCTGGCCGTGGACAAGGAGGCCGAGGACGTCATCAAGCTGGAAACGCCGCTCTCCGGCGTGACGGACATCGTGCGCCAGTCGCTTGAGATTCTTGCGGCTCTGAACCGCACTCCGGCGGTCAAGCTGCTCGGTATCAGCCCGTCCGGCTTCAATGCCACGGGGGAGAGCGACATCCGCAATTATTACGACCACATCACCAGCCAGCAGGAAAAGGTGCTGCGGAACGGCATGCGAACCGTCCTCGACTGCATGCAGCTTCACCTGCGCGGCGAAATCGATCCGTCCGTCACCTTCGACTTTGCGCCGCTGGGTGAGGAGGACAGGGCGGCGCTGGCGACGATGCAGAAGACGAAAGCCGACACCATCGCCGTCTATCTTGACCGCGATATCATCAGTCCGGAAGAAGCCCGCAAGGCTTTGGCGGATGACCCGGACAGCGGCTTTGCCGATATCGACCCGGAGGCGGTGCCGGAAGGCAATGGAATGCCGGATGAACTGCCGGGTGAAGCCGGAGCGGAACTGGACGATGTGGACAAGGCGGGGGCAATCCATGGCTAAAATCCTCCGCGCCATCAAACCCAATGCTGGCATTCGTGCCAAGTACCGCCGCAGGCTGGAAGCCATGATCGACGACATGAACCGCTCCGTCGTCTGGTGGCTGCGGGCCGAATACCGCCGCGAAGAAAACCGCATCGCCCAGGACGCCTCCCCGGCTGCGGCGCTGGGCAAACGTATCCAGACGCTGTTCCGGTACTGGATGCGGCGCTGGCAAAATAAACTGGAAGACTTCGCCCGCGACTTTGTCCATTCCACGGAACGCAAAACCCGCAACAGCATAAAGCAGGCGCTGAAGGACGCGGGGTTCACGGTGCGCATGGATCCGGCCCGGGCGGAAAACGACGTGACGGCGGCCCTTATCCGTGAAAATGTGGCCCTCATCAAATCCATTCCCGAACACTACTTCACCGAAGTGACCGGTCTGGTCATGCGTTCGGCAAGTCGTGGCCGCGATGTGAAATTTCTGGAGGATGAACTTGCCAAACGCTACGCCATCACCAAACGCCGCGCCAAGCTCATCGCCCGCGACCAGTCCAACAAGGCCACGCAGGCCATACGCAGCATTGAAGCAAAGGAACTTGGTATTACCGAGGGCGTCTGGGTGCATGTGCCGGGCGCAAAGTCCAGCCGCAAGACGCACATGCAGATGAACGGCAAACGCTTCCGGCTGGATGAGGGGCTGTATGATTCCGCTGTGGGACGCAAGGTGCTTCCCGGTGAACTCGTGGCCTGCAACTGCACCTTTCGGGCCGTAATTCCCGAGTTTGGAGACTGAATATGTTTGTATCGAAAGAGGAATGGAGATTCACAAGATTGGAACGGCGCGTGGATGAACTCGAATATCGGCTGGCCATGTCGGAGATGAAAAATTGGCGTGAGAAGATGGGTAACACTCCGCCTCCGCCGACGCTTGTTACAGCCATTTCCGATTTTGAAAATCGTTACAGCAAGATTGATTGCCGACGAGTCCTGGCGGGAATGAGGTATTGACGATGACCGTTCCCCACACCTTGACCTTCGACGCCGCTCCCAGCGCCCGCAGCACGGATGAGAACGGTTTTCTGCACGTCGCCTCGTCCCATATCACCAAGGCAACGGTGAATCCCTATTACGGGCGTGAAATTCCGGGCTGGCGGGAGGCCGGGCTTGACCCGGAGGCCGTCTATTACGGTTTCCGTGACCCTGAGGAGTTGAAGAAATCTCTGTCCACATGGCAGGGCCTGCCCCTGCACATTGAACATCATGTGGACAGCGCCGAGGAACCGGCCAGACTCACGCGCGTTGGGGCCGTCGGCAGGGCGGACTGGAACGCGCCCTATGTGGATGCGCCTTTGACCGTGTGGGACGGCGAGGCCATAGCCGCCATCGAAGACGGCTCCTTCCGCGAGCTTTCCTGCGCGTACCGCTACGACCCTGATTTTACGCCGGGCCGGTATGAGGGCGTGGAGTATGACTTCATCATGCGCAACATCCGGGGCAATCATGTCGCGCTGGTGGAAGAGGGCCGCGCCGGGCCGGACGTGGTGGTGGCGGACGGCGCGCTGGACGCCCGCGACACCGCCTTTGAGGAAAGCAAACACCCGCGCGACAAAAGCGGCAGATTCGGCAAGGGAAGAGGGGAAAGCAGCGGCGAGCGGGGCGTTTCCTCCGGTACGGAAATTTCCCTGACCGGCAATGAACTCGGCAGCTACCGCGACGTGAAGGAACTGCGGCAAAAGGCCGTGGACTACTACAAGGAACATTTGCAGGGCAAACCGGCTCATCGGGATGATATCGGAGAAATACGTTTCACTCGCAAGGGTATGGAGAAGTCAAGAAGCTTCAGCGGTAACCCGGATAAACTTCTTATGTTCCCGGCGATTCGCGACATTATTGAAACCGGGAAACTGGGCAGGGAAGAGGCGATAGACCATTCAAGAAATGACGATATTGTGGCTTTTATCCCCATTTCAAGCACGGTGAATTTCAAAGGCAAGCCCAGAGAAGTTGAACTGCTTTTGGGAAAAGACCGGAATGGCAATCTTTATTATGATTTGTTCCTTGAAAAGAGACAGAAAAAAGAATCCCCGGCCAGTGGCGTAGGGAACAAACCTACGGTTGGCGGGGATTCCACGGGTTTTCAACCCGCTGTTGACCTCAATATAGCCATCAAACCCGTCCGCGTCAATCCTCAACCCGACGCGGACACAACCCGAAACCCCAAACTCATCCAGGGAGCATTCATGGGCAAACTCAAACGCTGGTTCCGGGGCGCGCAGGACGACAACCCCGAAATCGAAAAACAGGAAGTGGAACTGGCGCAGGCCATCATTGACCTGCACAAGGTCGACCCCGTCACGGGCGAGATTGTGGACATCACGGAAGACGAGGACAAGGCCGAGGAAATCCGCAGGCTCATCGGGGAACTGTCCGCCAAACTGGACCCGGAGGAAGTCAAAAAACTCACCGATTCCCTGACTGACCTTGCCTGTTCCAGGGCCACCGGTGACGAAAGGAAAGCCGACGCCATGGACGAGGAAATGAAAAAAGCCATGGATAAATGCGGCCTTGATGCGGAAGACCCCACCGCGTCGCAGGCATTCGCGGAAGGCGTCAAGTACGGCGAGGAACTGGAGCGCAATCCCGAAGAACGTCGCCGTCTGGATCGTGAACACGAGTCCGAGGGCATGAAAAAGGCCATGGATGCCTGCGGGCTGGATGCCGAAAATCCGGCGGAATCCCGTGCATTCGCTGAGGGGGTAAAATATGGCGAGGAACTGATCCGGAACCCGGAGGAACGCCGCAAGCTCGACCGCGAACATGAAGCGGCAGGTATGAAGAAGGCCATGGGCAAGGACGAGGACAAGAACGCGGCCATTACCCGAATTCTGGACGACGTGCCCGATCTGACACCCGAACAGCGCAAAAGGCTTTTCGACTCCCTGCAAGACCTGGCGTATTCCCCGGCCACCGGAGACGCTGACCCCTCCGAAGTGAAGACCGCGCAGGACAGGGCTTTTCGGTCCCCGCGCCATCTCACCGCCATGGATGCGGCCCGCATCAAGGCTTCCGCCATCGCGGAGGCTCAGGACCACATGCGCGGGTTGCATCAGGCCGTGCGCGACGTGCGCGGGCTGGTGGGCGACCTTGATCCGTTGTCCTTCGACTCGGCTTCAGATGTGTACGGCTACGCGCTGAAACAGAGCGGCATAGACCCGCGCAGATATCCCCGGCAGGCATGGCGCGGCATGATCGACATGTTGCGGGCGGGAAAGACGGCGGAACTTTCCGGCGGCATGGCTCGTGATGCCGCGCCCGCCAGACTCGACGGCAAATTCGCCGGACTCAACAATATTTCTCTTGCAGACTAGGAGGCAGTATGCCCTTGCAGAAACAGGTCAATCTGTACCGTGCTCCCGGCGTGGCCGGGGACAAGGCCACACCCGACCAGAGTGTCTACACGCCGCTCAATCCTCTTGCTGCCAAATCCCTGCCCGTCGGCAGCTTCGTCTTCCCCGTGGTGTCATCCGGCGTCATCGACAATACGCAGGCCACCAATGCGGCGGGCGAGGCCACGGAAGTTCTGGGCTTTGTGGAGCGCGTCATCAACTACGTCAATCATGACATTTTTTCTGACGGCACGCTTGACGTGCCCGAGGGTTCGGCGCTGACCGTAGCCGTACGCGGCGACTACTGGGCCGTGTCCACAACCAAGGCCACAGTGGGGCAGAAGGTGCTGGCCTCTACCGTCGACGGCTCCATCAGCACCGGAACTCCCGACGGCACGCACCTTGATACCGGGTGGACGGTCAAGACACCCGGTGAAATCGGCGAACCGATCATCATCAGCAACTGGGGGGCCATGGCCGTGTCCGGTTCGGGCGGCGGAAGCGACACCAGCAACCTGATGAACAAGGATTTCAGCAATGCCACCGGCGCGCTTGGCGTAGCCAATGGCGGAACCGGGGCCACCACTGCGGAACAGGCCCGTACCAATCTCGGCGCGGCTGCGGTCGGAGCCTAGGAGGAATCATGAAACCTACTTTTGAACAGGCCGCGCAGTACGGCTTTGTCTTCCCGAATGCGCGCATGTGGCTTTCGCCGGAGAACCGGGCGCGCATCGCGGAGGACGCCGCGCTCGTCACCACGCCCAATACCACCGTCCCGGCGGAACTGCTGGCGTATATCGACCCCATGGTCATTGAAATCATGACTGCGCCCCGCCGCGCCCGGGAAATCTTCGGAGAGGAGAAAAAGGGCGACTGGACGACGCCCTATGCCAAGTGGCGCGCGGACGAAATGACCGGACGCACCGAGCCGTACAGCGACTATGCCAACGGCACCACGTCCGGCGTCAACTCCGAATGGCAGACACGCCCGCAGTATATCTTCCAGACATCCATCACCTACGGCGATCTGGAAGTCGCCATGTCCAGCGCGGCCAAGGTCAACCTTGCAGCCTCCAAGCAGCGCGCGGCGGCCAATGTCATCGACATCGACCAGAACCGTTTCTACCTGCTGGGCGTTGCGGGCAAGGAAATCTACGGCATCCTCAACGACCCCAATCTGCCCGACGCCATCACCGCGGGAGCCACAGGCACGGGCAGCAGTACCAAATGGGCGGACAAGACCACCACGCAGATATACAACGATATCCTTGCGCTGTTTGCCGAACTTTCGCGCCAGTCCAGCGGACTGATTGACCGCGATACGCCGCTCAAGCTGTGCCTGTCGCCGGAAATGGCCGTCCGTCTGGGCGCGGCCACGGATTTCAACGTGTCCGTGCTGGACATGCTGACCCGCTATTTCAGCAATATCAGCATCGTCACAGTGCCTGAACTGCACAGCATGACCGCGGGGGAAACCGTGTTTCTCATCGCGCCGGAAGTCAACGGCCAGAAGTCCGGCCTGCTGGCGTTCGGAGAAAAGATCCGCGCCCTGCGCGTCATTCCCGACATGTCCAGCTTCCGGCAGAAGTATGTCGGCACCACCTATGGCGGCATCGTGCTGATGCCCTTCGCCTTCGCCCAGATGACGGGCATGTAGTCCACAACCCGGCGGGAACCCCCCGCCGGAAATCAGGAGCCAGCATGGCACGCAGAAAAGAAACCTCCGCCGCGGCAAAATCCGCGCAGACCGGCGCGGAACAGTCCCTCCGGGCTGATACCGTCATTGTCGCGCTCAACCGCGCCTCCGGGATTGCCTTCGGCATGCCGGACGGCCGCCGGGTGCATGTGGCGGGCAGCGCCGCTCACCTGCGGGGAAAGGAAAAGGGCATCCTGCCCGTGGGAGCCTTCGGCCTGACCGAAATCAGCGCGGACGACTGGTCGTATATCGAAAAAACCTACGGCCCGCACATGGAAATATTCAGGAACGGCCTGATTTTCGCGCAGGCGCGCAAGGCCGATGCGCTGGATGCAGCGAACGAGCGGGCTGAACTTCGGCATGGTCTGGAACCGGTGGATGTGGAATCCGACGGGAACGGCGCAAAGACCACGCCCTTTGACGGCACAGGAGCCTGAACATGGCGGTGGTGGAGTTCGATCCGGCGGCCTTCCGCGAGGCGTATCCCCGCTTCACGGCGGAACTGATATCCGATGCGCAGCTTCAGCAGGCTTTCGACCTCGCCTGTCTGCTGCTGGACAATACGGATGCCTCCTTGGTGCCCTATGACCCGGAGCATGGTATCCTGATCCGCCGGACGCTGCTGTGGCTGCTGGTCTGTCACCTGGCGACCATGGCCCTGTGGCCAGCCGGACAGAGCGGCCCGCTGTCGTCCGCCACGGAGGGCAGCGTCAGCGTGTCGTTCTCCATCCCGCAGAACATCGGCAAGGCGTTCTACAGCCAGACCCCGTGCGGGCAGGCGTTCTGGCAGGCCGTCCAGCCGTATGCGGCGGGCGGGCGGTACTACGCCGTGCGCCACTGGCATCCGTGGGGGTAGAAGCATGAGCGCAACCCTGAAAGGCGGCGACCGCCTGATTCGCAGACTTCAAGAGATGACACAGGCGCAAGGAAAAGTGCGGGCGGGCATTCTGGAAGGCGCAACCAACGACGAAACGGGTGAACCCATCGCCCCTTACGCGGCTATGAACGAGTTCGGAGGCGTGATTAATATTCCCGCCCATACTCAGACATTGTATTTCAAGCAGGGACGAGACGGGACAGTGGGCACCCGGTTTGTACGCAAAGAAACGTCCAATTTCGCGCAGGATGTCACCATTCCCGCACATTCCGTCACTATTCCGCCCCGGCCTTTCATGCGTAATACCATCAAGCGTGAAAAAGACGTCTGGACGCGCGATTTGGGCAAGCTGCTCATGGACGGAATGCCCGTTTCCGAGGCGTTGCGGGAAATCGGCGCGCGCATGGCCGACGATATCGGGAAAACCATCGATAACCAGATGGATATTAAAGACAATGCGCCCTCCACGAAACGACGCAAAGAGCGGCCCGTTTCCGGAGGAGCCAAGAACGAAACCCATACCCCGGGCCCTCTGGTGGATACAGGCTCCCTGCGTGGCTCCATCTGGTACGAGGTGGAAGAATGATGAACCTGCATGCCATTGTACGGGGGGCAATCCCCGCGCTGCACCCGGACGAAAGCCTCACCCTGCGGCAATCCGTCGGACAGAAGAACGTCCGGGGACGGATCGTGCCGGTGTACGCCCCCGGGCAGACCGTCGCCGCCCAGATACAAAGCCTTGGCAGTGACGATTTGCAGCACACAGAGGCCGTCAACCTGACGCAGCGGGACCGCAAGGCGTACCTTTACGCGCCGGATGCGGCCATGCCTCCCACCGGCATTGTCCGTCCTCTGGCCCGGAACGGGGACATGATGCAGCGGGCCGACGGTTCCTGGTGGCTGGTGACGGCCATGCTGGAGGATTTCACCGCCTCCGGCTGGGTGTGTGTGGGTATCGTGCAGCAGCTTGAAGGGCCGGATTTGAGCGAAAGCGAAGAGACGCCGGAAGAGGAAACGCCGGACATGGAAAGGCCGCCCGTTTCCGGGCGGCCCGAAGAGGTGAGAGGATGAACGGTTTAGCTTCGCGCGTATTCCAGCACCAGCCTGGCGGTGTTTTCGACCTGTTTCAGGGCGGCGTCGAGCAGGCCGAAGCCGGAGTCCATATTTTCGTGCAGGCGCAGGGTGAGCGGGCGGGAGACTCCGCGCAGGGGCGGAAGCGTGTCCCGCAGGGCAAAATACAGGCTCCGTTCGCAGTCCATGATTTCCCGAGCATGGGCGCGGATGGTCGCAAGGTGTGCTTCCACGGCGGGAACGATGGAGGGTGCGGCCGGAAGAGCGGACGGCACAGCGGGCAGGGCGTCAATCTTGCCCTGCACATACTGAATGGCCTCCTTGACCTGCGCCACGGTGAGAGCGTCCACGCTGGTCACTCCGAAATGCGCGTTCACCTGCGCCCGGGCGGCGGCGTAGTGAATCGGGGCCATGCCTACCCATGTGTTGATGATGGCCGTGAGCGCCTTGCGTTCGGGGTCGGAACGGCGGGAGAGGGGGGAAGGTTCGGAGGCAGAAGCGGAGCGTTCGGCATTGAGCTTGTCCAGCACGTCCAGCACCCATACCCGGAACGCCTTGGCGACGGGAGTGCGGGCGAACATGGCGAGAAGGTGGCAGCCGCGAAGGGAGAAGATGCGAACATCAACCGGGGTGATACCCACGGTCATTTTGACCGTGGCTGTCATCGCGTCTGTAAATTCGTCAACATTTCGCTCGTAAATTTTGCGAACAGAGTTTTCATCCTTGTAGCCAAGGGCGGAAGCAAGCTGACGAGACTGAATCCAAGGCTGTCCGCTACGGTCAACAACATCAAACGTGGTAGATTGGAAGATAAGGGCCTGAGACATAGTAAAACCTCGCGTGTTTTTTCGGTTTGCGTTGGCCAGACGCAAAAATGGCCCGGAGCCGAAAACTGCACGCGAGCAGTCGTGGGCGTTACCGCTACCACACTCCGAGCCAATATCGAACGTGGCAAGAATACCACGTCTCAGGACACGAAAAAAGCCATTGACAAACGGAATGGCGACCGTCGCGTTGGAGTTTTCGGACTCCGTGCGGCCAGAACGCCACAAATTCGGGGAAATGTCAAGCGCGGGGGGGCTCTATGAGTGACGTTTTAGGCGCGGTGTACGACTTTCTGACAACCTGCCTTTCCCCGGCCCCGGAACATGTCGTGCGCGGTTGGGGAAATCGGGCGGCCCTGCCGGACAGCAACGAATTTGTGGTGCTCACGCTCATCGGGGCGGCCCGGCGCGGTACCAATGTCCGGCAATGGAAGATGCCCGCCGGCAACGCCCCCGGCCTCGATCTGAACCTTGCCATGCTCACCCTGTACGACGTGCAGGTGGACTTCTGCGGTGAGGATGAGGAAACCGTTTCCCGCTCGGCATCTCAATTCGTCATTCTCGGCCGTGACGCCGTGGCGGTGGACTTCTTCCGGTCCTACGGACTTTCCGCGCTCCATGCCGATGACCCCCGCGCCCTGCCGTTCACCAACGACCAGAACCAGTGGCAGACACGGTACAGCGTGACGCTTCACCTTGCCGGGTGGGCGGATGTCGACGTCAATGTCGATGCGTTCGACAAGGTTCATATCACACTTGAAAATGTGGATGTTCATCATCCCGTTACCCGTTAGGAGTTGAAAACATGCCTATTCCCGCATCACAAATCGTCACCGTCAATCCCCGGCTGCTGACGCCGGGCGGCAACGACCTCGAATTCAACGGACTGCTGCTTTCCGCGTCAGAGCTTATACCTTCGTCTCAACTGGCCCTTCCGTTTCCGGATGCGGACAGCGTGGGGGAGTATTTCGGGCTTGAGTCCTCCGAATATCAGGCCGCGGCCGTTTACTTTCAGGGGTACAACAATTCCTTCACAAAACCCCGCGCCTTCTATGTGGGCCGGCGTGTGGCCGAAGATGCCGCGCCCTTTGTCCGGGGCGGAGCATTCAATGCTCTTCCATCCGTGACCCTGGCCGCATTGAAGGAAGTGCGGGATGGCGGCATGTCTCTGACATTGGGCAGTCATGCGGGCGCGCTGGGCAGTCTGGATTTCTCCGGAGCTTCCGCCCTGTCCGATATCGCACAAATTCTCCAGACCGCGATTCGCGCTGTCTCTGCCGGGGGGGAAGCATGGACGGCAGCCACCGTGACCTATTCCAGCCTGTTTGATGCCTTCACCATCACCGGCGGGGCCGCCGGCGCGGAAGAAGGCGTGGACTATGCCGCAGCCCCGGCATCCGGCACGGATGTTTCCGCCCTTCTGCTGCTGACGAAGGCCGCCGGAGCGGTGCTTTCCCCGGGGATGGACGCCATGACTCCGGCCGAGAACATGGAGGCCATACTTGACCTGACCGAGAACTTCGTCTGTTTCACCACGGTCACGCAGCCCACGCAGGCCGATGCGCTGGCCTTCGCGCAGTGGGCATCAGGAAAAGGCGTCAACTACCTGTATATCTATTGGGATAATGACCCGGCTCTGCTCCAGGCGGGCAGCACATCCACCATCGCCGCCGCCCTCAGGCAAGCCAACGTGGGCGCTGCCTGCGGCGTCTGGGACAATCTGGCCTGTGCCGCCCTGATTATGGGGACTGCGGCAAGCATCGACTGGAACCGCCGCAACGGCACCATTACCTTTGCCTTCAAGGCACAGGACGGCGTGCCCGCCAACGTGACCAGGGGGACTGATGCAGTCAGTCTGGAAGCGCAGGGCATGAACTTCATGGGCGACTACGCCACGCGCAACGACCAGTTCATTTTCCTGTATCCGGGGCAGATGTTCGGTTCGTGGAAATGGATAGACACCTATCTCAACGCGGTGTGGCTGAACAACGCGCTTCAGGTGTCCTGCATGAACGGCTTTCGGCAGACCCCGCGCGTTCCCTACAATCAGGAGGGCTATACATTACTCAAGTCGTGGTGTCTCGACCCCATCAACCGGGCGCTGTATTCCGGTGTCATCGACACGGGAGTCGCCTTGTCCGAATCGCAGAAATCCCAGCTTGTACGCGAAGCAGGACGCGATATTTCCAGCGAGCTGAGCAACGACGGCTATGTCCTGCAGATAGGGGGAGATCCGGACGATACCTCCGACGATTCCGGCGAGGCCGCTGCGCGGCAGAGCAGGGAAAGCCCCGAGGCAAGTCTCTGGTACACGTACGGCGGTTCGGTTCACAAACTCGACCTTGCCAGCACCGTACTTGCGTAACCCCCTGTCCTCACAGATGACATAAGGAGAAAATCATGAGCTATCCCCTTGGAGACATTACCAGCGCCAATGCTACCCTGGTGCTGATCGTCGACGGGCTGTTCCCGGCGGGAATACGCCTTCAACAGTTCGCCACGGATCAGAGCTACAGCCAGGATGAACTTGCGATAGCCGAAGATCGCATGGGCGTGGACGGCGGCCTGGTAGCGGGATGGGTGCCCAGCATCAAGCCCGTGACCATCATGCTTGAGGCGTCCAGTCCCAGTTATGCGGCGTTGTCCCAACTGTTCCGCGCCTGCGAGCGCAAACGGGGCATCTATGAATGTTCGCTGATAGCCAGTGTGCCAAGCATCAACAAGACCTTTACCTGGACAGGCGGCGTCCTGAAATCGGGAACTCCGGTGCCGTCCGCCAAAAAGGTGCTGGACCCCACAACGTGGAAATTTGATTTCGCCAACCTCACCATCACCGATGCGGCGGTGTAGACGCAAAAAGGCCGCCCCTTTCAGAGCGGCCCCAGAGGTCAGAGGATGAACAGCTTACCCGCGTCCGTATTCGATTACGAGCCTGGCGGTGTTTTCGACCTGTTTCAGGGCGGCATCGAGGAGGACGGAACCCGCGTCCATGCTCTCGTACAAGCACAGGGCAAGCGGGCGGGTCACTCCGCGCAGGGGCGGCAAAGTGTCGCGCAAGGTGAAATACATGCGCCGTTCGCAGGCCATTATTTCCCGAACATGGGCGCGGATGTTCGCAAGCTGCGCTTCAACCTCGGCAGTGCCGGATGCGGGAGGCAGAGCCGCAGGCGCGGCGGGAAGCGCGTCAATCTTGCCCTGCACGTACTGGATGGCCTCTTTGACCTGTGCTACGGTCATGGCGTCCACGCTGGCGACGCCGAAATGTGCGTTCACCTGGGCGCGGGCGGCGGCGTAGTGGATGGGAGCCATACCTACCCAGGTGTTGATGATGGATGTGAGGGCTTTGCGCTCCGGGTCGGTACGTTTGGAGATGGGGGAAGGGGCGGAGATAGAGTCGGAGCGTTCGGCATTGAGCTTGTCCAGCACGTCCAGCACCCATACCCGGAACGCCTTGGCAACGGGAGTGCGGGCGAACATGGCGAGAAGGTGGCAGCCGCGAAGGGAGAAGATGCGACAACGGCCTGCACCCAAATTTCCGGGAACACCATTTTGGTGTTCTGCGACGATTTCAATGACTTGCGTCATGTCCGGCGTAAATTCGTCCGAGTTGCGCTGGTAGAGCCGCGATACAAGTTCTTCGCGGGCATACCCAAGCGCACGGGCCAGTTCCGCCGCGCGAATCCAGAGCGTGTTTTGGTGAGTGACAGGGGAAAAGGTGACGTCGTTGAAGGTCAGGGCCTGTGTCATGTTAAACCTCGTAGTTTTTTCATTGGCCCCTTGCAAAATACAAAAGGCCGGGAGCTGAAAACCGCTACGAGACGGCGGGCATATTTCCCCGAAGGGTGTTTTATTAGCCCACTCCCGACCTTGAATAGTCGTTCTATACACCACGTCCCGCACTTTTTCTATCTTGACAGACAAAAAAAGCCATACTTTCGGGACTGGCATCCGCTCGTAGAGGAGTTTTCAAGCTCCGTGCCCTCACCACGCCACAAAATCAGGGAAATGTCAAGGAGATAACTACATGGATGAAGCAAAAGAATACGGGCGCGGTATTTATATCGACAGTGGATGTTCCGGCGTTACCGTCATCGGCTGTGGCGGCGCATTCATTCCCTATGATGCGTGGGGAGGCGAACGCATGGAAGCGTTGCAAGCCTTTCTCAGGAAGTACATTGACGGGGCGGAAGAGCGCTATCCAATCTTGTTTGGAGAGCATCCATCATGGCCGAATACTGAACCGCATAATCCGCAGGAACCAGGCACACAAAGAGGAAGTTCACAGGGCAATTGAACACCTGGCGCAAATTGGCCTCCACCGCCTGCGCGTGCAGGCCGTGGGTTAATAGTTTTTCAGCTGCGACCATACAGCGGGCCATGTCATCGGAAGCTGTGCGGTAAGTCACCAGATATAATGCCATATAGCTCTCTCCGTTTCCGGGCTTAACCGGCACAAACCAAAGAGAATGTCAAGCTGAACAGGAAACAAAAACCCGAAATAGAAAAAATAAACCCGAAATCGGGTTTTCAGAGGAACTCACCATGCGCAAGGAAAAAAACATTGTCATTGACGACCGGGGCAAGAGCCTGACCTTCAAAATCCGGGAAATGTCCGCTCTCCAGATGGAGGGCTGGATTGCCCGCGCGGGTATTCTGCTGGCCGGAACCGGCATTCTGGACGAGACAAGGGTCGACGTGCGCAACGCGGGCGAGATAGCGGCGGGCGTTGCCCGTGCTGTGGGTGAGTCCGGCATCTCCGCCCTGGGCAGACTCGACTACGACAAGGCCCGCCCTCTGCTGGATGAACTGCTGTCCTGCTGTTCCCGTGTGGATGCGGGTGTGGAGCAGCCGCTGACTCCCGATGTGCTGGAAGGATTTATCGAGGACGTGCGCACCCTGTTCACGCTGCGCAAGGAAGCTCTTGCGCTCAATTTCGGTTTTTTCGCACAAGGCGGCCCGTCCGCCTCCGTCAAAGATGGTCCGGCCCCCCAGCCGGATACGCTGAAACCCAGAATATCAGTCCGCTCACGGCGTTGATTGCGGGGGAGCGGCTGGCGACGCTCAAGGAACTGGAGACGTGGTACAGCTACGAGGATGCCCTGAACATGGCCGAAATCATACAGGTTCGACATTACAATGAGCGGGTGGCCGCTGATGCGGCCCGCAGCGGAAGGTGACGCATGGAAGTTGATTCTCTTGTCGTTTCTCTCGGTCTGGACTCGCAGGATTTCCGGGCGGCGCTGAATCAGGTGCTGGCCATGTTGCACAATCTGGATCAGGGACTGCGGGATTTCGCCCAGGGCTTTGCCGAAGGATGTGCAGATGCTCTGAACGAGGCGCGGCAGTCCGCCAACGGAGCAGCGCGGGAAGTGGGACAAGCCGCACGGGAAGGTCAGAGAATGGGGCAGGCGTTCCGGCAGGCGGGGGAAACAGGTTCACAGGGGGTGAACCGTCTTGCCGATACCACAGGCCGGGCGGCGCAAAGAGCCAGAGACGCCGGAAACTCCATGCAGAATCTGGGTCGTCAGTGGGGCTCCTTCCTCCAGGGCATTGTCACCCGCTTTGCCGCGCCCATGGCCGGAGCCCTGAGCGTGGGGGCGATGGTGGGCAGCTATCTTTCCGGCGTGTCCCAGGCGGCGCAGATGTATGGCCGCTGGACGCCGCAGATGGAGGAATGGCGCAAAAAGCAGGAACTGCTCTCCCGTGTCAACCGGGAGGACATTGAGCTGTATCGCAAGGGCAAGCTGGCCCTGATGGATTTCCAGTTCGCCATGGCCGGGCTGTCTACTACCATCATGCGCGCATTGTCACCCGCTATCCGCGCAGGGATTGAGCTGCTGCATCAGGTGGCGGACTGGGTGCGCCGCAACGAGCCCAACATCATCCGCTTTGTCACCGTGCTGGCGGGAACCATTACAGCGGTTCTGCTCCCCGCCTTCATCAAGTTGGGCGTGGCCATGCTGGCCAACCCCCTCACATGGATCATCGCGGGCATTGTCGCGCTGGCCATCGCCGTTGATGATTTGGTGGTCTACATCCGGGGTGGAGAATCGGCTTTTGGAGATTTATGGGCCATATTCGGGACCGGAGAGGAAATTGCCGAAAGTCTGGGCGCCGCATGGGAATGGCTGAAAGAAACAGGCGTGGCCGTATGGGAAACGCTGTCTTCCAGCGCAAAGACATTTTTTGGATTTTTTGAAGGGGCCATTGAACCGCTGAAACAAATCCTGACAGGTTTTATCGGCTTCATAAAGGCATTGTTCTCCGGCTCATGGAAGGAGGCAGGGGAGGAATTACGCAATGTTTTTGTAGGTGTGGTGCAGTATTTTTTTGCGCTGTGGGAAGGCATTATCAATGCCATCAAGGCCGCTATTCAAAAGATATTGGATATGCTCCCGTCATGGGAGGGGATAAAATCCGGAGCTTCCAGCTTGTGGGAAGGGACGAAGGACTTTGCTAGCGGATTCTTTGGCAAGGACTCATCGACCGAATCCGCGCCCACCGGCGTTGCCGACCCCTTGGGATTAAGTGGCCTTGGGACGCCTTCTCCCGTTCCCCCTTCGGCGGATCTGACGGCTCTTGCCGTCCCGCCCTCCGTTTCCACCTCCAACCGCAACACCGAAATCAGCAGCCAGACGCATATCAACCAACTGAATATGTACACCCAGGCCACGGACGCGGAAGGCATCGTCCGCGACATTCAGGGCGAGCTTGACCGCAACCCGCTGATACCGGGCGTCAACGCCGCCGACGGTGGGGTGCTCTGATGTCCCAGCTTCTTGTCGCCACATCCACCCTTGATTCATGGTTCAACAAATCCGGTAACCGCTGGCTTTTAGCCGATGAAAACGGCCTGCCTGTGGTGGCCTTCACCTCCTTTTTGTCGGCGGATATCCGTAACGAGAGCAAAGTCGTTTCCGCGCCGGTGGAGGAAGGAAGTTTCGCCACCTACAATAAGGTTGCCACACCACTGGAAGTCAGTGTGACACTGGGCATACAGGGAGATGACTCTACCTTGCAGGATGCCCTCGACACGCTGACCACGCTTCAGGCGGGCACACAGCTTGTCAGCCTGGTGACGCCCAATGCGGAATACCCGGACTTGAATCTGGAAGGCTTCAACTACAGCCGCAAGCGGGAGAACGGGCTGGGAGTGCTGTTTGTGGAGCTTTCCCTGCTGGAGGTCAGGCAGGTCAGGGCACAGTACACCAACGCCAAACTTGCGCCCAGACGTGAACGCGGAAAGGTGCAGACGAAAGAGCGATCCATGGCAACAATTTTTGGCCTATAACAAGGAAGCATATCCTATGCTGGAAATCCCCCTGGAAGCCTGTCAGAACCAGTCCTTCATGGTGACCCTGAATGAACAGGACTGCACCATTGCCCTGTACCAGCGCAACAGCCGTCTTTATCTGGACCTGAGTGTGGAGGGGGCTGTCGTGCGGCAGGGCGCGGTCTGCCTTCCGCAAGTGGGAATTGTGGGAGATGTTCCGGGCTTTGCAGGCGAATTGTTCATGATCGATTTGCGAACGCAGCCGGAAAAACAGCAGCCGCCCCAATGGGAAGGTCTGGGCACACGCTGGAAGCTTTTTTATCTTTTTCCGGAGGAAGTGCTGGTTTTGCGGGAAAACGCCGCACAGGAGGCGCTCGATGGCTGATGCCTCTTTTGTTCCGCGCCTTCTGGAAGTGCATGTCACCCTGCGAGCCGGAGAGTTCAGGGAAGGAAGCAACACCAAAATCATGACGGGCATCCCCATCAAGGCACGCATCGAAAAGACCGGCCCGCCGGATTTCAACAAGGCGTCCGTCAGCCTGCGCGGACTGCGGCTGGAAGACATGGACAAGATATCCACATTGGCCTTTCGGCCCATGTTTCGGGCGCGGGACTTTGTCACCATCTATGCGGGCGACGAGCGTGACGGAATGCACGTTGCCTTTTCCGGAGAAATCACCAATGCCGCCGCGGATTTCAACGCCTCTCCCGATGTGGCGTTCAAAATCGAGGCCATGACGGGATATTTCGGCAACATCACCCCGGCGGGGCCGACGGCGATTCAGGGCGCGCAGCCTGTGGCGGATTTCATTGCCATGCAGGCAAAGGCCATGGGGTACGACTTTCGCAATGAGGGGGTGACCGCGCGGATTTCCAATGCCGTGTTCAACGGTTCGCCCATGGCTCAGGCGCGGTCAGCCGCAAGGCAGGCAGGCATTGAGCTGCTGCTGGATGACGGAGTTCTGACCATTTGCCCGCGCGGAGGTGAAGGAAAACA
>ENA-UERG01001050-UERG01001050.1-human-gut-metagenome-genome-assembly--contig:-NODE-1050-length-24719-cov-37.212036_pt1 | contig 24719 bp, 30 predicted proteins | sample MGYA00242954_ERZ507954 | MGnify/ENA primary metagenome ERZ507954 (study PRJEB26167, sample SAMN06115478) | human gut metagenome | host: Homo sapiens | place: China:Sichuan | collected 2015-01-21... | reverse complement strand
ACTAGAAAAACAATAACAAATATGTTAAAAAAATAATATACTTATGAAAGAAAGAGAGGAATTTTTTATGAAATTCAAAGAAAACAAGCTCATCGGGGGGGGGGCAATGGTCTAAAACTCTCTCATAATCATGGTCTACACCTGTTTATAGGGCGTCTAGCAGCCTTTACTCTCGCAGAAGTCCTAATCACTCTTGGTATCATCGGAGTTGTAGCAGCATTGACTATGCCAAGTGTAGTAAATAATGTTGAGGGAAAGCAATTACAAAGTGCACTTAAAAAAGGTTATTCCGAAATTTCTCAAGCATTTGAGTTGATGAAATCTGATATTGGTAGAGATATTTTGCCTGTAGATTATCCACCAGGAACTTTTGCTAAAGAGTATAAAGAGTATTTTGTAAAGACGTTATCATCAAATCATAGTGGTTTAGTTTCAAAAGATTTGGATATTGTAGATTTTAATGGATTGAAAACCTATAAAACATATAATAAAAAAAACTCTCTCATCTCTAATTTTTTTGATGATGGACAGTTTGTTTTACCGGATGGAGCGTTGATTTTAATAAATGATTCTGGTCCAATGTTAATTTCTATTGATGTAAATGGAATGAATAAAGGTCCAAATCTTTATGGTCGAGATTTATTTACTTTTGAAATCACGAATGAAGGGAAATTATTGCCAAGTGGAGCAGTAGGAACTTCCTCTGTTTTTTTGTGTTCAAAAACATCTACTTCTAGTATGAATGGAGGTGGATGCACGTATTACGCAATCACAGATCCAAATTATTTTAAAAAACGATATTATAAATAACGATAAGTCGGCATTACTATGCCGACTTTAGTTTTTTAATTCTGGTAAACTTCTGCATATTTGGGGTTAACGGCAACCCATTTGAATGTTTGTTCGTCTGTTTCTGGAATGTCGATTACGAATGTTCCACCATATCTCCCTCTTGAAAAAGCTAAATAGCCTTCTTTGGCAAGGTTGTGGAATGCTTTTCTGATTGTGTTCGGGCTTAAATCTAATTGTTTTGAAAATTCAATGATTGATGGAAGTTTCGCTCCGATTTCGTAATTTTCTGCAATCATTTTTTTTATGTGGTTTTGAGTTTTTTCGTAATAGTAAAAAGCTGTATCAGGTGCAGGTGCAAAAATGGATGTTTCTTTTTTGGCAGAAGAACTGTCGCTATTTGGCATTCTTGTAACAGTTGTTCCGTACCTACCCCTGCGAGCAAGCAAAATCCCTTCGTCGATAAGTGATTTTAGTGCATCATGAATTGTTTTTATGCTTACCGATAATTTTTCTGACAATTCTGCATGTGCCGGTAATCTATCGCCTATTTTAAGGTTTGTAGTGATGTAATTTTTTAAATCATTTTCAACTTTTTTTACTAGGGTAATGTTTTCATCAAAATTTTCTTCAAATTTAAAATTCAAAGATTTTAAAACCCAACCTGATTCGCTTGAGTTTTTGAATTTATGTTCAATAATCCCAAGAGTTCCTAAATATTCAAGCGCAAGTCTTGTTGTGTTTGCAGAACATCCTATTTTGGCAGAAATGTTCCTTGAAGATGGGAGAAGTTCTCCTTCTTTGATTTCACTTTCAATTAAGAGCTTTTTTATTGAATTTATTGCGATTTCTCGTTTTGAGGTAAGTTTTCTGATATTGGTTTCAGAATTTTTTCTGTCACGAATAATTGTACCAATACATTGTTTTGATTCAACATATCCCAAATCTTCTACGTATCTAAGTGCGTTTTGAATTGTGCCAATACTTACGCCTAAAAGATAAGCAAGTTCAGGTTTATTTGGCATAAGGTAGTTTTCTTTAATATTTTTGTCGCTTTCAATCCAATTGATAATCCATTTTCCGATAGCAACGGCTTTTGATTCAGAGGTGTTTTTAAGTTCGGGCAAGTCTATAGAAATGTCATCGACTTTAATTTTATGTAAATCAGATTTTTGTGGACAAGTAAATTTTTCCATTACACACACCTCAATTTTGAATAACACTTTTAATAATACAGTATTTATAAAAAAACATCAAGAAAAATTTTGCGGATATGTGAAGGAAAGTTTACAAAATAAAGTCTTTAGTGAATAGTGAGTGGTGAGTGGTTCATATCACTCACTTCGTTCGAATATAATAATTTGCAATGTAATCACTTCTGAAAAGAACTATTCACAAATCACTATTCACTATTCACCAAATAAAAAAGACCGCATTTGCGGTCTTATTCTAGTAAAGATTCTAGGATTTCTGCGTTTCTGGCAGAAGTTGTGGATTCTCGAACTTTTTGTTTGTAAATGTAAGTTCTCAATGCTTCTCTAATCAGTTCACTGCGTGATCTGTTTTCTCCATCTGCAACTTGGTCAATTCTTTGCAAAAACTCTTCCGGCATAGAAATTAGTACTCGCGCCATATATTCTCCTTTTCTTTGTCTGTGAACCTTATGTTTATATAAAAACAATTTGATTTAAAAAAGTGCTATTTTTTATACAAAAAATATATACTAATTCCCCAAACTATTGATATAAGCGCAATTGCCGGTTGTCGGGATTATTAACAATTCTTAATAAATCTCAAATTAAATATTTTGCAGATAGCTTTACAATCAAGTGACTTTGCGCTAGTATTACTAAAAAAGAGGTATCCAGTGGACATGAAATACAAACGTATATTACTAAAAATAAGCGGAGAGGCATTGTTAGGAGATCAACAATTTGGAATTGATCAAAAACCTGTTAAAATGATTGCCGAAGAAATTCAAAAAGCTAGAGAATTAGGCGCAGAAGTTGCAGTTGTTGTAGGCGGCGGAAATATTTTCAGAGGGATGAGAAATAGCGCAAAACTAGGAATGGATCAAGCATCAGGTGATTATGTCGGAATGCTTGCAACTGTTATGAATGCTATTGCTTTGCAAAGTGCGCTAAATCAGATGAATATTCCATGCCGTGTTCAAAGTGCTTTGGCAATAAATCAGGTTGCAGAACCTTATATTCGCCACCGTGCAATCAGACACCTTGAAAAAGGAAGAGTTGTAATATTTGCAGCAGGTACAGGCAATCCGTTCTTTACAACTGACACGGCAGCAGCTTTGAGAGCATCTGAGATTAATGCAGAAGCTATGTTGATGGCTAAGAATGGCGTTGATGGGGTTTATACAGATGACCCTAAAACAAATCCAAATGCAAAAAAATTGGATAAAATCACTTATGATGATATTATCGTAAATGGATTGAAAGTTATGGATACATCGGCATGTGCTTTGTGTAAACAAAATAATATTCCGATTGTAGTATTTGATTTTGATGCAAAAGATGCTATTACTGGTATTTTGCAAGGTAAAGAGATTGGTACATATATAAATTAATAGTAATAAGTTTAGAATATAAAAGAAAGAGGTAAAAATGGAACTTGAAGAACTATTTTTGTTCGGAGAAGAAAAGATGGAAAAATCTTTAACTCAGCTTCACAAAGAATTTGGGTCTATTCGTTCAGGCAGAGCTAATCCGATGATTTTGGACAAAGTATTGGTAGATTATTATGGAGCGCCAACCCCACTAAGACAAATGTCACAAGTTTCAGTTCAAGACGGAACTACTCTTGTTATTACTCCTTATGACAAATCAATTTTGAAAGAAATTGAAAAAGCTATTATTAAGGCTGAAATTGGTATTACGCCAAACAGTGACGGTATTTGTATCCGTTTGCCATTCCCTCCTTTGACAGAAGAAAGAAGACGTGAAACTGCCAAAGAAGTTAAGAAAATTGGGGAAGACGCAAAAGTTGCAATCAGAAATATTCGTCGTGATATGACTGATGACTTGAAAAAAATCGAAAAAAGTGAAAACCTTCCAGAAGATACTGTAAAAGACAATCAAGACAAAATTCAAAAATTGACTGATAAATATACCGGTATTATTGACAAGGCCGTAGCTGACAAAGAAAAAGAGGTTATGACAGTATAATGGATGAAATTAAAGGCTTGAATAAAAATGCAACAAGAATGTTAACAGGTTTCATAATGGGGACAATTGCTATGGGCTGCATAATGCTCGGTGGGGTTGCCCTTTTGATAATGCTTTCGTTTATAATATATTTCGCATCGAAAGAATATGTTAAAATTCTGGAGCATAAAGGTTTTTATCCAAGCCTTAAAATCATCTTATTAGCTGAGGCAATACTGGCTATTATTACTTTCTTTGATCAGGCAAAATATGTTGCTTCGGCGTTGATTTTGTGTACTTTGTTTTCATTTATGTGGGTGTTATTTAGAGGTAGACAACCGTATATTGCTAATGTTGCGACAACAATTTTAGGTTTTGTATATTGCGGTTATTTCCCTTTACATTTGCAGTTATTGAGAGATATGTCATCAGCTGATTATCACGATGGATTAGGTTTTGTCGTAATGATGTTTACTGCAATTTTGTTGACAGATGTTGGATGTTATTATGCAGGAACAAGGTTTGGCAAACATAAGTTAGCGCCAGTTATAAGTCCTAATAAAACAATCGAAGGTTCAATTGGTGGTGCTATATGCGCAGTGTTAGGCTCTTGCGTTGTTGGTTTGTTTATTTCTAAAGTTTATATGATTGATGTAAAATGGTACATTCCAGTTATTGCAGGCTTTTTATGTACTGTATTTGCTCAAATCGGTGATTTGTGTGAATCTCTTTTGAAACGAGATGCAGGTGTAAAAGATTCAGGAAATTCGCTTCCGGGACATGGCGGATTTTTGGATAGAACAGATAGTTTTATATTCACAATTCCTGTTATGTATTATTTCTGCAAATATTTTGTTTTTTCTCATGATATTGTAAATTGTATTAAAGGATTGTTTTAAATGCAGAAGTTAGAAGAAATTTTTGGTATAAAAATTGATAATCCTGATTTCTTCAAAAAGGCATTGACCCATCCGTCTTATACAAAAGAGCAGGATTTGCCTTATGTTGAAAATTATGAGCGTTTAGAGTTTTTGGGTGATGCAGTTTTGAAACTTTCTGCATCAGATATTTTGTATAAAAAATATCCTGAATACCAAGAGGGTGACTTGTCGAAAATACGCTCTATTATTGTTTCTGACAATACATTGTCTAAAATTGCGCATGAAATTGGTTTTTGTGATTTGATTATTCTTGCAAAACATGAAGCGAAACAAGGTTTGGCTCACATTGAATCTGTTTGTGCGTGTGCTTTTGAGGCGGTTTTAGGCGCATATTATTTAGATGGAAAATTTGATTTGATAATCCCTTTTTTGCAAAAAGTTTTGATGCCTTATATTGAAGAAGTGGATAAAAATTTTGAAAAATTCAATGCAAAAGCAATATTGCAGGAATACACACAAGGTTTGACAAAAGAAATTCCTGTTTATACTATTGTTGGCGAAACAGGGCCTGCGCATAACAAAACTTTTGAGATAGAGGTATCTTATCAGGGAAAAGTAGTTGCTAAAGGTGTTGGAAAAACTAAAAAAGAGGCGGAACAACACGCAGCTTATGAAGCATGTAAAATTTTTGGAGCAGTAAAATGATTTACGTTTCACCTTCTATTTTGTCTGCAGATTTTGCAAATTTGGAAAGAGATATAAAGCGAATTGAAGATGGTGGCGCAGATTGGGTTCATGTTGATGTAATGGATGGACATTTTGTGCCTAATATAACAATTGGAGTACCTGTTGTCGCATCAATTAGAAAAGTTACAAAACTACCATTGGATGTGCATTTGATGATTGAAAATCCTGAAAAATATGTTGAACCGTTCGTAAAAGCTGGCGCAGATATATTGACATTTCACTATGAGTGCGGAACTGATATTAAAAAAACTATTGATTTGATTAAGTCATTTGGGATAAAAGTCGGTTTGTCTATAAAACCTAAAACTACTCCAGACGTTGTTTTTCCATATTTAAAAGATTTAGATTTGTTGTTGGTAATGACTGTTGAACCGGGTTTTGGCGGTCAAAAATTCATGCAGGATTGTGCAGATAAAATTCCTGTAATAAAAGAAAAAGCTCCTGAAAACTTGATTATACAAGTAGATGGAGGAATAAATGCTGAAACAGCAAGAATTTGCACGTTTTACGGTGCAAATTCCTTAGTTGCGGGTAATTATATTTACAAGTCTGCGGATATCAAATCCGCTATCAAATCTTTACGCTAATCCTTTTTTAGCTTTTCTTTTTCTAATTTCTTCCGGATCTGTTGTTAATGCCGGATCTGCAAGGGTTAGGGTTTGTTGCTCGTTGGTGTCAGGCGGATTTGTGTCTTGTGGTTTAACATCTCCTGCTTGTCCTGGAGTTGCGTTCATAAAGATGTTGTTATCTTGACTTTCCGGTGGTAAATCTGCAACTTTAGCCGGATCTTTGACTGCATCAGGTTGCTCTGGTTTTGTTGGATTTTGTGCATTGTCAACTTCCGGTGCCGCTACAAAACCTGCATCTTCCGGAGAAATTCCTAGCTTATCCAACGCATCAAGTCCAACATCTCCGTCTACTTGTTCATACGTTACATCATCAGGAATTTTGGCAAGTGCTGCCATTTGCTCTGCCCAACTAACAATTTCGGAAGGAATTTCCTCGCCTTTGCTCTCTTGTTTAAGAATTTCTTGTGCAGAAAGTTTTTTCCATCTGGAAATATCTATATTACTTGCGTTACCTGTTACATTCATTGAATCTGCCATTAATTTTCTCCTTTCATATACTTGTTTATTGACGGAATTTTATATAAAAAACTTCAATGTTTGTAAAGTTATGTAACGAAAATTATATAAATTGTATTGAAAAAGTCAATAATTTAATACAAAAATTTTTTATATAAGAGTGAGAGCTAAATAAAGAAACAGAGAGGTTTTAAGGCTATGGCAACTATGCTTTTATTTTCAAATACAGTTACAGATACATATAAAGAAACTTCAGAAGCTGTTAATTCAGTTGATTTGAATAAAAGATATGTAATTAAAAAGACTTTGGTTGATATGATGAAACAATCATTCTTTCACGGAGCAAGCAGGTTTGGAACTAACTTTATCGCATAAACCTGAAAAAAGTTGTTGGAAAATCAATAGGATAATTAAGGAAAACGAAATCAATAGGAATAGAATAGGAAAATTTTTAGGATAGGAATTATAAAAGACCGGTTATGAGAACCGGTCTTATTTTTATTACATGTTTAATCTTAGCAATTTACAAATTAAAAATTATCTCTTATAGTATCTTGAGTTTCTTGTTTGTTTTGTTGATCTGCATCAAAGAATTTTTTAATAGTTTTTTCATTTTTAATAGCATTCATCGTATTATCTTGTGTGTTGTTTTTCATTCCGGTAAAGTCAACATTCAAATAAGCCCAAACGCCGGCAGCAATTAATAATAGAATAATAACCCATTTCATAATAAAATCCTCATATTTCTACATCATGAACATTCTATAATTTTTTATCCTATAAAAAATCAGATTTATAGTTGATTTTTACAAAAAGTATTATTTATTGTAAGATTAAATGTAAGAGGACTGTGTAATGGATGATAAAAATATCAATAATATGCCTTATGTTGGCAATGTTTTTTATAAATTATCAGATACTGCTAGGGTGTCTGAGTTAATGGCACGAAATTATTATAAAATCTTCATTTCTGGACATGAACAAATGCTTGAATTAGATGAATTTAAGATTTTGTCGCATATTTTGCAAAATCCGAAGTTGTCACAAAGTGATATTGCAAAACTTGTTTATAAAGGCAAAGCACATGTTGGTAAAATTTTAAATGTAATGGAGCAAAAAGGTTATATTAAAAGAGTTTTGAGTACCAATCATAATATAATGGTAAAACATACCGAACTCACCGAATTTGGTAAAAAATTATATAAAAACACTGATGAAAAATATCGAGAAATAGCTCTAAAAACATTAAAAACATTTTCAGTAGAAGAAATCAATGAATTGACACGATTACTAGACGAGTTAAAAGAAAAAATGTTAGAAAATAATAAAATTAATTTTTAAAAATTGACTTTAAAAAAATAGTATTAAATAGGGAACGTTTATGTCTTGATTGTGTGCCACAAAACGATAAAATGCTTGCAGTGTTAGTAAAATTTATTTCAGAAAAAGAATTTTTGCAATTTACAAAAACTCTTTTAAAAATTCGGAATATAATATTATTACTAAATTGTTAATTAAATGATTTTATGGCAATTTTGGTTCTTCAGCTTCTCTGATTACGTTGTAGATGCCTTCTACTTCTCTTTTTGTCATCCCTTGTTCGCATCTCGCTGAATATACTCCAGATTCTGCCATAAAGTACATTACATAAATCTTATTTTTGTCACCTCTGATATTGATATCTACACCATTTTCAAGAGTATAGATTTTGTTGTCTGGATATTTGTTGTAATCTCCGCTATTATCACCATTATTGCTTTCATCAAATCCTTTTCTGACGGTTACTGTTCTAAATTCATCAAGAGGATAAGAAATTTCAAACATTCCTTTCATCGCTCTAATTTTGTAATTTGATAGAGATAGTGGGAAATTAAATCCGGCATTTTTTGTTCCGCATTTAAAATCAGTATTACATTCTGTCCAAGGATTTGGTATTCCGACTAATTTTTCTTCTCTAGAAGGTTTGTAGATTTCTTTCCCGCTATCTACATAATCTTGTAGAACTTTTTCTCCTGTAGCTTTTTCAATGTTTCCATAAACAGTAATTCCTCTTTTCTTAAATTCTCTTACCCAATTTGGTTTATAGCCTTCGTCAAAACCTGTAATTCTTTCAACATCTTTGGAAGGGACACCAAAATAAATAGTTTTAACTCCTGACCACATAAGTGCGCCTGCGCACATTATACAAGGTTCAGCATTTATATATATTGTTAAATTTTGTGGAGATAAGTCATACTGTTTGTACTTCTCAAATGCTTTTTTTAGTGCATTAACTTCTGCATGGTATAAAGCGCAATTATCTTCTACAACGCTATTTGAAGATGACACAACAAAGTTCCCGTTTCCATCGTATATTTCAGCATAAAATGGACCTTTCCCATTTTTTACTCCTTCTGCTGTCTTTTGATATACATTTGTCATTATGTTTTTTGCGTTTTCTAAATCGGTTTTATTGATTGGTGAATTTGCGATAATTTCCATTTTGTGTAAAGTTTTAATAGAATATATTTCTTCAGCAAAACATGTAGTTGATGTAAGTGCTACAAGTAATATTGAAATAAATATTTTTTTCATGATTTTCTCCTATCTAAAATATTTTCTTCAAAATTTTAGCAAAATGAATTGTTTTTGGCAATAGTTATTGATTATTTCCGATAGAATGTTTTAGAGCTTTTTGGACAATTTTTAAAGCTTCAATGTAGCAAGAAAGCTCAGCATCATCTTTAGCAGTATTCAATATTTGTAATGCTTTTAAATATAACGGATTTTGATGAACTTCTGCTTGATCAAGTTCAATTCCGACTTCGTCAAGGGTTACACCTAATGCTCCAAGCAACTTGAAGTAAAAGCGGAAGTTTATAAAAAATATAAAAATTTATCTAATAGGTGGTACAAACATCACTTTTACGTGCAAGGTGGTAATAGTAAGTAAAGAGGAAATAAAATGAAACAATATTATAACAGAATCTAATAAAGCAGTAGCTTATGTTCCTGAATGGTACAGTTGAAGATAAACGTTTCATTTCGCAAACTGTAATATCGAACTCAAGTTATTATGACGGAAAGCTAGATGTAGAGTTACACCCAGTTTTTGATATATTGTTTAGACTATCAAGAATACATGAACAAAATAAATTAACTATTACAAAAACACTTGCAGTTTGATTAATATAAACAGTAAGTTTGACAAACTCCCCAGGTCGGAAACGAACCAATGTGATTATTGCTTATTTAGGGGGACGACGAAAAACGAACCCGCTAATTTGGATTATGATTAATCGAAAAACTTTGTTTTTCAAAAAATGTTTTTTACATTAACACATTAACTCTGTTTTAATCACATTTCAAGTACCTGAACATTTTCTTAATATCTTTTAATAATAATTATGCAAAAGATAGTTTGTCAAACACTCACTACATTAGAGGCTGATTTTTGAAAATTTTCGAGAGCTGGAACCCCTTGATTTTTTGTTCAAAATTTCCATAATTATTACGAAGAAATATAACAGAATTAAATTAAAGCCTATACTATTTTATTTGTTGTTTTCATGATATTTTGATATTGGAGGTTTTATGATTGCATTAGAAAGATATTTAAGTGATGTAGATAGTATAATTAAGAAAAATACCGATCCTAAACAAATAAACTTGGATCTATCAAGAATTTTGCAAGCAATCGAAATTGATAAAATCGCTGTTGCAGATAGAGTCACTATTGCAACCAACATTTTACAATCATTAAATTATGAACAACGCTTAAATTTAGCAAAAGCTTTAATATACGAACAAGTTTTATTACAAAGGAAGTTATTAGCTCATTGGAGTATTATTACAGCTCAGTCATCCATGATTGATACTGGGTACATTGCTCAACACTTAGTATCTCTACAAACACAAATTGCAGGGCAGGGTATGCGAGGAAAAGGTGACGACTTATGTGATGGTTCTGAGGTTAAAAGTGCTAATTTTCTAGATTCATTAGATAAAAATGGAGCTACTGCACCACGCTGGAATTTTATGGCAAATACAGTAGAAATAATGGAACATTTTTTAAATTACCAATCTATTTATTTGTTATCAATTGATTATAATGCTTGTTTAAATTGTAGAATAAGGATATGGAAAGTTAATATTAAGGAACACGAGATATTGCGTAACAGGTATATTGAATGGATGGATAAATTAGGTTATCCAAAATTTAGAGATACTGCGGGCAAACCTAGTGTTAATTTTCAGCTATTCCCTCCTAGTTCATCTACTGAAGAAAGTTTTGCTAGACATGGGAATGGTCGATCTAATGGTTTTTCAAAATTGCAAATTCCTCTTGAAAAAACAAAAGGATCTGAACTAATATTTAGAGCTGATATAATCAATAATGATGTTGTAATCAGTAAATTTTAGCTAACTAATACTTTGCTTGATTCAAGGATATTTAGTTGATTATTTATATTTCTTTCTGATATATAAATATTTTCAACAGCTTTTTCTAATATACTATTAGTTGTTTTATATCTGTCTAATTCTTTTTTTGTTTTAGGTATTGGAACTAATATATTTGACAATTGTTCTCGTTTTATACGGTTATGAGAAGAAGATGTACCTGATGTAAGATTATCTATTTGAGTCTGTACATCTTTTGTTTTTAATAAAAAGCAAAGTGTATATGCATCAATTTTTGAATCTTCTTTTAAAGTCATTATTTCAAATTCATTAGAACAAACTAATGTTTTATCTTGCTTTGGAATTACTGTCATGCGAGGAATTCTTGGGTTGATCTTAGAAAATAAAATATCACCTTGCTTACACATTCTTCCTTTTGATATAGGATTAAAATTGTATACTTCATTAAAATTTATTGTGCAATTTGGATTTATATGCAAAACACTTATGTGTTTTACATTTTCTGATACCATATAGCTTTTTCTATTTGTCGTATCAAAATTTACAATTTCAGAAAGTTTTTTTATTGTGTAGTCTTGGTTCATATTTTTTAAATCTTCAATTACTTTGTAACGCTTAGCATCATAGAAATTAGGATTCAATACATTATCCAACAATTCATTATAATTTACCTTTGTAACGGAAGGGTTTTCTGATAATATATAATTCTCTGTTTTACTACAATTTTTAATTACATTTGCAATTGCGTGCATATCATTTGTTTTAGTAGCAATTTTTACAGGAACTCCTAATTTTTCTTTAACTATAAAACCTATATCTTTGCAATTACACATATATATATAATTTGAAATATTTTCTTTTTTTAGTAGCATTAGACAAGTTTTGGTTCGAGTTCCAGCTTGCGCAAATGTTACGGGAGGTAATTCTATAATTGTCTTAATTGAATAATTTTTAAGTAATTCTTCTCTATATAATTCATTAAAACCTTTTGCTGAAAACACTGAATCCGGTAAAACTATCGCCAAATATCCACCTCTTTTGAGCAATTTAATACATTTATCTAACATTAATAGCTCTGAAGGAACGGAAGTATATAAATTGTTTATTTTATCAAGTATAGGATAGTTTTTTAAATCCAAATCTTTTATTAAATATTCAGCTCCAAATGGTGGATTTGTAAATATCAAATCTACTTTATTATAATATTTATCAATATAACTTTCTCCAGAGATACTGTTACCAATTTTTATATTAGATATATTACAACCAAGTAATAATGTATTAATTTTTGAAAGCCTTACCATTCTTTCAACTTTATCTTGACCAAACATTCCATTATTAATAAATTTTTCAATAAGCTCTGCTTTATTTTTTAATTTTGATTCTTGTATATATTTAATGTACCTATTTGAAGCTTCAATTAGCAAAGTTCCAACACCACAAGTAGGATCCATTATTGTAAAGTTTTCAGCTGTTAAGCTATCAATATATTTATCTTCTTTAATATAGTTAAATATTATATCTAACATAGGTTCAGATATTTCAAACGGGGTCATATATTGAGCATCTTCTTTGTTGTTTCTAAAATTTTCCCTAACAAAATGTCCAAAGCATTCATTTATTATATCAAAATTTGTGTACTGTTTATTCTTTAATAAATATAAAAAATCAATTTTCTCAATTTCACTAATCAATTTTTCGGCTAATTTGTTGTCTGAAGATTGTAAATTTAATGAAGGTGTCGAACCAAAAATATTTGTGCCATCATCGTTGAAAAATATTTCACTCTTTGATTCTATTTTGAATAAGTTAATTATTCCAGAAGCAATATTATTACTATTACCCGTTGTTTCTTGAGCGATATTTCTAATATACTTTAAATTAAACTTAATATTTTTCTTTGCTAACGAATAGCTTACAGCTATCAATTTAACGATTTCATCTAATTTTGCATTTGAATCATCTATTCTTCCGTATGAATAATAATATTCTCGTAAATTCAATAATATATCATAAAATAGAGAATAACTTACACCTTCGTTCATATTTAACCTCCATATTCTATAATAGAATTATAAATAAAAACAATTTAAATATCAAGATATGTATCTTAAATTTCGATAAACATCTTAAATGCTGCTCTTTAACAAGGTTCCATTTTTAATATGGCATAATATATTATGTTTTTCACAAAATTCTAGTACACTAATTGCACAATTATTGAAAAATTCCTTATATTCTTTATATGCAGTCACTTCTTTGTTGTAATTCATTCTATTATTTTCTTTTTCTTCAGTCATGGTATTAAGAAGAATAACTCTGAATCAGAAGAATTGGAACACTAATTTCGACCTTTGTGTCAGTTTTGAATCAATTAAAACTTTCCATGACTTTGGAAATTTGAAAAAAATTTTTTCCTAATTTTTCGGCACTCTTTCGGAGCAAAATTTCAAAATGGACTGCCCGAAATAATCACACCATCCGTTAGTCCGCAAAATGAGTATTTTGAAGTAGTTTGAATTACGAATGGTAGTATTATTTCCTACCACTCAAACGCCCTATTTAAGCCAAAAGCCCTAAATAATCGCACCATCTGTAATAATCAAACCACTCAATAAATTACAAGGATTATGTATTTGTATCAGCAAAATTAAACACTAAAAAAGAGCCTTTTAATAAGGCTCTTTTTTTAAATGGCGGGAACGACGAGGCTCGAACTCGCGACCTCATGCGTGACAGGCATGCGCTCTAACCAAACTGAGCTACGCTCCCATATTATATTGTCAAGTCCTTCGACAAGTCTTATTATAATATGCTGAATTTTTTTTTGCAAGAGTTTTGTTTAATTTTTTTATAAAAAATGTAAATAATTGTAATAACTTTGGCAATTATTTTTTTCAGCAATCTTAATCAAAGTATGAATAGTGTAAATTCTTCTCAAAATAATCTCTTGTTTACTTCTCGTTGCCCAGAAGTCCGAGATGCTCAATGGGTTTGTCAAAAAGTTAAGAATACTTTTCCTCATATTTCTACAACTAAAATTAGTGCAAAAATGGCAGATATAGAAGAGGCAAATTGGGATTTATATAGAAAATTTATAGATAAACCGGAATATGCACTTCTCTATAATAAAAATCCAAAAGATCGCAAATTCCTTCGTTTATTCGCATGGCGCAAACGAATTGTAAAACGAATTCATGATGCGCGTGAAAGTTGGCGTATAGGTGGAAAAGATGATTATCATCGAGTAAATAATGTTTTAGGGCAATTTAAGTATGATAAACTTGGAAATTGTGGTGAAGATGCGTTTATGGCAGCTACGATTTTGAGAATAAACGGGGTCGATAATGCTTGTACTGCTGGTTTAAAAGTTGATGGTTCTTTTCTAGATCATATGGTTTGTGTATTTAATAAAGATGGTTCTACGTTTAATGGTAAACCGAATAAAAATACAATAATCATTGATCCATGGGTTGGAATAGCTGATTTTGCCTCTAATATGTTCCAAAAATACAAAAATGTTTTTAGTGAATTACTTATTGGAATAAAGCCTCAGTCAGAAATTACATTTAGAAATGTCGCTGAAGTTGGGATATCCGGTATGGAAAGGTTTTTGCTTATCATGAAACACCCTGAGCTATGTTATCCAAATTCCGCAAGAGAATTTATGCGAAAAAAATGAGTTTCCATTATAGAAACTCATTTTTTTCATTATTATGAAATTCAAGTTTTATTTATACAATGGAGCAAGTTTTGCTGATTGTTGAGGAATAACTCCTTCTTCAATTGATTGATAAACTCTGTAGTCAATTGTTGGGAAGCAGTTATCAATATCTTCAATTTCTTTCAATTTAGCCTCATCAATATTGCCACTTTCAATCATGTCGCAAATTGTTTCAAACCTGTCAACATGCTCTCTAAATCTGTCTGTAGCATAATCTTTTGCTTGCCATGTTGTAATTAAGAACGGCCAATCTGAACTTTGTAACAATAAGTTTTCTCTAGCCATTTGTTTTAATGCTCTTAATAATAATTTGTCATCTGGAATTTCAGAATATTTGTCTGCAATTGCATTAATACGTTTTTCGCAAGCATGGATAATTGGCCACATCCATTCTGTCAAATGGTTATTCCATACGTAGAAATGTCCGCCTTGTCCCCAAGAGCTTTCAGGGATTTGAATAGCTTCTTTGGGTGGATGAGAGTGAACATATTCACCTGCAGTCATTCTTTCAACTTCCGGAAGATATGTATTGAATTTTTTGATTACTTGTTTGATAAATTCAACACCTTCAAACCACCAGTGACCAAATAATTCGGTGTCGAATGATACCATTACCAAACCTTCTTTACCTGTCGCTTTTTTGTAATCGTTTAACATATGATAAATCAAAGTTGTATAGTGGTCAGAATTTTCGTTTACTTTATTTAATGCAAGAACCGGATCGTAAAGCATTTTATCACCTAAATCAGTCTTAGGTGAAGTAATTCTCCAGTAGTGCATACCTGACTTAGCATCTTTTCTGTGGAATTCTCTATATACTCCGTCTCCAGGATAGCCGTCAGCTGCTGACCAAACTTGATAACCTGCTCTTTCGTTTCTTCCCATTACTGCAACTTGTGCATCTGGTAGCCAGTATGCTGCGTATGTGTCGTAACCAGTAGCCGGTCTATCAGGTAGCGGAATATATTCGATATTGCCGTAAACCCCGATTACACGTCTGTTTCCGATTGAATTACCCCCTTCTATTACGTGTGATTCTGTAAAGAAGTATTCAATGTCGTTATTTTGCAAAGTTACTTCGATTGCAGGTCGCCAATGTTTTTTTCCATCTTTCCCAACATATTCGTAACCTTGTCTGTATGCACATTCTGGTAACCAGCATCCGCACGCTTTTTGTCCAAATAATCTTTTTGTAGTGTCAGAACCAATTTTGAATTGAGCGTTCAAGTTGCTATCTGTTGCCAATAATGGAGAAAAACCATGAGTTGCGCCTGATGTGGTAATTTCGATACATCCCAAATCTTGGAACTTTTTAAATTGAGCAATCAAATCCATGCCATATTTGTTAACAAATGAATTTTTAATATTTGTGAACCAGTCAAAATAGTATTTTGCCAAATATTTAAGGTGTTGAGAGTGAGGCACTTTAGGATCAGGATATCTTTCCAAATCCTTAGATACCTGCGCAATTCTTGAGTCCACATATTTAACAAAACCTTCTTTTAAATGTTGGTCGTTTAACTGTTCTGCAAGAATTGGTGTAATACCTACTGTTAACTTAGCTTTGATACCTTCATCATATAATTCAGAAATTGCATTCAACAAAGGAATGTAAGTTTCTGCCATACATTCATAAAGGTTTTCTTCCCCAAATGGCCACATACCGGCTTTTCTGTAATAAGGAAGATGGCTATGTAACATAAATACGAATTGTCCTACTGACATTTGTGCCTCCATATCTTATTTAAACGAATTATTATATAACTATAATTCTTACTTATATAAAATTTATACCACAAATTACTAAAAAAAATAATCCTTTAGAACTAATTCTTGTGTATAATTGTTACATTAATTAACAGTAAAAAATGGTATTATGCTATAAATGTAGTAGTTGCTTGAAATTTGCCATATTACATAATTTAACATGTGGGTTGCAAATATAAAATTTTTTATTTAATATATTGTTACTCACATCCTCAAATGTGTTCGGCTTCATTACCCGAACGTAAGAGTAAAGAAAGGCAAAATAAAATGGCAAATATTAAATCTGCTAAAAAAAGAGTATTAATCGCTGAAAGAAATAGATTGAAAAACCAAGCATTCAGAACATCAATCAAAACTGCGGTTAAGAAAGTATTAGAACTTGCAAACGCTGAAGATGCTGATGCTTTAAAATCTGCATTATCAAAAGCATACCAATTGTGTGATAAAGCAGTTTCAAAAGGTATCTTGCACAAAAATACAGCTGCAAGAAAGAAATCAAGATTAACTAAAGCTGTAAACAAATTACAAGCTAAATAGTTATTTGCTGAAAAGAGTAAAAATATCCGTTGTTTCTTAGAAATAGCGGATATTTTTTTTTGTAAAGTTTTCCCTTGTGAGAGGTGTTTAAGTGGGTACTATCCCGTGAAGGGAAATATTTAACCTCCCTTGCAAAGGAAGGGGGACCGCTTGCGGTGGAAGGATTGTTTTTTTTGGTCTTGCGCAGACGGCGGGAATTTTTTGTGTAAAGCTTTTTGTTGCTAGTTTCACTAACAAGTTATTGTTCATTTCGCTATCATGGGATTATTTTCTTCTTGAAACCACTTGAAAAACTTCAAAAAATCTGTTAAAATAGAGATGTTAACAGAGAACAGAGAGGAATTTTTTATGGAAAAGAATTTATTTAAGCTCATCGGGGGGGGGGGGCAATAGCCTAAAACCCTCTCATAATCATGGTCTACGCAGTGCAGCTTTTACATTGGCTGAAGTTCTTGTTACTCTCGGTATTATCGGTGTAGTTTCAGCGATGACTGTTCCAACATTAATGCAAAATTATCAACGTCAATCCTATGTAACTCAATTACATAAGACTTATAATGAATTTTCTCAAGCTATTTTGCGTTTCCAAACAGATAGAAATGCGGTTAATTTGACAGAAGCAGGGTTAACTTCTCAAGAGGTTTGTAATAACTTAATGACAAGCTATTTTAAAACCACTCAAACTTGCGAAAATTCTTTAACTCCTTGTTTTGCGGATTCTTATAAAACATTGCAGGGTGGAACTATTGATTTTAATATTAATACTTCTTATGTTCTTGCAAGTGGAGCATCTGTGAGATTTATGTATGCTCAAGTTGGAAATGGTATTAATAAAATTGCGAATATTACTGTTGATGTTAACGGTAAGAAAGGTCCGAATATTTTGGGGCGTGATTTGTTTTGGATGGCATTGTACAATGATGGTGTGATTGATGATTATGACTATAAAAGTCCAGCTCCTTTATCAGAAAGCTTGAGAAATGATGCCTATGATACATATTGCCAAGGAAGTGGTGTAGTTCCGGGGTATGGTTGCTTTGGGAGAATTCTTAATAATAATTGGGAAATGAATTATTAATTATATTAAATATAAAATTGGTCGGCATTATTATTCTGACAATTTATAAGATGGAGAAATGAAATTTTCTTCATCTTTTTTATTTTGATTAATATTATGTAAAGATATTGGTAATTAATTTTTTATTAGGTATAATTATTTTATTATATAGGAAAGATGATTATGCAGGATATTTTAGAGAGAAAACAGATAAAAAATATAGATTTTAACATTGATTTGGCTCAAAGTTTTGGTATTTATAAAAACAATGCGGAATTTGATTTATTAGATTATGCAAGTTCTGTAAATGTTTCGTGTGGATTTCACGCTGGAGATCCGTTGACAATTCGTAATGCGTTGTTGAAAGCAAAAGAAAAAAATGTTGTTGTCGGTGCGCATATCGGTTTTGATGATATTCAAGGTTTTGGTTATAGAGATATGAACCTTGATGAAGATGAAATAGAAGCTCTTGTTGTTTATCAGGTAGGTGCTTTGATGTCATTTGCAAAATCTATGCACATGGAAATTGAACATGTAAGACCGCATGGAGCTATGTACAAAAGATGTGCGGAAGATTTTTCATTCGCTTGTTCTGTGGCAAAGGCAATTAAAAAATGCTCAGAATGGCTTGTTTATTATGGTGCGACAGGTGAAATTACAGAAAAAACAGGTGAATTGATAAATATTCCGGTTGCACATGAAGTTTGTTTAGAAAAAATGTATAATGTTGATGGAACGGTAAATACTGTTGCAAAAGACAATGAAAATACAGATGTTGAAATTCAAAGATTAAAGCAGCTTTTGGCTACATCTCAGGTTTCAAATATTGAAGGTGGAAAAACTGTTGTAAAAGTGGATACAATTCACTTTACAAACAGACTTTCAAATTCGTTAGATTTAATTAAGCATGCTCATAATATTATTACACCGGTCCCGGTTAACTATAAAAATGCGTGTTTGTCAGGTTGGGTAGAATAGAAGAAGGTATAATTGTGATAAAAGATTTTAGAAAAAATGTAAGATTGCCGGAAGATGTAATGTGGCTTATGCCTGGATTGCAGGTTAAAAGATGGTTTGCGTTGATATTTTTAGGCGCAGTTTTAATGACATTAGGTGTTTTGATTTTATTTGACATTAAGCCAGTGTTTTATACAATGGAATTTATCCGAAAAGTAGCAATGAACCTATCTACCGAGTGGCTTGCTTTTGCTTTTGTAATGGTTGGTGCTGGTGTTTTTTTCAAAGGTTGGCAAAAAACAAACTTGTCAATGATTGATGGTGGAAGTAATCATTCTTTATTAGAAAATTTATATAGAAGACGTAAACTTAATAGAGGACCTAAAATTGTTGCAGTTGGAGGCGGAACAGGTTTATCTATGTTGTTACGTGGTATAAAAAATATTACAAACAATGTTACTGCAGTTGTTACCGTTGGTGATGATGGCGGAAGTTCAGGAAGATTACGTGAAGAAATGGGAGTTTTGCCTCCTGGAGATATTAGAAACTGTATTGCTGCTTTAGCTGATGATGAAGATTTGGTTACAAAATTGTTCCAATACAGATTTAAGACTGGTGAAGGGTTGGAAGGACATAGTTTTGGAAACTTGTTCTTGACTGCGCTTTGCTCAATTACAGGTGATATGTATAGAGCCGTAAAAGAATCTTCTAATGTATTGTCTATTCGTGGTAGAGTTCTTCCTTCTACTCTTGATGATATGAAGTTGGTTGCAGAAATGGAAGATGGTAGAATTATTCACGGTGAATCTAATATTCCGGAAGCTCATGGTAAAATTAAAAGATTATTCACAGATCCTCAAAATTGCAGAGCTTTGCCGGATGTAATAGAGGCGATTAGAGATGCTGAATTAATTATTCTTGGACCTGGAAGTTTATATACTAGTGTAACTCCAAACTTATTGATTAAAGAAATTGCGCATGAAATTGCGGTATCAAAAGCTAAAAAGATTTATGTATGTAATATTATGACACAACCTGGTGAAACTGACGGTTATAGTGTAAGTGATCATATTAATGCGTTGGTAAATCATGCAGGTAGTAAAAAGATAATAGATGCAGTTTTGGTAAACGATTTTATGCCGTCTAATTTGGCTCAAAAATATCAATTGTCCGGCTCTTATCCTGTAAAAATTGATGTTGAAAATATTCGAAAAATGGGATTTTCTATTTTCTCAAGAAAATTGATTGAAGATAGTAAAGAAGGACTTGTTAGACATAGTTCAAACCGTGTCGCAAGAGCAATTTATTACTGGTTTAGAAAAAAACAAAAAGGCGAAAAAATTAAGCCATCTGCAAAGTTGGCTGAAAAACAAGGTTGCGCAGTATAATGGTAAAAAAAATTACAGTTAAAACAATTCAAAAATACAAAAACGACGGAGAGAAATTCTCCGTTTTGACTGCTTATGACTATTCAACGGCAAAATATATCGACGAAGCTGGCATTGATATTGTTTTAATTGGTGATAGTTTGGCGATGGTAGCTTTGGGTTATGAAACAACTCACAGTATCGGTGTTGAAGAAATGAGTATTTTTACAAAAGCCGTTGCTAAAGGAGTTTCGCACGCTATGGTAGTTACAGATATGCCATTTTTAAGTTATCACACTGATATTCCAACTGCCATAAAAAATTGTGGTCAGATGGTAAGATTAGGTGCAAATGCAGTTAAAATTGAAGGTTTTAGCGATTATATTTTGAGCGTAATTAAACGTCTTGTTGAAAGTGGAATTCCTGTAATGGGACATTTGGGCTTTACTCCACAGTTTTTGAATACTTTAGGCGGATATAAAATTCAGGGTAAAACTCAAGAAGCTGCGGAAGAAATTTTGAAGCAAGCTAAAGAGCTGGAAAATGCAGGTGTGTTTTCGATTGTTTTAGAGATGGTTCCTCAGGAGGTTGCAAAATATATTACAGAAAATATTTCTGTTCCGACAATTTCTTGTGGAGCTGGAAAGTATTGCGACGCACAAGTTTTGGTATCAGATGATGTTTTTGGCAAGTTTTCTGATTTTAAACCAAAATTTGCTAGAAAGTATGGTGATATGAAAGAATTAATTTACAATTGTGCGAAAAAATACAATGATGACGTGAAGAACGGACATTTCCCGTCAGATGAAGAAGTTTTTTTAATTGAAAATAAAATATAATTTTGTGCTAAAATTATAGTGAAAGAGAGTGATACTATGTTAGTTCATACAATATCAGAAGTTAGAGAAAAAGTAAGAGAGTGGAAAAAGCAAGGTTTGACAGTTGGGCTAGTTCCGACTATGGGAGCTTTGCATAACGGACATTTGAGCCTTATTAAAAAAAGTGTTGAAAAATGCGATAAAACGGTTGTTTCAGTGTTTGTAAACCCAATTCAATTTTGTCCAGGAGAAGATTTAGATAAATATCCGAGAACACTTGAAGCAGATGAAAAATTGTGTGAAAATGCTGGTGTAGATATAGTCTTTGCTCCATCTCCAAAAGAAATGTATGGCGATGGACATATTATGTCAAACGACTTTTTGACTTATGTTATTCCACCATTTTTCTACGTAAATAAGTTGTGTGGAAAGTCAAGGGTAGGTCATTTTGATGGGGTTTGTACCGTTGTAAATAAATTATTTAATATAGTTCAACCAGATTTTGCGTTTTTCGGCGAAAAAGATAGACAACAATTGATTATTTTAAAGAAAATGGTTAAAGATTTGAATATTCCTGTTCAAATTATTCCTTGTCCTATTGTTAGAGAGGAAAGTGGTTTAGCTTTGTCGTCAAGAAATAAATATTTGTCTGAAGAAGATAAAGTTAATGCTTTGGCTTTGAGCAAAATTTTGTTTAATATAAAAGCTTGCTTTAAAAAAGGAATTACTGATGTAAAAGCTTTGACTGAAATAGCTTATCCTTATTTGAATGAAAACCATTCTCTTGAATATTTAGAATTTAGAGATGGTGACGATTTGGAAGAAAAGCAAGTCGCAGATGATAATACAATTGTATTTATTGCATTGAAAATAGGGAATGTAAGACTAATTGATAATGTAGCGTTGGGAAATTAATGATTGGAATTTATAAACTGTTAACAAAAATACTTCAAGGGATAATCAATCTTTTGTTTGTTTTACAAATAGCACTAATGATTTTAGTGTTTTTGACGGCGACGTATTGGTTTTTGAGCTTGATTAATGTTTCGGCATTTGATTTTGCGAAACCTATTGCGGATAGCGTATCTGAATTTGTACATTTGTTCTATAAGCAAGATGTTGAATTAGGCGGAGTATTTATTGATGGCTCGCTTTTGTTATTTGATTTGATTGCAATTGTCATTGTTTTTGGTATTGCAAAGTCAAAGTATTATTTTCACAGAGCAATTGGTTTTTTGGACGATTTGATTAATGGTTGTAAAGAAAAAAAAGAAGAACGTTTTAATAAGTCACTCCAAAAAGAAGTTGAAAAGAATATCAAAAAATGTAACAATGTAGCAGTTTTAGTCCAGTTAAAAGCTAAAAACATGATGGTAGACAGTTGTTGGGGCGGCGATGCTGACGAAGGTGTTAAAGAAAAAGAAGATGAAGCTTTCAAGATTTTTTATGCTTCAATCAAAAATATAACCGGTTGTAAGTTTGCAAAAACCGGCGACAAGATGTTGATTTTGTTGAATGATTTTGAAAATGTTGATAATTTGTTGAGTTTTATAGATTTGTCAATAAACAGAATTAGATTAAATATGAAAAAGAAAAAATGGCTGTTAATAAGCTACATTTCTGTGGATGTTTTTGATGATAATACGAATTTTAAGACGGATGTTTATCCGTTGTTGGAAAAACTTTTGACATTGCATATTCAAAACGAGGCGGTTTGTTTAGGAAATTTTTGCATGCGTTACGAATTGTACTCAGAACCTAAATATACTCCTTTTTTGCGTGGTGCTTATGATATAAACGGGCATTGTGATGTTTGGTCATTAGTTAAGAAAAATTAATCTCCTATTGATTTTTTATATTTTTTCCTATACTATGAAAATATACCGCAGACAGTTAGCGGGAGTTAGGCGAAGATTAAAGTCCGAACCGAGTAAAATTCCAGGTTGTGTGCAAAGAATGCGCAAAGTACCGGAAGAACTCCCTTAAAATATCAGCTAACCGAGGTGAACAGTCGAAATATAAAAATAGATTTGTTAACCTGTGAGATTTTGCGGTCCAATATTGGAAAAGCGAAGTCTTTTTTAGTATTTGGGTAAAATCGGTCGATAACAGATTGTTAAATCAATCAAGTAATACAAACAAAAGGAGCTAATCATGGCAACAAAAGCTTTTAAATCTGAAAAAATAGATGCTATAAAAGCAAAAGCAGAAAAAGCCCAAGTAGCTATTTTGACTGAGTATAAAGGTTACACAGTAGAAGAAATCACTAACTTGAGAAGAAATATTCAAAAAGATGGTGGCGATTACATGGTAACAAAAAATACTTTGGCTAAAATCGCTTTGAAGGGTACTGATTTTGAAGTACTTGCTGATTCTCTAACAGGACCTGTAGCTATTGCTTTCGGTTTTGAAGATCAAGTAAGTCCTGCAAAAGCAGTTGCAAAATTTATTAAAGATACCAAAAAAGGTGCTATCTTAGGTGGTGCATTGGATGGAAACCTATTGTCAGCTAAAGAAGCTGAAGCATTGGCAAAAATGCCTTCAAAAGAAGAACTTCTTGCGAAAATTCTTGGTTCTATCAACTCACCAGCTTCAGGTATTGTTGGATCTATCAACGCAGTTATGGCTCAACTTACAAGAGCTATGGCAGCAGTCAGAGATCAAAAATCAGCTTAAATTTTGCAGTAATTTAACACACTAGTGAAAACTTAAACAAGAAAACAAAAGGAGAAAAATAATGAGTAACGTAGAAACAATTTTAGAATCAATTGAAAAATTAACTTTGTTAGAAGCAGCTGAATTAGTAAAAGCTATGGAAGAAAAATTCGGCGTATCTGCAGCAGCTCCAGTAGCAGTAGCAGCAGCTCCAGCAGCAGGTGAAGCAGCAGCTGAAGAAGCTTCTGAAGTAAACGTAATTTTGGCATCAGCTGGTGCTAACAAAATCGCTGTATTGAAAGAAGTTAGAGCTATCACAGGTCTTGGTTTGAAAGAAGCTAAAGATTTAGTAGATGGCGCTCCTAAAGCTGTTAAAGAAGGCATCAAAAAAGAAGATGCTGAAGCTATCAAAAAACAACTTGAAGCAGCTGGCGCAACTGTTGAAATCAAATAGTCAATTGATTATGATTTTGAAAAAAGACTTCCTAAAAATAGGAAGTCTTTTTTGTGTTCAAAAAAGTTAAAATTAAATATCTAGTTAAATAATAAACGAAAATAAATCCATAATATCCATATCAAAAACATTGGCTATATTTTCTAGCTTTTTTACTGTTAAATTTGTTTCTCCTCGTTCAATCATGCCAACAAAATTTCTGTTTAAGTCTGCAAGTTCTGCCAATTTTTCTTGTGACATTTTTCTTTTTTGTCTTTCAATACGGATTTTTTGCCCTAATTTCTTTATTGTGTCATTATTCTTCATCTCTTAATCTTAA
>ENA-UERG01001048-UERG01001048.1-human-gut-metagenome-genome-assembly--contig:-NODE-1048-length-24758-cov-29.771119_pt1 | contig 24758 bp, 24 predicted proteins | sample MGYA00242954_ERZ507954 | MGnify/ENA primary metagenome ERZ507954 (study PRJEB26167, sample SAMN06115478) | human gut metagenome | host: Homo sapiens | place: China:Sichuan | collected 2015-01-21... | reverse complement strand
TTTTATATTGCTTTTTTTACTTTTATAGCACAAAAAGCGACATAATATAACATATTATACTAAATACCATAAAACGTTTGTTGAGTTTTAACTTAAATAGTAATACTATGACTCGCCATTTAATTTTATTTACCAAATAATAAATTATCCACGATTTTTCTATGTCCGATTGAAGCCCTTCATAAATAAATTCTTATTACTGCAATACTGCACGCCTCAATAAAACAGTAAGCGAAGAAATATTGTTATATTTTTTCGATAAATTTTTTTGCAAATCTATGCATAAATGAATGTGGTTAAACAGCATCTAGATTTATTCCGTACTTAATTGTTAATTCCTTTAGTTAAATTGTAATACCCCGTATTGTAATTCATTTCCCAAGATTGTTCAAAAAACATATCCTAACTTCATGCTAATTAAATTCAACCATCTTTGAGGATCTTCTTTTAAGGATTACGTAATACATATTCTTTTCGTTTTTCCAACTTTTAAGCAAATGCCCAACTACCATAAATTGATATTTCATAGTTTAATTTGAACAAGCTCTCTTAATCCAAATCATATTTATCATTTTCATCTTGCACAATACAGAGTCTAGTTTGCGAACCTATTTGACAACAAAAAAACACATATCCTTTCCCTAATTTTTATGGGCATCATTTACAATTTTATAGCCCTTTACCGTGCCTCTGAATTAGATTTTTTTGAAACTAATTTGAATTTCATATTTATATTATATCATTTTACTGTTAAAAATTCAAGTCACAGCTTCACTTGATTTTTAAGTAGATAAATTATGACTTCTTAAACTTTTTAATTTGCGTTATAATATTAACATGAAACACGATAAAGAAACAATAAAAAAGGCATTAAAAGATTATAGAGCAGGCATTGGTGCTAAAAATATCTGCGATACTTATTGTATTTCCAAGTCTACCCTGTTTGCTTGGATTTCAAAAAATAATATTAAAACTATGAGAGAAAACAAAATGCTTAAAACCACTAAACAATTTATTTCATTAGAACTCAAATATAAAAAACTGTTAATAGAAAAAAGTATAATTGAAGATGCTTTTAACGAATTAAATCTCCCACTTGAAGAAAAATTAAAAGTCGCCGAAAAATTATTACCAAAATACCCGTTAAAAGAAATAGCAAGAATACTTAATATGTCCGGCTCAACGTTTTTCCATTACGTTCATCATAGGGTTAAGCACACATTAATTCAAAAAACCGATGAATTCCTTAAACCCATAATAAAACAATATTTTTATGATAGCAAAGAAAGATTAAGTGCTGAAAAAATTACAAAGATAATTCAATCTCAAAATATAAAATGCTCTAAAAGACGTGTAGTAAGATTAATGAAAGAAATGGATTTACATACAACGAGAAGAAAACGTAGGAGAACAGAAAAAAAGGATAAACCTACCACCTTCCCAATATTTAACAAACTAAAACAAGAATTCAATCAACCCGCACCTAACAGATTTTGGAGTGGAGACGTAACGATGGTAAAAATCAAAGGTAATAAATATTATATTTCTATAATTATCGACTTATTTTCAAGAATGGTTATAAGCCATCATCTCTCTACGAGAAACGATGAACTTCTTGCAATTACTGCTTTGAAAAAAGCATATGAAAACAGAAACTGTCCAAATGGAGTAACATTTCATAGTGACCAAGGTACACCATATAAATCAGGAAAATTCATAAACCTTCTTTACACATTAAAGATTTCTCAATCGTTTTCCAAGCACGGAACACCTTTTGATAACTCGCCTATTGAGGCGTTCTTTTCAAATATGAAACAAAACGACTTAAATAACAAAACCTTTGAATTCTTTGACGATTTGAAAAACGCCGTAGATGACTATGTAAATTATTACAATAATTTGAGACCGCATAAATCTTTACATTATAAAACGCCACAACAATTTGAAGATGAATACTATAAAAAAAGTAAGTAAACAAACACTTACTTCTTTAACGAGTTATAATGAACTTTCGCTTTTTTGCGGTCCAATTACTGTAACTCTTACACTGGAAAGGCGCAAAAGCCCACGGTCTGGATTACAACATAGAAGAGAAATACAAAATTTAACGTAACCACTATAAAACCGCCCCATTCCCCTTTGTTCATAGGTAACTATTATCTTCTCTGATTTTAATATTTACAATGGGCGGTTCACATTCTCCTGTCATAATGACACCTGCCACCTGTCAGAGAAATTAAACACTATGCCCTTGTAAGACAATTTAAGTAAAAATTTTAGCGAGAGAGCCGTTTTGTCGGCTCTCTCGTTTGTTGTTTTCGGCTATTTTTATCCGCCGCTTTGTTTCTATCAGCCTTCGCGCTTTTTCTTAATAATGAGAAAAGTCGCTGCGCCGACGGCTACCATCATGGACACGACGAAAGCAATGATTAACCCGACGTTTACAGGCTTTTTAGCCTTTACGATTTCAAATTCATAAACGCTTTCGTTGCCGCATTCATCTGTTACCGTTACGGTATATTTGCCAACTTTCGTCAAAGTTTCGCCTATTTCATACTCGATAGTTTCACCGTTCAGTTTAACCATTACTGTCGATTCTTCCGAGAGTTCAGAAAGCGTAACTCCGCCCGAAGTCTGCCCGCCGTTTTCAACGCCGGTTATGACGAGCGTGGGCGCAATCTTGTCTATTTCAAACTCGACTTCACTTACGTTACCCGCCTTATCCGTGGCAACGACTTTGTATTTTCCGCTTTCCATGATTAAGGTTTCGGAAACGTAATCGCCTGCAAGTTCGCCGTCTTTATAGAGTCGAACAATCAAATCGCTTTCGGTAAAACTAACACTTACGTCGTCTTTTCCTTTGCTTCTGCGAGTCGTTCCCGAAACGGTCAATTCGGGCGCGATTGTGTCGATAACGAACTTATAGACCAACTTTTCGCCGTCGAAGTTTTCAAAAACGATAACGTATTCGCCGTCGTCTTTCAACTCGTCACCGCTGTTGTATCCGAATATTTCTCCGTCCTTTGTAGCCGTAACAGTAACTTCATCATCCCATTCAACGGACACCGTTCCGTTCGTATATCCGCCGTTTTCTACCCCGACCAGCGTCGCGTCAATCGTCGGCTGCTTATACTCGACAATTTCAATTACGGCGGCATCGCCCGTTCTGAATTCGTCGGTCAAGATAATCTTATACACGCCGCTTGTTCTGAAAGAGAAGAAATACGTTCCCGCTTCTATAATCACACCGTAATCGTCTTTATCGAGCTGAACCCATGTTTCCTGCCCGTCGGTCGACTTATAAATCTCTATCGACTGAATCGAACCGAGTTCATCTTCGCTTTCGCCGATTGAAATATCAAGTCTTTTATCTTCCGCGTTTTTGTCCGCCTTAATGACGGGCGCGTTACGAGATATAATAACAGAGAAAGATTCCGACCAACCGAAACGGTTGACTGCCTTTACGAAATACTTTCCGCTGTCCGTAAGTTCGAACGTTTCGCCTAATGAGAACTTACCGAGTATATTTTCGTTTTCGTCATACACCACGAACATGGCATCCAAATCGTAAGCGTCTTCTATCGAAACTGTCAACTTATCGTTAAAACGATACACTCTGTCGAGTTCGGCGGTATTCGTATCGCCGTCATTTACCGCGTATAAAATATCGGGAGCGCGCCTTACAACCGTAACGTTGTAATCGCAGGTATTACCCCACTCGTCGCAAATCGTCAGAACGTGTTCGCCGTCGAGACCGAAAACGGTGTCTATAAATTCTTCGCCGTTCACAAGGCAATGCACGTTTTCTCCGATAGTAATCTTATCCGCAATTATATTTCTCGTTTCGGGTAAAATATAAATCGTTTCGCCTTCCGCGGGCGTAGCGGGTTCTTTTTCCCAATAATAGAAAGAATTTATACCGGCCGCCGCGTATTCGGCGATTACTTCGTTCAGTCGTTCCTGCGTGAAATACGCGACTTCTTCGTTTTCGCTACCCGATTTCTTATAAATGAAATATTCACCGTTTTTCGCGTTCGCGCTGTCTTTCAAGTCCATTGCTATGCCCGTATCCCACGTCGCACCATTCCATACACCCGTTCTTACAAAAGACTTTTCACGTTTAATGGCAAATTCAAAAGCCGCACTATAGGTCGATAAACTATATATTTCACCGTTTTTATCGAACGTTTCGAAATACTCTTTTATCAAGGTTTCGGTGAGAATATTTCGCTTGGTCGAAACGAACTCGGTCGACCATTTATTGCCTGCCTCATCGACGGATTCAATGAGATATTTACCCGTGTCGATAGTAAATATAATATCGCCTTTAGCGTAAGGTTTTCCGTTCACCGTTACCGTTTTCACGGGCGCGAATTTAGTTAAATCTTCGTCCGTCCATTCTATCGCGACGTCGCCGTCCGTCTTTCCTTCCATAACGTTTTTAATAGTTAAAGGCTTGTTTGTTCTGTCGATGGTAATCGAATAAATATACGTTGCCGTTCCCGCCTCCGTTACGCCGTAGAAATTATATCGACCGGGTTTATAGAACTCCGTTCCCGAAATATAATCGGTAAATGTCGTACTGCCGGGCAACGTAACGTAACATTTCGCCGCCGAACAAACGAAACTTATATTCTCCCCGTTGGTGTACAGTCCGCCGAACGCTTTTCCGTCCACGCGGATTTCAGCTGCGGGCATTTGCCTGTCTATCGTCACTGCATAGTTTTCCGAGCGATTTCCCGCTTTGTCTACGCAATAAAAAGTGTATTCGCCTTCATCGTATAACGACGAACCGAGCGAATAAGACTCGAATGACGAACTGCCCGGCTTTTTAACGTAACTTGCCGCAATACCGAACGCATCCGAGGCAGAATACGCTATCCACGAAGTATTGGTATAACCGCCGTTTTTAAGACTTGCTCCGCCCGACGAATAAACGCTTGTAACGGGCTTCGTTTTGTCAAGCACAATCGACACCGCACTTGATTTATTTCCGCTCTTATCTACAGAATAGAAATAATATCTACCTTCGGTTGCGAGTTGCGTTCCCGACGCGTAATTCGTGTAATACGAAGAAGTAGGCATTTTAACGTAACAAGCGTCGATGCCCGATTGAACGTCCATCGCAACGTATTTTATATACGAGGCATTCGTATAAGCCCCGTCCTGTATCACCGTCGTTCCGCCATATAAAGTTCCGACAGGTAAAGTGGCGTCGTAATATACCGAATATTCTTCCGATACGTTTCCCGCTCGGTCTACGCTGCGGAATACATATTTCCCAGTCGAGGATAATTTCGTTCCCTGTACATAAGCAGTCCAAGTCGACGAACCGGGATTCTTGACTTCATAATAACTTACCCCGCCTGCATCGGATGCCGTGTAATATATTCCTTTGTTTGCATATCCGCCGTTTTTAATAACGATTCCGCTCGAATCGGTCACCTTTCCGACAGGCGCAATCGTATCGTAATGCACCGACACCGTATCACTCGAAGAACCGAGAGCGTCGGTCGCATAAAAGTACCACCACCCGTTATTCGCCTCGGTGTTCGGAATCGTGTAACTCGAAGAATACGTTGTTCCGTAACCATTCATGCCAGAGCGATAATATCTTATTTTACTGAAATTCTTATCCGACGCCGAATATTCCACCTGTTTGTTGGTATAACTTCCGCTCGCGATTTTGCGCCCGCCCGCTTTCAACGAGTTAACGGGAGCCGAATTATCCACCTCGAAATTAAACTTATACGAATAATTTACCGTTTCAAGACCTAAAAATCCGGTTTTTAAGTTACAGGTATATTCAAACTCATATTCGCCGTCATCAAGCGTAGCGGAATACAACGTCAAGTTAGAATTTCCGGACAGATTTTTCTTAAACACCGAATACCCGTTTCTCGTCATCGAAAACGCAACGTGACTGCTTATATTTTTAACCTCTACCGTAATTTCGTAATAAGTCCAGTCGGTAAGCGAATTTCTGTATATCGTAGAATTTACGTTGCTTAAATACGCCCCGCTCATATACACTTTGAAATTATCCGGACACCCGTCCGTCGCCGTTCCGCCGTTTACCGAAGTTTTGCCGTAAGTCAGATACTTCGGCGTAGTATAGGTGGCTGCCGATGCCGTTTTTACGTTGCTCATACTCGCAAATCCGAACACGCCAAACGTCAAAGCAATTATTGCGAAACCGAATAGAAACCACTTTTTAATTTTCATTTCTTTCTCCTTTTTTTGTTATATTTTTTAGCATAAAAAAACTATCCCACAGGGATAGTTGTTACGGCGGTCTTATTTTATAGCACAAACTGCTTTTACCCCCGTTCGGTCTGTAACGTTGCTCAGTTGTCAGAAACCCTGCCTTTTTAAGTTCTTTCACCGCCCGCCGAACCGTCGATTCGGACACTTTCAAATCTTCCGCTATCGTCGGTATAGCAGGCCAACACTCTCCTTGCTTATTCGCGTGGTCGAGCAGATATAAAAAGACGGCGATAGCTTTTGACGAAACGTCGCTTGAGTATAAAAAATCAAGTCGGCTCATTCTCACCCCTTTCTTCTTCCGTCAAACTCGGCGGCAACGGTAACTGCCGCTTTACGGACGAGGTTCTTAAAAACGGTCTGTCCGTTCTTCGTTCGGGTTCGAAGTTTCGTCTGCTTTCCACCTGCGATTGCCCGCCTATGCCGCCGCGAGATTTTGCCTTTTCTTCCGTTTCGTCTTTCAAATCGGGGCAGTATTTCTCCACGATTTTCTCTATAAGTTCTTTCTTCTCGGCGTATTCAACTTTGCGGTTCGCGTTCTCCTTTACGGCATACGGTTCACCGAAAGATATTCCCCAATCGAAAAACAGTTTTAATCTCACTTTCATCGGGTACGCGCCCGTTTTCATTACGACGAACTGCCCTTTCGGCATTGCCTTTAACTCGTCTGCGCTCATTAGCGGGCGTTCCGTCATTTGCAACGACTCGGAAGGATCGTTCTTCCCTTTATTTACCGAACCGGTAAGCACCGTTCTCGTACCGAGTGCTTTAGATAAAACTCCCGCAGACGGACTGTTCGGAGCGAACCCGCCGAAAATAGTGAGTTGCGTATTGTCCACGATAATTTCTTCGCCCTCTTTCCCGTAATTTTTATCTAACTGCGAAAAACTTTGGATTATAGGCACGATTTGGAGCCTGCGCGAACGCGATGCAGAAAATATCATTTCCGCGTCCTGTATTTTCGGGAGCGTGCCAAACTCGTCGCAAAAGAAAATGCAACGGTTTTTGAGTTTTCCGCCCTCTTCGTCGGCTACCGCCAATATTTCACGGTATAATTGCTGAATGATAAGCGAAATCATAAAGAACGTCGTCGGAGCTTCTTCGGGCATTATGATGAATATAGCAGACTTTTCCGAGCAAAACTTTTCAGCGTCTATCTCCGTATCGAAACAAAGTATTTGTTCAAGCTCGGAATCGAGAAACGCGTTAAGACGAGATAATGCCGTCGACATTACGCTTGCCATTGATTGATCGGACGCATTCAACGCCGCGCCCGCAAACCATTTCGCTTTGTGGTCGTTCGGAAGAAGTGCCATTAGTTCCTGAAACTGATTCTTGTTTCGTTTCTCCGACGGCGCAAGCAATTCCTGAATAATCTTGAATACGGATACGATATGCCGTTTCTGCGGTTCGCAAAATTCTGCAACGAGCAATATCGTCGCAGTGAGTATTCCTTCCGCCGCGTCGTAAAAGTAGGCATTCTGCCCGAACGACGCAGATTCCGCGCCCGATAAAATTATCGTTTTGGATATAATTTTCGCATACTTCTCGGCTTTGGCTTTATACGCGAGTTGGTTCGGGTGTTCCTTGTATAAGTCCATATACTTGTTGACGAGATTCAGCAAATTGTTACCGTTGGATTTCGTCGGGTTACGCAGGTCGATTACGGACACGTTATACCCGTATTCTTTCGCCACGCCGCCGTAATTTCGCATAACGTCGCCTTTGGTGTCGGTAGACAAAAACGACATACCGCTCGCGCAAGCGTATTCTATACACGGATACAACCAATACGCCGTTTTGCCTACGCCTGCCGCGCCGATCATAAGCGCGTGAACGTCGCCCGTATCCACCATTGCAGTAGTATTTTTCTTTCCGCCTTTACACCCGACGATTATTCCTTGCGGCAATTCTTCTTCAATAGATTTTTTGCGATTAGTGAGCCTATAGGTCGGTTTTTCGCCGTTTCGCGCCTGCTCTCGCCACTTGTCCGGCGTAAATGGAATGTGCTTGTAAACCTTCTTTATCTCACCTCTCGTCGCCCACCGCGCGGAACCGTGTTGTCCGTCGCCTACAGTTTTGCTTTTGATATTGTTCAGCGTATAGACGTGCGCCAGAAGCGACACCCCGCCGAGCGTAAATATCATCGCCGCTGCCGCTATTATGAGTATCGTAACCCCTGACATTCTCTTACCTCCGTATTTCGTAATTGTTCTTTCGCAGTCAAAAGGTCGTCGTTCCAATCTTTGCCTTTCGGTATTTTTATATTGAACTCAACCCCGTTTTCTTTCAGTTTTTCCGCAATTCGGTATTCGGCGACTCGCCCCGCCCAGTCATTGTCCAGACACAGCAACACTTTCTTTATATTCGGATTGTCTTTCAGCATCTGAAACAACACTCTGTCGCCAACGCCGCAACAAGCCGCATAAGAATGTTCTTTCCACCCCTCGCCTTTCATGGCAATAAAAGAAAGCATATCTATGGGGGCTTCGAATAAATACAGTTTTTCGCTTTGCCCCGTGTAATGAAATGAATATTCGGGCGCGCAACCGGGCGCATTGCCCTTGAACGTGGAATTCGCATAGGTAGAACGAAGATTGACGTGTTTCAGATTGCCGTCCGTGTCGTAACCCATAAACGCAACGTTCGCGTACTTCTTCGTTTCGCCTATGAGTTTCTTTTTGAAAAACGGCACGAGAACGTCTTTCGGTATCCCACGCCGAACGTTCAGATACGCATACGCTTTTCTCGGATCATTGGAGAGTTCGGGCGGCACGAATTCTTTTTTCTTTTGCTTTGTTTGTTTAGGTTCGACTTGTTTTATTTCTCCCGCACCGTCGCCGATAATAAATCTCATTGCCTCGACGTAAGTTTTATCCATAAACTTTTGCACGAACATCACCGCGTTCCCGCCTTTCTGCTCGTATTGGTGATACCAAAGATTGCCTCGTATGGTTACCCTTTCGCTGCCTTCGCCCCATTCGTATTCCGCGCCGCTACGCTTTAACTGTTCGCCTTGTCTTTCTAATATCTCCGCTATATCCGCGTTTATCGCCGTTTCTTTTTCTTGCGGTGAAAAATATACAAACCGTGCCATTTTTGCCTATACCTCCTATTCTAATTTCAAGCCTTGCGCCTGCTTTTTCTCCGCTATTCTGCGGCGAAGTTTTCTGTCCGTTCTTGCTATTTTTACGTCGAGTTCCGCCTCCGTTTTTTCTTGCAATGTTTTAATCAAATACGCAAATAATCTACCTATGGCAAGATTTATGCTTTGTTTTTGGAACGATTCTCTTTGCATAAGCAACGCTTGAGCGTATTTGTTTCCGTTTGCCGCCGCGGACTTCAGATACGCTAACGCTGTTTCTGTATCTTTCGGAGCATCGTTACCGAAAAGATATATTTTACCGAGTTCGTATTCGGCGAAATCAAAGTCCTTTTCTGCCGCACGTTTAAGATAATCGATTGCCTTTTGAACGTCTTTCGGAAAGTTTTCTCCGCGCAAGTATTCTTTACCGAGAATATATTCCGCAGGTTCAAAATCTTTCTCCGCTGCAAGTTCGAGATACTCGACAGCCTTCATAGCATCCTTCGCGAAATTTTCTCCGCTTAAATACTCTTTTCCGAGCAAATATGCCGCGTATTTATTTCCGTGACTTGCGGATTTTAACAGATATTCTTCTGCCGCAAAAATATCTTTTTCTACCTCTTCACCTTTCAGAAAAAGCCTGCCGAGCGCGTATTCCGCGAACTCGTTTTCTTCCAAAGCCGCTTGTTTCAACCATTCGATCGCTTTCGGTATATCCTTTTCCACGCCGTCGCCGTTCAAGAATATTTTGCCGAGTTTATATTTCGTCACGGCAATGCCGCCGTTCGCCGCTTCAGTAAATAATTTCACCGCAAATTCGTGATTGTAATTTTCGCCGTTTTTATCCGCGCAAGCCTTTGCCCAGTCGTAGAACTGCCACGCTGTTTTATAGTCTTTTCTCGGCTTTTTCTCGCTTTTCTCTATTTCTTTATCCGTCGGTTCGGCGAGCGTCTCATTTATCACGGGCGTGTCCGAAAATGATAAATTCAACGCTTCGTCAATTACCGCGTTACGCACCGATTTAAATTCTTCGTTTGCGGAAAGCGGCAATCTTGCGGGCATTTCATCCCTATACGTTTTCAATACGTTTTCCCGCTGTTCGTACCATAATTCGTATAATTTTTGCAGGTCGCTATCCCGCATAAGTTCGTCTATAACACCGTTAACAAGGTTTTTGACATCTTTCGGCAGATACCCGTATACCTTCTTTCCCTTATGCTTTTGCATTTTATCGGCAAGCGTTTTCAGCATTAGTTCAATCGTTTCGTTTTCGTATTTTTTGCCGTTTATCTCACGGATAATCTTCGCTATTTTCTCTTTACTCTCGGCGCGCAATTCGTCACGGTATTCCGTCTGCTTTTCGTAAATTTCGTATAAATCGTTCTTAAATATCTCGTGCGCGTAGGCGGCTTTTAACTTTTCAAGACCTTGCCTCGTCATATACGGTTCTTTGCCCGTCGAATACGAAACGAGATGGACGTGCGGATGACCGCTCTCGTTATGAAACGCCGCATACCATTTCATATCCGTTATAGGCACACCCATAGCGTTGGCAAGGTCCTGCGATTTCGCCCGCAAAAGCGTTTTCCAAGCAGGCAGATTGTCATAGCCGAGTTTCGTTGCATCTTCACGTTTTAACGAAATTACCGTCGTCCACACAACACCGTCGTGGTTGCCGACTTCTTTCGCCACTTTGGATAGTTTTATTGGTTCGTCAAAATAAGAGAACAACCCGTGTGCGCCCAACTTTTCAACGCGCGGGCGCATCGCTATATACCCGATATAATTTTCTTTCTTGCCGATTCTGTCAACGTTTTCTTCTATTGCCTTGTCTATAAATGTCGTCGCCGTATATTTCGTTTTTGCAGATAAAAAATCCTGATATTCGAAACTGTCTTTACAATCGGGAAAGTCGGCTATAAGTCGATTAACTAACTTTTCCTGTTCTTTCGTGGCGGGTTCGTTTTTCCATTTTTCGTCCTCGATTTCTACGCCATCGCGCGTTGCGATATAGTTAACGTAATGCTCGCTTTGCTTTGGTGCGCCGGGCTTGATATACCGCCACTTTACGATTAACCTTGCCATTACCCTTTCTGAAATTTATACGCTTCGTCAAACGATACCGTTCCGCGAATACGTTTTACTTCGTCCACGCAAAGCCCGCGAAGTTTTACAAGCGTTTCTTCGTCGATCTCGCTGTTCGCCGCCGTAACGTGTAACGACATTGAAAGTTCCACCGCTATTTTGAACAGCAGACTTGCCATACGATTTTCAAATGCACCGAGCGTGCTTTGCAAGGTAGACACAATCACTTGCGGGAAGTATTCTTTCCCATCGTTTGCCGTAAGGTAACCGCAATAAAAATTGATTGCTTTTTCTATAAATTCCGAGCGGCTTTTAACGTTTTCCGCGCGGTATAATTTCTCTACTTTTTCCATCGTTCCTTTGCGTACCCACAGCGCGAATTTACTTTTATCTTTCGGCTCGGACATAGTTTTTCCTCCTTTGCACTCTGCAACGCCTTAATTATTCTTCTTGTTCTGCCGTATATTGCAACACTCGACTCTTTCCTCTGAAATTTCCTTATTTTGCAACGCCTTGCTCGTTTTTCTCAAAATTCCTTATGCGGTCGGCGTTGCCGTCCGCTGTAAAACGCGAAGGGGCGCGACCGCAACCCCTTCGCTTATTCCTGCAACCAAATAGGAAACGACTTTTACTGCATATTCATTTCAAGCGAATGCCCCTTTTCCGTTATTTCATCGTGGTCGCTTTCGTCGTGATAGATATCTTCGTCGGCTATATTCGAGCCGAGCATTCCGAGCATATTTAACGCGCGCTCCTTTTCCGAACAACATTTCGGCGCGTTTGCCGCATATTCCGCCTGTTCCGCAAGATCTTCCGCCGTGAGTATATCTGTAGCCTTCTGCTTTTCATAGCTGTTTTCGTCCTTTATTTCTTCCCCGCGTTTACGTTTCTCCCTGTTTTTCTCGTCGTCATCCGAATCCTGTTCTTCGGTAACCCGTTGTATAAATTCGTTTGCGATTATTTTTGCTTTCGGTATAAACGTTGCGTATCGCGGATAATTACACCCTTCCGTATCCACGAGAATTCCGTCGTCACCGCCGTTACTTAAAAGCAAAACGCAAGTGTCCTCTCCGTGCCTGCCCGACAGATACTCTCTATCTTCCAGCGAATTTTTCATAACGTCTCTGAATTCCGCATCGGACAAAACTATTACTTCCGACACTTTATATGACAGCGGTTCCAGTGTTTCAGGTTTGCGCCACATCATTGCGTTTAATTTCAATTTCTCTGTCGGTTTTATGGTTTTGATATTATTATGCAGTTGCTTAATCTCTTTCTTTAAATCGTCCATATAGTCCAAGACAAAACACAGTCCGGTTCTGTCGCCCTCGTTCTGTTCGAAAGGCTTTTCGCCCGAAATATCATCCTGTAATTTTTTAGCGAGATTATCGAGCGAATCGTACCAACGTTCGACGGCGTCATACAACTTTGCCTTTAATTCTGTTTCTTTGCTCTGTAAAACGGCATTGTTTTTCACTTGCGTTCCTCCCGCCCAAATTACATCGTTAAATCATTTGAATGGCAGTTCATGATTTCGGGATATTCCGACTGACAATACTCCCTTAAGAATGCAAGAGTATCTTCGTTGTTTCTGATGCTCGCGTCGGGAGTATCAACATATTCCGAGTATAAATTGTCGAGAATATCGTCACCTTCGTTAGCCAATGCTTCGTACACCTCATCCTCAACGTTGTCGTCCAGAAGCGCTTCCGCAATCATAACGTATGCGTTGCATTCAAATGCGTCGTTGAATATTTCCTGCGGCGAACAAGTTTCGATCTTCGTTTTTTCGTATTTGGCGATTTGTCTTTTAACCGTATCACGCACATACGAGCGATAATCGGTAACGCCGTCAATTTCGCGTGGCGCTTCCGCGGTCTTCTGTTCCTCTGCTACAAAGTTTTTGTTTTCGTTTTCCATTTTGTTCTCCTTTTTGTTTTTATTTTTTTATATTAAAAAAGCCGCGTTCACACGCAGCGTCTTTGTGAGTGATAAAACACGCTATCCATATTCCTGCCTTACGCTTTTTAACACGGCGACGATTTCTTCATACGCAAAATTTGTTCCGAACGCGGCGTTTATCTTTTCAACGAGTTCTTCGTCCGTTTCAGCCGAAAAACAATCGGAAAGTTTTTGCGGCGAATCGTCGCCCGCAGTATCAAAAAGCGCAAACGAATATATCGCCTGTGCTTCCCGTATTTTTATTTCGCTATATCCCGCATCCGTCATTATCCGCGCTATCTCGGCGTGCCGTTCCGCCTCAATTTTTTCTCTTTCCTGCATTATGCCTTCTATTTCGCTCGTATCGATTCTTACATCGTTCGAGAAGATACCCATCACCGCTATCATAGGCAACATTACGATTACCGTTACGGTTAGTATGATATACAGAACCGTTTTCCTGCCCTTTTTGTTCGACAACACCGCCGCGCCGATCTTTTTCAGTATCGGTATGATAGGCACAGCCATTATCTGCCGCCCCCTTTGCCGAACAATTCCGCCTTATATTCGGGCGCGATTACTTCGAGCAAATACCTTTCGTTTCCGCAACGATACAAGCACGTTCCGCGTTCGGGATATCGGATAAGTTCGAACTCGCTCGGCTCAATCTGCAACGCGTCCATATATTCCTTCGGGTTAATTTGCCCCGCATTGAATAAGAATTGATGCGTCGGAATAGAAAACAGCGGTTTCGTAAATTCGCGGATCGAAGGCAGAAGAAAATCCTCTATATTCTGACTCGCAAGTATTACCGACGAGTCCTTTTTTCTTACGCGTTTCATAGCGTTTCGGATATACTCGATTGCCGTCATATTCGTTAAAAATAAATACAGTTCGTCTATGCTCGCCGCCGTGTTACCTTCGCCAAGCAGTTTGTTCGACATATACGAAAGAATATTGAACAGCATTGCGTCCTTAAGTCTGCGGTTTGATTCTAATAGCCCTTTTACGCCGAAACACAGAAAATCGTCCGCAGTAATATTCGTATGACCATCGAAATATTTGCTTTCCGCGCCGACGCACATGGAATGAATACCAAGGCACACTTCTTGCAACGTTTCTTCCGAATACAGATATTTCTTTTCCTTGTCGTATGAAACGTATTCTTCCTCGCAAAGCGAGTAAAAATCCGACATCGTGGGATAATCTTTCGCTGTTTTTTGCGTATAGTCCGTTTCGTCCGTAATACCGCACTTTTCGTATAGTTTCGTTAAAAGAATTTCTATCGTGTCGATTTGCGTATCGTCGAAATCTTTATACGCCTTGAAGAAATCTTTTAAGAACGCTATATGCTGCGACAGCCGCGTTACTTTCTTGAACGCTTCGGGACAGTTTTCCGTACTTTCTTCTTTTCCGCTCGTTTCACCGGTTGTTTCAGTCCAGGCTTTAGGCTCTAAAGGGTTTATCTTATACTCGCCCAATAAAAAATCGATATAGCACCCGCCGAGATTTTTGCACAGTTCTTCGTACTCGCTTTCGGGATCGAGGCAAATCACTTTCTTACCCGATTCGCGGATATTCGTGAGCAGAAGTTTCAGCAAATAACTTTTTCCCTGTCCGCTGTTTCCGAGAATTAAAACATTGCTCGTCGTTTTATCTTCTGCTCGGCGGTCAAGGTCTACGATTACGTTCGTGCCGTATTTATCTTTTCCTATATAAAAGCCGTCAGCATCGGTCTTGCCCGAAAATGCGAACGGATAGAAATTTGCTGCCGAACTTGCGGGGAGAACTCTTTCATACAGTGTTCCGAACTGATTCGCGCCGAAAGGCAGAACAGACAAAAAGCCTTCTTTTTGTCTTAACGTCAGCCTGTCGACCGTAATCTTCGCCCTTGCAAGTTCCATAAGCGTTTCGTTTTGAAGTTCGCGTAAACTTTCGAGCGATTTCGCCTTTAATTCGATAAACACCGCGCAATGGAGTAAACACTCGCGGCTCTTTCTTAAACCCGCCAGAAGGTCGATTACGTCCTGCAAATTGCCTTCCGCCTCCACGCTGTCCGTCATATCATTCACTGTTGATTTCATCTTGTTTTTTCTCGTGGCGTTCTGAATGATTTTTCTTTGCTCTGCCGCTTCCACAAGTCGATGATATATTCGCAATGTTACTCCGTTTTTATCCGCCACTCTTGCAAAAATCGCTTGCTGTTCGGTTATCGGCGGATATTCTCTCACCGCCCATGCGCACCTGTAACTGTCGCCGACGATATAATAATCGACGTTAAATTTGATTATTCCCGGCAGAACGCAATCGAAAAACGTTTTTGTGTCGAGTTTCTCCGCCTTTCCCGGCGATATCTTTTTCTTTGACATTACTCCTCCATTTTTTAAATTTGGGCATAAAAAACGGCTGACAACCATAGTCAACCGCTTAAAAAGTATATTTTGTTTACATTTTGAGTTTAGGCGAATTTTCTCCGTCCGGAGCATCTAAATCATCAAGTTCGTCCGTCTGATTTGCCTCGTTAAGCATTTCCGACAATTCTTTTACCGTCATAGTTAAGTCGTGCTGTTTACCGATATCCGTTACGTCGATTTTCTTTACGCAACTTGCAAGCCATTCGTTTTCGGAAACAACGTCGGAAATTATATCGTAAACGTTATCGCCATCGAGTTTCACTTTTGAAATATACCCTGAACCCTGTCGATGCTCGAACCCGTGTTTTTTCAGCGATGAACCCAACAATCTGTACCCTCTCGGATACAAATTCAATTCCTTCATTTTTTTGGTATCGAGATCGAAATTCAATGCTTTTCTTTTCGTTCTTTCCATCTTTACACCGCAAATAAGGGATTCGTTTGTCTTTGACGAGCAAGTATATCGATATTCTGAAGAGGTAACGTTTCGTCGTCTTCGTTATCGAGCATAACCCATTTTTTACAGTATTCCCCGAACCATTTCTGTTTTTTCAGCGTAATATTGGCAAGAGCCATGCAGGTATAATAATCCTTTTGCGGATTACCCGTATATAACACCGAACCGTCGGGCTGAATCTCCTTCCCGCAATCGTATTTGTCGAACTTCGCGTCGATTACGCGCCACATATCTTCGAGTTTATATTTCCCGTCTTTAACAACCCTTTCTTCGTCGAGTTGTATAAGCATTTTCATCATAAGGTTTACCTCCCTGATTGTTCTTATTATACCGCCCCTTTTAGTTTTTGTCAAGCGTAACCGTCTTTATGCCGTAATAAGTGTTTTTATACGACTTCTTTTAGGTTAAAATACTGCTCGCCGTCGTAATCGGGAATACTCTCCCCCGTCAAAGACGCGTCGAAATATATGGCTATAAGCCGTTTAATCATAGGTTTCTTTATTCTATGAACGTCAAAACCTTGTTCGGACAAGACCTTACTCACCGTGTTCGCATACGAAAAAACTTGCGACGGTTTCAAGCCTTTACACCTTGCGATAAATATAAATTGCCGCGCCGTGGTAAGTTCCGCCTGAATCTCGTCGAGAAACGCCGCGTCCTTTTTCAGAATCGTTTTTATCTGCGAGTTCGTTTCGTTATTTATCCTTTCTTGCAAATACGCCTTATTATCGTCGAAACGCTCCGCTGAATCGACGCACACGATTTCCATATCTGGCGCAGCAGACAGCGCAAGAGTGAGTTTCCTTACTTTACTTTCCACGCTATCCGAACTTAAAACCGATATATTTGTCGGCGAAACTACGAAAAACAATAATTCGCCACCCGCCGTTGAAAGTCCGTACTCGGTGAAACCTTTTATTCCTATAAGCGTCTGCACCGCCGTTACGTTTTTCTTTTTCTGCTTTTTCTTTCCCATATCATTCCTTCCATTTATACGTTTGTTGATCGGTTATAAAATAGCGAACGGCGTATTTGATATAATACAAAACCGTCGCGTCGTCTTTACGAATGGTTAAAAATCCATAGCACAACGTTACGACCGCGGGCGTATAGATTTTGAGTTCTACCAAGGCAAGAACCGACACAAGAGCCGCAATGCAAAGAATAGCAAAATCTTTCATGCTCCACAGCCATAAATTTGCTTTGGATTTTAAGTTTTTAGGATATAAATATTTCATATCTTTTCTCCGCTATTTTTATAAAAGTAAGGCTATAACACCGTTATCAAGCATTTTGCGAAGTCATCACTCTGCCGCTTGATACAGGAATTGCGGCAAAAGCAGAAGAAAGATAATCGTCGCAAGTATTACTAACTTCTCCTTTTTCACATTTACTTTCCGCTCCTTGCTATCGCGCGAGTTAAGTTTATAGCTGTTGTCGTCGCGTGAACTGCGCTCATCATATTGAATTTCGTCGAACTGTCGAGTCCGAACTGTTGAGCGATTCTCGGCACTTCGCTTGCCGCAAGCATTATTCCAAGCCCCAACAACATATTTACCGAAAACGTCATCAGCCCTGCAAACAATAACATCGTCTGCATAAACGCCGTCAGACACAACGCGGCGACCTGTTTCATCCATTGCGTAAACCCGTCCGAATAGCCGCGCGGTACGGAAAACATATACAGCGAACCAACGGACATCTGCACGAGAAGTATTCCCCCGCGCTTGATATTCTGAAAGAAAACCTTAATTACGCAATACGCGAACGCTATTAAAAGCAACATGTTGAGCAAGATATTCGTACCGAGAATTGTCGGCGAAAACACCTCGCCGAGCACAAGGCTTGCGCGTGTGGAGAAATCGAGTCCGCTTTCCCACGAAAAGATTCTTGCGAGTTCGTCCGCAAAAGTGTTTTGAAGCGATATGCAGAATTTATACAGTTCTATAGGAACTATGCCTATAAGCGAACAAGCGAAGAAACCTTTGAGAACATTCAGCATAGTGTTCTTTACGTTTGCCCTTCCGCTTTGGAATTCTACGGCGAGATCGAACACTGCGACGACCATTCCCGCAACGAACAAACCCCACCCGAACAGCGTAAACAATTTCACTATCGCCTGAATCCATGCAAGGTCGAAAATCTCCGCTCCCATATTGCCCATCATCGTGAAAAAGTCGGCTAAAGCATTGTAAACGCTGTTATACAGCCATTTCAGCATCGTGTTCCATATCGAGTTCGATATTTCGTTTGCCACGCTTTTGAACCCACCGCTGATAGCGTTTACGATTGCGTCTATTAGTTCTTGCAGCCACCCGAACATATCTACCCTCCTATCCGATTATTTTCCAGATATAAAGCGGAGCCGTCAGAGTGAATACAAGGCACGCAAACAAAATACACGGCGCGACAAATTCAAACTGCCCGTGCTTTCGGTAATCGAAGTACGCCGTGCCAAGTTTTACGAAAAACAGTATTGCGAGTATCATATCCACTACGGGGAAGATTACGTTATTCACCACTCGCTTTATCTGTTCTTGCGCAGATCCCCAAGTATCTTCAACCGCGCCAGCGACGTCTCCGCCGTTACCTGACGACGCCGCATACACCGACAATCTCGGCTGCGTTACGCTCACCGCGACAAGCAGAAGAAGAACTACCGCCACCATTACCGTCAACCATCTTCTTTTCTTGTAATTAGCCTTCGCTTTTATCATAAATTACTCCCTTTAACCCAAAAACATAACGCCCGCCGACATAGCGTTTTCGACTTCTTCCTGTGATATCTCTTCGGGTTCGGCAAATCTTTTAAGGCTTCCTTTTGTTTCTTCGTCCGTAAGAGATCTGAACTCGTCGCCGTCTTCGCCGACAATGAAAAACGGACCGGCAATGATATCTTTACCGATCCGTCTGTTTCCTTGCATTCCGTTTAACTTGCCTTCTTCGTTACAAATAAGCAACTTTCCGTTGTCTAACGGCACGACTTCGATATATCCGCCCACCGCTTTTTGCTCGGCTTCGAGAGTGTTCTCTATCTCCGTTTCATAAGCGGGTTTTCCCGGTTCCACCATTACTACCCGCAACTTGTTGTCTTCGTTCACTTTAAGTCCTCCATTTTTATTTCATCTTGCTTGCTCCTGATTTCCGCCACTTTTTCGTTCGCCCAGTCGGGAATCAGTTCGAGTTTTACCGCACCTATCACTTCTCCTCGCAAAAACACGCACTCTTCGCGGTCTTTGAGTAACACGCCGTAGATCTTTCGTCCCAGACTGTCCTCCTTGCACCCGAAGCCGCCCGTAGCGTAAAATAATTGATTGTCAGGCGTTTTGTATTCGTCTTTCAGGATATCAGGTCGCACGGCAAGCACTTTTCCCTTATAATCGGTTCTGTCTTCATAGCAATTTTTGTAATTGTATAGATTTAGTTTTGCCCATTCTTTCCTCGCCTGATTGATGAATACGTCCACAAGCCCCGGATGCGAATTTACCGAATAATTGTAATTATATCTGCTTTCCTCTTGCGGAATATTAAAACTCGCCGCCCACTTTTTATTGTCCGCCGAATACCTGCCGTCCGTTTTGTTTTCCGTTACGGTGTTCGCCAGCACGCGGTTTACTCGGTCGAACCCGTATTTTTCTATTGCCGCCTTTACACCTTGCACGTTCAGTCTGTTATCCGCATAGTTCGCCGAAATCTGCTTTTCGATAAATCTTGCGCAATCGCAGTTCATGCGGTAACTTTCAAGCCATAGTTCTGCCTCTCCAAGTTCCCGCGCCTCTGCCTGCGACCACGGGTACGTCGGTTCAGTTTTGCCCATACGTTTTTTCTCCCGCTTGATTCTGCGCCCACTTTACAGATAAATGAATAAGCGCGGCGCGTTGCTGTTCGGGCGATAATCCGTTCAAAAAATCATAGAGCGTGATTTCATCGCCGCGGTCTTTTCTTTCTTTGCTTTTCTCGCCGTTACAGTCGCAGATAATCTCGCGTTTTACGATTACCGACCTGCCGTCCTTGCTTCCTTCAAACGACAACACGTCGTTTTGCTTAAAGCCTACTTTGCACCTGATTTCATAAGGCACGGTAATTCTTCCGCGTTTGCCGAGTATTCTGAACGTCTTCATTTTTCTTCCTCCTCGCAGTTTTTATAGCACGGGCATTCTTCGCAGTTCCCGTCGCATTCGGTTTCGTTCACAGGGCAGTTATCGCAATCGCCGTCGCATACGATTTCGCCCGTATCGATTAACTTTTCTATAACGAGCTTATTCCCGTCTGCGTAAATCTGCAACACGCTGCCGTCTACGATGCCCGCCTCTTCAAGCGTTTCTTTCGGTACGCTTATAAGGACAAACCCGTCTACTTTTTTATTTTGCATGACAATATACACTCCCTTAATATTTTTTCGTAATTAAAATCTTCATAACGATTAAAAATCGTCAGTTGTTTCGGGCGATTTCTCTCCCGCTCGTACAGGTCGTAATTTCCGATGAGCAGTTCTTTGAATTCCTTCCCCGCTTCAAATCTCTGCAACATTGAATGTTGCCGCGAAAAGTCAAGGATAGAAAAATCCGAGTACAATTCGCGGATTTCTTCGCAATCGTTATACGATAGCAAAAACTTCCCCTTTACGTTTTCGAGCATGCGTTTCAACCGCAAATGGTCATCGTAATTAAACGACACCTCGTACATTCCTTCTGTTGATAAATACGGCGGATCCGCATAAAAAAACGCGCCGTCCCTATCGTAATGCTTTATGAGCGTTTCAAAGTCCTGATTTTCCACCACTACGTTCGCCATGCGGCTTTCCACTTGCTTTATAAGGTCGAACAGCCGCCTTATATCGAACGGTTGCGATGCATAAGACTTGCACCCGCTCGAATAACTGTAACGCAACAATTTCAGAAACATTGCCGCCCTGCGAACGTCGTAATCTTTGGTTATTTTCGTTCGTATCTCTTTCATTTCTTCCGCTTGGAGCGGAGGCAAAATAAGTTCCGTCAAGAGTTGTTCTTCGCCCCAATATTTATCATCGAATTTCTCGCTTTCAAAAAAATCACGCAAGGCGTTAAAGTCCTCACGCGAATTCAAATTGCAAAAGCCGAGTTCACGAATCGTTGCCATCGTTCGTTCTTTCATGCATCGGAACAAATTGACAAGGTTTCTGTCAAAATCGTTATACACCTCGAAATTGCACGGATACGGGCTACCGAGTAATACGCTGCCCGAACCGCCGAATACGTCTATAAATCGTTCGTATTTGAGCGGAAACACGGCGTACAGGATATGCAGTATAGACGTTTTATTGCCTACACGCGATACCGGAGTTTTCATTTTTCTTTTTCTCCTTTTCTGCGTATCCACCGCGTGTATTACAGGCGTTTGGTATCAATCGCCCGTAACACACACGATTGATACCGTTAATTTTTGATTTTTTATTATGCTTGCCTTTGCTCTATAGGTTGATCGATAAAACCGCCGAGATGGTTATCTACATAGTCCGAAAGCCACATACATCCAAATATAGGTCTTGCCTTTATTCGCCATATCGCAAGTTTGCCCATATCAAATTCAGCATTGCCGAAAGGAAAATACAGGTTAGTAAGTCCGCGGTTTTCAAACCTATAGCACTCGTCCAGCATTGTGCCGTTTTTCAGAATCTGCTCGTTTTTCAAAAGTTTGTTTATTCCCATAACCCACTCTTTGGTGTCTCCGCCGCAACCTTGAAATACCAACCCTTCTTCGCCACTTTTTAAGCGCAATTCCTCTACTTTTATATCCGTAATGTTCATAATTTCTCCTACTGCGTTAAACGCATACTACCGCTTTGCGCGCCGTAGCCTTCCTCCCATATGCGATTCGAAAAGTCACTTTGTTCTTTTTCGCTTTCAGGATAATATTCCGAGTTTAGTTTCCCGTTTTTATACTCATACCGACCCTCTCCGCTTCCGATAAATTCAACCGCCCACTCGACCTCAATCTTAATATCAGGGTACTTTTCGGATAATTTTTGTATAAGTTCCTTAGGAGTGTCCCACGCCGTTTCAAAAGAGATTTTATTATTTTCGATCAGCCCGCAACCGCCGTCGTAACCGTATGCGTTCCACTTCGTTCCCCAGTGTTTGTTCGTCCATTCATGCCAAGTCGGCGCGCCGTATTTCAACTCGTTCCGATACGCTTGTCGTCCGAGTTTCCACGACTTGCGGTCGATATCTTTCCTTGATTTCAAAAAAATCTCTTCTGTTTCTTTCGGTATATTCAGAAGATCTTCTTTCGCCCGTTTTTCAAAAGCCGTGTATACGTAAACGAAGTCTTTATAATATTTCAATCCCTCGTTCGTTTTACTGCTCGATTCGATATTCAGTTCCGTAGGCATAGGATCGATTTTGTTAAAATCTATGCTTCCGTACCCAATTTCATCGTCTTTGATTTCTTCAAGTATTTCCTGTACCTTTTTATTGCTACCATTGAACGTAACGACGTTCATTACATGATTCGGCATTCTTTTCGCTCCTTTCTTTGTTTTTCTATGCAAAACGGCGGGGATATAATTCTCATAACCCGCCGTTTCATTTTTATTATTTTCAACCTTTTACATCGTCAACACGGGCGAATTATCCTCGCCCTGCGTACTTTCTTCTTCTGCAAGTCCCTGCGCCGCTAAAGCCCTGAAATCGTTTTCACCAGCGATTAAACCGAGACTTCTGCCGTTATCGAATTCGCAATGCACCGTGCCAATATCGTCTACGACTTTTACCGTCCCGCGCATGCCGCTTTCTATCGGTCTCGGATCGTCGCCCATCGAATTCAACACTATTCGTGTTCCGGGCGGATATACCTTTTTCAGATATTCCGCTTTTCTTCTCTGTTTTTCCCTTTCGTTCATTTATATACCTCCCATTTTTATTTCGTTCTTCTGCAAATATTCGTCCATTTCCGTTTTCGTTTTCAAAAAGTATTCCTCGTGATTCCACAGTGAAACGTGTATTTCTCCGTCTTCCATTTTTATTCCTTGTTGCTCGATCCCATCGCCGAAACCGTCCGAATTTTGACCGATTATTGCATCCTTCAATCGTTCCGTTTCTTCTTCTGTAAGCGACGCGCTTAAATGGCAGGATATTTTGCCGTACAATCTGTCGTTTTGATTTTCTACGCTCCACTCGGTATAAAGTAGTTTATCTCGCAAATTTGCGTATTTACCTACATACGCCGCCATGTCCATATCGGCTGTTTGACAGTCCTCTATTTTTACTTGTATTTCGTTTTCATATACGGGCAGATCTTCCTGCGCGACGTTCCATTCATTGCCGTTTTCGTCGATTATAGTTGCCTGCAACGGACAATAAAAATCTTCGTGTGCCGAAGCAAATTCGATTTTCATTTTTCGGATATCCGCATAAATATCTTCTTTTGTTTCATATTGACCGTTTAAGACATTCCGTTCGATTTCTTCTTGCATCGTCTCGTCTTTTATATCATTTAACAGACTGCTTACAATCAGCGCGTCGCTAAGCGCATCGCGATTATTTGTTAAAATTTTCGCTATAGCCCCATCGAAATCGTTATCCGATACAATCCTCATACTTACCCCGTTTTTATTCTGCCCGATTTTTAACCGATACGGATAATCCGTTATATTTAATTCTCTGAAAAGCGCGTAAATATTCGCTGTTCCGTCACACTCGAACTTGCGTTTATCTCCGACTTTGTTTCCTATTTCAATTTTATACATGTCATATCCCTCCTATTTCTATATTGTTTTCACCAAGTATTTCGCTTAAAGTCTGCCCTTCTCGCAAATATACCACGTCGCCGTTTTTTGTGTACGCTCCGTCTTTTTCTTCTAAAAAATCCCGCGCGTATCTTTCGTAATCGATATAGTCGTCTATTTTTTCAGCCACCGCGCCTATTTCGTTTTCGATGAGTTTCGCCCCTAAATTATGGTCGTTGCCGATTTCTCTGTAATATTCGAATTCTTCAAGGCACCCGGCAAGACGAATCACCTTTGCCGCATCGTCGAACGGTACACCGACAAACTCCATAACCGAGGATAATTTATATAAATTCTCCGAAATTGCTTCTAAATTTGAACTCAAACGGTTAATGGCTGACGATATGGCATTTACGCTTTCTATATCGTTTTTCTGTAATAAATCGTTGAAATAGTTCTCCCATTCTCTATCGCCACAGCAAAAATCGATGCTTTTTCTGCATTCGCTTATATCGCTTACTCCGATTCTTCGTAACGCCCTGTCTATTTCTGTTTCTTCGCACGGAAAATAAATATAATCTTGTTCTCCGTCCTTTTCTATTTCCACGCCAAGCACTTCATCTCCCATGTAATAGTAAGCAGGAAAACCTTTGCCTTTGTATAACGTTTCGAATGCCACGTCTTCATTTCTGAAAAGTAACCCGTATTTTGTAGGGACTCTTTTGCCCGACGATAACAATTCTCGCCCGAGTTTTTCCAGATCCATTTTTTCGAGTTCATCTATTCCTATACAACCCTTACTGCTTA
>ENA-UERG01001042-UERG01001042.1-human-gut-metagenome-genome-assembly--contig:-NODE-1042-length-24827-cov-30.003636_pt1 | contig 24827 bp, 19 predicted proteins | sample MGYA00242954_ERZ507954 | MGnify/ENA primary metagenome ERZ507954 (study PRJEB26167, sample SAMN06115478) | human gut metagenome | host: Homo sapiens | place: China:Sichuan | collected 2015-01-21... | reverse complement strand
AAAAAAGAGCCAAACTCAATAGCGAGTCTGACTCTTGGTATTATTAAAGTTTTCAGCGACAATTTTTCCCGTTTACTTCGGCTTTTAACTGTGCTACAACGGCAAAGACGAAAGGCAAAAAACCGGAGCGGTATCTTTATTGTTATGTTTATTGAAAAAACTGTTATACGGTCTTTCATAGCAAGCACCTGTTTTTGAGCATAGAAAAAGCCGAGCGATTAAACGCCCGGCTGATTCTTCTTTTTGCCGTTCAAATCGACTTTTATGCCGAAATATTCGTTAGAAAAGAATAATACGAACTCTAACTTATCGTCAGGGTTCGTATTATTCCCTAATGGCGGAAGCGGGGGGATTCGAACCCCCGAGCCCGTTAAGACTACACGATTTCCAATCGTGCCCGTTATGACCGCTTCGATACGCTTCCGTTTTTCGTATTAAGTTTATAAATTCGCGGTTGCCACCACAAAACCCGCTCGTTTAGTTTACCCCATTTACTCCCGTTTGTCAATCGTTTTTACCTTTATTGTTCCTTTTATTTTAGATTATTTTATTTTTTCGCTCGTATTATATTGAAAAATCCGAAAAAAAATGCTACAATGTATTCAAAATTACATAAGGAGTTTTTCGATTATGAAAAAGTTCTTCTCGGAATTCAAAAAATTCATAACCCGCGGCAACGTTATGGACCTTGCCGTAGGCGTTATCATCGGCGGCGCGTTTACCGCTATCGTGAACGCGCTCAGCAACAATATTCTCCGCCCGATTATCAACTGGATAATAGCAGCGATATGCGGAACTTCGGATCTCTCGAAGATTTATACCGTACTCAAACCTGCTTACGTTCTCGACGAAACCGGCGCGGCTACGACCACTCTCGACCTTACGAAGTCGATTTACATCGACTGGGGCGCGTTTATCAGCGCGATACTTAACTTTCTTATTATCGCGTTCGTGCTTTTCCTTATCGTTAAAACGATAAATAAGGTCAACGAAGGCGTGAACGAACTGGTAAACGGCAACGGCGTATTCACCAAAAAGGAAATTCGCCAGTTCCGTCGCAAGGGCTTAACGACGAAAGAAATCCGCGTTCTCGAACAGGATAAAATAGCGGCGGACAAGAAAGCCGAAGAGGAACGCCTTGCAGAAGAAGCAAAAAACGCTCCTCCGACGCAGGAACAATTGCTTACGCAGATTCTGGACGAATTGAAAAAACGAAACGAAAAAGCGGAATAAACGCGTCCTATACAATCTTTCTACTACCGACCTCTTCCGACGGCTACGCCGCCACCTTCCCCGATAGGGAAGGCATGAATACATAAGGAGTAAAATATGTACCCGTATTATCTTATACATATCGGCGATAAAGGCTACGTTACGCTGTACGGCGTGATGATAGCAATAGGCATTTTAGGTTGCTTTATCACATTATCGCTCTACAACAAAAAAATGAAAATCGATCCGAAATTCGGCGATTTCGTATTTTACAATGCGATTATCTCTATCGCGCTCGGCTTTTTGGCTGCCACGCTCTTTCAGTCGGTATATAACTATATCGAAGACCCGTCGAAAGGTTTCGAGTTCGGAGGAATGACTTTCCTCGGCGGTCTTATAGGCGGCGTGGGAACCTTCCTTATAATCTACTACGCGACCAAGAACAATATCCGCAAAAACTACAAAAACACGCTTATCGACATAATGCCGATAGTACCCGCGTGTATCACGATTGCGCACGGTTTCGGGCGTATAGGGTGCTTTTTCGCAGGCTGTTGTTACGGAAAAGCGACCACGGGACCTCTGGGAATCAAATTCCCCAACCCGTCCGAATTTTACGACCCCAACCTCGTAAACCCCGTCTACCCGACCCAACTGTACGAAGCGATTTTCTTGTTCTTGCTTTTCGCTCTGTTCTGCTTCCTTGCGTTCAAAATTAAAACGAAAGGCAATCTGAACATGGGCGTATATTGCATCGCTTACGGCGTATTCAGATTTTTGATAGAGTTTTTACGCGGTGACGACAGAGGCAAACTTTTCAATCTGCTTTCGCCCTCGCAATTCTGGTCGATAGCAATGATTTTAATCGGCTTGTTCCTTATCTTCGCCTACCCGAAGTTAGCGGAAGCGATAAGGCTTAAAAAAGCGGCTGCCGCCGAAACGCCCGCCGAACAAGACTTACCCGAAGATAAAAACGAAGATTAAACGTAACAAAACAGCGCCCGACAGCGAATTTCGCTGTCGGGCGTTTCGTAGTTAAACGAGTCCGTAATCACCGCCATTGACGTATCTTCCCGACGGGGAAGCCCGTTATATGCCCGTCGACTAAGTTATCTTTCGATTTTTTTGACGGTATAGCCCGCGGCTTCTATCGCGGATTTTATCTCTTCGTCCGACGCATTCGCTTCGCCGAAAGTCGCTCTTTTTTTCTTCACGTCTACGTCCGCGGTTACGCCGATCGACTTAAACGCTTCGGTTACTCTCTTTTTACAGTGGTCGCACATCATTCCGTCAATATAGACTATCGTTTTATTTTCTTTCATAACTCTCGCCTCGCTCTTTTTATTTTCGGTTTTATTATTGCCGAGTTTTACCAAATTCAACCTTAATGCGTTAAGAACGACCGACACGCTCGACAAACTCATAGCCGCCGAACCGTACATCGGGTTCATTAAAACGTTAAACGGAATATACAGTACCCCGCACGCAAGCGGGATAAGCACCGCGTTATAGAAAAACGCCCAGAACAGATTTTCTTTTACGTTGCGCATAACGGCCTTTCCGAGTCTTACCGCCCCTACGGCGTCGCGAAGATCGTTCTTGATAAGCACGGCGTCCGCGCTCTCTATGGCTATATCCGTTCCCGCGCCGATCGCCATACCGACGTAAGCCGCCGTAAGCGCGGGCGCGTCGTTTACGCCGTCGCCTACCATAAGCGTTTTTCTTCCGCTTTCGGTATATCTTACGACTTCGGCGCATTTATCCTGCGGCAAAACCCCCGCCTTGTAATCTATGCCGAGTTCGTCGGCGACTTTTTTAGCCGCGAGTTCGTTATCGCCCGTAAGCATGACGACTTTCATCTTCATCGCCTTGAATTCGTTTACGGCTTTTTTAGCCTGCTCGGTAACGGTATCTTCTACGACGAAATAACCTTTGAGATTTCCTCCGCAGGCCACGAAAAGCACGGTCGGGTTTTCTTCCGCCGCCTTTTCGGCTGTCTTTAACGTATTTTCGTCAAGCGAAAGCACGCTTTTTATAAGTCTTAAATTGCCGACGGCTACTTCTTTGCCGCCAAGCGTAGCGGTAAGCCCCTGCCCCTGCACCGCCTTATAATTTTCTACGTTTTCAAGGGCGAGTTTTCTCTCTTCCGCCAAAGCGATAATCGGTTTCGCCAGCGGGTGAGAACTCTGCTTTTCCGCCGAAGCGGCGACGGTTATAAGTTCGTTTTCGTCACCCGAAAACACGACCGTTTTTGTGATTTTCGGTTTATTCGCGGTGAGCGTTCCCGTTTTATCCAGAAGCACGGTGTCTACCGACGCGAGTTTCTGAAGCGCTTCGCCGCTTTTTACGAGTATGCCGTTTTCGGCGGCTTTACCCGTGCCGACCATAAGCGCTACGGGAGTGGCAAGCCCCAGCGCGCACGGACACGACACGACGAGTACCGAAACGCCGATATTGACGGCAAAACTCATTCCGTAGCCCGCAATAAGCCACGCCGCAAAGGCAATCAACGCAATTCCCATTACCACGGGAACGAAAAATCCCGCGACGGTATCCGCGACTTTTGCGACAGGCACTTTGGTGGAGTTTGCGTCTTCGACGAGTTTTACGATTTTATACACCGTACTGTCTTCGCCGACGTTTTCGGCGACGAATTTGCAATAGCCGCCGCTGAAAGTCGTTCCGCAGACGATTTTTTCGCCCGCTTCTTTATACACGGGAATGCTCTCGCCCGTTATGGCGGACTCGTCCGAGTAACCGCTGCCCCACGCCACTACGCCGTCGCAGGGGGCGCTCGCTCCGTCTTTAAGCACGACTATATCTCCCCGTTTAAGTTCTTGCGACGAAATTACTTTCTCTTCGCCGTTTACTTCTATTATCGCCGTATCGGGAGCGAGTTCGAGAAGTTTGCCGATCGCCGACATCGTCTTATTTTTGGACTTTTCTTCGAGATATTTGCCCAAAGTTATCAGGGCGACTATCATAGCCGCGCCTTCGAAGTAGAGATTATCCATGTACTTCATCATAAGCGCGTGATCGGCTATTATATGCCCTTTGATAATCATCGCCACGGAAAACGCGCCGTAGATAAACGAAACGGACGAACCGAGAGCGACAAGACTGTCCATATTCGGTTTTAAGGTGAAGAGATTGCGGAATCCCTTTATATAATAGTCGAAATTGACGGCTATTATAACTGCGGCTATAACGGCTTGAACTGCCGAACCCGAAATCGCGCCCTTCATATCCATAGCGTTAAGAAACCACGGAACGGGAATTTTAATCATCGCGCCCATGGCGACGTACATCAGAAGGACAACCAGCGGCAACGAAATTATAAGCCTTATTTTAAGTTTCTTTTCTCTGTCGCTTGCGCGTTTGTGTTCTGCGCCTTCTTTGACGGTATAGCCTTCGGCAGTAATCGATCGTCTGATTTCTTCGGTTAAGTCGATATCCGAAGTTACGCTCATCGCGCCCGTCAACAGATTTACGGTAACGGATTTAACTCCGTCGATTTTTTTTACGCACCTTTCCACTCTCGCCGAACAGGCGGAGCAAGTCATACCTCCTACGGTATATTTTTTAATCATTTTATCTCCTTTTCGTCGCCGGATGATTTAGCGGCTTTTAGTTTTTACTTTTTATTTATGCCAGACAAGAATAATACGAACGACAACGGCTCGCGCAGCGAGTTTATCTTGCGTAATAATCGCTCTATGGGCGGATATATTCGAAAATATAGTTGTCGGCGTATTTTTCGGCTTTTTGCCTGTCTTCGTCGCTACGGACAGTCCAGGTTATCAGCCTTTTACCGCGTTTCATAGCCTTTGAAACGGGCAACCATTTAAGGTTCATGTTTATAAAATCAGGCTTTGAAAAACAGTTGAAAAGTCCGTGCGCGAGCATGCGGTCGATTATCCACTTCTGCTCTTTATGTCTGTCCTGACAGATGAGTTGTCCGCGTATAAATTCGGGACGGCGTTTACGCAGAGTTTTTACGATAAGCGGGTCGAAAGACTGCACTACGAATTCTCCCTTATATTTATCGAGATAAGGCAAAGTCTTATCGACTATTATTTCCTTATCGGGTTGAGTTTTATACTCGATTACGAGCGGAACTCTGCCGTCCACAAAATCAAGGAACTCTTCGAAAGTCATAATTCTTTCGTCGGTATCGGCAAGGCGCATCTGCTTTACTTCGGCGAGAGTTTTCGTCTGAACGTTCGCGTCTACGCCTGTCATACGCTTCATGTTATCGTCGTGGAAAACCACGGGAACGCAGTCGCTCGTAAGTTGGATATCCATTTCTATCGGATAGTCGTTTTTTATCGCGTTTTCGAAAGCCGCCGCGCTGTTTTCGGGTATGCCGTTACCGTGCAGACCTCTATGCGCCACGGGGCTTTTCAAAAGCCAGAAATCGTCTTTTATTCTCGTCTTCATTTTGCCATCCTTTCAGTTTTATATTTTGCGGGAATTCACCCTTCCGGGAGTATGCTCTCCCGTTGAAGCGGGAGAGGTGGCACGCGAAGCGTGCCGGAGAGGGGGCGCCCTGCCGAGGGGGCTTCGCTTCGCTCAGAATGACACATATATTGTCATGTTGTCAATAGCGAGTTAAATAACTTGCTTGCAATGGTTATTTAACGAAGGTATTCATAAGGCGATTGCAATTGAGAAACAATTGCGTAAACGATAGTTTCAAACGCGTTAGCGTTAATCGTCGAATAACAGTTAGCGAAACATCGCCTGGACAGGCAAAACCGTCGAACCTGATATTAAATCGTTTTTCCCGAGCGTATTGTACCACTACCGAAAAGATTTTGTCAATAATTTCACCCGAACTTTTATATAAATAATATGCCCTAAATAACTTGCAAAATTTTGCATTTTTATATATAATATAAAATCGAAGCATCATTAACTTTTTAAGGAGTATTCGCCTGTGGCAAAACGAGCCAAAGACAATATCAGAAATTTCTGCATAGTCGCGCATATCGACCACGGTAAGTCTACCCTTGCCGACCGCATTATGGAAATGACCGGGCAGGTTGCGGAACGCGATATGGAAGACCAACTTCTCGACTCTATGGATCTGGAGCGCGAAAGAGGCATAACCATAAAACTCACGCCCGTGAGAATGGCGTACAAAGCGAGCGACGGCAAAGACTATATATTCAATCTTATCGACACCCCGGGACACGTCGACTTTACATACGAAGTTTCGAGATCCCTTGCCGCGTGCGAAGGCGCGATTTTAATAGTCGACGCGACGCAGGGCATAGAGGCGCAAACCCTTGCAAACTGCTATCTCGCGCTCGACAACAACCTTGAAATCGTTCCCGTCATAAACAAAATCGATCTCGCTTCCGCAGACCCCGAAGGTACGGCGAAAGAAATCGAGGACGTTATAGGGCTCGACGGCGAGCACGCTCCGAGAATTTCGGCTAAAAACGGAATAAATATCGATCAGGTTTTAGAGCAGGTGGTAAAACTCATTCCCCCGCCCGTCGGCGACGACGACGCGCCCCTTTCCGCCCTTATCTTCGACAGTTATTACGACAACTTCAAGGGCGTAATCTGTTTCGTGCGCATAATGGACGGTACGGTGGGCGTAGGCACGAGAATTAAAACCTTTAACGGAAGCAAACAGTTCGACGTTACGGAAGTAGGAACGTTCAACCCGCATCTCGTACCCAAACGCACCCTTTCTTCGGGCGAAGTCGGCTATATAGCGGCAAGCATAAAGAGCATAGAAGACGTTTCGGTCGGCGACACGATTACCGACGCGAACAACCCCGCCGCCAACCCCTTGCCGGGATATAAAAAAGTTCAACCCGTCGTATTTTCGGGTATATATCCGCTTGACGGAAGCAAATTCAACGACCTTAAAGAGGCGCTTCTCAAACTCAAACTCAACGACGCGTCTTTAACGTTCGAACCCGACAATTCCGACGCGCTCGGTTTCGGCTTCCGCTGCGGTTTTTTGGGGCTTCTCCACATGGAGATAATTCAGGAGCGTATCGAAAGAGAATTCGACCTTGAAATAATCACCACCGCCCCGTCGGTTTCGTACAGGGTACACAAGACCGACGGCTCGGTTTTAATCGTTGACAACCCCAGCCGATTCCCCGACGTTTCTTATATAGACTACTGCGAAGAACCGATTATCACGGCGGATATTTATACCCCGCCCGATTACGTCGGTGCGATAATGGATTTATGTCAGGAAAAGCGCGGCGTGTTTACGGATATGACCTATCTCGATTCCAAGCGCGTAAAACTCAATTACAAACTCCCGTTGAACGAAATTATTTTCGACTTTTTCGACGGACTTAAAAGCCGCACGAGGGGTTACGCTTCTTTCGACTACGAATTGTCCGGTTACGAAAGGAGCGAACTCGTAAAACTCGATATGCTTCTTAACGGCGACGTCTGCGACGCGCTTTCGATAATCGTGCACAAAGACAAAGCCTACGCGAGGGGCAGAGCGTTGGCGGAAAGGCTGAAAGAGGTTATCCCCCGCCAGATGTTCGAAATTCCCGTTCAGGCGGCGGTCGGCGGAAAAGTCATCGCGAGAGAGACGATTAAAGCGCTCCGCAAAGACGTTCTCGCGAAATGCTACGGCGGCGACATAACGAGAAAGAAGAAACTTCTCGAAAAGCAGAAAGAAGGCAAAAAGAAAATGCGGCAACTCGGATCGGTGGAAGTCCCGAGCGAAGCGTTTATGTCTATACTCAAAATCGACAGTTCGGACAAATAATATGAGCGGAATTTACGTACACGTGCCGTTTTGCAAGAGCAAGTGCATTTATTGCGACTTCGCCTCTTATCCGAGAGAAATCGGCAAAGCGGAAATATATTTCGGCTGTTTGTACAAAGAAATGAAAGGCAGAGCCGAAACTCTGAAAGATTATACTTTCGACACCGTATACTTCGGCGGCGGAACGCCGTCTTTCGTAGACGAAAAATATATAGTCGGCGCGATGCGTCAACTCAAAAGGTTATACAAAATAGCCGACGACGCGGAAATTACGCTTGAAATAAACCCCGGCACACTCTCGCCCGAAAAGGTAAAAGCCTACAAAAAAGCGGGCTTCAACCGTTTCAGCGTAGGGCTGCAAAGCGCGGACGACGCTATGCTGCGCAAACTCAACCGTATACACACCGCCGAAGATTTTCTCTACGCGTGCGAACTTTTACGCGGCGAAAATTTAAGCACGGACGTAATGATAGGGCTTGAAGATCAGACTCTTGCCGACGTGAAAGCGACTATCGACCTTGCGATTAAAGGCGGCGCGAAACATATTTCGTGTTACGCTTTGAAACCCGAAGAAGGCACGATTATGTATGGTAAGTACTTAAACGGCGATTTGCCCGACGCGGACGAAGTAGCCGATTTATACGACGGAGCGGTCGCCTGTCTTAAAGAAAACGGATTCGAACGCTACGAAGTTTCGAACTTCGCGAAAGACGGATATTATTCCCGCCACAATATGAATTACTGGAAGCGCGGACAATATATCGGCTTCGGGGTTTCGGCTTCGTCGTTTATAGGCGAAAGGCGGTTTACCAATACCGAAAAAATCGACGAATACGTCGCGTGCATACTTCGCGGCAAAGTCGCCGAAATATTCTCGGAAGAAATCGAGGGCGACGAGAGAGAATTCGAATATATAATGCTCGCCCTTCGCACGACCGACGGAATAAATTTTGCCGACTTCGAAAAACGTTTCAACGCAAATTTCAGGCAAAAATACGCCGATAAAATCAAAATATCGGAAAAATATTTAGATATAACGGACAGTTCGTTAGCCATTAAGCCCGGATATTTATTCGTGCAGAACGATATAATCATAAACTTTATGGACTAAGCGACAGTCAAACCACCCCTTTCAAAGCGTCGTTCCGACGTTACGAAAGAGCAAATCGACGGCGGAAAACAGTCCGGCAACACGATAAAAACGACAGGATTCACTATGGGAAATTTCGTACACTTACACGTTCATACCGAATACAGTATTCTCGACGGAGCGGCGAGAATTTCTGCCGTTACCAAACGCGCGAAATCTCTCGGTATGCCCGCTCTCGCGATAACCGACCACGGAAACATGTACGGCGCGGTCGCGTTTTTCGACGCCTGCGACAAAGCAGGTATAAAAGCGATAATCGGCACGGAATTTTACCTTGCCGAAGACCTTTACAATCATAACGGCAAGCAGACGCTTAACCACCTCGTGCTTCTGTGCAAAAACGAAGAAGGTTATAAAAACATAGCCTATCTTAACGCTGTCGCTTTCCGCGACGGATTCCACTACAAGCCGAGAATAGACCACAAGGTACTTGAAGAACACCACGAAGGGCTTATCTGTCTTTCGGCGTGTCTTGCCGGCGAAATTCCGAGGGCGATTACCGCAAGACAATTCGACGAAGCGGAAAAACTCGTTTTATGGTATAAAAATCTGTTCGGAGAAGATTTCTATCTCGAAATGCAGGATCACGGTATTCCCGAACAGACGGAAGTCAACAAATACCTGCGCATCTACGCGAAGAAATATAATATCAAACTCGTAGCGACCAACGACGTGCACTACGTCGATAAAGAAGACGCGAAATCGCAGGACGTTCTTTTATGCGTTCAGACGGCGGCAGACTACAACGACCCCAACCGTATGAGATTCCCCTGCGACGAGTTCTATCTTAAAACCGAAGAAGAGATGTCCGCCCTTTTCGCAGACACTCCCGAAGCGATTACCAACACCATGGAAATCGTGGACAAGTGCAATTTCGGGTTCGTATACGGGCATTATATGTTCCCGCACTACCACCCCGATACGGGCGAAGAGCCGACGGTTTACATCCGCAAACTCATAGACGAAGGCGTAAAAAAGAAGTACGGCAAAGAAACTCCCGAAATACGCGACCGTATAGAGAGCGAACTCGCGGTAATTCAGAAACAGGGCTTTATAGAGTACTTCCTGATAGTCTGGGACTATATAAACGCCGCGCGCAATATGGGCATTTCCGTAGGTCCGGGGCGTGGGTCCGGCGCAGGCTCGATAGTCGCCTACCTTATAGGTATAACCAATATAGACCCGCTCAAATACGACCTTTACTTCGAGCGTTTCTTAAACCCCGAACGCGTATCCGCGCCCGATTTCGACGTAGACTTCGAAGATAGCCGCCGTCAGGAAGTAATAGAATACGTTCGTCGCAAATACGGCTACGACAGAGTATGCAAGATAGTAACCTTTGGCACGATGGCGGCGAAAAACGCAGTAAAGGACGTCGCGAGAGTACTTAAACTCCCCTACTCCGAAGCCGACAGGGTTACGAAAGCGATTCCGAACAAAATGGTCGCGAGAAACGCAAAAGGCGACGAATTCGACCTTAAACGCCCGAATATCTTAATGAAAGTATTCGGCAAGTACCATCCGAAAGAAACCGACAAAGACTACGGCGTAGACTATTCGGTAAAAGAACTTATCGAAATGTACGACGAAGACCCGGAAATCAGAAGAGTCGTCGACATAGCGATAAAACTCGAAGATATGCCGAGGCAGGCAAGCACGCACGCCTGCGGCGTTATAATCGGCGCCGATATACTCGATCAACACATGCCGCTCGGCAGAAACGGCGAAGATATCACGAGCCAATACACGGGCGTAGAACTCGAACACCTCGGATTCCTGAAAATGGACTTTTTAGGTTTACGAAACTTGTCCGATATCAAGATGGCTATCGAATACGTCAAACAAAACCACGGCGTAGAAATAGACTTCGACCACTCGTCTTACGACGACCCGAAAGTTTTCGCGATGCTTTCGACGGGCAACACGAAAGCCGTGTTTCAGGTAGAATCGGGGGGCTTCCAACGCTTCCTTCGAGAACTCAAACCGACCTGCATAGAAGATATAGTCGCGGCGGTTTCGCTTTACCGCCCCGGTCCTATGGACTCCATACCCAAATTCATAAAGTGCAAACACAACCCCGAACTCGTGTCTTACGCTCACCCGCTGCTCGAACCCATTCTCAAACAGACCTACGGCTGTATAGTCTATCAGGAACAGGTTATGAAAATCGTTCAGGCTCTCGCGGGGTATACGCTCGGTCAGGCGGATATGGTTCGCCGTATGATGGGCAAAAAGAAAGTCGACGACATGGTAAAGGAAGAAGTCATCTTCATTCACGGCAAGCCCGAAACGGTCGACCACGGCAAAGTTTCGACCGCGATCGACGGCTGCTTAAAACGCGGAGTTTCTGAAGAAGTCGCGCACTCGATATGGAACGAAATGAAGGACTTTGCAAAATACGCCTTCAACAAATCTCACGCGGCGGCTTATTCGCTCGTTACCTATCAGACGGCGTATCTTAAAACCTACTACGAAGCCGAATTTCTTACCGCGGTACTTAATAACCGCATAACCAACATCGACGAAATAAGAAACTACATTTCTTACGCGAAAGAAGAAAACATCGCGGTTCTTCCGCCCGATATAAATGAAAGCGTAGGCTTCTTTACAGTCAAAAATAAAAAAATCCGTTACGGACTTGCCGCCATCAAAGGCATAGGACTTTCGGCGATAGACTCTATCGTGGCGGAAAGAAACCTGCACGGCAGATACACGTCTTTCGAAAACTTTATTTCGCGTTGCGAAAGCAAAGTGCTTAACAAGCGTTTAGTCGAAAATTTAATTTACGCGGGCGCGTTCGACGCGTTCGGGCTGTACAGAACGCAGATGATCGGCATGAGCGAACAATTAATCGAAAGAGTTTCGCTCATAGCAAAGCAGCGCGAAAGCAATCAGATGAGTCTTTTCGGCGACGTGTTAAAGGAAGACACGACGTTTACGGTAACCTACCCCAAACTGAACGAATACGACCACAAAACCAAACTTTCGCTTGAAAAAAGCGTGGTAGGCGTATACGTTTCGGGGCATCCGCTCGACGGTTACGCCGACAAATTCAGAGATTGCACCTTCAATACGAGTTTTTTGCAGAACACCGAAGAAGACGAGGACGGAAACGAAGTCTTTACCGACGTTAAAAACGACATGCAGGTGTACCTCGGCGGCATTATTACGGGCGTTACCAAGATAAACACCAAATCGGGCTCGACGATGAATTTCGTTACCGTAGAAGACCGTTACGGCGCGATAGAGTGCGTATTCTTCCCGAAAAAGTACGAAAAATATCAGACTTTATTGCACGAAGAACAACTTATAAAAATCAAAGGCAGATTGCAGATACGCGACGACAACAAAGTTTCGGTTTCGGTCGATTTTGCCGAAGGCGTAAGCGAAGAACAAACCGCCGAAGCGAAACCGCAGGAAAAGCAGCAACGCGAATTCTTGGGTATCATTCTCGACGAAAACACCGAGCATCTCAAAGACGAACTTATAGACGTACTCGCGACCTACCCCGGCGAAATAACGGTATATTTCAAAATCAACGGCAAAAACTATAAAATGGATAAAAAAGTCAGAAACTGTCGGGGGCTCGTGAACGAGTTGATGTCGATAGTAGACGAAGATAAAATTAAATTTTTCAAAGCGTAAATTTTTAACGGAGGATATAAATTATGAAAAAAATCGCAATTTTAACGAGCGGCGGCGACGCCCCCGGAATGAACGCCTGCATAAGAGCGGTAGTAAGAAGCGCGCTTAACGCAGGGCTCGAAGTTTACGGCGTAGACCGCGGCTATAACGGACTCGTAAATAACGAAATAGTAAAAATGGACTCGCATTCGGTGTGCGACATTATTCAGCGCGGAGGCACTATTCTGAAAACGGCGAGATGCCTTGAATTCAAAGACCCCGCGGTCAGAAAAGTCGCGGCGGACAACCTTAAAAAACTCGGCGTGGAAGGTTTGGTAGTCATCGGCGGCGACGGTTCGTTCACGGGCGCGAAATGTCTTTCGGACGAACAAGGGATAAACGTCGTAGGCATACCCGGCACTATCGACAACGACCTTGCTTACACCGATTACACGCTCGGTTTCGACACGGCGGTCAACACGGTTCTATGGGCAATCAACGCTCTTCGCGACACGATGACTTCGCACGACAGAGTTTCGCTCGTTAAGGTTATGGGCAGAAGATGCGGCGATATCGCCTTATACGCGGGCATTTGCGGCGGCGCGGAATACATTCTCGTTCCCGAAGTCCCGTACGACATCCAGAAAATCGCCAACGAAATAAAGAAAAATCGCGAACACGGCAAGACGGCTAACGTCATCGTTCTCGCCGAAGGCGCGGGCAACGAAAACGAGATCAAGACGATAGTTTCCGTTATTTCGGGTACTGACGTAAAAGTTACCACTCTCGGGCACATTCAACGCGGCGGTTCGCCCTCTATGGCGGACAGAATGCTCGCGGCGAAGTTCGGCGTACACGCCGTAAACCTTTTAATGGAAGGTAAAACCAACCGCGTTATCGGATGCCACGGTCAAAAGACGATCGACCTCGATATAACCGAAGCGCTCTCCATGAAAAAGGACATCGATCACGATCTTTACGACATGGCGGCAAAACTCTGCTGATAACGTTAACATATCTGCTTTTTCGGACGTCTTTTCACTTGTAATGACGTGACGTGATTGTCTACCGTCATGTTGAGCGTAAGCGAAACATCTCCCGGAAGGGTGGAGTAAATATTACGATAACGTATGCCCATACGAAAATATAACGGAGTAACCAATGAAAAACCTTAAAGGAAGATGCGTGTTCGCGCAGTCGGGCGGTCCTACGTCGGTAATAAACGCAGGAATAGCGGGCGGAATTCTCGCCGCGCTTAAAAACCCGTCGATTACGGGCGTTCTGTGCGCTCATCACGGCGTAAAAGGAATCTTGAACGAAGACTTCTTCGATATGCGAAAAGAGGACGAAAGCGAGATTCTCGCGCTTAAAAACACTCCGGCGTCGGCATTCGGATCGGTAAGATATAAACTTAAAGATTACGAAATCGACGATACCGACTATAAACGCATACTCGAAGTTTTCAAAAAATACGACGTCAGATACTTTTTCTATAACGGCGGCAACGACTCGATGGACACCTGCGACAAAGTGTCGAAATATATGCAGAAAGTCGGCTACGAGGTCAACGTTATAGGTATTCCGAAAACTATCGACAACGACTTAGCGGGGACCGATCACTGCCCCGGTTACGGCAGCGCGGCAAAATACATAGCGACGTCGATAGCCGAGATCAACCGCGACGCGGATATTTACGAAAGCCCGCTCGTCATCGTAGTCGAAATAATGGGCAGAAACGCAGGCTGGCTTACCGCCGCCGCAAGTCTTGCCTCTATAAACGGACAAGGCGCGGATCTTATTTACCTGCCCGAAATCGTTTTCGATAAAGATAAGTTTTTATCGGACGTAAAACGCGTGGTTGACAAAAAACAAAAATGCGTCGTCGCGGTTTCGGAAGGAATACGCTACGCAAACGGAACGTACGTCGGCGAAGACGCTTCCGCGACGGATAATTTCGGGCACTCTCAACTCGGCGGAGTTTGCGGCGTTCTGAAAAATTTCGTCAAAACACTCGGCGTAAAATGTAAAGCGATCGAACTCAATATTCTGCAACGCTGCGCGGCGCATTGCGCGTCGGACACCGACGTGGAAGAAACTTTTACCGCAGGACAAAAAGCGGTCGAAGCGGCTACGAACGGCGAAACCGACAAAATGGTTTGTTTTATACGCGAATCGGATTCGCCCTACTCCGCCACTTACGGTTTAACGCCTTTAACGATAACCGCAAACGCCGAAAAGCGGGTTCCCCTTGACTGGATAACCGCCGACGGAACCGGGCTTAACGATAAGTTTACGGCTTACGCGTTGCCGCTTATTCAGGGCGAGCCGAAGATTCGTTACAAAAACGGTTTACCCGACTACGCCAAACTGAAATTCGAAAAATTCAAAATTTAAGTTTTTCGTATAATCGAGCGTGGCGGAGAAGTCTTTTCAGACTTCTCCGCCACGCTTATTTATACGTTCATTTTACGGCTTTATCATAATAATATGTTAAATTAATATGTTTTTCCATCGTGTTTTACTGACGAAACGCCACTATGGTCATAGAAGAATTCTATATCGTTTTTCAGACGCTCAAAATGCATTTCACTTGATTTTATAAATAGGTTCTCTGAGATTTATCGCGATTACAGTTTTGTAAGACAAAAAGACTACAACCCTAACTTCGGTTTGTAGTCTTTTTCTTGGGATGCTTTTGCCGCACCTTTCCTAAAACGAATATGATTTTATAATTTTTTGATTCGAGAAATTATATTTGCTTCTGAAAAATCATATCCTCTCATACTTGGTGAATTTTTATATGACTGATCCACAGTTATTTTTGAAGACAAATTTAAATTTTTTTATATTAAATAAGTTTTTGGTTTATGAAGAATATATTTCCTTACAATTTTCCTTTGTTTTTTTAATTATAAGCAATATAAATTATAAAAAACTCAATATTTATGAATTCAATTTTATATACACCTATATTTCCATATTATAACTTACTTCTTTTAAATTAACAAATCCACTATCTTTATATTCATTTAAGCATTTAAAACCGTACTTTTCATAAAATTTTCTTGCACGAAAATTTTTATCAAGTGTCCAAAGTTCCATTTTTCTTAAATTATATTTTTTAGCAGTTTCTAAAACTATATCCATAAGCTTTTTACCTACCCCTTTTCCCCAATAGTCCGGAATCGTATATAAAGCAACAATTTCTATATTATTTTTAATATCTATACGAGCATAAACTATACCACAAGGAAAAGAATCATCATATGCTATAAAAAAATATCCATTTTCAGATATAAACAGACTTGTAAACATTTGCTTTCTTTTTTCTTTGTTAGTATTTTTTTCAATTTCTTCTTCGGATAAAATATTTTTATATGCTACTTTCCATGATTCACAAAAAACAAATGTAAAATCTTCCACATGAGTTAGCGTTGCTTTTAAAATCTTTATGTTCATATTTAATATCTCCTGCGTGGAATTTTCTTCGCCGTCTTCGATGTTTTGGGAAATTGCAAAATAATATAAATGAATTATTACAAAATACAATCCAATCTTTTCACGTTTAAACCCACATAATCTCCAATCGATATATCTTTAGGAAAAACAGAATCAAGCATAATAATTAAATCACCTATACTTATCATCGGTTTATCTAAAGCTATAACTTTTCCCTGCAAATAATAAGCGTAATAATTTTCTTCTTTTTTAATTAAATACTTATTTTGCTCCACGCTGACAATATTTTCTGATAAAAATGTTAATATCTCTCGGACAGGCTGTCCTTCCTTAATTTTTATTAAAGGTGGGAAACAACTAAAGTGGCACTTTATATTATACTGTCCATCAGATACAACTAAATCTGCCTCATACCCACTAAATTGTTCGACTCGTTTTACAAACATACATTCTTCCTTATATAATCAACCAAGGAATTTTTCTTGCCAAATCAGCAATTCCTCTAATTCCATATGCGGTAACTCGCAAGCCGTTTCTAGTTAACCCCACAAACGCATAATTGGCTTTACCTCCGGATCCAAAGAACTTTATGTATCCATTCATTTCAGGAATATAGGTACCATTTTTTGTTACATATTTGGCACCTTCAGCATATTCTTTTGCTGTTGAATATAATCCATCAAACTCGTTTCCATGCTTACCAAAATGCGATGTTAAACATCCGAAAAATAATGAACAATCAAATCGGTTATTGAGTTTCTGCTGAAAATATTGTTTTCTTCTTTTCAGCAGTAATCGCCATAATTTTAATATCCGAATACGCATTCGTATACATGGCATAATTCCCGTCTTTTCCAAATTCCTCCTCAAACTCACTGTATGGACATGTGTTTCTGATTTCGATTGCGCATTCTGCCGAACTAATAACATTTTTATAGTCTATCTTTGACCGATCTGCAACCAGCGGGTTTTCCAGGAAATCGACAACACCGTCATAACCGTATTCGCTGCTATCGAATATGATATACTCTTTTCCACAGTTCACACAACGAACCATTACTATATCACGAGTTTCAGCCATAAAATCGTTGTATTGTTGCTTTGTGAGTTTTATCTTCTTTTTCCCTATTCCCAAAAAAGATTTTGAACACATCCAAAAATTTCCGTCTTTATCATGATAAAAATCTCCGTTATATATTTTACACAATTCATCTGCCCATTTTTTTCTTTTTCGCTCTTCTGTAGTAACCTTTTTTTTAAAAAAATCAAACTCGCAGCATCCGCAAGAACATTTTACATTAAATGAAACTTTTTCTGCTTTTTGTTTTACGTCATAAGCGACATTTTTAAGATATTCCGGTAAAATACTGTTCATTTTATCTCCTTTAAAATAAATGCCTACCAATCCAAGCCGCCCAATCAATTATTTTTTTACGAACACCCGGATTATACTGTATTATTGCATCCAATTTTTTCGCCATTTGAGCATGAGTTTGCGATTTACTCGTTACTTCAACAATTAAATCTCTGCCCCATCTCGCCTTTCCCATTACATCAGGCATTTTTCTTCCAACCATGCCTGCTTTATTTAGGCTTCTATCGAGAGTTATCTGTGAGTATCGGCCAATTTGCATTGCCATTTTACCAGCAGATACATTGCTTGCAAAACGATGGAAAAAAGTACCGGTTTTTTGTGCCGACCCAACTATCTTAACCGCACCAGTAGCAATATTGATTCCTGCGGTTAATGCCCCTATTGCGCCACCAATGAGTGCTCCGGACATAAAGCCAGTAGATGCACCTTCAATAAAACCGCTAAAAAAGCCATCCCCGCTAACGACTGAAGAAATTCCTCCAATAACGCCGCCAATAACAGCACTGCTAACAGCCCCCGTTATTGCGCCATAAAACGCCGACCCTAGAATTACGCCTGCAGCACCGCCAGTTAAAGCGGTTGCCACTCCTAAGCCAATTATGATAATTGCCCCAATCAGCCAATGCCACCATTTATTACCGTTTGGGTCCACGTTGGAAACAGGGTTGTTATTGCAATAAGCGTAAAGGTTTAAGCCGTTTATGGTTTCGGGATCTATGTAAGATATGTCGTCTATCGTTATAAATCTTCCTACTTCCGGATCGTAATAACGAGATTTGAGATAGTAAAGCGACATCTCTTCGTCATAGTAATATCCGCGGTAACGAATCGGGTTCTTTTCGGCTATGCCGCCCTCGTTCACCTTTACTATACATTCACCAAACGCCGTGTAACTATACTTACCGACCAAGGTTCCGTTGTCGCTGTAAATCTCCGTTACGTCACCGAATACGTTTTTGCGATACAAATAATTTTTATTGCCTGTTCTGAACCCTATTATTCCGTCTGAACCGTAAACAAAATCTATCTTTTCGCTTCCTGTAACTTCGCGTAACAATTTACCGTTTTCATAAACGTAATTCGTCGTTATTCCGCCGGCAGTTTTGGTTGTACGCATACCAAATTCGTCGTAGGTAAACGAAACCGTATTCGCTCCGTCCGAAATACTCTTGAGTTGTCTGCCCTTTTCCCATACGCACGACATATTGCGATACGTCTTAGGATTACCCATATCGTCGTAGGCAAACAATTCCGTTCCGAACGACATCAAACGATCGGTTCCGTCTTTATACCGGTAATCCGTAACCGTTCCGTTTTCGGTCTTCGTCAGGATATTCCCGCTGTTGTCATAAGTATAGCATATTTCTCTGTTTCCGTCAAGGTCTTTTTCCGATACAAGTCTGCCTATTTTGTCGTATGCATATTTATAACTCTGTTTACCGTTTTCGTTTACCGATATAATATTCCCCATACCGTCATAAGTATAGGTTACCTTTCCGTCCGAAACGCCGTTTTTACTATAATATATAGTATTCACGCGGTTGGTCGCATGGTCGCCTTGCTTGTAATATCCAAAACGTTTTGTATACGTTTGTCCTCCAAGCGTTTGCGTTATCTTAACACTTCTGCCGTTCTTGTCTTGCTCGTAATTTTCGCCAAAGGTTCCAATTGTCAACCCAGCAAGAGTGCGTGCGGCATTTTCTTTGTAACTGTACGCATATTCCAGCTTATCCTCGATAGAGCCGCCGAATTTAACGGTTTCTTTTGCCGTCTGACCGTAATCGTTATAATCCGTCGTATGCACGTTGCCGTTAAACGTATGACTCGTCTCTCTGTCCAAATCATCATAATCCACGCTTTCTATCGTCGAACCGCTTGCATTTTTGACAACTTTTATCTTGCCGTGTTCATAGTCATACTGCAAAACTTTACCGTCGGACTGTTCGATGCGACGCAAATTACCGAGTTTGTCCGTGTAACTTACAGTGATTTCTTTATTCGCGTTTGTGCTTTCGCATTTTTCTACGGCTACGCCATTCAACGTTGTATCCGTATACGAGTTTTCAAAATAAGCGTTTTTATCGTCATTCAGGAATACTTTCGTTGCCCTGCGCTTGCCGTCATATTCGTACTTAACCGTATTGTTTCCACTGTTGAGTTCTACGACTTCACCATAACGATATATCTTTTGCGTGGAATTTTCTTCGCCGTCTTCGGTACTTTGCGAAATCGCCGTAACGGTATCATCATAATCGTATCCGTAAGCGAATTTACTGCCATCGGGAAGCGTTCGCGCGCAAACAGCATTTGTTCCGTCTGCATAAGCATACTTTGAAGCTGAAATTTTTACAGCAAAATTTGGCTATACAATAAATATTAGTACACGGAAAAAGCGTGTAAGTTGTTTTTTACTCACACGCTTTACTCTCCAATGATTACGCTATTAGCTACTTCAAAATTTTTTCAATAGTCCAAACATGCTTATAGTCTTTGCTTTCATGATAGTCATTAAGATATATAACTTTTAGTTTTCCTTTCTGTTCGCAAAAAGCATACTGATTGGTAAAAATATCGTCAATAGCGTCTTTCACATCTTGCCAATCTAAATTATAATAAAAAATATTATTAAAATAAAAATTATAATAATTTTGAACTATAATTTTCATCTCCAGCTCATCATGAAAAACAATTATTATTTCTGTGTCCGTATATTCTATTTTTTGGTAATTATGATATTTGTTTTTTATATATTGATATAACTCAAAAACATCTCGCAAAATTATTCCTCCTAAAAGCCACCAAATAAACCTTTTAACCCATTAGCTATTACCAAATAACTAAATAATGCAATTCCTGTCCTATGAATTCTCATTAATGCAGAAGTTGCGCCATAATGTAAATGCCATAATTCCTTAACGCTCGCGTCTATTCTGAAAAGCTGTTTCCCAGCTCTATTTACTCTTAGTAATGTAGTAGATTGCGAATTTCTGTTTCCAAATAACAAGTTAAATTTATCTGAGAAATCAACATTCCTACCTGCCAACAACTTAGAAGCTCCTCCTAAAATTTGCGCACTACCGGCAAAGATACCGCCCCACATAAAACCATCGGCAAGTCCATTACTAAATCCTTGTATTGCTCCTTCCCAGCCTCCGGTTATACCTCCAACAACTGCACCAATGCCAGCACTAACAGCCATACTAATTCCTACGGCTTTTGCAGATGCTAACAATGCGCTTCCTGCCGCTAATAAGCCAGCAGTTCCCATTCCTGCTGTAAAAAATGTCACCGCTGCCCCTGCGACAATGAATGCTGCGCCAATTACGAGTTTCACCCAATTATCTTTAAACCAATTTCCAACGCCATTCCAAAAATCAGTCCACCAACTCGTTCCATTGGAATCCACCCGCATTACTGGATTGTTTCCACAATAGGCGTAGAGATTTAAGCCGTTTATGGTTTCGGGATCTATGTAAGATATGTCGTCAATCGTTATAAATCTACCCGTTACAGGATCGTAATAACGAGATTTGAGATAGTAAAGCGACATCTCTTCGTCATAGTAATATCCGCGGTAACGAATCGGGTTCTTTTCGGCTATGCCGCCCTCGTTCACCTTTACTATACATTCACCAAACGCCGTGTAACTATACTTACCGACCAAGGTTCCGTTGTCGCTGTAAATCTCCGTTACGTCACCGAATACGTTTTTGCGATACAAATAATTTTTATTGCCTGTTCTGAACCCTATTATTCCGTCTGAACCGTAAACAAAATCTATCTTTTCGCTTCCTGTAACTTCGCGTAACAATTTACCGTTTTCATAAACGTAATTCGTCGTTATTCCGCCGGCAGTTTTGGTTGTACGCATACCAAATTCGTCGTAGGTAAACGAAACCGTATTCGCTCCGTCCGAAATACTCTTGAGTTGTCTGCCCTTTTCCCATACGCACGACATATTGCGATACGTCGTAGGATTACCCATATCGTCGTATACACAAGTCTGACCGTTATACGATACCATTTGGTCGCCGTTATAGACATATACTTTATCCGTAGATTCAAGTTCTTCGATTAAAGTATTATCTTTCAGCGTAAAGACAAACTCTCTTCTCTTAACGATATTACCATTATTATCATACACAAAGACATAGGTTTTGTCAAGCGTTACGGATTACGGCAAAAGGTCGCAGGATTTCTCCCACGACCTTTCTATACATCTCATCTAAATACAGTTAGATTATTCTTTAAAAACTCTGCTTGAATAGATATTTGATTCTCTAAATCTAAATTTATAAGGGCATTATTTAATTGATTTATTTTCTCTCGTCCAAAAAGTTTATCGCAAAATTTTAAATTCGCTCTAATCTTATTAAATTCAACAATGCCGAAGGTAGGGACTGTCAAAACCGTCTCTTGCAATGCGTATTCAATAATAACATCTACAATCTCACATCTCTTAGCCTCTTCAGATATCCCTTCATGATAGCAAACTGAGACGATCCAACATCCTTTTTCAAAAACTAAATTTTGCTCAAGTGCCCCAAAATCATCTTGCCTTTCGTTAAATCCATACTTAAGAAGAAACTCAAAATCCTTTTTAGCGATTTTTTTAAACTTTCTTATCAACATAAATATCCTCCAATTTAGCGACAAATCACATCATCAGCAAAAATTTAAAGACGTGTTGCAATTCCATAGAATAGAATATACTACGATTCGCTCTTGTTAAATCTATACCAATATCAACAATATCCACCCCAGAAGCAATTACTCTACGAATCCATGTCATATTTTCAGACATTGTAAGTGCCGAACCCAATTTAGGGAATATCTTATACAATAAATTAGCCCCTTTAGAAGCTTTAAATGTGCCTGCACCAATTAAATCCGCTTGAGCGTGCACCCTACTCATTGTTTCTCCTATAACAACAGTCCCTTGCTGGGCTATTTTGCCGATTTTATGAGCATCGTACATTTTATAAGCCTTACCGCCAATAAAACCACCTATAATGCTTCCGATTGCCGCACCAAGTTCAAAACTACCACCTAGAGCCTCGCTGATATAACCACCAGCAATACCTAGTGCGCCCGAACCAATCAAACTTGCGCCAAGACCTTGCATGCCAGGGACAAAACACAAAGCTATGCCAGCAACAATATCCAAGCCAGACGAAATTAGGCTTGCTATTTTACTGTCAACGCCTGCTGCCGTCATGATGTTAGAAGCTGTAATTGAGACGCCGCCGACAATAAGAGCCGCACCTATAGCCTGTCCGCCGGGAACAAAGCATAATATCACGCCACCAACCAAAGACAAGCCGCCTAAAAACCAACTCCAAAAATCATTCCCGTTAGGGTCAACATTGGAAACCGGATTATTTCCGCAGTATGCGTAAAGGTTCAACCCATTGATGGTTTCAGGATTGAGATATTCAATTCCGTCAACAGAGATAAATCTACCGACTTCGGGGTCATAATACCGTGTTTTAAGGAAATAAAGCTTCGTTTCGGTATCATAATATTATCCGTAGATTCGAGTTCTTCGATTAAAGTAGCGTCTTTTAACGTGAAGGCAAATCCTCTTAACGATATTACCATTATTATGTACGAAAACGTAGGTTTTGTCAAGCGTTTTGATTTATGGCAAAAGGTCGCAGGATTTCTCCTACGGCCTTTTTCATTACATATGCATCATATAACCAATAACACTATTTGTAAAACAATATTTATTCCTTGCAAAATCAAAGTAGTCAAATTTAATCTTTTATATGCTTTTTCTTTTGGTAATAAGAAAAGAGATGTCGAAAAAAACTCGGGTCTAGCATGCATCGCCGCCGACTGTGCTTTTTTATAGTACCAATCGAATAATTTCTCAATATGAAAAACCATTAATATACCACTAAGCACGCAAATCCCTATTGAGAAAAATGCAAAACCTGTTAAATAGTTATCTTGAGGCACAAATTTTACTATACAAAAAATTGCCAATAATAAACTTATAATCTCAAACACACCGACAACAAGCCAATACATTAATGTTTTTTTCTTATCAGTCATTAAAAAGATTACCTCCTCTTTTCCCTATCATATTTAAAATAGCTCTTGATATTCCTGGTGCTAAATTGGGTAAAAATTTATACCAACTTGATGCAAAGCCAGTCAAGGTCGCCCTTAATAAGTTAGCCCCATCAACTCTATCAGCGTCAAAAAATGTCGTAAATGTAAACCCATTTGAACTATACACGGCATTACTTAAGAATTGACCAAACCAAAATGCAAAACCTGCCGCTAATCCACCAACTAAGCCATTGAATAAAATTTCCCCTATTGATTTTTGTTCAATTGATGATATTGCAACTTTCGCATTCTGACAAAATATAAGAGAAATTTATGAACTGCGGCGGCGTTTTTTTATTGCGATTAACGCTATAACCGATACCGACGGCAACAGAAATTCGTTACGCGAGCCGCAACCACTTTTAACAGTTAAATCGGGCTTATCGTCGCCCTTGCCGTCGTCGGGCTTTTGCTCCGCGTCTTTTTTCGGAATTTTCAAGTCGGTTATTTCGTTTCCGTCTTTATCGAAATGTTTTCCGCACACGGCGCAATCTTTATGCCCCTTTATTCCTTCTTCGTTTTCGGTCGGAGGAATTTCTTTTTGCCACTCGCCGAAAACGTGCCCCGCAGGTATCGTAAGATCTCTTTCGTCAAGTTCTTTCGTCGCGGATTCGTCGGCGAACGATTTTCCGCAAACTTCGCACTCGTAATGCGCTTTTCGTCCGTTTGCGGTACATGTCGCTTTTACTTCCGCAACCGATATAAGTTTATGCGAAGCGGGTATCGTAAGATCGCTTTCGTCAAGTTCTTTCATCGCGGATTCGTCGGCGAACGATTTTCCGCAAACTTCGCACTCGTAATGCGCTTTTCGTCCGTTTACGGTACATGTCGCTTTGACTTCCGCAACCGATTTAAGTTTATGCGAAGCGGGTATCGTAAGATCGCTTTCGTTAAGTTCTTTCATTGCGGATTCGTCGGCAAACGATTTTCCGCAAACTTCGCATTCGTAATGCGCTTTTCGTCCGTCTGCGGTACATGTCGCTTTTACTTCCGCAACCGATTTAAGTTTATGCGAAGCGAATATCGTCAGATCTCTTTCGTTAAGTTCTTTCGTCGCGGATTCGTCGGCGAACGATTTTCCGCAAACTTCGCACTCGTAATGCGCTTTTCGTCCGTTTACGGTACATGTC
>ENA-UERG01001041-UERG01001041.1-human-gut-metagenome-genome-assembly--contig:-NODE-1041-length-24838-cov-15.755180_pt1 | contig 24838 bp, 21 predicted proteins | sample MGYA00242954_ERZ507954 | MGnify/ENA primary metagenome ERZ507954 (study PRJEB26167, sample SAMN06115478) | human gut metagenome | host: Homo sapiens | place: China:Sichuan | collected 2015-01-21... | reverse complement strand
TTGAAACCCCATTTTTACTTTTTTGTTCCATTCGTCTTTTCCTCACAACTCCCGATTTTTCGTTCTCTGCGACTTCCCAATAAACTGGAAGTTGTTAGTTGTTTGGAATCACTTCTCCATTTTCATCTAAAAGATAGATTGCATAAACCGTTCCTATCTGCAATGGATCACTTTCCATTACATCACCATTAAATACAACACGGATATTATCATCTACATTCAATTCTGGTGCTCCTCCTGCTGATACTACATCTTTTGTAACAGAAAATTCCTCATCAACAGAAATCCCACTATTAAATGCTTCTATACACCTAACATCAACATATTCTTTATTTACTTCCAAAACTCTTGCATTAAAATATGCTTGTCCTGCTTCATTTCCATTTTTACATCCAGACAACGCTACTATACAGCCCAATACTGCTAAAATAGATAACCACCTTTTCATACTCAACACCTCTTTAAATCCCGATTTTGTATAACAGTAGTCTAACACATGTTGATAAAAAACACTACAGCCAAACTAATGTCTGAGATTTGCTTTTCATAAAATGTTCCTTTCAAAAATAAATTATATTTTCTATATTGAGGTGTTGAAAAAATGGTTCATAGACATTACCTAAGATGTGTATTCATTGCCTTAAATGTACAACTACATGAAGTATAGACATTATAATATTTATAGACACAAGAACAAAATAATAACTTAACGTTTCTAAAAATATAAAGAGGCTCTCCAGATTATCTGAAAAGCCTCTTAGGATTGTATTTGAATTTGGACTACTTGATTTTCTAATTGCATACGCAATTCGTGAAATGTATAATTATACTGTCTTGATATTAGACACACAAAGGTAAATAGGGACAAATATAATAAGTTATGATGATATTGAAATAGAAACAGGTAAAAAAATATATTTTACCTACAATAGCTAAAACCAGGAGGGGAATATGTTATTATCATATCATGAATGTCTGGAAAAATATGGTATAGATTATCAAATTAAAAAAACATACAGGAAGGTCATCTATTTATAACAGAAAAGGGTCTCTATTCAGAGGATAGGTATGTGCCGGAATTAGAGATCATCATGAAAAAATATCCGAATGCAATACTGACACTTAACAGCGCATTTTATTATTATGGACTGACCGACACCATACCGGATCATTATTATGTCGCAACGCCCAAAAGTAATAGAAAAATTGAGGATGTACGGGTGAAACTTTCTTTTGATCTATACAAAGAAATAATAAGTAACTATAGAAAGCTGATCCATAAAATGGACATGACACAAATTATGGAATATGCATATGAACTGCCAAAGACAAACATGGTGATGGAAACTATCAGACTGGAGATTTTATAAATGATTTCTATACGAAAGCAGATTGAGAAGGAAGAATATTGTTTTGATATTGCGTATGATGATGAAGGAGCCAGTCTGCTGATTAATTCTAATGAGCAAATGTTAAGTGAAAAGCTACGGTCTTTATTAAATTTCGGAACATTTTCCACAAGATTTAAGGATATATACGAATTATGTTTCACTGTGTAACACCGTGCTGTCTCGTTGAATCAAATGTGGCAGGGCGGTATAGGTCTGGATCAGCATCTCCGGATTCTGTATCTTTTTCAGCAGAGATGCTCCGGCACGGGTGCCAAGACTGTACATATCAATATCCACGACAGTCAGAGATGGTGTGATCAGAGGTGCATAAGGGTAATTGTCGAAGGAGACAATAGAAATGTCCTCCGGAATGCGCAGGCGGAACTGACGGATTGCCTGGATGACGCCGACGGCGATAAGACTGTTAAAGCACAGAATGCTGTCGGGAGGTTCCGGTAGTCGCAGAAGCTCCGTGGTATGTTGGATGATTTCTTCCAGATTGCAAGAAGTAGGGATGACATAGGCATCTCGGGGTGAGAGATTGTTGCGCTCGAGAGACAGCCGATATCCCAGAAAACGATCTCTGTAAATATTGTCTTTGTCAGAACCGCCGACGAAGGCGATTTTTTTATGCCCGAGAGAGACCAGGTGAGTGATTGCCAGATTAGAAGACAGAGAATGATTTGTGTCAATCCAAGACAGCATGGAGTCGAAAGAGGGTTTTCCGATACAGATATGCGGGAAATCAGTGGCTAATAGTATTTTCTCAATTGCAGGAGTTACGTAATAATCGTTGATCAGAATGCCATCTGCTTTTTTAGATTGTATGGCGTTGATGATCTGCTCTTCGGCTTTTTCTTTGGAACAATCCAGATCCAATAAGCCGAGAAAATATCCTTTTTTGCGTAATTCATGGGATGAACCGGAGATAATGTCGAACATATGGGGATTCTCGTAGGGGCGTCCCTTGTAAAAACTGTCAGCATAGAGGACAGTTGTGCTGCTTTTTTTAACCAGGGATACCGCGGAAGAATTGGGAATGTAATTCAATTCGGCTACGGCATCCTGGATTCGTTTATAAGTGGAAGAAGAGACATGCATCTGATTGCTCAGTACTCGGCTGACTGTGGAAATAGATACATTGGCCTTTTTGGCTACATCCTTGATTGTTGCTGCCATCTGAAATCCTCCATTGGTAAAACGTTTGCGTAATTTGTGCATTTTTTATGGGCTGTTTCGTTGCTATTTCGCAGGCGGTCTGCTATTTTTAGTATATCGAATTCGCAAAGAAGATTCAATACTTTTTAAACATAGCGCTGTGTTTTATAAAAGTAGAAAAACGTTTTATCAAAAGGAGGAAGCTATGAAGAAAAAAATTGCAATGTTGCTAAGTTCACTTTTAGTAGTATCCATGTTAAGCGGATGCGGATCAGAGGCAACCGTAAATACAGAAAGTAATGTAACCACGACAACGGAAAATCAGAATATGCAGACGACAGAACCGGTGAATATTACCGTATGGCATTGTGCGGATGCCACTATTGCCGATACGTTACAGAAGCAGGTCGATGCACTGGCACCGGAGATTGTAGTCACTTTTGAAAGAAAAGAAAATATGTCGGATGCCTTAAAATTAGTGGGTGACGATCCGGAAAGTGCGCCGGATATGTTTATGTGGGCGCATGATAAAGTAGGTACCTTTGCACAGATGGGAATCCTGTCTCCGATTACCGATGTGTTGACGGAGGATGATCTGGCGGATTTCCTTCCTATGACGTTAAGCGCCGGGGAGTATCAGGGAGACAAATATCAATTACCGTTGTACTATGAAGCATTGCTGTTTCTGTACAATAAGGATCTGATGGAGACTGCACCGGAGACCACGGATGAACTGTTGGAACTTATGAAGAATGAGACCACGGCAGATCAGTATATATTTGTCGAGCAGCATTCCACTTCCTATAATGCAGCAGCCTGGATCCAGGGCTTTGGCGGTTATCTGATCAATGAGAACAGAGAGCCGGGATTGAATCTGCCCCAGACGGTAGAAGCTATGGAATATCATAAGCAGTTTGTGTCATATATGCCGGCAGATGGTGAGTACAATACCGTGACAACTCTGTTTACGGAAGGAAAAGCAGCAAGTACTATCGGAGGTCCCTGGCTGGTACCGGGTATCAAAGAAGCCGGTATTGACTTAGGAATTGCGCCGATGCCGGTCCTGCCGAACGGCACATCTCTGACACCTTTTTCCGGAGTACAGGGCGTTCATGTACTGAAGCATGCAGCAGAGACGAAAAAGGAGGCGTTGGCAGAAGTGTTGAAGGTACTTGGATCCAAGGAGACCGGTGTGGCACTGGCAAATGCCGCAAGCTGTGCACCTGCCAACAGTAAAGCTTATGAAGATGCATCTGTGTCAGAGAACCAAATGATCATGGCACTGAAGACTATGGCAGACAATGTAGTACCTATGCCCAACATTCCGGAAATGGATGTGATGTGGTCAGTGACAGATGACCTGCTGGCAGCAGTGAATAAGCGTGGAGAGGATGTGCAGACGGCATGCGATGCACATCAGAAGGAAGCTTTGGAACAGATTTCTGCAATGCAGTAATTTGCAGATGTAATGACAGGTAAGGAGTGAAAGCAGGATGAAACGAGGAAAGAAGAAAGCATGGTTCTACAGTATGCCGTTTCTGATCATTGTAGGGTTGATGATTGTCGTGCCCTTATTGTATACCGTAGAAATATCCTTTACCAATATGAGTATTTATCATTGGAAGGATTATCATTGTGTTGGACTGGACAATTATAAAAAGGCATTGCTGGCTTTTGATTCCGGATTTCTTCCTGCTTTTTTACGGACTCTATTATGGACTGTATCCAGTATGGCATTACAGTTGATCTTTGGCTTTTTCATTGCCGTTGGGCTGAATGCGAAGGGATTAAAACTGAGAAGGGTCTACAAGACTCTGCTGATCGTGCCCTGGGCGATGCCGGCATATGTATCAATTCTGTTATGGCGCATGGGAATTTTTAATACGGAATTCGGACTGTTTAATCAGATACTGAAACAGATTGGAGGCAAACCGATAAATTTTCTGTCCACAAACGGTATGGCATTTATCAGTTGTCTGGTGGTGAACCTGTGGCTGGGAGTTCCGTATATGTTCACGATGATGGACGGTGCCATGCAGAGTATTGACCGGAATATCTATGAAAGTGCGGAATTAGATGGTGCGGGATTTTGGAAAAAACATTTCTATGTGACCATTCCGCAGATTCTTCCCATTCTGATGCCGGTGATCATTATGGCTACATTCACGGCGTTTAAGCAGTTTGACATTGTGTATCTGATGACGATGCAGACCGGTTCGAAGACTGGTGCAGATATTAATACGGTAATCACCTATGTATATGAAAAAGCGTTTATTACCAGCAACTATGGATATTCATCCGCTGTGGCGTTTATTGTATTTTTGATTATACTGGTGCTTTACAAGACCATGAACCGAAGAGAGTTTTCAATCTCGGAACAGTGAGGGGAATATGACAGGGAAAAAAATTAAAGAAAAAGTAAAGCTGATATTGCTGAATATAGGATTCATTTTACTTTCTTTCCTGACACTGATTCCTATCCTGTATGCATTCAGCATATCTATCAGTGGGAGTAACAGTATTATTTCCACAGAATTTCATATTTTGCCGAAGACAATCACTATGGATAACTATATTACGATCCTGACGGAGAGACCTTTTGGGAGATGGTTTGTGAACAGTCTTCTGCTAAGCGCACTGACCGTTCTGCTAACTATGCTGGTGGCTGTGCCGGCTGCGTATGTATTTTCCAGAATGCGGTTTGTCGGACGGAAGAGGACTTTATATATTTTACTGGTGTTAAATGCGTTCCCGGCAATTCTCTCCATGTTTGCAATTTATCGGATTATCAAGACTCTGAATCTGTTGAATTCTTATATGGGATTGGTATTTATCTATGCGGGAAGTATGGCGATTTTTGTTTTCTGGAATATGAAGGGATATTTTGACAGTATTCCTGAGGCTATCGAGGATGCAGCGAGAATTGATGGTGTGAATGACAGACAATTGATCACGAAGATCGTCATGCCGCTGGCAAGGCCAAGCATCATCATCTCTTCTGTTCTGGTGGTGATCTATGTGTGGAATGAATATATTTTCAGCACAGTCTTTTTGTCAGGCGCGGAGAAAAACACACTGGCGGTAGCGCTGTATTCTCTGCAGGCTACGGACTATACGCGTAACTGGCCGCTTTTTTCGGCAGCGGCAATTCTGACAACACTTCCTGTATTGATTTTGTTTTTCCTGGTGCAGAAATACATGGTATCGGGACTCTCTTCGGGAGGTGTCAAAGGTTAAAAGCAGGAGGAACTTATGATTTTACAAGAAGCAATTTTACATATACCGCTGTCGCAGTATGCATTTGCGAACAGTGAGATGAATCTTACAATTCGTATCCGGGTGGCGAAGGATAATCTGACAGATTGTGTTCTGTGGTACGGAGACCGCGTACAACCCGGTGATCCTATTGTGTTTACGGCAGTGTACATGAAGAAGATACTGTCGGATATGCATTTTGACTATTATGATGCAACTTTTGAGACTCCGTATGACAGGGTATGCTACTATTTTGAATTGAAAGACCCGGAAGAGACGAGGTTCTATTATGCAGATATCTGCGCAAAATATCTTCCGGTAGAGAGAAGCGAATTTTACCAGTATCCGTTTATCCGCAGAGAAGAGATCTGTGAGGAACCGAAGTGGTTCCGGGAGGCAATCGTTTACAATATTTTTCCGGACAGCTTTGCCAGCGGACACCGCGAGATCGTAGGACAGGGAAAAGAGATGGAATGGCAGAACGGCATCCGGTTGAAAAGCCGTCTGGGCGGAACCATACAGGGGATCCGGGAGAATCTGGATTATATTCAGAAGCTGGGATTCAACTGTATCTACCTGAACCCGGTATTCACGGCGGGAGAGTATCATAAATACGACCTGCTAGACTATTTTCATGTGTCCCCCAATATGGGAACGGACGAAGAGTTCCGGGAATTGGTGCAGGATATTCACAACAGAGGAATGCACATTGTCATTGACGGTGTGTTCAACCATTGCAGCTGGTATTTCCCGCAGTTTAGCGATGTGGTGGAAAAAGGAGAAAGCTCCGAATATGCCAACTGGTTTTATCAGCTGCAGTTTCCGGTGATACGCCCGGCAACGGAAGAAGAAAAGCCGACATACAGTTGTTTCGCTTATGAGCGGAAGATGCCGAAGCTGAATTCTTCTAATCCGGAGGAAAGAGCTTATTTTATGGAAGTATGCCGTTATTGGATTCGGGAATTTAAGGTGGATGGCTGGCGTCTGGATGTGGCAAATGAAGTGGATCGGGGATTTTGGAGAGATTTTCGTAGGGCTGCTCATGAGGAAAATCCGGAGAGTGTTATGATAGGGGAGATATGGGAGAGCTCGGAGACCTGGCTGAACGGAGACATGTTTGATTCCACCATGAATTATGATTTCCGGAAGAACTGTCGTGATTTCTTTGCCCTTCGGAAAATTTCCGCAGAGGAATTTCATGATCGTATCGTGAAGATGCTACTGCGATATCGTACCGGAACACTGCGGGGGCCCATGCCCTGGGAAAAGGTGCAGGATGGAGAGGATGATTTCTTTTCCCGGCTGATTGCTATTCGTAAAGAACATGAGGAACTGACTTATGGAGATTACACTCTGCGATATATGGATCATGACGGAGGATATATCTATCAGAGAACCTGGGGAGATCACAAGATTACAGTCTGTCTCAATAATGGCAGTACAACGATTGATCTGCGGGAGTATTTGGGAAAGGGCAGCGTGCTTTTGAGTGAATCCTATGAAGCCGGAAAGCTTGGAAGTATGGGATATGCGATTATAGAAGAAAAATAGAACAATAATAAGAGACCGGATGGTGAGCGATCACTGTCCGGTTTTTTTGACTACATTTTACACAGAGTGTTGCTAGTTTTCGGTCGTGTTTTCCTGCGGGATATGGTAAAATAAATAGCAAGGAAACATTTTCAACAATTAAAAAATGGACATTCAGAAAGAAAAAACGGATATTCAGAAGGTAAAGGTGGACATTCGAATATAAATGTAAACATAGGAAAGGCAGGGCGAGGTTATGAAGGATTATGATGTGATCATCATCGGCGCCGGAGTGAGTGGCTGCGCCATTGCCAGGGAACTGGCGAAGGGAAAGCGCAGGATCGCTGTACTGGAGGCGAAAAGCGATGTCTGCGAAGGCACTTCCAAGGCAAACAGCGGCATTGTGCATGCGGGGTATGATGCGGTGCCGGGAACCCTTAAGGCAAAATTAAATGTCCGGGGCAACGAAATGATGGAGGAACTGTCGAAGAAGCTGGACTTCCCGTTTCGCAGGAACGGTTCCCTGGTACTGTGCTTTGAAGAAGACGGCATGCCCGGACTGGAAGAACTGTACAGACGCGGCATAGAGAATGGGGTAAAAGAATTGAAGCTTCTGTCTCCGGAGGAAGTATGGGCGATGGAGCCGGCGGTTTCCCGGAATATCGTGGGAGCATTGTATGCACCCACCGGCGGCATCGTATGTCCCTTCGGACTGAATATTGCCCTGGCGGAAAATGCGGCGGAAAACGGCGTAGAGTTCTATCGTGACCACAAGGTGACAGCTATCGTGGAACAGAGACCGGTATGGACCGAGAACCCGCCTGCGAAGGAAGGACGGATGTATCAGGTGCAGACAGAAGGAGAGATGTTTGAGGCACCCGTCATCATCAATGCGGCAGGTGTCTATGCGGATGAAATTCACAACATGATCTGTGAGGAGAAGATCCGCATCGTGCCTCGCAGAGGCGAGTATCGTCTGATGGACAAAAATTGTGGCGATCTGGTAAATTCCACTATTTTCCAACAGCCCTCTAAAATGGGTAAAGGTATCCTTGTAACTCCTACTGTCCATGGCAATCTGCTGGTAGGTCCGACAGCGGAGGATATTCCGGATAAGCAGGATGTGGACACCACGGCAGAGGGACTGGCGAAGATTTTGAACCTGGGAAGCAACAGCGTGGATGCCCTGGACGGCAGACAGACGATCACTTCTTTTGCCGGACTGCGTGCTCATCTGGTGCACGAAGATCCTGCGGAAAAATCGGATTTCCTCATCGAAGAGGCAGCAGGGCATCCAGGCTTTATCGATGTAGCGGGAATCGAATCCCCGGGACTGACCAGTGCACCGGCGATCGGTGAGTATGTGGCACAGATTGTTGAAAATATTTATCCTGCAGAACGTAAGGCGGATTTTATTGACACCAGAAAAGGAATCCCCAGCATGGCGCTTGCCACGGAAGAAGAGAGAGAAGCGCTGATCCGGGAAAATCCTGCTTTTGCCAATGTGATCTGTCGTTGTGAACTGGTGACGGAGGGAGAGATTCTGTCAGCCATTCACCGCCTAGTGGGAGCGAAGACATTGGATGGCGTCAAGCGCCGCACCAGAGCCGGCATGGGAAGATGCCAGGCGGGATTCTGCTCCCCGAAGACGTTGGAGATACTGTCGAGAGAACTGCATCTCGATCCGGCACAGATTACTAAAGAAGGAACCGGTTCAGAGATCCTGACCGGTAAAAATAAAGACACCGCACCCGGAGAGGGCGGAACATGGAAGAGGACACAGGAGCCTTTCGGAAAGGAGGCACTCCATGAGTAAACGTACAGAAGACATCGTCATCATCGGAGGAGGTCCCGCGGGACTGGCAGCAGCGCTGTCTGCGAGAAAAGCAGGTTGTGAAAAAGTGCTGATCTTAGAGCGTGACAGAGAGCTGGGAGGTATCCTGAACCAGTGTATCCACAACGGTTTCGGTCTGCATACTTTCAAGGAGGAGCTGACCGGACCGGAATACGCGGAACGCTATATTGACATGGCAGAAGAAGCAAAAATCTCTTATCTGCTGAATACCATGGTAACAAATATTTCCCTGCTTTCCGACGGACGCAAGAAAGTCACCGCCATGAACAAAGAGGACGGGCTGTTGGAGATCGAGACAGAGACTGTGATCCTGGCGATGGGCTGCAGAGAGCGTTCCCGCGGTGCGTTAAACATCCCCGGCAGCAGACCGGCAGGTATTTACAGCGCCGGAACTGCGCAGTATTATGTGAACATCCGCGGACGTATGCCCGGTAAAAATGTAGTCATCCTGGGTTCCGGTGATATTGGACTCATCATGGCGAGACGTATGGTGTTAGAAGGTGCCAAGGTACAGTGCGTGGCAGAGCTTCGTCCCCAGAGCGGTGGACTGAAGCGCAACATTGTCCAGTGCCTGGATGATTTCAACATTCCTCTGTATCTGAATACTACCGTGGCACAGATTCACGGCAGAGACCGTGTAGAGGGAGTGACCCTGACAAAAGTGGACGATAACGGAAAACCCATCCCCGGATCCGAGTGGGAGGTTCCCTGCGATACTCTGTTGTTATCCTGCGGGCTGATCCCGGAGAACGAACTGACCAGGGGCTTAGGAGCGGATATGGACGGCAAGACCGGAGGACCGGTAGTGGGAGAGAATCTGGAGTGCACTATCCCCGGCGTCTTCGCCTGCGGCAATGTGCTCCACGTCCATGAACTGGTAGACCATGTATCCGCAGAAGCGGAAAAGGCTGGAAACTACGCAGTGGAATATATCCGACAGAAAAGAGGGTGAGACGATGGCAGAGAAGAATACAACACAAAAAGAATTGACCTGTATCTGCTGCCCGGTGGGTTGTGCCCTGACCGTGACCATCGCAGATGACAGTAGTGTCATAGTAACCGGCAACCGCTGTCCCAGAGGCGCTGCCTACGGAGAGAAGGAAGTGACCAACCCTACGCGTATTGTGACATCTACCGTACGCGTGGCAGGATATCCGGATGCTGTGGTATCCGTGAAGACAGCTTCCGACATTCCTAAAGGCAGGATTGATGACTGCATGAAAGCTCTGGCAGATGTTACTGTAGCGGCACCCATCCATGTAGGAGATATCATCTTGGAAAATGTGGCTGACACAGGTGTCAATATAGTGGCAACCCGGTCGTTTCGGGGATAACAGAAGATATCATATAATTAGAGCAATGACCACATATCCCAACGGCTTCCGCAAATTTATCTGAGTGGGATATGTGTCAATTGTGATGAAATGAACAACGGGAGGTTACATAACAGAATGGGAGATATACAGAACACACAGAAGAAAACATACATCATGGCGTTGGATCAGGGAACCACCAGTTCCCGCTGCATCCTGTTTGACAAGCAGGGTAACATCTGCTCTATGGCACAGAAGGAATTCACACAGATCTATCCCCAGCCCGGCTGGGTAGAACATAACCCCATGGAGATCTGGTCTTCCCAGCTGGGAGTGGCAATCGAGAGCATGGCAGTCCTGGGTATCACGGATGACCAGATTGAAGCCATCGGCATCACGAACCAGCGTGAGACTACGATCCTTTGGGATAAAAATACCGGAGAACCGGTATACAATGCCATTGTATGGCAGTGCCGCCGGACTTCCGATATGATCGAGGAATTGAAAAAAGACGGTTTTGACAAAATCATCCGGGAGAAGACCGGACTGATTCCCGATGCCTACTTCAGTGCATCGAAGATCGCCTGGATTCTGAATCATGTTCCCGGAGCCAGAGAACGCGCAGAGAGAGGCGAGCTTCTCTTCGGTACGGTGGATACCTGGCTGATCTGGAACCTGACCAAGGGAGCCGTACATGTGACGGATTATACGAATGCTTCCCGGACCATGCTTTTCGATATTCATAACCTCTGCTGGGATCAGGAGATCCTGAAGCGCTTCAACATCCCGGAGAGTCTGTTGCCGAAGGTGTGCTGTTCCAGCGAGATCTACGGTAAGACCGATGCGTCCGTTCTGGGCGGCGAGATTCCTATCGCCGGTGCGGCGGGAGACCAGCAGGCGGCGCTGTTCGGACAGTGCTGCTTTGAGCAGGGAGAAGTGAAAAACACTTACGGAACCGGCTGCTTCTTATTAATGAACACCGGACACGAAGCCATTACTTCCCGTTCCGGTCTGCTGACCACCATTGCCGCCAGTACGAGCAAAAATGTAGAGTATGCCCTGGAGGGCAGCGTGTTCGTGGCCGGTGCCGGGATCCAGTGGCTTCGTGACAGTATGCGTATGCTTAAGACCTCCGCACAGTCCCAGGAGTATGCGGAGCATGTACCGGATACCGCTGGGGTCTATATCGTTCCGGCATTTGCGGGCATGGGAGCTCCCTACTGGGATCAGTATGCCAGAGGAACCATCGTCGGCATTACCAGAGGCTGTACTAAGGAGCATTTCATCCGCGCCACGCTGGAATCCATTGCATACCAGACCGCAGATGTGCTGGAAGCCATGGAGAAGGACAGCGGCATTGATTTAAAGAGCCTGAAAGTGGACGGCGGCGCCAGCGCCAATGACTTCCTTATGCAGTTCCAGGCGGATATCGTCAACACCCAGGTACGCCGTCCGGCATGTATCGAGACGACGGCTCTGGGAGCGGCTTATCTGGCAGGACTTGCCGTAGGCTATTGGAAGAATCGTGATGAGATCCGTGAGAACTGGCAGATCGGAGCAGCCTTTGCACCGCAGATGGAGGAGACACAGCGGCGACAACTATTAAAGGGCTGGCATCGCGCAGTGAAATGCGCTCTTGCATGGGCAGAGGATGAGGTATAAATTTTATATGACCATGGTATTTTTGGGCAAAGCAAACTTGTAATGTGATAAAGTACTGTGGTATTATGATGTCTGGGTGAAAGGTTATCTTGCAACCCAGACATTATATTTTTACGGAATGAATTGCAGTAAGGGGTTAAGGGGAGTTCACGGAAAGGAAACAGGATGGATTTAAACGGCTTACCACAGACCGTGCAGAACTTCATAAACGATACTATCCAATATAGAGAAACAGGCAGCTGTCTGGACTATGATACCTGCCAGAAAATATTGGAGTATGCGGCAGATACCGGATCACAGAAGCTGACAGGGCTTGGACTCTATTATCTGGCGGAGTGTTATTGGCAGAAGGGCGAGTATGAGAATACCATGCAATGCCTTACAGAGAGTGTCGGTTATATGAAAAAGGCACAGATGTATGAGCTGCTGGCCCAAGCCCATAATATGATGGGAGCGGTGTCTGATCGGAAGAATAACCGGATGTTAGCGCTCAGCTCCTACTATAACAGCCTGAAATATGCGGAAAAATATCATTATTATTATGTACAGGGCATGGCGGAGAGCAATATTGCTTATACCCTGGTCAGAATGCGCCTGCGGCAGGAGGCGATACAGCATTATCGTATAGCGATCGCCTGCTATGATAAGTCGGAAAAAACATATCAGCTGAATTATAACAGGATCAACTGTATGATCGAGTGCGGCTGCTGTCACATGTACCTGGGAGAAATGGAAGAAGCCCTGCAGCTTTGGAATGAAATAGAGCAGATTCTCAGAGAAGCTCCCGAAAGCTATTATTCGAAAATAACATTGGAAATGTATCGTATTCCCTGCGAATTATTAAAAGGGCATGAGGAAGAGGCTTTAAAGCTTGCGACAGATCTTCTGGAGCAATTGTCAGACCGGGATATTTTTGAAGAGTTCATGGATGAACTGGTGATCCTGGCGGGAATCCTGGCAATCCTGCCCGACGGAAAATATCTGGAGGAACTGATCCGGATCATTGATGAAAAAAATGTTGAAGCGTATTACAATATCTTCCTGGATCTGTATCCTTTTAAAGTGCAGAGCATATTACGCAAAGGAGACATGGGGGAATATGTGAAATATACCCGGCAATATTTAGAAACATATGAAAAATTCCGGCAGGAAAATCACCGCGCCTTGGTCGGTGTTATGGAATTACAGGACCGGTTGAGAAATGTAACGCTTGACAGAGAGAATATGAGAGCCTCTAACCGGGTACTGGAGGATCTTGCCATGCATGATGAACTGACGGAATTGGCTAATCGTACTTATTTGCACGAATATCTGACCAGCTGCTTTGAACATGCCTATGCGGAAGAAAAGCTTCTGGGCGTGGAGCTTATGGATATTGATTTTTTCAAAGAGTACAATGATCACTACGGTCATCTGATGGGGGACCGGTGTCTGAAAGCCATTGCCGGAGTTCTGCAAAAGATACAGATTCCGGGACAGGTATTTTGTGCCAGATACGGTGGCGATGAATTTATGATCGTATATACCGGGATGACAGTGGAGCAGATCCGGAGAATTTCAGAGGACATTCTCAGAGAGGTGCGTATGTTAAAAATACCGCATGAGTGCAGCAGGTGCAGTAAATACGTATCTATCAGCCAGGGAGTCTTTGCAAGAATCCCGATGGAAAATAACAGAGAGTGGGATTTCACTTCCAGAGCGGATGATCTTCTCTATAAGGCAAAAAACTGTGGAAGAGACGGCATCTGTCTGTCCACAGAAAAGTCCAGTGATAAGTGTATAGAGATCAAATAAACAGCGCAGACAGCGCGGATGGGAGAGCGTAGTATGTTAGTTCAGAAATACAAAGACATGCTGTCGGGAAAATCAGTGATCCGGCAGCTTTCGGAATTCGCTACGGCAAGAGGACAGGAGATCGGATACGAGAATGTATTTGATTACAGCCTGGGGAATCCTTCCGTTCCGGTTCCCAGAGAATTTACCGACCGTATGATCCATATGCTGGCGACGAAGGAACCGTTGGAACTGCACGGCTATAGTCCCAGCCTCGGTATTACAAGTGTCAGGGAGGCAATTGCGGAGAACCTGGAGAAGAGATTCGGCCTGCCCTATCGCAAAGAGCACATTTTTATGGCGTCTGGGGCGGCGGGAGCGCTGGCACATGCTTTTCGTCTGGTGACGGAACCGGGAGATGAGATCCTGACTTTTGCACCGTTTTTCCCGGAATATCATCCTTATGTGGATCTCACCGGGGCAGTACTGAAGGTGGTTCCGCCCAATCTGGAGAACTTCCAGATCAACTTCGAGGCGTTTGAAGAGATGCTGACAGAGAAGGTCAAGGCAGTACTGATCAATACTCCCAACAACCCCTCCGGTGTGGTATATTCCACCCCGACATTGCAGAGACTGGCAGATATCCTGAGAGAAAAGTCCAAGGAATGCGGTCATATTATTTATCTGATCTCTGATGAACCTTATCGTGAGATCGTGTTTGAAGGCGTAGACAGTCCCTGCGTATCCTATTTTTATGACAATACCATCATGTGTTATTCTTTCTCCAAATCACTGTCCTTGCCGGGAGAGCGTATCGGTTATGTGGCAGTGAACCCGGCATGTGAGGATGCGGAGACCATGATCAATATGTGTGGACAGATCTCCCGCGGTATCGGACATAACTGTCCTCCTTCCATTATCCAGCTGGCAGTGGCACAGGTACTGGACAAGACAGCGGATCTGTCGGTGTATGAGACGAATATGAACATCCTCTATAAAGAACTGCTAGATCTGGGATTCACCTGTGTGAAGCCCGGCGGAACTTTCTACATTTTCCCGAAGGCGCTGGAAGAGGATGCCAAGGTATTCAGCCAGAAAGCATTGAAATATGATCTCGTTCTGGTACCGGGCGACAGCTTTGGTGCCCCCGGATATTTCCGCATGGCCTACTGTGTGGACACGGAGAAGGTAGAGAGATCTCTGGAAGCCTTTCGAAAATTTGTAAAGACTGAGTATGCAACTATCTAGAGTCACGCAGCATATCGAAAGCGAATTGTGCTTGCACGGATGAGCCTTTCGATATGCTGATGTGACAAAATAACCACATGAGCAAAAAGTAAGCATCGCAGATGCGATTTTGCGAATGGGGTTCTGGATAGTTGCAGAAGCAGAAAGGAGAGTAATGAGAATGTATCAGGCAGGACTGGTATTGGAAGGCGGTGGCATGAAGGGTGTCTATACCGCCGGAGTGTTGGACTTTTTTACCGAAAAAGGAATTGACTTCTCCCATATCTATGGGGTATCTGCCGGAGCATGCCATATGTGCAGCTATCTGTCCCGACAAAAGGGGCGGGCACTGAGTGTCAGTGTGGACTATCTGGATACGAGACGATATTGCAGTCTGGAGAGCTTATTGACCAGCGGAGATCTGTTCAATGTGGATTTCTGTTATCACCTGATCCCGGAATATCTATATCCGTATGACTATGAAACATTTGAAAAATATCCCGGCAAGGCCTACAGCGTGGTGACCAACATCGAGACGGGACAGCCGGAGTATCTGCGTGTCCGTGATATCCGCAAGGATATTGACAAGATCCGTGCTTCCGCATCCCTGCCGTTAGTGGCACGGAATGTAAAAATAGATGGGAAGCTGTATCTGGACGGCGGCATCAGCGATGCGATCCCTCTGGAGAAATCGATCCTGGACGGCAACCGTAAAAACATCGTTGTCATGACCAAGGAAGTGGGATTCGTGAGAAAACCTGCCTCCGCATCGCAGTTAGGACTCATAAAACTCAGATATCTGAAATATCCTAAAGTATATGAACTGATGGCGGACAGACATATCCGTTATAATGAGAGCCTGGACTACATCGAAAGACAGGAGAAATGTGGTCAGGCATTCGTCATCCGTCCTCATAAAAAGAGTGATGTGGGACGGATCGAGAAAGACAGGGACAAACTGATCGCCTTATACGAAGAGGGTTATCGGGAAGCAGAAGCCTGCTACGAGGATCTGCTGGCATATCTGGAAAAGTAAGTACTAAAAATATAAGAAAGTAAAGAGAGAAAAGAAATGTTAGAAATGATCAAAGCAATTATTTACGGTATTGTAGAAGGTATTACTGAATGGCTGCCGATCAGCAGCACGGGACACCTGATCCTGGTGGAACGGCTGATCCCTTTTAAGCAGACCAGTGAAGGATTTTTCGATATGTTCGATGTAGTCATCCAGCTGGGAGCGATTATAGCAGTCGTTGTCCTATTCTGGAACAAGATCTGGCCCTTTTACCTGAAGAAAAATAGAGAGCCGAAAAAGGGAGGCATTGTAAAATCCGCAAAAGACCCCGCAGTGGGAAATGTGGCACTGAGCATGGATGCTTTCTGGATGTGGGTGAAGATCGTTGTGGCATGCATCCCGGCAGTCGTATATGGTCTGTTATTTGATGATGCGGTAAGCGAAGCCTTCAAAAAAGAGATCGGCGGCAGCGGCGTTACGATCCAGGTCATCGTGGTGGCTGTAATGCTGGTATTGGTCGGCGTACTGTTTATCGTGATCGAGAATTGGAACAAGAACCGTGTACCTACTACGACAAAGCTGTCTCAGCTGACCTACAGAGATGCTCTGATCATCGGTCTGTGCCAGCTGGTGGCAGCGGCACTGCCCGGAACCTCCCGCTCCGGAGCTACGATCCTGGGAGCTATTATGATTGGTATATCTAGAACAGTGGCAGCGGAATTCACCTTCTTTCTGGCGATTCCCGTTATGTTTGGAGCCAGCCTCCTGAAGGTACTGAAGTTCGGATTCACATTCACGGGAATGGAGCTTGCCTGCCTGCTGGTCGGTACGGTGGTATCCTTCATTGTATCCCTGTTCGTACTTCGTTTCCTGATGGAATACATCAAAAAACATGATTTTAAAGTCTTCGGATGGTACCGGATCGTACTTGGTATTATCGTATTACTGTACTTCCTTGTATTCGCATAACAGTTGACAATTATAGGGAAAAGGAATACACTACCCTTATCGAGCGCCGGAATACGGTACTTGTGAGGAGAATGAAAATGTTTTTTTTGTACATGATTCGTACAGAAGGGAGACGGTAACATGGCAATAGTTAAGAAAACTGTAGCACCAGTAGCAGCAGCGAAAGTGGAAGCGCCTAAGGCAGAAGTGAAGAAAGCAGCACCGACAACTCCAGTTAAGACAGAAACTAAGACCGCTGTGAAGGAAGCTGAGAAGGCACCTGTAGCAAAGGCTGAAGTAAAAGCACCTGTAAAGGCAGAGGTTAAAAAGCCCACAGCTAAGAAAGAGACAGCAAAAAAGGAAACCGCTAAGAAAGCACCCGCTAAGAAACCCGCAGCAAAAAAAGCAGAGTTAAAGAGCGAGATCAGTGTCCAGTTCGGTGGTAAGTCCTATTCTCAGGAAGATCTGCTGAAGATTGCAAAGGATGTATGGAAATACGACCTGAAGCAGAAGGCAGCTGATCTGACCAGCGTAGAATTATATGTAAAACCCGAAGAGAGCATGGTTTACTATGTAATGAACAAAGAGACCACCGGAAGCTTCTACATATAATTATCCAGAGTCAGATAAAATGAGCAAAGTATACGTCGAATGCTTGCATTCGTAAGAATACTTGCTCATTTTTATATGACGACGTAACCTTATGAGCAAAAGAAAAGCACCGCAGGTGCGGTTTTGCGAATAAGGTTCTGGATAATTATATGGGTGGTGATCTACCAGGCCCCAAAGTTGAATCATCACTTTGGGGTCTTTGTATCATTATTATCACAATGTTAAAGGATGACAGAATGCAGAAAAAATCAGAAAAGATTATTCTCACATTATATCTGCTGGGTTTTCTGGCACTGGCGCTTACCATCGCCCTGTTGCAGCCCCTGGCCAATACACCGCCCCTGTTCGGCAACCCGCCCGATGAGCATGCGAGATATCTGATCCCGCAGTTTATCTGCAGATACGGCAGAATCCCCACGGGACTGGAGGAAGAAGTGCGGATTCCGGCGTATGGATTTTCTTATGCGTTGTATAACGTGTTTCCTTATATTGTACAGGGGTATATCATGCGTTTTGTCAGCCTGTTCACGGAATCCGAGATCGCGTTGCTGTACACGGCACGCCTGGTGAATGTGACTTTCGGACTGCTGATGGCAGTTGTTGTATACTTTATTGGGAAGAGAGTATTTCAGGATGCCAGATTCCGTTGGCTGTTCTGTTTCGCGGTGACCTATCTGCCGGAAGGACTGTTTATGCATACCTATGTGAATACGGATTCCTGCTGCATGCTGTCCACGGCGATGATGGTATATGCGCTGGTCTGTGTCTACAGGGACGGCATCAACGTCCGGAACAGCCTGTGGATGAGCGGAGGTATTATTTTATGCGCACTTTCTTATTATAATGCTTATGGATATATCATAAGCTGCATTTTACTGTTTGTTATGTTCTTTTTACAGAAAAAGGAGAGCGGCGGTTATTCTTATGACTGGAAGAAGATGTTAAAATACGGCTGCTTTATTGCGGCGGTGGTCCTGATAGGAATCGGATGGTGGTTCATTCGAAGTTATATAGTACTGGACGGAGATCTGTTAGGACTTGCCACCCGGGAAAAAATGGCAATACAGTATGCGATAGAGAGCGTGAATCCTCTGACGATGCAGACCTATCAGTCCATGGGATATACAGTATTCGAAATGTTCCGGGAACGTTATACCTTGTCCGGACTGTTCCACAGTTTTGTGGGGGCATTCGGTTCCATGTCCATATATGGCTCCATTTGGCTGTACCGGGCATATAAAGTATTTTTTGCAGCAGGCATTGTGGGAGCGCTTCTGTATCTGATCCGTTATAAAAAGCGGCGTAAAATATCCGGAAGAGAATGGTTCTTTCATATCAATATGTTGTATTGCATTTTCATGCCGGTTTTTCTGACAATTTATTATGCATATACCACGGATTATCAGAACCAGGGACGTTACCTGCTCCCGGCATTGATCCCGCTAATGTATTACATGACAAAAGGGATTCAGAAGCTTTCGGAAATCAGCTTCAGAGGCAGGACTTTTCCGAGATGGCTGGTAAATGCAGGCATTGCGGTATGCTTCCTGATCATTATCGGAGGCGCAATAGAAATGGTATATATACGGGCACTTCCCGTGTATTTAGAGACAGGACTGGTACTGGAATAGTGCCGGTCCTGTCTTTGTATGGAAACGATTCAGAAAAGTCCGAAGAGGCGATTTTGCGAATGGAACTCGGAATAGTTTTTTTTAATAGTTTGTTTAGAATTATTTTCGGGAAAATCAGTTGACAATAATATCCTGTAGTGATATTTTAGGGTAAGAAGATGTTAGCACTCCTTTTAGACGAGTGCTAATAATCCCAAAGGGAGTGATGGAATGCAATTGGATGACAGAAAAAGAATTATATTGCAAGCCATTATCCGGAACTACTTGGAAACGGGAGAGCCGGTAGGCAGCAGGACCATTTCGAAATATACGGATCTGAATCTAAGTTCGGCAACCATTCGGAATGAGATGTCAGATCTGGAGGAGATGGGTTATATTATACAGCCCCACACTTCCGCAGGAAGAATTCCTTCCGATAAGGGATATCGCTTCTATGTGGATACCATGATGGCGACCAGAGAGCAGGAAGTCAATGAGATGAAGGATATGCTCTTAGAGAGACAGGATAAGCTGGAGAACCTGTTAAAACAGGTAGTCAAGACCCTGGCTCAGAACACACAGTATGCCACCATGATCAGTGCTCCGCAGGTACATCATAACAAGGTGAAGTTCATCCAGCTGTCCCGGGTAGATGCCGGACAGATTTTGGCAGTCATCGTTGCCGAAGGCAATGTGATCAAGAACAATATCCTGGCAGTGGATCGGGAACTGGATGATGAGACGCTTTTGAAGCTGAATATCCTGCTGAACACACACCTCAATGGTTTGTCCATGGAGGAGATCAATTTGGGAATGATCGCAGCGATGAAACAGCAGGCCGGAATCCACAGTGAGATCGTCAGTGAGGTGATCGATGCCGTGGCAGATGCCATCAAGGCAGACGAAGATCTGGAGATATACACCAGCGGCGCGAACAACATTTTCCGGTATCCGGAGCTGGCAGATCAGTCCAAGGCAAGTGAACTGATCAATGCTTTCGAGGAGAAGCAGCAGTTAGGCGGTCTGATCCAGGAATCCCTGGCAGACGAGGGCAGCACAGGTATCCAGGTGTACATCGGAGACGAGACACCGGTGCAGGGCATGAAGGACTGCAGTGTTGTGACCGCTACTTATGAATTAGGCGAAGGCATGAAGGGAACCATAGGAATCATAGGTCCCAAGAGAATGGATTATGATAAGGTCATCGGAACGCTGCGGACGGTGCAGAACCAGTTGGATGACCTTTACCGCAAAGAATAGACAGATTCCAGAAAGGAAAGTAAGAATGGCAGATCAGGAAAAAGAAATATTAGAGGAAGAAATGGAACAGGATCTTTCGGATGCCGAGGAACTGAAGGAAGAAGAGACAGAAGATGAGGAGCCTGTGAGCAAGGAAGACAAAAAGGCAGCAAAGAAGCAGGCGAAGTTCAGCAAAAAGGAAGATTCCTACAAGGAGAAGATCGATCAGCTGGAAGACAGAGTAAAGCGTCAGATGGCAGAGTTCGAGAACTTCCGTAAGAGAACCGATAAAGAGAAACAGGCGATGTTCGATACCGGTGCCAAGAGTGTGATCGAGAAGATCCTTCCGGTAGTAGATAATTTTGAAAGAGGTCTGGCAACGGTTCCCGAGGAATCCAAAGAAGATCCTTTTGTAGACGGTATGAACCGTATCTACAAACAGCTGATGACAGAGCTTGAGAATATCGGTGTAAAACCCATCGAGGCAGTCGGACAGGAATTCGACCCGAACCTTCACAACGCAGTGATGCAGGTGGAGAGCGATGAGTATGAATCCGGTGTGGTAGCCCAGGAACTTCAGAAGGGCTACACATATCATGACATGGTCGTAAGACACAGCATGGTAGGCGTTGTTCAATAATTTGATTATCACATATTTTTGAAAATAGAAACTATAAAATGAAAACAGAGAGTAAAAACAGGAGGAAAATATTATGAGTAAGATTATTGGTATTGACTTAGGTACAACCAACAGCTGTGTAGCTGTTATGGAAGGTGGTAAACCCACCGTTATCGCTAATACAGAAGGCGCAAGAACCACACCCTCTGTTGTAGCATTTACCAAGACCGGTGAGAGACTGGTCGGTGAGCCGGCAAAGCGTCAGGCAGTTACCAACGCAGAGAAGACGATTGCTTCCATCAAGAGAGATATGGGTACTGACCATGGACGTACCATTGATGGCAAGAAATACTCCCCTCAGCAGATTTCCGCAATGATCCTGCAGAAGCTGAAAGCAGATGCAGAGAGCTATCTGGGTGAGAAGGTTACCGAGGCAGTTATCACAGTTCCCGCATACTTCAACGATGCCCAGCGTCAGGCTACCAAGGATGCCGGTAAGATCGCAGGTCTGGATGTAAAGCGTATCATCAACGAGCCTACCGCAGCAGCACTTGCTTATGGTCTGGACAATGAGAAAGAGCAGAAGATCATGGTATACGACCTGGGTGGTGGTACCTTTGATGTATCTATCATCGAGATCGGTGACGGTGTCATCGAAGTACTGGCTACCAACGGTGATACACACCTTGGCGGTGATGATTTCGATAACAAGATCATTCAGTGGATGCTGGATGAATTCAAGAAGGCAGAAGGTGTAGATCTGTCCGGCGATAAGATGGCTATGCAGAGACTGAAGGAAGCAGCTGAGAAGGCTAAGAAAGAGCTGTCCAGCGCAATGACTACCAACATTAACCTTCCTTTCATTACCGCAACCGCAGAAGGACCTAAGCACTTTGATATGAACTTAACCCGTGCTAAGTTCGATGAACTGACCAGAGATCTGGTTGACAAGACCGCTATCCCCGTACAGAACGCTATGAAGGATGCAGGCCTGAATTATTCTGATCTGGGTCAGGTACTGTTAGTAGGTGGTTCTACACGTATCCCTGCCGTACAGGATAAGGTAAGAGCTTTAACCGGTAAAGAGCCCAGCAAGTCCCTGAACCCTGATGAGTGCGTAGCAATCGGTGCTTCTATCCAGGGTGGTAAGCTTGCAGGTGATGCAGGTGCCGGCGATATCCTTCTTCTGGATGTAACTCCTCTGTCTCTGTCCATCGAGACCATGGGTGGTGTTGCTACCAGACTGATCGAGAGAAATACAACCATTCCTACCAAGAAGAGCCAGATCTTCTCTACCGCTGCTGATAATCAGACCGCAGTAGATATCAACGTAGTACAGGGTGAGCGTCAGTTCGCCAAGGATAATAAGTCCCTCGGACAGTTCCGTCTGGACGGTATTGCTCCCGCGCCCAGAGGAATCCCTCAGATCGAGGTTACCTTTGATATTGATGCCAACGGTATCGTAAATGTATCCGCTAAGGATCTGGGTACCGGCAAGGAGCAGCACATCACTATTACCGCTGGCTCCAACATGTCCGATTCCGATATCGAGAAGGCTGTCAAGGAAGCAGCTGAATTCGAAGCACAGGATAAGAAGCGTAAGGAAGCTATCGAGGCAAGAAACGAAGCAGACTCTTTCGTATTCCAGACCGAGAAGGCTCTGAACGAAGTAGGTGACAAGGTACCCGAGAGTGACAAGACTCAGGTACAGGCTGATCTGGAAGCTGTTAAGGCAATCCTGGAGAGAACCAAGGATCAGGAAATGAGCGACAGCGATGTAGATGAACTGAAGGCTGCAAAAGAGAAACTGACCCAGAGTGCACAGTCCGTATTCACCAAGATGTATGAGCAGGCTGCACAGGCACAGCAGGGAGCCCAGGGCGCAGGTCCTGACATGAATGCACAGGCCGGTGGCAGCAATGCAGGTGGTTCCGCAGATGATGATGTCATCGACGGAGATTTCAGAGAAGTATAAATAACTTCACAAATAGAGCAATCCGTGATATAACAGTAAATGCTGTGTAACAGTGATTGTGATAACAGGCGGCACAGGGTATGCGAAAGCGTGCCCTGTGCATAACCGTCTTAAGATTTATGTGATAGAGGTGCAGAAATGGCAGAGCAAAAGAGAGACTATTACGAGGTCCTCGGTGTAGATAAGAATGCAGATGATGCTGCAATCAAAAAAGCATACCGTGTATTGGCGAAAAAATACCATCCCGACATGAACCCCGGAGACAAGGAGGCAGAACAGAAGTTTAAAGAAGCTTCCGAGGCTTATGCCGTGCTGAGTGATCCCGAGAAGAGACGCCAGTATGATCAGTATGGTCATGCGGCATTTGACGGTGGTGCAGGCGGAGCCGGTGGATTTGACTTTAACGGTGCAGACTTCGGAGACATCTTCGGAGATATTTTCGGAGATATTTTTGGTGGCGGAAGAAGCAGAGGTGCCAGAAATAACGGACCTATGAAGGGCGCCAATATCCGCACCAGCGTGCATATTACATTTGAAGAAGCTGTTTTTGGCTGCAAGAAAGAAATTGACCTGACGGTAAAAGAGACCTGTAAGACCTGTAACGGCTCCGGCGCAAAGCCGGGTACCAGCCCCGAGACCTGTACCAAGTGCGGTGGTAAGGGTCAGGTTGTATTTACCCAGCAGTCATTCTTTGGTACGGTACGAAATGTACAGACCTGTCCTGACTGTCAGGGAACCGGTAAGGTGATCAGGGAGAAGTGTCCGGATTGTCGTGGTACCGGATACATTCCGATGAAGAAGCGTTATGCAGTAGATATTCCTGCAGGTATTGACAACGGACAGTCCACCCGTATGCCGGGACTGGGTGAGCCGGGTGTTAACGGCGGCCCCAGAGGCGATGTGCTGGTAGAGGTAATTGTCGGTCGTCATCCGATCTTCCAAAGACAGGAATTTGATATCTTCTCTACCGTTCCCATCTCTTTTGCAGTGGCTGCACTGGGCGGGGAAGTACTGATCGACACCGTAGACGGTAAGGTGGTCTATGATGTGAAGGCAGGAACGCAGACAGATACCAAGATCCGTCTGCGCGGCAAGGGTGTTCCTTCCTGGAGAAATAAGGATGTCCGCGGTGACCACTATGTAACATTGGTGGTACAGACACCCGATAAATTAAAACCGGAGGCAAAGGAACTGCTGAAGCAGTTCGATGCACTGACCGGAGATTCCCTGAATGCAGTGAAAAATGCAACTGAAGCAGGAGAAAACGGATCTAAGGAGAAAGACTCCAAGGATGGCAAGAAAAAGAAGTTTTGGAAATAAGATTGGTAGCGCCTTTTGCTGACAATCTTATGAATAGCGTGGCTCATTGCGGAGAACTCTGTATTTAAAATCCTATTTTTTACTAAAAAAATACAAAAATACGAGATTTTACCATGCAAAAAGCTGTTATTTTCGCTGAGCGTGCAAAATGAAGAAATTCCGTACAAAAATTCCGGATTTGGGAATTTTTTTGTACGGAATTCATTGTTTCTAGAGTTTTTACACCAAACTAACTTGAAAGTTAGTGAAATAGTTGTTCTAAAATCCACGCAGAAAGGGCTGCCCGCCCCGGACTCGGATGCTAGCTACAACTGTGGATTTTCTAAAGGAAAGTGG